>WBZL01003815.1_pt1 | contig 13526 bp, 10 predicted proteins | sample 5204291 | NCBI WGS metagenome assembly WBZL01 (sample SAMN12344345, study PRJNA552823) | activated sludge metagenome | biome: Activated sludge suspended growth; feature: Nitrification reactor; material: Wastewater; isolation source: activated sludge from nitrification reactor of wastewater...
ATCGCGGTGGTCTTGGGACACATCCGATATTACCCCCGATTCGGCTTCAGCCCCGCGCATCGGTATGGCCTTCGCTGTAAATGGAACGTCCCGCCGGATGCGTTCATGGTGATGGAACTCCAACCCGGCGCGCTGGAGGGGGTCACGGGATTGGTGGAATACGGGCCGGAGTTCGGATAAAAATCATGCTAAAAAAGAGACGGGTGAGCCTGTACAGGTTCACCCGTCTCTTTTTTTCAAAATGTCTCGTTGATCGTGGGGACACGGCACGTCCACCCACTCCCCCGGTTTTAAAGCCCCCAATGTCCACGGCCCGACCGCGGCGCGAATCAAGCGCAGGGTGGGATGTCCGACCGCCGCGGTCATACGCCGGATTTGACGTTTTTTCCCTTCGACGATCTCCAACTCCAACCACGCAGTGGGCACAGATAACCGGAACCGAACCGGGGGAACCCGCTCCCAAACGGGCGGGGGTTCGATCATCCGCACCCGCGCGGGGAGGGTGATCCCGTCCTTTAACGCCACCCCGCGCGCCAACTGCGCCAGCGCGCCCTCGTCAGGCAATCGTTCGACCTGCACCCAGTAGGTTTTCGGGAGTTTGTGTTGGGGTTCGGCGATGGTATGTTGAAGCCACCCCGCATCGGTGAGGATCACCAACCCTTCGCTGTCGAAGTCCAAGCGTCCAGCGGCGTACACGTTCGGGACGGGCACGTAATCCGCGAGGGTGGGGCGGCCCTCGGAATCGGTGAACTGGCAGAGGGTGTTGAAGGGTTTGTTGAGCAGAATCAAGCGGGGCATGATGAGGTTTTCGTTGAAAGTTGAAGGTTGAAAGTTTGTGAATAACTTTCAACCTTCAACTTTCAACCTATTCATCCTCCAACAGTTCATCCAACACCGACAACTTGCTCCTCCCCCTCCCCTGACGGGCGGCTTGAGTCAGGTTGCGTTTGGTGGCGGCTTCTTGCACGGCCTGACGCACGGCGGTGCTTTCCTGGACGAGATTCAAAAACTGTTCGCGTTCCAGGCTCAATGTCAGGGTCGGCAGGAGAGTTTTGACCGTTGCCCCGCGGGGGCTGTCTTGTAACAAGGCGATTTCCCCAAAATATTCGCCATCTTGCAACGTGTCGAGATCAATCGCTTTGCCATCAAAACCGATGAATTGGATAACGACTTTGCCACGGACAATGATATAGAACCGGGTCCCCTGATCGCTCTGGTTGAAAATGATTTGATTGGCTTCAAAATTGACGGTTTTGAACTGGCCGGCGATGGTTTCCAACAGGCTGGGAGCGAGGCCGGAAAAGAGGGGAATCGCGCGGAGCCGATCCGGGCTGACCTCAGCGCTTCGTCCATCCCGGCTGACGGTGAAACCGCTTTGTAATTGCCAAAAGCGGGCGTATAAGCCTTCGCTTTTGAGCAATTGATCGTGGGTACCGCTCTCGGTCACCTGCCCCTGATCCATCACCACCACTTGCCGCGCCAGATTGGACACGGAGGCGAGACGATGGGTGACGATCAACAAGGTGTGGCGCACGGATAAGTTTTGCAAGGTTTGGATGACGGAGGCTTCCGTTTCCGGGTCCAGGGCCGCGGTGGGTTCATCCAACACGAGCAGGGAAGGGTTCCCGATCAGCGCACGGGCAATGGTAATGCGTTGGCGTTGGCCGGGTGACAGGAGTTTGCCCCCCTCTCCAACCATGGATTCATATTTCTGGGGGAGACGCAAAATATCTTCGTGAACCTCTGCCGCTTTGGCCGCCGCTTCAATCTCTTCCTGGGTCGCGTCGGGATTAACCAACGAAATATTCGTCCGTACCGAGGCGTTCAACAGAATTGGTTCTTGCAGGACGACGCCAATTTGCCGGTGCAAACTCTCCTGCTGAAGACTTCGCATGTCCACCCCGTCCACTAAAATGCGCCCTTCGGTCGGGTCGTACAAGCGGATGAGCAGGTGGAGGGCGGTGCTTTTGCCGGTTCCGCTCCGTCCAACCAGGACGGTCGCACCACCCGCGGGGATCGAGCATCGAAACCCGTTCAAAATCAACCGTTCCGGCGAATGGCTGAACTTCACGTCGTCAAACGTAATCTCTTTGGCAATCGTCGTCAAAGGTTGGGCCTGGGGAGATTCAACGGGAATGGCGGATTGACCGGCAAAAAGTTCCAACCGTTCCAGCGCAGTGGAGGCGGAAATTAAATCATTGAAGAAGGTGGTGAACTTGGTGACCGCATCCCCCGCCTTTGCCAGTAGCGGGATAAACGTCAAAAAAGTTGCCACGGTCATCAACCCATTGAACGCCATGTACCCCCCGACGATGAGCACCACGCCATCGAGAATCAGGTTTTGGAGATTGGTCAGCGTCCCCACAAGGCGTTTTAAGAAAAAGCTCCGTTTGACGCCCCCGCTCAATCCGCCGCTAAATTCAGTCCAGATGCCTTTGTACCCATGTACGGGCGCGACTTTGTCCCGTCCAAGTTTGGCTTTAAACCGTTTGATTTCCGCTTGTTCCAACCCAAAGGCGCGGATGACCGCTTGGGATTGGACGTTGTCCTGCACAGCAAACGCCGCGCGGGCGTCACTGGTTTTGCTTCGATAATCGCCCTCTGCCGCCCAGCGAATCGCCGCCCGTGGGATAAAGATCACGATGGGCAACGACAGCCCGACCGCCAGCGTCAGCCGCCAATCCAGGGCGATCAGCGCGCTCACGACCAACCCGAATTGCAGGAGGGCGGAAAAAGCGTTCGGGATCAGGGTCCGCAGGGCATCGCGAAAGGTGATGAGTTCACTGGCGAAGAGCGCCACGATTTCGCCGGGTTCGGTCTGCGTAAAAAAACGGGCAGGGATGTACTGCAACGCGGTGAATAATTCCACCCGAAGGTCTTTTTTGAGTTCATCTTCGGCACGCCCAATGAGATAATCCGCGGCCAGATTGAACACCGAAGAGACCAAAAATAAACCGCCCAAACTGGCAAGAATCGCGATTAACCGGCCCCAATTTTGCGGCGTGATGGCATCATCCACGATCAATTTGGGACTGACCGTAAAACTCACGCTGAAAATTTGAGTGAAAATAATCGCGAGCAGAACCACCAGGTATTCGAGCCAATACGGGCGCAAATACTTCAAAGAACGGAGAAGCAGTTTTCGAATACTTCCTCGCGCAATCTTAGGAAGGGTGGGAGAAGCGGTCATACGCGTTGATTGTACATGATGGGAGAGGCTTGTGTCTAGTTGGGGTGCGCGGGGGCAGCAATTCTCGTTTTGAACGAACGGCGTTCCTTAACGGGTATCTTTTGACTTGCGTGAGTTCGTTTTAAGGAACGCCGTTCGTCGGCTCGTGTCCATATCGAGAATTGCTGGCGCGCGGGGACAGGGCTGGGTGTATTGCATATTCCGTATTGCGTATTCCGTATTTTAATTTTACGCAATACGAGTTAGAATTTACCTCATCGGCCAGCCCTTCTCACCCTCGTCTCAAAAGGAAACCTCATATGTGCAACAACGTTGTCGCTCTTGGAAACGCCACCGCGGATGGGTCCGTCCTCTTCGGAAAAAACAGTGATCGTGAACCGAACGAAGCCCACACCCTGCGCCACATCCCCCACGCCACCCACGCCCCCGGCAGTGTCGTGAAATGTACCTACATCGAAATTCCACAAGTCGCGGAGACAAACGCCGTTCTGCTCGCTCAACCCTGTTGGATATGGGGCGCAGAAATGGGCACCAACGAAAAAGGCGTCGTCATCGGAAATACCGCCGTGTACACCAAAGTCCCCTACGAAACCGGGCCGGGGCTGATCGGGATGGATTTTCTGCGTCTGGCCCTCGAACGCTCCGACACCGCGCGGGGCGCACTGGACACGATCACCACCCTCCTCGAACGTTACGGGCAAGGCGGGAATGACGGGTTTTCCTTCAAATTTTTCTACCACAACAGCTTTCTCATCGCCGACGCCATCAGCGCGTGGAAACTGGAAACCGCTGGCAAACAATGGGTAGCCCAACAAATCCAAGATGTCGGCGCGACGACAAACGCCCTCACCATCACCACCCAATACGATCTCGCCTCTAAAGATTTAGTGACCTATGCGATTTCACAGGGGTGGTGCAAATCCCCGGCAGATTTCAACTTCAAACGTTGTTACAGCGGCCCCGGCTTCTATCCCAGTTACCTCTACACCCTCCTCGGGCGTGGCGATCAACGCGAGGCCCGTCTGCTCGCTTTACTCAACCAACAAAAAGGCCAACTCACCCCCAAAAGCATCATGAACCTGCTCCGCGATCATGGCGCGGGCACCTCCTCGACGTGGTCGCCCGGCCCTGGCTTTTTTGAAAACACAGTCTGTATGCACGCCGGTTTTGGCCCGATTCGGGTCGATCAAACCTGCGGCTCGATGGTCTCGCGCCTGACAGGGGATGGACAGATTCACTGGGTCACCGGGAGCGCCGCCCCCTGCACGAGCATTTTCAAACCCATCTGGGTGGATACCCTCCCGGACACCGGCCCCGCCCCAACCGGACGGTACAACCATACCTCCCTCTGGTGGCGACATGAATCCCTACACCGCGCGATTTTACAGGATTACGCCCACCGCCTCGCCGCCTACCACCCCGATCAAACCGCGGTGGAAGACCAGTTCATCGCCGGGGCACTCGCCCGCGCCACCGCCCCCCACCCCGAACGTCTGGCCTTTTCCACCGCCAGTTTTGCCCAGGCCGATGCCCTCACGGAACAGTGGAGCAACCAAATGCTCACGATGCCCGTGCAACAACCTCCGCCCGGTCTTTATACTCGTGCATGGAATAAATTCAACAAATCTGCCAGTTTTGTTGAGGGCAATACACAGGCATACACGAATATGCCATAAAAAAGAATTAGGTAACTGCTCAGGCTTGGAGAGGAAACTTCCCGAAAAAAAGGATGAAAGGAGATGGACATCTCCTTTCATCCTTTTTTTCGGGCTAATCTCTGCTTTGAGTAGTTATGTTGGTTTATTTTCCGGCGTAGAAACTCATCAAGGCATTGCCATTGGCATCCAACAAGGTCAGCGTGGTGCGCTCGATCTGGTATCCGGCGGTCTGCCCCAGGGCTGTCAGAAACGCGGCTTCGCGTTGGGCAATTTCATCCTCACAGGCCATTTCGGTCCCGCCGAGGGTGCCCAGGGTCACTTTTTCCCCATCCAGCGTGTAATCGGCGAAGTACAGGTTACAGCCTGACGACCCGTTCACCTGTCCGTTCTCGAACTTGAGGGCGATTTTTTCGTCCACGATGGTACTGCTCACCGCGTCATTTTCGACAAGGCCACTCAACTGCCAGTTGGTTCCTTCCAGCGCGGTGTTTTGCGCTTTGTTGAACACCAGATCGCCCTCAGATGTGTGGATGACCAATTGTTCCCCCAGCATGTCAACAGTTTCGGCTTTTTGGAGCCAATCCAATAAGCGGGTTTCCTGATCCATTATCTCAGCGGGATCGCAGTACATGAGGGTGGTCATGAATCCCTCGGTGCTGAATTGAATGGTATTTCCATCGAGCGTGAAGCTGGCCCCGAATCCGTTACATCCGGCGGAACCGCTCACCTGCCCGTCGGCAAAATCGAGCGTGGGGTGGGTGTTGGCGACGGGGGGTGTTAATCCGTCTGGGGTGCCGAACCCTGCGAGGTCCCACTTCGTCCCGTCGAGGGAGGGGGCTGAGGGGGCAGCAGGTTGAACGGGGGAACAGGCGGAGAGGATGATCATCAGAATCATCAGCGGGAAAAGAAGAGGGGAAAGGTTTTTGGTTTTCATATCAGAACTCCTGAATAGCGATTTTTATTTTTGTGTCATATTGCACAAGCAGGTTTCAAACGCCCTCGCCCCCATCGCAGTTCCCCGAATCGGCGAATTTTCATGGTCTGCTCATTTTGAACGAACGGCGTTCCTTAACGGGTATCTTTTGGCTTCAGGGAGATCGTTTGAAGGAACGCCGTTCGTCGGTGTTCATATCGGGAACTGTTACATTTTGCTCTCCCGCTTTAAGGGGGTGGTCTCGTATAATACCCCGCATGACGACTCCATTCCAAGTGCTAATTCCCCTCCTCAACCCCAATGAACCTGAAGCTCTGCTTGCCGGCCTGTCCATCACCGAAGGGCAGGAGGTGAAAGCGGGAGATTTGCTTTGCACGCTGGAAACGACAAAATCAGCGAGTGATCTGTATGCGGAACAAGACGGGATCGTGATCGGGTTGCGTGCCCAGGCCGGGGAAACCCTCCGCGCGGGGGACTTGCTCTGTTACTTGTCCCCGGATCGGGCGTGGACCCCGCCCGTGAGCGCCACCCCGTCCGAGCCTGTGGAGGAGGTCCCCGCGGGGGTGCGGATTTCCCGTCCGGCGTTGGAACTCGCGCGGGAAAAAGGCGTCGATCTCAACTCGCTCCCCGTCGGGCCGATGATCACGCGGGAGATGGTCGAATCGCTGGCGCGTTCGGTTGAAAAACTGGCGGTTTCCCCCGCTCAGAAGGGGTTGTCTGCGCCTGTCAGTGCGTTTGATCCGACCGCGATCCTTGTCTACGGCGGCGGGGGACACGGCAAATCGGTCATTGATCTGCTCCGTGTTTTGCGGACGTACCGCATCGTCGGTGTGGTGGACGATGGCATGGTTCCGGGGACGTTGGTGTTGGGCGTACCCGTGCTGGGAGGCGGGGCGATGTTGGCTGAGTTGGCGGCGCAAGGGGTGCGGCTGGCGGTGAATGCGGTCGGGGGCATCGGACAGGTGGCGGTGCGGGTGAAGGTGTTTGAACGGATTGCCGGGGCGGGGTTTGTGTGCCCGCCCATCGTTCATCCGACGGCGTTTGTGGAACCAAGCGCGACCCTGGCCGCGGGCGTGCAGGTGTTTCCGCACGCGTATGTAGGCAGTGAGGCGCGGGTGGGCTTTGGCGTGATTGTGAATACCGGGGCAATTGTCTCGCACGATTGCGAGATTGATGACTATGCGAATGTCTCGCCGGGGGCGATGCTGGCGGGCGAGGTGAAAGTAGGGGCAGGAGCGTTGATCGGAATGGGGACGACGATCAATTTGGGGGTGAAGATTGGGGCACGGGCACGCATTGGCAACGGCGCTACCGTAAAAACCGAGGTGCCCGAGGGCGGGATCGTGCGCGCAGGCGGAATCTGGCCCGATTAAGACCGTTTTTCCCTGGATTGAGTCCATTTCATATCCAAACCATTCATCCTATTCAAGGGTGGTTGCGAGAATAGGGGGATTGTTGTAAACTTGACCACAGTTATTTTTTAACATTTATCGAACTCAATTTATTTCATTATGGAAACTGCCGAGATCATTTATACGGTTGATGGTCAACCCATCCACGCCGTGACCGCAGGAAAGCCTAATCGCCAGATTGCACTCTTGATTCACGGATGGTCTAGCTCCTCCTACGCGCTCTCCCCCCTCACTGCCCTCCTCAGCCAAAGATTTTTCTGCATCGCCGTTGACCTGCCCGGTTACGGAAAATCGCCGCGTCTGCCCGAACGCACTTCGATACTCGGCTATGCTGATCTGCTGATCAGCCTGCTCGAAGAGATCAGCGATAGACCGGTGGTACTGGTCGGACATTCGATGGGCGGCATGATCAGCCTGACGATGGCAGAGAAGGAACCGGCCTTAATTGAGCGCATGGTTCTGCTCAACCCAACGATTACAGGAATTCTGTCCACCTTCGTCAATTTGGCCGTTTCGCCCATCACGATGATGGACCGGTTTCGCCTGACCAGTTCGCTGGTTTCGGTCGTCGAACGCAGTTTTGTCGGCCTCACAGACCGAATCATGCGCCCGGCCTCGTTTGCCGAACGCACGGACATCACCGAACAGGACTACTACCGCCTCCGCGCGGATGCCCGCCGCCCCGGACAGGGCAAAGTACGCGCCGAATGTTACCGGGCCATGCGGGAAAACAACCTCACCGGCAAGATTGGCCATATTGAAACCCCCTCCCTCGTCATTTGGGGTGCGGAAGACAACACCGTGCCTCTGCGCGACGCGGGGGTGATCGCCGACGAATGGCCGCTGGCCGACTTACGCATCCTGCCCAAGTCCGGGCACTGGCCGCATTTTGAAGCCCTGGACACGACCCGCCGTTTGGTGGCGTCTTTTCTCGGTTTGCCATTAACATCCGATGCCCTGTACACGCCCGTGGAAGATGAAGAACTCGCCCGCATCAAAGAAGTGGCGCAATTCCTCACCAACTCGGACATTGGGCGCAACTTGAATCTCGCACAACGCACCCGCCTGGCGGGACAACTGCGCCAGCGCACCCTCGCCCCTTACAAACCCATCGTCACCGAAGATGAGGCGGGAAGCGAGATGTACATCATCCAAACCGGGACCGTAGAAGTGTGGCAAGACCCGGAAAACCCCGGTGAAACCCCCAAACAACCCCGCAAAGTCGCCTCCATCAAACCCGGACAAATGACCGGGGAACTGTCCATGCTCGATCAGGGTCTCCGCACCGCCGATCTCATTACCGGCCCGGAAGGAGCCACGATTCTCGCCCTCAGTCGGGAGCGGTTACTGGCCATTTCCAAAGATGACGCCGAACTGGGCACCGCCGTGTTGTGGAATATCGCCACGTCTATGTCTCAACGGGTACGTTTTATTCTCTGGCAACTTCAACGAGCCTCCCAGCGAGCGGAAGCGGCCCAACAACGCGGCCAATCCCGCACCGGACGGGTCAAAACCCAGCCCATCACCTACCCCACCGTTCAACAATAGGCCAGCAATTCTCAATATGGAGAAGAGGCGACGAACGGCGTTCCTTCAAACGCCCTCGTTGAACGCAAAGGATGCCCATTAAGGAACGCCGTTCGTCGCAAACTGAGAATTGCTGACAATAGGCACATTTCAGCCATTTTTCCGCAGACCGCTTAAAATTGCAGGCCAAAACCTGCAATTTTTGTTTTCCTGATTTCGGGTATATTTTGCGTATGGCGTGTTTCGTATTGCGTATGGCAAAAACACGAAATACGCAATACGGAATACGCCATACCCACTACCTCCCTGATAAAAACACTTCCCCCCCATGACCATTCCCGAACTCACTCAAGCCATGCACGATTTCGTGCGCGCACAGGGGTGGTATGACCCCACCAGCCTGCGCCCCCAAACACCGCGCAACCTCGCCATCTCCCTCACGCTTGAAGCCGCGGAAGTGCTCGAACACTTCCAATGGAACGGCGACCTCACCGACACCCCCGCCCTCGCGGATGAACTGGCCGATGTCACCCTCTACCTCCTCCAAATCGCCAGCATTTGCCAAATCGATCTGGAACAAGCCGTGCTCAACAAACTGGCGCGCAACTACGGGCGGAAGTGGGACACGGAGCGAATCGGCGAGTGAGCGAGTCGGCGATTCAGCGATTCGGCGGCGCAACACTCACCCACTCACACAATCCCCCAATCACACAATACAATGACCCAACACATTACCGTTTTCGGGGCGTCCAGCCCCAAGCCGGGCGAACCGGACTACGAAGAAGCACAACGCCTGGGCACGTTACTTGCCCAGGGTGGATTTACCGTCTTAACGGGCGGATATATGGGCACGATGGAAGCTGTCTCGCGCGGGGCCGCGGAAGCGGGCGGACACACCATCGGCGTCACTTGCGAAGAAATTGAAACCTGGCGCAACGCCAAAGCCAATCCGTGGGTGAAAGAGGAATGGAAAAAAGTCACTTTGAAAGATCGCCTGCACACCCTGGTGGAAAACTGCGACGCCGCGTTAGCACTCCCTGGCGGGATCGGCACCCTCGCCGAAATTGCGATCATGTGGAGTGATCTTCAGGTCGGCATCCTTTCGCCTCGGCCCTTGATTCTGATCGGGGCAGGGTGGCGAACGACAATGGAAACGTTTCTGGAAATGCAGGCTCGTTCCATCCGTCCGGAGTACCGAACTCTGGTCAGTTTTGCGGGAGATGTGGCATCTGCCTTTCGCCAGTTGAAAGAAACATTGGGGAATTGAACGGGCATTCCTTGTCATTAATCCCGTTCCCGTTCATATCATGCCTGCCATCCATCCCGAACGTCTCAAACAAGAAACGGCTGAACTGACGGTTTATTTTTCCGAACCGGCGCGGTTTGTGTACGCGTTGGAAGGATTGCTGGACCGGTACGCGGATCGGGTTCGGCGTCCCGGTCAGACGGGGGCACCCGCGCCGCTTCTCGCCTCGTACAAGGTCGCCGCCCCCGTCATGCGGCAGATTGTGCTCGTGCTCACCCCCCTCGCGAATGCTGATCCTGCCGCGGCGCTCGCGCTTGTCGATGCCTTGTGGGAAAAACCCACGCTCGAAACCCGGCAAATCGCGATTCGGTTACTGGGGCTTTACCCTGCAAAAGACCCTCTCCCCATCCTGGCACGCGTCACGGCCTGGACAACGCCCCAGATAGAAGAAAACATTCTGGATGAATTATTCGAAAAAGGGCTGGTACGTTTGCAAACCGACCATCCAGCCTCCCTCTTGGACCTGAGCCGGGAATGGTTGAGTCATTCGAAAGTGGAAATCCAGACGATGGGCACCAAAATCCTTTTGTCACTGGTGCAAAACCCTGCGTTCGAGAACCTGCCCCAAGCGTTTCGCCAACTCCTGCCACGGGTCATCGAGTCCCACCCTGTTTTACGGCCCCATCTGGCGGCGGTGATCCGCGCGCTGGCTGAACGCTCCCCACAGGAAACGGCCCACTTTCTGAACCAGGTTTTGATCGTGAGTCATCAGCCCGGTGTGGCGTGGATCACCCGGCAGGTGATGGATTTATTTCCGGAAGCGACACAGGATCGGTTAAAAGAAACGATCCGTAACCGGTAGATGACTGATGAGGTAGGCATGGGGTGACCTTCTTTCAACGGAGGTTTCCTATCCCCATCTGCCCTCCCGGTTATAATAGGAAAAAATACCTATCGTCCCCCCTCTCAACTTCATCTTCACGCATCCCTAACTTCCTCTTATGCCCCACATTCTCGTCACCAACGATGACGGTGTCACCGCCCCCGGCCTTCTGGCACTCGCCCTGGAATTGCAAACCCTGGACGACGCCAAAATTACCATTCTTGCCCCCGACCACAACTGGTCTGCGAGTGGGCACGTAAAAACCCTTCACCGCCCCCTGCGGGTCAAAAGTTTCTTTCTGCACGAAGGCCTCACGGCGTATGCCAGTGATGGGGCGCCTTCGGACTGTGTGGCGCTTGCCCTGCTGGGTTTTTTGGATGACCGCGTAGATTTGGTGGTCTCGGGCATCAACCCGAACGCCAACATCGGGCACGATGTCACCTACTCCGGCACCGTCACGGCGGCGATGGAAGCGGTCATCGGGGGCATCCCCGGCGTCGCGATGTCACTCGACACCCCGGAACATGTCGTCGGAGAAACGGATTACGGCCCGGCGGCCCGCGCGGCGCGGAAGATCGCGGCCCGCGTACTCCAGGAAGGTCTTCCGAAAGACACTCTCCTCAACGTCAATATCCCCTACTTGCCCGAAGATCAGATCAAAGGTTGGCAACTGACCCGCCAGGGGTTGCGGGTGTATAACGACCGGCTAGATCGCCGTGCGGACCCACGCGGGCGTCCGTACTTCTGGATCGGCGGCGACATCCCCTCTGGGGTCCCGGATGCGGGTACCGATTTCGGCGCGCTGGCACAGGGGTTCGTTTCCATCACCCCTCTCCAACTGGACCTGACGGATTACCGTACCCTGGCTAAATTACGGGGCTGGGAACAGGGGTAGGGGTAGCGATTCGGCGATTCGGCGAATCAAAGATTCGGCGGTTCAATCATTTATCGAATATCCTTTCTTGGATATCCAATTTCTCAAGGAAAAGCATATGAAAACCTTTCTTCATCGTATTCCCTCGTGGACTATTCTTATTACTTTAGCCTGTGTTGGCTTGTTTGCGCTGGTGTTCAGCTTTACGCCTTTCGCGCAGGCAGGCGTGAACTCTGCCCCTGTGGGCGGTACGCCGGATATTGCTTTAGCCACTTTCGCGACTGGCTTAAGCAGTCCGGTCGGGATGACCCACGCGGGTGATTCCCGTCTGTTTGTCATTGAACGCGCTGGCCGGATTCGGATCGTTCAACCCAATGGGACTGTGCTCAGCACGCCATTTCTGGACATTCAAAACCTGGTCCTGGACTCGCCTAACGAACGCGGGCTTCTCGGGTTGGCCTTCCATCCCGATTATGCAACCAACGGATATTTTTACATCAATTACACCCGGGATGATCCCAATGACACTTTGGATGGTGATACCGTGATTGCCCGCTATCAGGTCTCTGCCGACCCGAACATCGCAGACCCCAACAGTGCTCAAATTATGATCATCATTGATCAACCTGAGTGGAATCACAACGGCGGGATGTTGGCGTTTAGCCCGAACGATGGGTACCTCTACATTGGAACAGGGGACGGCGGGAGTAGTGGCGACCCGTGGGGAAATGGGCAAAACACCTCGGTCTTGCTCGGTAAAATTCTCCGTATTGACGTGGATGGTGGCGGAACCGCACCAGATTCGTGTGGCATGTACAATCAAAACTATACCGTTCCCGCAGATAATCCCCTGTCGAATGGTGCAGGCGGAACGTGCGACGAAATCTGGGCCTATGGGATGCGGAACCCCTGGCGGTTCAGTTTCGACCAACTGACCGGGGATTTGTACATTGGGGATGTGGGCCAAAATCTCTGGGAAGAGGTGGATTTCCAACCTGCTTCCAGCACCGGCGGCGAAAACTGGGGATGGCGTTGTTATGAAGGCAACCATGCCTACAATACAAGCGGCTGTGGCCCCATTGGAAATTACGATTTTCCGTTTTTTGAATATGGACACACGGGGAGCAATTGTTCCGTAACAGGTGGATACGTCTATCGCGGCGGTCAGTACCCGGTCTTTTACGGACACTACATTTTTGCCGATTATTGTAGCGGTCAGACCTGGACGGCGATCAATGACGGGACTTGGACGGTCACCTCACAAGGCAGTCTGGGTGGGTCGTTCACTTCATTTGGCGAGGGGATGGATGGCGAAATCTATGTCGCCGCGGGGAGTACGATCTATCATGTGATCGAAAACACGCTCTTCCAAACCCAAACTCCCACGGTCAGCCCGACCCCGACCTATACTCCCACCCCAACCTATACCCCTACCCCCACGGATACCCCCACCAACACCCCAACCATCACCAATACCCCCACCAATACCCCCACGCCCACCCCCACCCCCGAACACCCCCTCATGATCGAAGTCATGCGCCGCCGCGACTACCCCGGCAGCGAACTGATCATCGAGCAGACCCTGGAGCCGGGCGAGAACTACGACCGCTACATCGCCTCCTACCTCTCCGAGGGCAACAAAATCTACGCCCTGCTGACCGTCCCCTGGGGCGCGCCGCCGCCCACCGGCTGGCCGGTCATCGTCTTCAACCACGGCTACGTCCCGCCCGACGAATACCGCACCACGGCCCGCTACGTCCAGTACGTGGACTACTTCGCCCGCAGCGGCTACATCGTCTTTC
>WBZL01003816.1_pt1 | contig 13522 bp, 13 predicted proteins | sample 5204291 | NCBI WGS metagenome assembly WBZL01 (sample SAMN12344345, study PRJNA552823) | activated sludge metagenome | biome: Activated sludge suspended growth; feature: Nitrification reactor; material: Wastewater; isolation source: activated sludge from nitrification reactor of wastewater...
AACTGTGCCTCATCACCCCGGTCGGCGCCCACCCCGACACCCGCAGCGTCCCTATCCTGAGGACATGACGACCATGGACGCCGCTCGCGTCACCCAGTTGACCGGACCGGCTGCGATCGAGGTGGGCTCCGTGCCGGTTCCGGAGTGTGGGCCGGATCAGGTCCTGATCGACGTCCAGTTCGCGGGTGTCACCTACCCGGAGGTCCTGCTCAGTCGCGGCGAGTACCAACTGAAGCCGGAGCCGCCGTTCATCCCCGGGTCGGAGGTCAGCGGCATCGTGGCGGCGGCGCCGGACGGATCCGGACTGACCGTCGGCGATCGGGTGGCTGCCTTTCCCGGCTTTGGTGGTTTTGCCGAGCGGGTGGTGTCGCCGCCGTGGGCGGTGTTCCCGCTTCCGGACAGTGTGTCGCTGGAACAAGGGGCAGCGTTGCCCATGAATCTGTTCACCGTGGACTTCGCTCTGCGGCGGCGGGGCCACCTGCAGGCCGGCGAGACGGTCCTGGTCCACGGGGCCGGCGGCGGGATCGGCACCGCCGCAATCCAACTGGCGCGCGCGCTCGGCGCACGGGTGATCGCGGTCGTGTCCTCGGACGCCAAAGCCGACGCTGCGCGCGAAGCAGGCGCCGACGAAGTGGTGACCAGCGACGACTTCCGCACGGCCGTCGCCGATCTGACCGCCGGTCGGGGGGTCGACATCGTGGTGGACCCGGTCGGCGGGTCGCGGTTCACCGATTCGTTACGTTCGTTGGCGCCGGAGGGTCGGCTGCTGGTCATCGGATTCACCGGCGGCGAGATCCCGACAGTGAAGGTGAACCGGCTGCTGCTGAACAACGTGAGTGTCGTGGGCGTGGGCTGGGGGGCTTTCTGGATGGGTCGGCCCGGATACCTGGCGGAGCAGTGGCGCGACCTGGAACCGCTCGTGGCCGACGGTCGGATCACGTTGCCCGTCGGCCAGGTCTTTCCACTGGCCGACGCTGCGGCCGCGGTCGCGTCGTTGGACGAGCGGCGTGCGACGGGGAAGGTTCTGTTACGCGTGCGAGCGTGATCCTCGTCGCACTGGGCGGCGAGGGCCGTCCGTTTGTCGGGTCCAGGTGACATCCTGATGAGTCCCGCCGCCAGGAGGCCTTCGTGACCGACACCGTCGCCACCGCGTACCCGCATCTGCTCGAACCGCTCGACCTGGGCTTTGTGACCTTGCCCAACCGGGTACTCATGGGTTCGATGCACGTGGGCCTCGAGGAAGCCGAGAACGGTTTCGAGCGGATGGCCGCCTTCTACGCCGAGCGGGCCGCGGGCGGCGTGGGACTCATCGTCACCGGCGGGATCGCGCCCAACGAACAGGCGCGACCCTGGCAGATGGGCGCGTCCCTGACCACGTCCGCCGAGGCGGACAAGCACCGCCTGGTCACCGATGCCGTCCACGACGCGGGCGGTCGCATCGCGATGCAGATCCTGCACTTCGGCCGGTACGCCTACCACCCGGAACTGGTGGCCCCTAGCCCGATCCAGGCGCCCATCTCGCCGTTCCCGCCCCACGAGATGACCGGCGCTGATGTCGAACAGACCATCGCGGACTTCGCCCGCTGCGCCGCCCTGGCACAGGAGGCCGGCTACGACGGCGTCGAGATCATGGGCTCCGAGGGGTACCTCATCAATGAGTTCATCGCCGAGCGGACCAACCACCGCACCGACGAGTGGGGCGGCTCCTACAACAACCGGATCCGGTTCCCGTTGGAGATCGTGCGGGCGGTCCGCGAAGCCGTCGGTCCGGACTTCATCATCATCTTCCGGCTGTCCATGCTCGATCTGGTCGAAGGCGGCTCGACGCTGGCCGAGGTCATCGAGCTCGCCCAGGCGCTCGAACAGGCCGGCGTCACGATCCTGAACACAGGCATCGGCTGGCACGAGGCCCGCATCCCCACGATCGCCACCAGCGTGCCCCGAGCTGCCTTCACCTGGGTGACCGAGGAGTTGAAGGGGAAGGTCGGGATCCCGCTGGTCACCAGCAATCGGATCAACACCCCCGAGGTGGCCGAGCAGGTGCTGGCGTCGGGTCAGGCCGACATGGTGTCGATGGCCCGGCCGTTCCTCGCCGACGCCGAGTTCGTGGCCAAGGCGGCTGCCGGACAGGCCGACCGGATCAACACCTGTATCGCGTGTAACCAGGCGTGTCTGGATCACACGTTCCAACTGCAACTGACCTCATGCCTGGTGAATCCGCGGGCGTGTCACGAGACGGAGCTGGTCATCGAACCGACCGTCGAACCGCGTCGGATCGCCGTCGTCGGTGCGGGGCCCGGCGGGTTGGCGGCGGCCGTGACCGCGGGACAACGGGGCCACGACGTGACGTTGTTCGAAGCCGACGATCGCATCGGCGGCCAGTTCAATCTCGCCGCGCAGATCCCCGGCAAGGAGGAGTTCAGCGAGACGCTGCGCTACTTCACCAACGCTCTGGTGGATGCGGGCGTCACCGTGCGGACGGGCCGGCGGGTGGCCGCGGCTGATCTGAGTGACTTCGACGAGGTGATCCTGGCGACGGGGGTGACGCCGCGGATCCCGGAGCTCCCGGGCGTCGATCATCCGAAGGTCGTCACGTATCTGCAGGTGCTTCGTGACCACGTTCCGGTCGGCGATCGGGTGGCGATCCTGGGTGCCGGCGGGATCGGGTTCGACGTCGCCGAGTACCTGACGCAGTCGGGGGAGAGTGCCGCCCTGAATCCCGAGCGCTTCTTCGCGGAATGGGGCATCGACTCCTCCCATTCGTCCCGCGGCGGTGTCGTCGCAGCCGAGGTCGAGACACCCGCCCGCCAGGTCACGCTGCTGCAGCGCAAGGACACGAAGGTCGGCGCCGGGCTGGGTAAGACGACCGGCTGGATCCACCGCATGGAGTTGAAGAAACGCGGCGTGCAGATGATCCCCGGCGTCAGCTACCACCGCATCGATGACGCCGGCCTGCACGTGACCATCGCCGACGAGCCGCGGGTGCTCGACGTCGACACCATCGTGTTGTGTACCGGCCAGGAACCCCAACGGGAATTGCTGGCGGGTCTGGCCGAAGGGGGGATTCCGGTGCAGGTAATCGGCGGCGCCGATGTGGCTGCCGAACTCGATGCGAAGCGGGCGATCAAACAGGGCACAGAGGTCGCCGCCGCCCTCTGAGCAGCTGACGCCGCTACTCAACCCACAGAAGGGGCGGGACTATCAGTAGCCCTGATTGTGACCGCGGTTCCACGACGCGAACTTCTTCATGCCGTAGTTGTCCTTGACGTACGTGAGCGCCGCGAAGAGGTTGGTGTACGGCACCGTCATGTACTTGGGCTTGCGGTAGCCGTCCTTGGCATAGGAACGGTAGGTCGGCTTGATGACCTGCAACAGGCCCTTGCTGGGAGTGCCACGCTTGGCGTTGCTGTCCCACCGGTTCACAGCCTTGGGGTTGCCCGACGACTCCTGCTGGATCTGGGCCAGGATCCCCTTGAGCCGCTTGCGCGGGATGTTCTTCTCCGCCATGACGACAAGGACCAGGTTGGCCCAGCGCTCGACGTTGGGGTCGAACCGGCCGCCGTCAGGGTGGCGCAGCTTCTTTCCTTCCCAGCGGGAGGGTCCGGTCTTCACCAGGGCAGCAGTGGACATCTGCTGCGGAGAGTCGGCGGCCGGAACGGCCATTGCGTTGGACGACGCCTCGACGGCCTGGGCCGTTCCGACGCCGGTCAGGGTGAGAGCGGACAAGGTTCCGGCGGCCACGATCCGAGAGGTGCGTTTCGACATGTGTTCCGCTTGCCCGGACACGCGCAATCGGAATCGTGGAACACGTCACTCCCGTGTGTCCCGCGCCACAGCCGCGGTACGTGCGGCACTCGCCCCACAGACACCCAAGAGCAATCACCCGCCGCCGGGTGAGTAGCCGCGCAGCCCACAGGCTGCGGGGTGAGTAGGCGCGCAGCGGCGTATCGAAGCCAAGGCCGTCCTCCGACCCGTCCCTGCCAGGTGGGGGTGCAGCCGTACTGGGCGGGCTTCGATACACCGCCTTCGGCGGCACTCACCCCGCAGTCACAACCGCGCGATCACCCGCCGCCGGGTGAGTAGCCGCGCAGCGGCGTATCGAAGCCAAGGCGGACCACAACCCGCACCCGACCGCCACTGACGACCCGCAGCAGGCGACCACCGACCCAATCACCCGCCGCGGGGTGAGTAGCCGCGCAGCGGCGTATCGAAGCCAAGGCGGACCACAAACCGCACCCGACCGCCGCCAAAGGCCCACCGCAGGCGACCGCCGACCTACGTGGGCTTCGATACACGGCCTACGGCCGCACTCACCCCACAGACGTACCCGCCGACCCAACACCCGCCGCGGGGTAAGTAGCCGCGCAGCGGCGTATCGAAGCCAAGGCGGACCACAACCCGCACCCGACCGTCCCTGACGACCCGCAGCAGGTGACCGCCGACCCACGCGGGCTTCGATACACGGCCTACGGCCGCACTCACCCCACAGACGTACCCGCCGACCCATCACCCGCCGCGGGGTGAGTAGCCGCGCAGCGGCGTATCGAAGCCAAGGCGGACCACAACCCGCACCAGACCGTCCCTGACGACCCGCGGCAGGTGACCGCCGACCTACGTGGGCTTCGATACACGGCCTACGGCCGCACTCACCCCACAGACTTGCGAGCCGACCCACGTGGGCTTCGATACACGGCCTACGGCCGCACTCACCCCACGGGATGGCGACTCTCACCACCGAGGTGGTAGCCCTTCCAACGGAGAGGGCTGGCGGGTTACGCGAACACCCGACCCAGGTCGTTCAGTGCTTCTTCGTTCACGCTGAACCACGCCCACTGACCGCGTTGCTCCCGATGGACCAGACCCGCGTCGGCCAGAACCTTGAGGTGGTGGCTCACCGTCGGCTGCGACAGCCCCACGGGCTCGTACAGATCACAGGCGCAGGTCTCACCAGCGGAACGGATGAGCGCCAGAAGCTGCAGGCGGGCGGGATCGGCCACCGCCTTCAGGGCGCGCGCCAGACCCTCCGCATCGCTGCGGCTCAACGGCGACGTCAGCCCATCGGCGCAGCAATCGGTCAGGACCGGAAGCGTGGTTTCAGCCATCATCGACCTTCCGATAGATTGACGGGAATCAATATACCCTCTAGATTCTTATATTGATCGACATCAATGCACGCACGGTGCGAATCAAGGGAGATGTGATCAGCATGGCTCGAGTCCAACTGGCTCTCAACGTCGCCGACCTGGACGGGTCGGTCGACTTCTACCGTTCACTGTTCGGGGTGGAACCCCACAAACGCCGGCCCGGCTACGCCAACTTCGAGGTGTCGGACCCGCCCCTCAAACTGGTGCTTATCGAGATCCCCGCCGAGCAGCGCGGCACCGGCACGCAGACCGCCCTCAATCACCTCGGCGTCGAGGTGTCCGACACCGCACAGGTGACCCAAGCCACGAAGCGACTGACCGCTGAAGGCCTGGCGACCACTACCGAACAAGCCACCACGTGTTGCTACGCCGAGCAGGACAAGGTCTGGGTCTCGGACCCGGCCGGAACGCCATGGGAGGTCTACACGATCACCGACGACGATCCCGCCAACGCTGCAACCCCGGGCGGCGACGGCGCCTGCTGCACCAGTGACACCGTCCTGACCGTCCAGTCCGCACCGGCCGGTGTGGCACCAGCCGCGACGGCGTGCTGCTGATTCCATGAGCAAGAACCCGACGGCGGCCGGCGCCGCCACCGACGATCCTGCCGAGACCGCGGTCCTGGAGCGCCTGTCCACCCTGGACCGGTGGCTCCCCGCCTGGATCGGACTGGCCATGGTCGCCGGACTCCTGCTCGGCCGGTTCGTGCCGGGTGTTCAGGGAGTGCTGGAGACAGGCAGCATCGACGGAACGTCGCTGCCGATCGCCGTCGGGTTGCTCGCCATGATGTATCCGGTCCTGGCCAAGGTCCGATACGACGAATTGGGTCATGTCACGGGCGACCGCCGATTGCTGATTCTGTCGTTGGTGCTCAACTGGGTGATCGGTCCGGCGCTGATGTTCGTCCTTGCGTGGACTTTCCTGCCCGATCTCCCGGAGTTCCGAACTGGACTGATCGTCGTCGGTCTAGCGCGCTGTATCGCGATGGTGCTGATCTGGAACGACCTCGCCTGTGGCGACCGCGAGGCCGCGGCGTTGTTGGTCGCGCTCAACTCCGTCTTCCAGATCCTCGCCTACGCCGCACTCGGGGTGTTCTACCTGCAGATCCTGCCGGGCTGGCTCGGCTGGGACACCGCCGACGCGCAGTTCTCGTCGTGGGCCATCACCAAGTCGGTGCTGATCTTCCTGGGTCTGCCGCTGGTGGCGGGCTATCTGACCCGGCGCATCGGCGAGGCCCGCAAGGGTCGGCAGTGGTACGAGTCCACCTTCCTTCCCCGCATCGGTCCCATCGCGCTGTACGGGTTGCTGTTCACGATCGTCGTCATGTTCGCGCTGCAGGGTCAGGAGATCACCTCGAACCCCAGCAGTGTCGTGCGGATCGCGATCCCGCTGCTGGTGTACTTCGCGATCATGTGGTTCACGTCGTTCTTCGCCGCCCGTGCCGTCGGGTTGGACTATCCCAAGACCGCGACCATGGCGTTCACCGCGGCCGGCAACAACTTCGAGCTCGCCATCGCCGTGTCCATCGGCGTGTGGGGGGTGACCAGTGGCCAAGCCCTCGCCGGAACCGTGGGTCCGTTGATCGAGGTTCCCGCGTTGGTGGCCCTGGTGTACGTCAGCCTGTGGCTGCGCCGCCGCCTGTTCCCTTCCACAACTACGGAGAGCCGATGACCGAGAAGCCCAGCGTCCTGTTCGTGTGCGTGCACAACGCCGGTCGTTCCCAGATGGCGGCCGCCTACCTGACCCACCTGAGTCAGGGTCGGGTCGAGGTCCGCTCCGCGGGCTCCGCGCCGGCCGACTCGGTGAACCCCGCCGCCGTCGCGGCGATGGCCGAGGACAACATCGACATGAGCGCCGAGATCCCCAAGATCTTGACCGTCGATGCGGTCAAGGCCAGCGACTGGGTGATCACGATGGGGTGCGGCGACACGTGCCCGATCTTTCCCGGCAAGCACTACGAGGACTGGGTGCTCGAGGACCCGGCCGGCCAGGGAGTGGCGGCGGTCCGCCCGATCCGGGACGAGATCAAGCGTCGGATCGTCGATCTGCTGGAGCGCATCGACGCCTGATCAGTCGGCCGCCGCGGAAGCTGCAGCACCGGCTCGGGCGGCGCGGCGAACGAGGACGATCGAGCCGAGCGTCAGAAGCACTCCCAGCAGCGCATTCAGATGGATCCCGGTGGCGATCGCCCCCGACATCACGTCGGACACCTGCGTGCCCGACGGCAGGGGAACGCTGTAGTACTGCCCCATCACCGACGGAGACGTGCTGGAGGTCTGGATCTGGGTGAGCAGGCTGTCGGCCTGTGACTGCGTCAGGCCCTGATCCTGGAACTCGTCGGTCATCCCCAACCTGCTCAAGGTGAAGACGACCGTGTTCATGACGACCACCGCCAGGACTGCCCCCAGGGACTGCGCCGATCCCCGATACGCCGACATCTGCCCGGACTCCGTCGGCACTGTTGCCATGACCGCCGACGTGATGCTGATCGATACCGACACCAGCAGGACGTTGATCAAGGTGACGTAGAGGATCGGGACCCACAGCGGCGACTCGGCGTTGACGGCGAAGCCGGTCAGCAGGCTCGGGATCAGGAACAGGAGCAGCAGAACGGCCGTGCGATGGGTCCCGCGGGTGCGCATGAGCGGCGCGGCGATGACCCGCGTACCGACCGCGGCCGCGGCCTGTGCGGGAACCATGGCCAACGCTGTACCCAGGACCGACAGCCCGTACAGGTACTGGAACGCGATGGTCATGAAGAAGATGGTGTTGAAGACCGGGATCAGCACCACGACAAGCAGCAATAACCGGGCCGGCGGTCGGCGCAGGGGGAGCAGTGAGAAGCCCGGGCTGGCCACGCATCGAAGCCGCCACGCACAACCCAGCGCCGCCACGACTGCCACGACGATCCAGAGCACCGTGATCGGGTCGGTCAATCCGCTGCTGTTGGCGCGCGACAGCGCTTGGACCCCGACCGCGACAACCGTGCCGGCCAGCAGTGGCGTCCAGAGGTCGCCGGCGGCTGCCGTCCTGTCGTCCACGGGCAGCAATCGACGGGCGGCGATCAGGGCCAGGGCGCCCGCAAGCGCCCAGGCCATGGGCACCCAGCGCCACGAGTGCCCCTCGACGATCAACCCCGTCAGTACCGGGAACGCCAGCCAGATGACGGGCGAGACCATCCCGATGGTGCCGAACGCCGCGGCCCGCGACCGGGGCTGGGGGAACCGCTGGGAGAGCATTCCGATGACCACGATCTGCATGCCGGTGCCCGCCACTCCGGTGAGGAGCAGCCCGACCACCAAGGCCGGCATCCCCTCCGCGACCCCGACCAGCGCCGACCCCACAACGAACAACCCGGCCAACCAGGTGAGCACGCGCCGATGACCACGCTGGTCTCCCAGTCGGGCAGCGACGAAGACGATCAACAACGAACCGACCGACGGGATCGCCAGGGCGATACTGCCCTCCTCGCTGGTCAGCCCCAGGTCGGACAGCATCGGCGTCAGCAGATAGTTCAGGGATGCACAGACGGCCAGGGAGCCCCCGAGCACCAGGCACAGGCCGAGGAGCAGTCCCCGTGTCGGCGCGGCCTCGGCCTTCGTGTCCATCCGCTGCAGCCTAGGACCCGCCTGTGATCGGCGGCTTGCCATCGGCCATCGCCAGCCAGGACAGTGATCGGGTGACGACCTCACCGACCGTTGGGGCGGCGGCAGCGGCCCCGTTGACCCGCCGCGATGCCCTGTGGGTGCTGCGCCGGTGCGGGCGCCGAGGGCACCAACTCGCCTGGCTCGATGACCCGCTCGCGGATCAGGACGAAGGCACCGATCCCCCGACGTTGCGGTGTCTTCGGTGTGGCACGTTCATCGAGCCCGACGATCCTGCCGTCGGTGACGTCCATGGATCGGCTGATGCCCGCGTGCCGCTGGCCGAGGTGCCGCTGCCGGTGCGCGGCAGTCATGGCCGCAAGCTGGCGTTGCTGCGGGTCGTCGCGGTGGAGCGGGCCCTACGGGCGCTACTGCTTCTGGCGCTGGCTTCGGCGATCTTCGCCGTCGGCGCCCACCGTGACACCGTGGTCGCCCGCGTGAACGAGATCGTCGTGTCCGCTTATCCTCTGGCGCAACAGATCGGTTGGGACATCCAGCACTCTCACATGATCGAGTTGTTGCTGGAGGGCTTGGGTGCGAGCCCGTGGGCCTACACCGCATTGGGAGCCGGGGTCACCGGGTACGCGATCCTGCAGTTCGTCGAGGCTTTCGGGCTGTGGGGTGGCCGCCGGTGGGCCGAGTACCTGGCGGTGATCGCCACCAGCGTGTTCATCCCGCTGGAGGTGTACGAGATCGTCCACACGGCATCGCCGCTGAAGATCCTGCTGTTCGTGGTCAACCTGGCGATCATCGGCTACCTCATCTGGAAAGGGCGACTGTTCGGGGTGCGGGGTGGACACGAGGCGTACCTGCACGAGATCCGGGCGAGCACCCTACTCGGGTCGCAACTCGCGGCCGCCGGACGCAGCCCGGACGAGCAGACCAGCACGGTCCTCGTCTGACGAGCGGTGCGCTGCTGGGGGACCGAAACGGTCGCAGGCGACTGAAACCGTCCCCCAGCGAACGGTGGCCGACCAGTGATCGTCCTACCGGTTACGCATCCTGGTCCCAGGTGATTCCCAGGTTGCTGCGGCACCTTCTGATCAGAAGCACCGACCATCACGGAGGATCCCCTCATGGAGACCAAGACAGTTGCCACCATCGCCGGAGCCGCCGCTGCCGGCGGTGTGCTCGCCTTCGCCGGGCTCAGCCTGGCCAGCGCGGCCACCGGAACCACCACCGCCGCCGCGCCCGCCGGCACCTACGGCTACGGCCAGATGCGCGGAGGGCCGGGCGGCATGCACGGCACCCCGGTCACCGGCGAAGCGGCCGACCAGGTGAAGGCCGCCATCGCCGAGAAGTACCCCGACGCCACCGTCCAGATGGTCGAAGAAGAAGGCGACGGCTACGAAGCCCACGTCACCAAAGCCGACGGCACCACGGTGCACGTCACCCTCGACAGCAACTTCGCCGTCACCGGCGAACACACCGGGCCTCCGGCCGGGATGCGCGGTGGCCCGGGTCACCACGAGAAGCAACTCACCGGCGCGACCGCGCGCAAGGTCAAGGCCGCCGCGAAGCAGAAGATCCCCAACGGCACGGTCATCCGGGTCGAGAAGGATCGGGGCGGCGTTTACGAGGCACACGTCATCAAGAAGAACGGGAAAGAGGTCGTGGTCACGGTGAACAAGAAGTTCAAGGTGACCGGCGTGGAGGCGATGCGCTTCGGACCGCCGCAGGGCATGCCGCAGGGTCAAGGTGCCCAGCAAGGAGCCTGACCCCTCGACACGAAGGCCCGCCGACAGCGTCCCCCGCGCGGCGGGCCTTCGTGTCCGAACCTCCAACTCGGTCCACGGCTACTCTTGGGCCGGTCTTTTTACACTGTCCATATCTTGACTCAGTCCATAATCCTGGCTAGTCTCACACCGTGACCGACGATCCCATCGCGCTGCTCCGCAGCCACGGCGTACAGGTCACCGCTCAACGAGTCGCCGTCATGCAGGCCGTTGCCGCCCACCCCCACGCCACCGCCGACGAGATCACCGCCGACGCCCGCGACACCATCGGGACCATTTCGCGCCAGTCGGTCTACGACTCCCTCGGCACCCTCACCGAAGCCGGTCTCGTCCGCCGGATCCAACCGTCTGGCTCCCCGGCCCGGTTCGAGGACCGGGTCCGCGACAACCACCACCACCTCATCTGCCGCGACTGCGGGAGCCTGGTCGACGTCGACTGCGCCGTCGGCGACACGCCCTGTCTCACCGCCGCGGACGACCGTGGATACGACATCGACGAAGCCGAAGTTGTCTACTGGGGCCATTGCCCCGAGTGCCAAGAACACAGCACCCCTTGACCATCGATCGCAACCGACGAGAGGAAATGAAGATGGCGGACGAGAGTAAGTGCCCAGTCGTGGGTCACAGCAGCGAAGGCCGGACCAACAACGAATGGTGGCCGGATGCGCTGGACCTGAAGGGACTGCAGGTCAACTCGCCCCTGGCGGACCCCATGGGCCCGGACTTCGACTACGCCACCGCGTTCGCCGAGCTGGACCTGGACGCGGTGCGTCAGGATCTGGCCGCCGTCATGACCGACTCCCAGGACTGGTGGCCGGCTGACTACGGGCACTACGGTCCGTTCTTCATCCGCATGGCCTGGCACAGCGCCGGCACCTACCGCATCAGCGACGGACGGGGTGGCGCGGGCACCGGCGAGCAGCGGTTCGCGCCGCTCAACAGCTGGCCGGACAACGCCAACCTCGACAAGGCCCGGCGGCTTCTGTGGCCGGTGAAGCAGAAGTACGGCCGCAACCTCTCGTGGGCCGACCTGTTCATCCTGGCCGGCAACGTCGCACTGGAGACCATGGGATTCAAGACATTCGGCTTCGGCGGCGGCCGCGAGGACGTCTGGGAACCGACCCAGATCAACTGGGGCAACGAGGACGAGTGGCTCGGCGACGACCGCTACAGCGGCGACCGCGAACTGAAGAACCCGCTCGCCGCGGTACAGATGGGGCTCATCTACGTGAACCCCGAGGGCCCCAACGGCAACCCGGATCCGCTGGCATCGGCGCGCGACATCCGTGAGACGTTCCGCCGCATGGCCATGAACGACGAGGAGACCGTGGCGCTCATCGCCGGCGGCCACACGTTCGGCAAGACCCACGGCGCCTCGACCCCCGACGATCACGTCGGCCCCGAGCCCGAGGCCGCGCCGCTGCAGCAGATGGGCTTCGGCTGGAAGAACTCGTACGGAACCGGTTCCGGCGACGACACCATCACCAGTGGACTCGAGGGTGCCTGGACCCCCACGCCGACCACGTGGGACAACAGCTACTTCGAGACGCTCTTCGCCACCGACTGGGAACTGTCCGAGAGCCCGGCCGGTGCCAAGCAGTGGGTGCCCAAGGACCCGGCCGCTGTCGGTGCGGCACCGGATCCCCACAAGCCCGGCGAGACGCAGGTCCCGGTCATGCTGACCACCGATCTCGCGCTCCGCATGGACCCGATCTACGAGCCCATCTCGCGCCGGTTCCTGGAGAACCCCGATCAGTTGGCCGACGCCTTCGCGCGTGCCTGGTTCAAGCTGACCCACCGCGACATGGGCCCGGTGTCGCGCTACCTCGGTCCGCTGGTGCCGACCGAAGAGTTGATCTGGCAGGACCCGGTCCCGGCCGCGACGGGCGAGCAGATCAGCGACGCCGACGTCGCGACGCTGAAGCAGTCGCTCCTGTCGTCCGGGCTCACGGTGTCGCAGCTCGTGGCCACCGCCTGGGCGTCCGCCTCCTCGTTCCGGGGCACGGACAAGCGGGGCGGCGCCAACGGCGCGCGCATCCGGTTGGCGCCGCAGCGCGAGTGGGCCGTCAATGATCCCGATGCGTTGGCGCAGGTGATCACAGTGCTCGAGGGGGTCCAGCAGGACTTCAACTCCGCCGGTGGCGCCCAGGTGTCGCTGGCCGATCTGATCGTCCTGGGTGGTTCGGCTGCGATCGAGAAGGCGGCCGCCGATGCCGGATTCTCGGTCACGGTCCCGTTCTCCCCCGGCCGTACGGACGCGTCGCAAGAGCAGACCGACGTCGAGTCGTTCTCGGTGCTGGAGCCCAGTTCCGACGGCTTCCGCAACTACCTCGGCAAGGGCAACAGCCGCCCGGCGGAGCACCTGCTGGTCGATAAGGCCAGCCTGCTCAACCTGACGGCACCCGAGATGACCGTCCTGGTCGGCGGTCTGCGGGTGCTGGGTGCGAACACCGGCGGCTCCGCCGACGGCGTTTTCACCGATCGTCCGGGCCTGCTCACGAACGACTTCTTCGTGAACGTGTGCGACATGGGCACCGTCTGGGAACCGACCGACGAGGACGCCCAGTCCTTCATCGGCCGCGACCGCGCCTCCGGCGCCCAGAAGTGGACCGCCACCCGGGCGGACCTGACGTTCGGCTCGAACTCGCAACTGCGGGCCCTGTCGGAGGTGTACGCCAGCGACGATGCCCAGCAGAAGTTCGTCGACGACTTCGCCGCCGCCTGGGCCAAGGTCATGGACGCTGACCGCTTCGATCTGCATCGCTGATGCCCCCGGTGGGGCCATCCTTCCCCCCCGAGGATGGCCCCACCCTCCGGCATGTCCCGGTGTTCTCGCGCAAGCAGGGCTGACGCCGCTGCGACCGCGGGCGGGATCGTTCCCCGCTGCCGCGGCCGGGTCGACCAGGGGCTGCGGGGTGAGTGCCGCCGAAGGCGGTGTATCGAAGCCCGCCCAGCACAGCCCGTACCCAAGGCGGTCCACCAGGTGCAGGCCGCACTC
>WBZL01003817.1_pt1 | contig 13514 bp, 9 predicted proteins | sample 5204291 | NCBI WGS metagenome assembly WBZL01 (sample SAMN12344345, study PRJNA552823) | activated sludge metagenome | biome: Activated sludge suspended growth; feature: Nitrification reactor; material: Wastewater; isolation source: activated sludge from nitrification reactor of wastewater treatment...
GAGGTGTTCGAGTTCGACTCGGCCGGCCGCCTGGCCGGCGCGGGTGACCAGTTCGACAACATGACCACTATCACCTACGACAGCAACGGGTTGGCCGACTTCATGGAAGACGAGGCCGGCCGGCGCCTGGACTTCGGGTGGGACGATGGCCGGCTGGTGTCGGTGTCTGATGATCTGGCGGCACCGGCGGGGCCGCGGTCGGTGCAGTTGGCCTACAACGGTGCGGGCGAGTTGACGTCGTTCACCGATGTGGGCGGTGGGGTGTGGTCGTTCACCTATCTGGGCGGCCATCTGCTGGGTGACGTGCGTGATCCGCGCCATCACGGCGGCGGCCCTGATGAGGTGGTGCGCAACACCTATGACCATCTGGGCCGGGTGGTGGCCCAGGTCGATGAGGAGGGCCAGACGATGCGTCTGGACTACTTCACGCCCGAGCCTGAGTGGACGACGGTCACGTTGCCGTCGGGGATGCAGCGCATCGACCGCTACGCGGACGGGTTGTGTGTGGGTCGCACCTATGCGCCGGGTACGGCGCTGGAACAACAGGTCGATTTCGTGCGTGATCCGGGCACCTTGGTGTTGGACAAGGTGACCAACGCGGCCGGCGAGGAGACTCTCTTCGAGAGCGACGAGCGCGGCAACCGGATCAAGGCGACGGATGCGTCGGGGCGGGTGACGCGTTGGACCTACAACAGTTTTGATCAGGTGACGTCGGTGTCGGTGGGGGAGACGGCGGCCCCGTTGACGCCCTCGACGGCGAACGTGGTGACCTCGACGGTGGCGTACAACGCGGATGGCTTGCCGACCGCGATGGTTGATGCGGCGGGGACGGCGGCAGAGGCGACGACGACCTTCACCTACGACACGACCCATCGTGAGGATCTGGTGGCGGTGGTCGATGGCCGTGGCAAGGAATGGTCCTACGGCTACGACCCCGACACCGGCGACCTGTTGGAAGCGGTCGATCCGGTGGGTGGCTCCTCGACGATGGCCTACAACGGGATCGGCTGGTTGACGGCGGTGGTGGCTCCGAAGGGCAACGAGACCGGTGCCACCCCGGCCGATTGGACCACGGCCATCGAGCACGATGACTGGGGTCGGGTGGTGGCGGAGATCGATCCGCTCGGTAGCCGCGTCGAGACGACGTTCGACGCGAACGGCAACGTGGTGGCGACGGAGACGGGCTTGTCGGCGACGGTCACCACCGGCGATGTCACGACCTACGCCTACGACGCGGTCGATCGGCTCACGACAGTCGATCCGCCGGGGCCTGGTGCCCGCTCCTACTCCTATGACCCCGATGGCCGCCGGACCGGGTTCGTGAACGAGCTCGGCGGAACCTGGGCCTACGCGTATGACGATCTGGGCCGCCTGGTGTCTCAGACGGCACCGGAGTCCCTGCCGAGCGTGTACAGCTGGGACGAGGCGTCGCGGCTGGTGTCGGTGACCCAGCCGGGCGGGAACTGCGCGGCGACCCCGGCCGTCGATTGCATCACCTACAGCTACGACCCCGCTGGCCGCCCGACGGGGGTCGACTACTCCGACCCCGCCACCCCCGACATCACCGGGATCGCCTACGACGCGGTGGGTCGGCGTACGGCGGCGACGCGGGCGGGTGACACCCAGGCCTGGGCCTGGGATGCCCGCAGTCGGTTGGTGTCGCACACTGACGTGAACGGCCGGGCTACCACCTATGGCTGGGATGACACCGGAAACCTCGTGTCGATCGGCTACCCGGGCCAGTCGACCCCGCTGACCAGGGCCTTCGATGATGCGGGCCAGATGGTGTCGGTGACGGATTGGGCGTCGCGGACGACGACCTTCGACTACGACGGGAACGGGAACTGGGAGTCCACGGTGTTCCCGACCAGTTCCCAGAACAGCGACATCTACAGCTATGACCGTGCGGATCGCATGGTCGGGGTGACCTGGAAGCGCGGCACCGCCGTGTTGGGGTCTCTGGCGTATGCGCCTCGTGACGCGAAGGGCCTGGTCACGTCGGTGACCGGGACCGGGACCGCGTCGAGTACGGGGCAGGTGTGGGATTACGACACCCGCGACCGCCTCGTCGACACCGGTAGCGAGGAGTTCGGGTTCGACGCGGCGACGAACCTGGTCGACGCGGACGGCGTGTTGCAGGTGTTCGACCCGGCCCAGCGGCTGTGTTGGACCTCCGAGACCGACACGGGCGGTGATTGTGGGACCCCACCGGCGGATGCCACCACCTACGGCTTTGACGAGCGGGGGAATCGGACGTCGATGACCTACCCGTCCGGGACCACCGGCAGCTACGGGTTCGATGCGGAGAACCGCATGACGTCGGCGGTGTTGCCGTCGGCGAACTGGGACACTGAGACCCGCCAGTTCGTCACCCTCACCCCGGCCCGCATCGCTGACACCACCACGGGTGCGGGCACCTGTGACGGCGCACCGTGCGCGCCGCTGGTCGCTGATGATCCGGTCGCCGTCACGGTCGCCGGTGCCGGTGGGGTGCCCGCGACGGGGGCCACCGCGGTGGCGCTGACCGTCACGGTGACGGACCCGGTTGGTGATGGCTGGTTGTCGATCAACCCTGTCGGTGACGCCGCGGCGGGGGTGGTGGCGCTGAGTGATGGGCAGGCCACCACGCTGAACGTGGTCGCCAAGTTGGACACCAACGGCACCGTCACCGTCGTCTCGGACGTCGGCGCCGATGTGGCGGTCGATGTGACCGGCTACTTCAAGGTGGCCTCGGGATGGGTGCCGGCGTTGAACTACTGGCCGGTCACGCCCGCACTCGCGGCGGACTCGACCAGCGGTACCGGCACCTGTGACGGCGCCCCGTGCGGCGTGGTGCCTGCGGGTGAGACCGACGTGACCGTCGCCGGCGTCGGTGGCATACCAACCACTGGGGCCGCCGCGGTGACGGTCACGGTGATCGGCCAAAACCCCACCGGTGGCCGGCTGCGCGCCGCACCGAACGGTGACGCGTCGGCGGGTGACATCTCCTGGGACGCTGGGTCAGCCGGCGCATCGGGTTCCTTCACCGTGCCGGTCAACCCCGACGGCACCATCACCATCGAGGTTGCGACTGCGACCACGCTGCGCTTGTCGGTCACCGGCTACTGGAAACTGCCGACCGGGACCGACACCGGCCTCGGCTTGGACCTGTTGGACGCCCCTGCGCGTCTCGTCGACACCACCGACGCCACCGGCACCTGCAACCCCGATCCGTGTGACCGGCTGGTCGCGACGGCGCCCGTGGTCATCGACGTGGCCGGCCAGGCCGACCTCGACGAAGACATCTCGGCGGTAATGGTCGCGATCACCGTGATCGACCCGGCCGCCACCGGACTCGTCGGTATCAGCCCCGACGGGGTCGAGTACCCGGGGATCATGTTGTTCGACGCCGGCCAGAACGTCTCGGCGTCGATGATCGTGCCCGTCGACCCCACCACCGGCACCATCACCGTCGTCGCCTGGGCCGCCACCGACCTGGCCATCGACGTCATCGGCTCGTTCACCCAACCCACCCGGACGTGGCGCTACGACTACGACACCAGCGGCCTACGCAGCGCCAAGGAGCTCGTGACCGCGGATGGCACCGGGGTCGAAGCCCGCCAGGAACACACCTGGACCGCCGCCGGCGGTCTCCCCCTGCTGCTCGCCGAACATCAAGGCGCCGCTACCAGCTATCTGGTGTACGGGCCGGGCGGGACGCCGATCTACCAGATCAACCACACCGGCGAAGCCATCTACCTCCACCAAGACCACCAAGGCTCGACCCGCCTGGTCACCAACGCCAACGGCACCGTGCGAGGCGCGATGGCCTACGACGCCCACGGCGCCATCACCGTCAACACGAACCCGTGGTACCTGCAGCAGCCGATGGCCGGCTACACCGGCCAATACCACGACACCGAAACCGGCTACATCTACCTGAGAGCCCGTCACTACGACCCGGTGACAGGCCAATTCACCAGCCAAGACCCCCTCGTCGCCATCACGAACGAGCCTTATGGGTATGTCGGCGGGAATCCGGCCAATGGGTCGGACCCAACCGGGCTTTGGGAATTCGAGCTGCCGATCGAGGTAGCGGGAGTGAACTGTGTGGGCAGCGATTGCGAGAGTATTGCTGAGCAGCACCCGGAGGCGACCCAGGAAGTCGTAGACTTCTCGAGCGGTGTACTGGACGTAAACCCAATAACCGCTACAACCAATAGCCTCGGAATTAGCGATACCAGTCAGCACGCGGACAGAGGATCAGGCTGGTATCTCTCTGGACGCATGAGTATGGCTGCCGTGAATGCGGCGGGGGCGATAGTGTCTCCGGGCTATAGTGCCGGTTTGACCTACCTAGCGGTTCCTCAAGCTGCGCAAGTCTGCCTTGGGCTCGGAACTTCTAGGTCGTCAGCGAAATGCAGTCTGGCACTGACCGCGCTGTATGTCGAAGGACAGGGTGCCGTCCTAGGTCGTTGGTGGGAAATGCCTTTCTGGTCGTGGTCGGGGTCAGCCGGTAGCGCCCTCATGGGAGGCTTCATTGCAGAAGACAAGACGTGCTAGAAGGGCTGCATCTGCAAGGTTGCGCACGGCGTGAGCGGCCGCGGCGGGTTTTGTTGTGATAACTGACCGAACACTTCTGATTAGCGTCGTACTCGTTGCCAGCCTTGGTATGTTCGCTTTCTGGCGGGCAATCCTGAACAGTGGGCAAGGACCAGGCGACGATAGCTACACCACGAGGCGAGCGGCGGCGTCGGTTTCGCTATTGAAGTACGCCATCCCGGTCAATATCTTCGCGCTTGCTATCTCGCTTGCTATCGACATGCTCAGTGGTTGAAGGTGCGGTCAATGAACAACGAACTGCAGCCGATCGGTTCCCCGCCACCGGTGACGGGGGCGACTGCGGTGGCGGTGGCGTTGACGCTCACGGTGACGGACCCGGTTGGTGATGGCTGGTAGTCGATCAACCCCGTGGGTGACGCGGCGGCCGGGGTGGTGGCGCTCAGCGATGGTCAGGCCACGATGCTGAACGTGGTCGCCCGCCTCGACGCCGCCGGCACTGTCACGGTGGTGTCGGGTGTGGACGCGGAGTTGGCGGTCGATGTGACCGGCTACTTCAAGGTGGCCTCGGGATGGGTGCCGGCGTTGAACTACTGGCCGGTCACGCCCACACTCGCGGCGGACTCCACCAGCGGCACCGGGACCTGTGACGGCGGCCCGTGCGGCGTGGTGCCCGCTGGTGAGACCGATGTGACCGTCGCCGGAGTCGGCGGCATCCCAACCACCGGGGCCGCAGCGGTGACGGTCACGGTGATCGGCCAGAACCCGACTGCCGGTGGCCGCCTACGCGCCGCACCGAACGGTGACGCGTCGGCGGGTGACATCTCCTGGGACGCTGGGTCGGTCGGCGCATCCGGTTCCTTCACCGTGCCGGTCAACCCCGACGGCACCATCACCATCGAAGCCGCGACTGCGACCACGCTGCGCCTGTCGGTCACCGGCTACTGGAAGCTGCCATCTGGCACCGACACCGGGCTCGGCTTGGACCTGTTGGACGCCCCGACGCGCCTCGTGGACACCACCACCACCCCCGGTACCGGCACCTGCAACGGCGACCCCTGTGACCGGCTGGTCGCGTCGGCGCCGGTGGTCATCGACGTGGCCGGCCAGGCCGACCTCGACGAAGACATCTCGGCGGTGATGATCGCCGTCACCGTGATCGACCCGGCCGCCACCGGCCTCGTCGGCATCAGCCCCGACGGGGTCGACTATCCGGGGATCATGTTGTTCGACGCCGGCCAGAACGTCTCGGCGTCGATGATCGTCCCCGTCGACCCCACGACGGGCACCATCACCGTCGTCGCCTGGGCCGCCACCGACCTGGCCATCGACGTCATCGGGTCGTTCACCCAACCGACCCGCACGTGGCGCTACGACTACGACACCAGCGGCCTACGCAGTGCGAAGGAGCTCGAGACCGCGGACGGCACCGGGGTCGAGTGGCGGCAGGAACACACCTGGACCGCCGCCGGCGGCCTCCCGCTGTTGCTGGCCGAGCACCAGGGCAGCGCCACCAGCTATCTGGTGTACGGGCCGGGCGGCACACCGATCTACCAGATCAATCACACCGGCGAAGTCATCTACCTCCACCAAGACCACCAGGGATCGACCCGGCTGGTCACCCACGCCAACGGGACCGTGCGGGGCGCGATGTCCTATGACGCCCACGGCCGGGTCACGGCGAACACGAATCCGTGGATCTTGCAGCAGCCGATGGCCGGCTACACCGGCCAGTACCACGACACCGAAACCGGCGATATCTACCTGAGAGCCCGTCACTACGACCCGGTGACAGGCCAATTCACCAGCCAAGACCCCCTCGTCGGGATCACCGAAGAACCCTACGGCTACGTCGGCGGGAACCCAGCCAACCGGACGGACCCCTCGGGGCTATTTCCGATTCCAGGCACCGACTACTGCATTGATATAGGAGATTCGAACTGCCACGGATCCGCACGAGATCGAGAGGGCGGCACGATAGAAGGGATTGCTGCCTCATTCGATGAACACGGCGCAATGGCCGCTACCGGTGGCGCTGCGATCTTCTGTCTATTCCCAGGCGTCGGTTGGGCTGCGTGTGCCGCCGCCAGTGCTTTTGCATTCGCAGCACGGGCGGAGGCCAGAATTCAGGAGCACGGATTCAAGGAATCCCTGGGAGACAACGTGGCGGATGGTCTCATGACTGGAATAACCGCCGGCGTCCTCGGCGGAGCGTTTGACGAACTGGCCAACATGAGCAATGCCAAGTTCGGGTTAGCACCAATGACCGGGCCAGGAAGACACTTGGGCACAGCCATTGGTGGCGGGTATGACGGCACCACCGTTGCTGGGTGGATTCAGGAGAAGTACGAGCGGGCGGTGACGAATGAGTGCTGACTCACTGCGGACCAAGCGACCGTATGTGTGTTTGGGGTGAGTGTCGTGGAGCTTCGTCGATTCAACAACACAGTAGCGCAAGGAGCCGCCGTAGGTTTCGGGCTCATTTTGCTTATGATTGCTCTGTCGAAGATCGTCGTGAACTACCGCGGGAATGGAATTTCAGCCTCGATCTACTTATTTGGTGGCGTCTGGTTTGTGATCAGGGGTTCAAAGGCGTCGTCGGTCTCGGTTGGTGCCGACGGATTGGTCACCAAATCCATGGTTCGTACCCGTCAATACGACTGGGCCGAAATCGCGTCAGCCTCGGTGCAGTGTGGCAATACGGGGATGAACGGTCACAATCGAGAATACATAGAGATCTTGCGCGTCGACGGTGAATCGATTCGGTTCAAAGAATTGAACGCGCCAGCTAATGAAGCGCCGGGAGACATCAATGAGGTTCGAAGAGCCGTGAGTGCTATCAACGAGGTCGTGAGCCGCAACCGCCCGGACCCTGCCGCGGGCCTTGCCTGACGCGACGCGGGACTGGCCGGTGAACTGGTGGAGTTGCCAGGGTTCCGCGCGGAAATGGGGTTATGACGCATCAGGCTGCTCGGCCGGCAGCGTAAGATTCGCAGTTCTTTCGCACTCTAGATATTGCAATGTCGTCGATCGAGAGCGTCGATCTCACAGATCAGATGATCGGGTGGCGTCGCAGGCGATCCCTCGACCTTGTACTCAAGACTGGCAGGCGGATACTCGTAGGAACCCGGTTCGGTATCGGCGGGGAACCCGACAACCCCGTAGATCGGATTCGTCTTGAATCGATAGCTGAGCAAATTGGGCTCAAGGGGTGACGGCAACACCGTGAGGTGATGGTCTCGGCCGGCCAGATGCTCGTTCGCCCAGGCCGCGGCCCGTGAAGTCAGCGGCAACCCATCCGCCTGTCGGGCGTTGGTCAGAGGTTGGACTGCTCGGGGGGCGCTTCGGACTGGTTGACGCCCGCACCGTCGGCCACCGCTGGTGCGGTGACGTCGAGCCCGTAGCTGGCCATCGACAGGGAGCCCATGGCGCAGCCGTCGATCAGCGAGTGCGTCGGCGCCCCGCCGGCGGCGGCCAGCCCGGCGATGTAGAGCAGCGGGATGAAGTGGTCGGGCGTGGGGTGGGCCAGGGCGAAGTCGGGGTGGTGTTCGAGTGACGCGGCTCGACCGGGGTCGGTGGTCATGATCTCGCGGGCGGCGTCGTCGAACCGGCGGGTCCAGTCGTAGGCCCCGTCGGGGTTGCCCCAGTCGATCCGGCGCAGGTTGTGCACCACGTTCCCGCTGCCCACGATCAGCACCCCGCGCTCGCGGAGAGGGGCCAGCGCCGCGCCCAACGCCACGTGGTCGTCGAACGACAGCTGGGCGTTGATGGACAGCTGCACCACCGGCACGTCCGCCTCGGGGAACGCGTGCACCAGCACCGACCAGGTGCCGTGGTCGATGCCCCAGCTGTCCCGGTCGAGTCCCACCCAGTGGGGCTTCACCACCTCGGCCAGCTCGCCGGCCAGCTCGGGGAGGCCCGGGGCGGGGTACTGCACCGCGAACAGCTCGTCGGGGAAGCCGTAGAAGTCGTGGATCGTGGGGGGCTGGGCCATGGCCGTGACCGCGGTGGCGTTGATGTACCAGTGGGCCGAGATGCACACGATGGCGGTGGGGTGGGGGTGGGTCAGCCCGAAGGTCTGCCACGCCTCGGTGTAGCGGTTGGTCTCCAGGGCGTTCATGGGCGACCCGTGGCCCAAGAACGCGGCGGCCGCCGGTGGGGAGTCCGGTGCGGCGTCTGAGGTGAGCGACATCGTGGCCCTCCCGGAGGCGTGGCTCGCTGGTTCGTTGACCGTACAAGCTTTTCGAACCGGTCTCGCCGGGTGCGATGATCCGGGGATGGACCTCTACCCGGCGATCGACCTCCGCGGCGGCCAGTGCGTGCGCCTGTACCAGGGCGACTTCGCCCAGGAGACGGTGTACGGCGACGATCCCGTGGCCCAGGCCCGGCTGTTCGCCGACGCCGGCTCGGCGTGGATCCACGTGGTCGACCTCGACGCCGCCCGCACGGGCGAGCCCGTGAACCGCCCGGTCATCGGGGCTATCGCATCCGCCGTGGGGGTGCCGGTGCAGACCGGCGGGGGCGTGCGCGACGACGCCTCGGTGGAGGAGCTCCTCGCCGCCGGTGTGTCCCGGGTGGTGGTGGGAACCGCCGCCCTCGACGATCCCGACTGGGCGGCGTCGCTGGCCCACCGGTACCCGGGCAAGGTGGCCCTGGGCCTCGACGTGCGCGGCCGAGAGGTGGCGGTGCGGGGCTGGGTGGAGGGCTCGGGCCGTCAATTGGCCGAGGTGGCCGCCCAGTTCGACCCGGCCGGGTTCGCCGCCTTCATCGTGACGCAGATCAACGTCGACGGCGCCGGCACCGGCCCCGACGTGGCCCTCTACGCCGAGCTGCTCGAGACGGTGGAGACCGACGTGATCGCCTCCGGTGGGGTGGGTTCGGCCCAGCACCTGCGCACCCTCGCCGCCCTCGGCGCCGACACCAAGCCCCTGCTCGGCGCCATCGTGGGCAAGGCCCTCTACGACGGCGCCCTCACCATCGACGAAGCCCTGGCGGCCGCCCTGAGCGAGTAGCGGGCCCGGTCCCGTCGCGGTCGAATCGGCTCGGTGGGCGGCGGGTGATGCGGTAGGCATCGCCCCGTGGACGACGTGAGCGAGAGGACCAGCCGACCGGATCTTGTCCGGGGTCGCCTGCTCGGCGAGCTCGCGGCCCGGGCCACGGTGGCGGCGGAGCAGGAGTCGATCGACGGGTGGTGGCTGAAGGTGGCCGACCTGCCGTTCCGGCGGTGCAACGCCGTGCTGCCACCGGTCGGGGCAGGACTCGACGCGGCGGTGGCCGAGCGGGCGCTGGACGCCGTGGAGCGCTGGTACGCCGAGCGGGGGCGGCGGGTGGTGGTGCAGGTCAGCTCGGTCGATCCCGGGGCCGAGGCGCTCGACGCTCTGTTGGCCGCACGTGGCTACCAGATCGAGGCGCCGGTGCACGTCCACACCCGCTCCCTCGCGGGCGGTCTCGAGAGCGGCGTCGAGGCCGGCCCCACCGGGGCGGTCGATCCGGGCCTGCGCGTGGAGGTCCGCGAGGGGATCGATGAGGGGTGGGCCCGGCACTACGGCGCCGCCCACGGTGGCGACGATGCGGCGCGGGAGCGCACCGAGGCCTACGGGCGGATGCTGCAGGTGCTGGCGGGCGACGCCCTCGGCGTGGCCGCCTCCGTCGACGGCGAACCGGCCGGCGTGGGCTTCGGCGTGCTCGACCAGGGGTGGCTGGGGATCTTCGGCATGGGCACGGCGCCGACCTTCCGGGGCCGAGGCGTGGCCACCGCCGTGGTGGGTGCCCTACTGGGTCGCGCCGCCGAGCGCGGTGCGACCGGCGCCTACCTCCAGGTGGAGACCGACAACCCGGCGGCCATCTCGCTGTACGAGGGCATGGGGTTCCGGCGCGACCACGGTTACCACTACCGGGTGTCGGCCATCCCGGGTGTGCTCCCGTCCGGCTGCTGACCGGCAACCAGCCGACGGGCCGCCGCCGGACTCGGCGATGGTCCAGCCGCGTCGGCGGGCCAACCCCTAGTCGGCCACGTGCACGATGACCTTGCCGGTGTTGCCGCCCGTGAACAACAGGTTCAGGGCCTCGACCGAGTGCTCGAGCCCCTCCACCACGTGGACGGTGTGCTGCAGCTTCCCTTCGAGCACCCACGTGAGCAGGTCGGCCTGGGCCTCGGCGGCGCGGGGCAGGTAGTCGAGGACCAGGAACCCCTCCATGCGGGCCCGTCGGGTGATGAGGGCGAAGTAGTTCTTGAGCCCGTAGGTCTGCGAACGGTCGTCGTTGTAGGCGGAGATGGCGCCGCAGCACACCACGCGGGCCTTGAGGGCGAGCTGACCGAGGCAGATGTCGAGGATCTTGCCGCCGACGTTGTCGAAGTACACGTCGATCCCGTCGGGGCACAGCTCCCGCAGCCGGGCCGCCACGTCGTCGGTGTGGTAGTTCACGGCCGCGTCGAAGCCCAGCTCCTCCACCAGCCACGCGCACTTCTCGTCCGAGCCGGCGATGCCCACCACCCGGCCGGCGTCCTTGATCCGGGCGATCTGGCCCACCACCGATCCCGTGGCTCCGGCCGCGCCCGACACGACGACGGTGTCACCCGGGCGGGGCTGACCCACGTCGAGCAGCCCGAAGTACGCGGTCATGCCGGTCACGCCGAACACGCTCAGCGCCGCGGTGGGGTCGATGCCGGCCGGCACCACCTGAGCGGCCTCGTCGGCGTCGTCGAGCACCACGTGGTCCTGCCAGCCCACCATGGAGAAGACGACGTCGCCCTCCGCGTAGCGGTCGGTGTTCGACGCGATGACCCGGGCGAGCCCACCGGCCCGCACCACCTCGCCGATGCCGATCGGTGGGAGGTACCCGGGGGCGTCGTCCATCCAGGTGCGGATGGTGGGGTCGATCGAGACGTGGGTGACCCGGGCCACGGCCTGACCCGGCCCCGGTTCGGGCACCGGACCGGTCTCGAGGCGGACGGTGGTGTCGTCGGCCATGCCGGTGGGGCGGTGGGCCAGGACGAGGCGACGGCTCTGATCGGTCATGGTCGGCATCCTCGCACCGGCGGGGCCGTTTCGCGCCGGTGACGGACGGTCGGCTCCGGTGCCCCCCGGAGGGCCAGACTGTGGCGATGGAGCCCGATCCGACACCCGACCCCGAACCCCGGTTCAGCGAGCAGGTCGACGCCCTGCTCGCCACCCGGCTGGCCCGGCGCATCGTGGCCGTCACCATGGGCGGTGCACTGGTGCTGGGCGCGGTGGCGTGGTGGCTGTTCGTGATGCCCTACGACAGCGGGGGTTCGGCCGGCATCACCTGCGGAGCCACCCTCGACGTGGTGGAGGGACCCGCTGGCCAGGCCATGCTCGACCGCTACGAGCAGGGGTGCGCGGACGCCCGGGAGCGCCGCCGCAACACCGCGCTGGTGATCACCGCAGTCGTGGTGGTGGCCGCGGCGACGGTCACCACGTGGCCGTCGGGCCGCCTCACCAGTGGTCCCGACGGGTCGGGCCGGACCGGCCACGGTGATGGTCCCGACGACGTCGACGACGATCCCTCCCGGCCCAGCGAGCTCGTACGGCTGGGCCTGGTGGACACCGATGGCCGGCCCCTGGCCGAGGGTGAGGCGCCACCACCGAGAGACCAGGTGGCCGCGGCCGACGATCCCGAGATCGATCCAGCGGTGCTCGAGGGTCCGGCCGGCGAACTGATCCGCCTCGGCCTGATCGACCCCGCCGAGGTCCCGGCCGACGTCCCCGCCGACGTTCCCTCCGACGTTCCCTCCGACGTCCCCGTCGCCATCCCTGATGACGTCGCCGACCATCAGCCGGAGGACCCGCCCGGATCCGGCCCGGCATAGACGGCCCGGCATAGACGGCCCGGTCGGCACGCACCGAGCGGAACGGCGGGCATCGCGGTTGGGTCGCTGCCGGGCCCGGCGGTACCGTCGCCGGATGCGCTCCGCCCGGGTGATCCCCTGTCTCGACGTCACCGCGGGCCGGGTCGTGAAGGGCGTGAACTTCGTGGACCTGCGCGACGCCGGTGATCCGGTGGAGCTGGCGGCCCGCTACGACGCCGAGGGCGCCGACGAGGTGGTGTTCCTCGACATCACCGCCAGCTCCGACGACCGCGACACCATGGTCGAGGTGGTGGCCCACACGGCCGAAGAGGTGTTCATCCCCCTCACGGTCGGCGGTGGCATCCGCACCGTCGACGATGCCCGCCGCATGTTGCGGGCCGGCGCCGACAAGGTGTCGCTGAACACGGCTGCCATCAACCGGCCCGAGACCATCAGCGAGGTGGCCGACGAGTTCGGCAGCCAGTGCGCGGTGGTGGCCATCGACGCCCGTCGCCGGGCGACCGGTGACCCCACGGCCGGCTGGGGCGTGTTCACCCACGGCGGGCGCAACCCCACCGTGCTCGACGCCATCGAGTGGGCGATCGAGGCCGAGCGTCTGGGCGCGGGCGAGATCCTGCTCACCTCCATGGACCGCGACGGCACCCGAGACGGCTTCGACCTGGAGCTCACCCGCGCCGTGTGCGACGCCGTGGGCATCCCGGTGATCGCCAGCGGCGGGGTGGGCACGCTCGACCACCTGGTGCACGGCGTGGTGGAGGGCGGCGCCGACGCGGTGCTCGCCGCCTCGATCTTCCACTTCGGCGAGCACACCGTGGCCGAGGCCAAGGCCGTCATGGCCGCGGCGGGCATCACCGTCCGCCCCGCTCATGGCTGACCCGCTGACGGCCGATCCGTCCGCCCCGGTACCGTCGAGCACCGTGAGCGACGAACCCACCGCCGAGGCCCCCGCCGACCGGCCCGACTCCGTCGAGCCGGTCGAAGCGGTCGAACCGGTCGAAGAGGGCGACCCGCGGGGCGAGCCCGACGCACCCAAGCGGCCCCGCACCTTCGCGTCCTCGCGGGCCGACAAGTTGCCGGTGAAGATGCTCAGCGACCGGATCCTGGTGAACCTGGAGTCCGACGGCGAGCGGCGTTCCACCGGCGG
>WBZL01003818.1_pt1 | contig 13513 bp, 11 predicted proteins | sample 5204291 | NCBI WGS metagenome assembly WBZL01 (sample SAMN12344345, study PRJNA552823) | activated sludge metagenome | biome: Activated sludge suspended growth; feature: Nitrification reactor; material: Wastewater; isolation source: activated sludge from nitrification reactor of wastewater...
GGTCGGTGTTCGCCAGTCTGTACGGACCGCAGATCGTGGACGGGCTCAACGGGTTCCCGGAGCAGGTAGTGGCCCTCGCCGAGGAATCGATGGGCGCCGCCGTGGTCTTGTCCGAGCAGATCCCGCAGGGCGCCGTGCTGCTGGACGCGGCCCGATCGGCCTTCATGTCAGGCTTCCAGGCGGGCTCGCTCGTCGCCGCCGGAGCGACGGCCGTCGGCGCTGTGCTCGCACTGCTGTGGCTCCCCGCCCGGCACCGCGTCACACCAACGACGTGAGCTTACGGGTCGCGATCTGGACCGGGTCCCACACCGGAGAGAACGGCGGCGCGTAGGCCAGGTCACAACTGGTTACCTCCTCCACCGTCATCTCGTTCCAGATCGCGACCGCCGCGGCGTCGATGCGCTTGCCTGCGCCGGCCTGTCCAACGATCTGGCATCCCAACAGGCGACCCGTACCGCGCTCGGCGACGGCCTTGACATGGATCGGGCCGGCGCCGGGCGCGTAGTGGGCTTTCGTGGTCGCGCGAACGGTGGCGCTCACGACATCGATGCCCAGGTCCCTCGCCTCCTGCTCGCGCAAGCCCACCCGTGAGATCTCCAACTCGCAGATCTTCGACACGGCTGTGCCGACGATCCCAGGGAAGCGCAGGTCGCCTCCCGCCAGATTCGCCCCGATCACCCGCCCGTGCTTGTTGGCGTGGGTCCCCAGCGGTACGTGTAGGCGCCGCCCGGTGATCCGATCGACGACCTCGACACAGTCTCCGCCGGCCCAGATCCCCGGATGGTCGATCACCTGCATCCGGTCATCGGTGAGCAGGCCCCCCCGTTCACCGAGCGGCAGTCCTGCCGCCGCCGCGAGTTCGGTGTTCGGCCGGACCCCGAGACCGAGCACGACGATGTCCGCCGGGTACGTCCCTCGCTCGGTCACCACCGCAGCGGCCCGCCCGCTTTCACCTGCCTCGATTGCCTGAACCGGCTCGCCGCCCCGGTACGAGATGCCCATACCTTCCATCGCCTCGGCGATCAGCGCGCCCATGTCCGGGTCGAGGGTGGTCATCGGTTGCGGTGCCTGGTCCACCACAGTCACATGCAGACCCCGACGCTTCATCGCCTCGGCCATCTCGATCCCTATGTAGCCGGCTCCGATGACCACCGCGCGGGTCGGAGCGCGGTGCATGCTGTCCAGCACTCGTAGTCCGTCGTCGAGGGTCTGAACACCGTGAACACCGGGCAGGTCGATGCCAGGGATCGGCGGCCGGATGGGAACAGCTCCGGTGCCTATGACGAGTTGGTCGAACGGCACCATCTCCTCACCCCCGGAATCCGTGGCAGCACTGACCGTCCGGTCCTCGAGGTCGATGGCCGTCACCGTCCACCCGGTCCGCACATCCAAACCGTTCGCTCGGTGCTGCTCGGGGGTGCGCGCCACCAGGCCGTCCGGACCATCGACCTCACCGGCCATCCAGTACGGGATCCCGCACGCCGAGTACGAGGTCCACGGCTGACGTTCCAGCACGATCACCTCGGCCTCATCACCGAGCGCCCTCTTCGCCCCCGACGCTGCGGACGCACCGCACGCATCACCGCCGATCACCACGATTCGCATGGACGTATCCTCCACGGCCGGTATCTGAGGTGGCCATTCGGCGGCCAGCCACGGAGGGTCCTCCGCGCCCCCGTGAGCCACAGCTCACCGAAGGCACCGGTTCGGCGACTCCGCCGCACATCCGTTAGTCCCCGGTCCAGCCGTTAGTCGAAAACCGACGCGAACCTCTCACCGGAGTGCACAACCTCTCACCAACTGCACAAGGTCTAACCGAAGGCGCCGGTTCGGCGACTCCACCGCACATCGGTTAGTCCCCGGTCCATCCGTTAGTCGAAAACCGACGCAAACCTCTCACCGGAGTGCACAACCTCTCACCAACTGCACGAGGTCTAACTGTTGTGGGGCCGCACACCCCTGGCCGGCCGAACGAACCCAACCGCACCGAAACCGCGCCAACCACCCACCGACCCTGGAAGAATCCGTTCCGTGGCCCGCCCCATCGCACTGATCGTCGAGGACAATCGCGAATACACCATGATTGCCACCCGCCTGCTGGAGAACGAAGGCTTCGAGGTGGTGGCTGCAGGCGACGGTGAAACCGGGATCGGCCAGGCCCGCGCCCGCCGGCCCGAGGTCGTCCTGCTCGATGTCAGCCTCCCCGGGATCGACGGGTTCGAGGTGTGCCGCAGGATCCGGGAGTTCAGCGACGCGTACGTGATCATGGTGACCGGACGTACCGACGAGGTGGATCGGGTGGTCGGCCTGACGGTGGGCGCCGACGACTACGTCACCAAGCCGTTCTCAGCGCGCGAACTCGCCGCCCGGGTGGCGGCCATGCGCAGGCGGCCCCGCGCCGCCGGACCGAGCGACAACCTCGAGTACGACGGGCTGTCCATCGACATGAACGCACGCGAGGTCCGACTTGACGGCGAGATCCTCGACCTCACGAAGATCGAGTTCGATCTGCTCACGAAGTTGGCTTCCGAGCCGCGACGGGTGTTCGCTCGCCAACAGTTGCTCGACGCGGTGTGGGGCTCCGACTGGTACGGCGACGACCACGTCGTCGACGTGCACATGGGCAACCTGCGCAAGAAGCTCGGGGAATCGGGCAGCAACCCCCGCTTCATCCACACGGTGCGCGGCGTGGGCTTCCGGTTCGAGGCCACGTCTTGAACCCATCTTGAGCCGTGGTTCAAACGGCTCCACCACACTTGATCGACCAGGAAGGGGAGGCGCCATGAAAGGCATCATCTTCAACCTCGTCGAAGAAGTGGTCACCAACGACCACGGTCAGGACACGTGGGACGACATCCTCGCCTCCGCTGACGTCGACGGGGCGTACACAGCTGTGGGGTCCTACTCCGACGACGAGTTGTTGGCCATCGTGGCCGCGGCGGCAGCGGCCACAGGCTTGTCCGAGGATGACGTCCTGCGCCATGTCGGCCGCTACTCGATCCCCCCGCTGGCACAGCGCTATCCCGAGTTCTTCTCGATCCATCGCGGAGTGCGCACGTTCCTGCCGACGTTGAACAGCGTCATCCATCCCGAGGTCCGCAAACTGTATCCGGGGGCGCAACCTCCGCACTTCGCCATCTCGGACGATGCGGATGGCGGCATCCTGATGGAGTACCACTCGCAGCGCGGGATGTGCCGCCTCGCCGAGGGGCTGACGATCGGCAGCGCCGATCACTTCGGCGAGACCATCGACGTGGCTCACCTGCAATGCAAGCGCGATGGCGCCCCACACTGCCTGTTGAGGATCAGCGTGGAATGACCGATCACGAACTCCTTGAGGCGCGGGCGCAGATCGCGCGACTACAGCGCCGGGTGGAGCGTGAGCGGTCAGCACGGCGAGAATCCGAGGAGGTCGCCGAGAGATCCCTGCGCCGGTTGTACGCACGACAGCGGGCCCTGGACCTGCTGACCCGGTCGGCCGCGGCGTCCAACTCAGCATCCGACGACCAGGCCGCCTTCACCGAAGTGATGACGATGCTGGTCGAGGAGTACGAATGGAACGTCGGCCATCTGCTCGTCCCCGCCCGCGACGACCCGAGTGTTCTGGTCTCCAGCGGCCTGTGGGTCGGTAAGCCGGAGGACCCGTTCTTCCGGGAGGTACGGGCGGCAACAGTGGCGGCCCGCTTCGGCCCCGGTGTGGGCGTCCCCGGGCGCGTGATGGTCCACGGACCGCGGTGGGAGAACCAGCCCGAGAACGTGATCCCCGCCCGCAAGGCGCTGTTGTCCCAGGGAAGTGTCTTTGCGTTCGGCGTCATGGTGGAGTCGGTGCTCGTCGCGGTCCTGGAATTCCTCAGCGCCGTGCCCAAACCGGAGGACCCCGACCTCGTGGAGCTCGCCACGCCCCTCGGCGAGCAACTCGGCCGTGTCATCGAGCGCGCGAAGGCCCGCGAGTCCGAGGAACACCACCGGGTCGAACTGGAGCGCACCGTCAAAGAACGCACGGACGATCTGCGCAAGGCCCGCGATCGGGCCGAGGCGCTGGCACGTGCACGCAGCGCACTGTTCAACACCGTCACGCATGAACTGTCCACCCCGGTACACGCGGCCCAAGCGGCACTTCAGAAGCAGCCGCCCGAAGTGGTCACCGCGACATCGCAGTTGAGCCTGCTCGGCAAGCGCATCGACGCACTGATCGCCGTCGCATCGGAGAGTGCGCAAGGGACCGCGGGGAAGCCGACGGTGTGCGTGCTGGCCGACATGGTGACCGACGCGTGTGCAGCTCAGCGGGCCCTGATCACCCCCCAAGGGGGTTCGCTGACGTTGACGGTGGACCCGAGTGCCGCGGAGGAGGTGCTAATCGACACCGAGCGGGTGCGCACTGCCATCGACACCCTCATGGCGGGCATCAGGCTGGCCCGGGCGGATGCCCAGGTCGGGGTCAGGGTCCATCTCGCCGGACACCGGGCGGTGCTCGACTTCCGCGCGCCGGGGGTGCAGCCTGATGACGCGTCGCTCGAGGTCGTGCGCAGCGCCTGCCGGGCCGCTTCCGGACGGGTGGAGATCCGCGACGCCGCGATCGAACTGTCCTTCCCCGTGTCGCGTCCTCGCCTGCGGCGTCTCGGCAGCAACCGCCGAGTGTTGCTCGTCGACGACACGAAGGTGACCCAGCAGTTGGCGTCGGCGATGCTCAACGACGCAGGGCTGTCCGTCGACCTCGCAGATGACGGGCTGCAGGCCATCGAGCGCCTCACAGCCGAGCCTTACGGCGTGGTCCTCATGGACATCCGCATGCCGCGCCTCGACGGACTCGAGGCCACCCGCCGCATCAGGAAAGGTGCGGCCGGGAACGAGCGTGCTGAGACCCCGATCGTGGCCATGACCGCCGACACCGCACCGGGCGCGGCCGAGGAGTGCATGCTGGCCGGGGTTGACGCGTTCGCGCCCAAGCCGTTCACCAGGGAAACACTGCTGGCCCTTGTGGCCCGCTACTTACCGGCCGAATGAGACCTCAGCGGGCGACCGCGGTCTCGGCGAGATAGTCGCGCATCTGCGTCTCCACCGACTCCGCCTCGATCGTGAGTTCAGCGAGCAACGCGTCGGTAGGTTCCTTCTCCATCTGGGCGCACATCGCGCTGAGCCGCTGCGCTCCCAGCATCGCCGAGGCTCCCTTCAAGGCGTGCGCCGCGGAACGCACCGCCTCCGCAGATCCTTCGCCGTGACTGTGGTGGATCTCGACGAGACGACCCGGCAACTCCTCGAGGTAGATCCCGATGGTGTCGCGGACCAGGCCCGGATCACCGAGGTCGTCTCCGAGTTCGCGCAGGATTTCGGTGTCCAAGGTGATGTCGCTGCCACGTCGCTGCGACGGTACCTGCACCGGGGCGGAACCAGGCAAGCGCTCCAGCACTTTGGTGATCCCGATGTGGAGTTCAGCGGTGGTTGTGGGTTTGAGGACATAGCCGTTGTAGCCGGCCGCCGCCAGCACAGACCGATCGATCCACCCCGGGTCAGCGGTCAGCGCCAGCACGGCGAGCGTGTCCGCATCGGCCAGCCGCTCCCGGATGACCTTCACGGCCTCCAGCCCGTCCATCACCGGCATGTTCAGATCGAGCAGCACGATGTCGTACTTGTCGCGTGCGACCTCCTCCACCGCCGCTGCGCCGTCGCTGACGGTGTTGACCGAAGCCCCCATCCTGCGCAGCATCTCCGCGATGAGGTTGCGGTTGGTCGTGTCGTCCTCGGCGAGCAGCACCCGCAGCCCTGGCGGCAGGGCGAGCGTCTCCCTGGCCACAGTGGCCGGCACGTCCGCGCCCAACGCCTCCAGCAGTCGCTCCATCGTCCACGGCAGTGCCAGGTACTCGCCGGCCGTGGGTGCGGCCGCCACGGTGACCGTCGGACCCATGACCAGAAGACGGTGGCCGTCCGTGACCGGCATCGTGGCTTCCGGGGCGGCGGTGTCCGACACGATCCGGACATGCAGCGTGTCCGTGCCCCCGTCGCACTCCGGCACGATCCGCTTGCCCATCCGCTGCAGCGCCATGGAAACCGCCTCGACAGCCAGGGGGTGCCCTTCCACCACAGCGGCGCCCAGGACCTGCATGCCATCGGAGGTGTGCGACTCCTGCAGTGTTCCCACCGGAAGCAGCACTCGGAAGGCGGTGCCCTCGCCGAGCACGCTGGTCACCTGCAGTGAGCCACCGAGCGCTGTGGTCAGCCGTTGCGCGATGGCCAGACCCAGACCCGAGCCACCATGCTGGCGGTGCACACCGGGCCCACCCTGGACGAACATGTCGAAGACCGACTTCTGCGCCTCCTCGGTCATGCCGGGCCCGGTGTCGGTGACCCGGATCTCAACCCACGGCTTGCGTTCGTATCGCGCTGGGCGGGCCACGACCGTGACGACACCCTCCTCAGTGAACTTGACCGCGTTGGAGACCAGGTTCAGCAGGATCTGCTGCACACGGCTCACATCGGTGTTGATCCACCCGTCGAGATCAGGACTGGCCGCCCCGATCAGGGGCACCTTCTTGCGCTGCGATATCGGACCGACCATCTGCAGGACGTCGCTGATGAGGTCGCAGACATCCGCGTCGGTCTTGTGTACCTCCAACTTGCCCGCCTCGAACCTGGCGAGGTCGAGCAGGTTGTTCAGCAACGTCGTGAGCCCATCAGCGGAGTGCTGAACGCCCGCGACGAGCTCCCTGGTGCGGGCGTCGAGTGGCCTCTGCAGCAACAGATCGACCATCCCGACGATCCCGGACACCGGCGTGCGCACGTCGTGGCTGATTGTGGCCAGCAGGCTCTGCCGGCCCTCGGCCAGTTGCTCGGCGTCGGTCAACAGACCCAGTTGCAGATCCATCGTGGAGGCTGCCGTATCCAGGTTCGAGCGGCGCGCGTACCGCAGCAACTGTGCCAACAGGGTGGCCATGACCATCGCGATCGTATAGTGCGACCAGTTGGGGCTCGGGATATGAATCATGGCCACGAACCAGGCGAGCCACATGATCACCGTGAGTACAGCGTTCCAGCCCGTTCGAAGCACCGCCATACCGGCGCCGATGACGATGAGCATGAAATTGGTGGTCTGCCACTCCTCCTGGCTGAGATAGAGGTGCAGTGCGGAGTTGGTGATCAGGATGAGGAACACCATGACCAGCACCACCGTGCCGTTGGTGGTGATCCGTTGACGCCGCGCGGCCCAGGCGAGTGCCAGCAGGAGTGCCGCGCTGACTGCCGCGACAGCCGACATGATCAGGCCGGCCTCGCCACCGACGAGCAGGGGATGAAGCAGAGCGAGCAGGCCGAAGAGCAGGCCGAGGAAGAACGCAGCGGGGAGCACCGTCCGGGCGGCCGCAGCGTCGTAGCGGACCTGCGGATCCGGTGACAGTTCAGGCGGTATCCGGATCACAGCCATACGTCCTTATCGACGGGAAGTGCGCAACGCTTAACGGTACGCGCCGCGGCGGGCACTGCGCCGGGTGAGCGCGCGGCACTTTTCGGTTGGGGACGCCACCCCTGCAATCCGGAATTGTCGCTCAGACGCCTCAGAGGCCGGCGGACAGCGACCATTCTTGGTTGGGATGCGCCTGGGAGAGCTGTGCGCCAACCGCACATGTCCGCGGCAGCAGACCATCCCCGACGTGGCTGGGGTGTCGGCCGATGGTTGGGGGTTTGACGGCGCGCCCCGTATGCCGTAAGGCATACTGGGAGGCGTCCGCGGGTGTAGTTCAATGGCAGAACATCAGCTTCCCAAGCTGACAGTGCGAGTTCGATTCTCGTCACCCGCTCCAACGACGAAGCCCCCACGCTTGGGGGCTTTGTTGTTGGATGCGTTGTTGGCACGGCGAGAATCGGGAGGAGCGTCCCGAAGGGGCGCGACGGATCTCGTCACCCACCAGTCACTCGCATGGGACCTCGGTCCGGCCGCTTCGATCTTCCCCGGGCGGGCGGAGCCCGCTGTGCCTACAGTGCAGCATGACAATCGACTACGCGTCGCCCCTCGCGGGCGACGAGAGGATGATCCCCTCGCACGACGGTGGCACTATCGCGACGGTGAGCGCGGGCGACGGGGCGACCGTAGTGCTGGCGCACGGTTTCGGCGTCGACCGCGACGAGTGGAACGTGGTCGCGGCCCAGCTCGTCGACGCGGGGCACCGCGTCGTCGCCTTCGATCAGCGGGGCCACGGGCGCACGTCGGCCGGTCGTGAGGGCATCTCCTCGAAGTCGATGGCCCTCGACTACGTCACCGTGCTCGAGGCCTACGACGTGCGTGACGGGGTGCTGGCCATGCACTCGATGGGCGGCTTCGTCGGGATCCGCTTCCTGCTCGACCACGCCGACGTCGCCCGCGAGCGGTTGTGCGGAGCGCTCCTGCTAGCGACGTTCGCCGGTGACGTCAACCGCAACAACCCGCAGAACAGGCTGCAGATCCCGCTGATCCGCTCCGGAGTGCTGCCGTTCCTGGCCCGCACCGAGCTGGTCGGTAGGCCGTTCGCCCGAACGATCATGGGCAAGAAGGGCAACGACGAGATGGGAGCGGCGTTCCTGCGCATGTTCCGCGCGCAGGACTTCGGCCCGCTCCTTCCGATCCTTCGGGCCATGGTCGAGGAGAATCGCTACCCGCAGCTCGGGGCGATCGACCTTCCCGTCGCGATCATGGTGGGCATGGACGACCGCACGACGCCGGCATTCCACACCGACGATCTGCATGCAGGGATCCGCGGGTCCACCCTGCAGCGGATTCCCGACGTCGGGCACATGGTCGTGTGGGAGGACCCGGACGCAGTGGCGGCGACCATCAGACGCCTGGCAAGCGGGACCTGAGCGGGACGGCGCAACAGTCGTGAGGACGCGCCTTCTTCGTAGCGCCCCGCGAGCCGTTCAGCCGCTGGACTCCACCGCGGAACAGTAGTCCAGGAGCTCCGGCGGCAAGCCTGCGCTGGCCGTGCCGCACACCTCGTCGGAGGTAGAAACATCCCACGTGTCGCCGCTGGCCTGCAGGAAGAACACGGTCGGCCCCGGCTGCACCTCGACTGCGGCCCACTCGGTTCCCGACACGTTCGCGCAGTTGTACTTGACCATCTCGGATCCCTCGGGGATGGCCGCCATGATCGCCTCCTCGGAGCACAAGGAGCCGCTCGTCGGCGACGCTGTCGGTTCCGTGGGCGTCGGAGAAGCGGTGGTCTGCGTGGGCGTCGGGGAGGCCGCGGGTGTGGTCTCCGCCGGGCTCGTCTCGGAGCTCGAGCAGCCGGCCAAGGCTGCGACCGAAAGGCCGGCGATCAGGATCACGGCGTGTGTGGAGCGGGGCGTGCGCATGACATCTCCTCTGCTGGGGGCATGCCCATCATTGCGGCCGGCAGAGCGCCGACGTCGGAGGCGCGCTCAGGCACCGGGGATCAGAACCGCCCTGCTCTCGGTCTGGGTGGCCATCGCCATCTCCGGCAGTTGGCCCACGCTGCGATCCGCCACGCCCCGGGGCAGCAGGTAATCCTCCAAACGAGCCACTTCGAAGCCCTGCCTGCGGATATCCTTCACGGCTTTGCGAAGAGCGGGCAGAAGATCGGCACGGAAGTGGGTGAGGATGATGTCGCCCGGCTCGAGCGCCTGCTTCTTGGTCTGGTACTCCAACGTCTTGCCCGGCAGACTCACCGACCAGTGGACCACCCAGTCCAGGCCGCAGCGCCCGGCGGCTGTCAGCGTCGAGGCGTCGTACGCGCCATAGGGTGGCCGCAGCATCCAGGGCACCTGCCCCGTCTGTTCCACGATGGCCTCGTTGGCGCCGCAGATCTCGGAGGCCGGGTCGGCCGCTTTTGGCAGCGATGTGTGGGTGACCGTGTGGTTCTGAATGGACGCCATCGACTCGAGGCCCTTCCAGTACGGCCAGTGGACGATCGTGCCGGTCGTCAAGAAGGCGGTCACCGGGATTCGTTCGTCGGTCAGGAACTGCAGCAGTTCCGGGTCCTCATAGAGCCCGTCGTCGATCGTGATGAAGACGACCTTGTCCTCGGTGTCGACGGAGTGGACGACCTCGGCGGGCCCGCGGCTACTGAGCCCAGGCCTCGCGGTGGGCCGTGGCGGCGCGGACTGCGACTGCACAGCAGCCTGCGCGATAACAGGGTCAGAAGCCACATTTCCCCCGCCCCCGCAGCCCGCCACCAGCAGTGCTGTTGCCAGTACTGGCAGGAGGCGGCGGATTCCCACGAGCGCACCGTAACCCGCAGATCAGGGGATCCGTCGCAGACACTTCCAAGAGGCGTGCGGTTCATCCGGTCGGGGGGTCCGGCAGCCGGAGAACGAGCAGGGAAACCCCTTGAGGGGGTAGCCGTCGGCTGGCATCGGCAGTACCTTTGGCGCACGTCCCAACTTGATCTTGTGAGGCTGCCATGGCTCCCCGTCGACTTCTCTCCACCTCGCTTGCGGCCGGCGTCGCCCTCGCCGGTGTCGTCGCCATCCCGACCGGTGGTGCCACCGCCGCCTCGACCTACAAGGCCTGCGCCAACAAGAAGACCGGCGAGATGCGGCTGGTGGTCAAAGGCAAGAAGTGCAAGAAGAACGAGAAGAAGCTGAAGTGGAACGTGAAGGGCCCGGCCGGTAGTTCCGGTGCCCCCGGAGCGCAGGGACCGGCCGGTGCCCGGGGCCCGGCCGGGGCGTTCAATGCCATCGATCAGACCGGAAAGGTCCTCGGCCAACTCGTCGGATTCTGGGCAAGCGCGTACCCCATCGTGCGGATGCCCAGCGGAGTGATGCTGATGTGGACCAACAGCCCTTCGGACCCGAATGCCTATCCCACGGGATTGAGTCAGGTCTACTTCCGGCAGGCAGGCTGCACGGGGGACGCCTACGGCATCTTCACCAGCTCATACCCGTTCGATATGGGGATCGTGATCGCCTCCACCCCGACTCCCGGTTCACCGGTGTACAGGTTGCAGGCGGGAACGCCGCAGGCGTTCACGGCACTGTCCACCCTAACGCCGAGCGGCTGCGTGGCCACCTCGTCGGGAATCAGCCAGGCCTATGTCGCCAAGCCGGCAGGAAACGTGCCCACCGTGGTCCAGCCCTTCTACTACGAGCCGCAGTCGTAGTGAGCAGATCGGCACGCTCATCACCGTGAGCGCTACCATCCAGCGGTGAAACCGTTCCTCTTGGTCAACAGCGGCTCCGGTGGCGGCAAGGCGCAGGCGGCGATCCTGGAGGTCGCGGTCGCCCGCGGCGTCGCCCACCATGTGACGCAACCCGGCGACGACTTCACGACAATCCTGGCCAGCGCCGTGGCCGATGGCGCGGATGTCCTGGCAGCGGCCGGCGGCGACGGAACCCTCAGCACGACCGCAGACTTCGCCATGCTCCACGATCTCCCGATGATCGTGGTCCCCGCAGGCACCCGGAACCATTTCGCGCTGGACCTCGGGCTCGACCTCGACGATCCTGCCGGCGTCCTCACGGCGTGCCTCGCAGGCGGCCACGAGCGCCGCGTGGACGTAGGCCGGGTCAACAAGTCGCTGTTCCTCAACAACGTGTCGCTCGGGATCTACCCGGCCGCGGTCAGCTCCGACGACTACCGCCGACACAAGGCCAAAGCCCTCATACAGGCTGCTTCGGAGGCCGTCAGCACGGACCGTGGTGGCTCTGCCACATTGACACTGCAACTGCCCGAGACCGCACTGGTCGGCCCCCAGACACCCACCGGGGTGGTCCTGGTGTCCAACAACGCCTATGCCCCAACCTTCGCGCCCGGCTCCCGCATCAGGCCCCGTCTGGACGCCGGTGAGGTCTGGGTGTACGTGGGCGGCGGAGTTGCCGACAAAGAGTCGCGACTAGCTGCCGTCGAACACGCCGTACACGCAGTCTTCTCACAGGAACTGCTGCGCGCTGCTTTCGGCACGACGCGGTTCACAGTCGATGCTGACCGCCCGGACATCCCGATCGCCGTTGACGGCGAGGTCCGATCCGATCTGACCGCGCCCTTCGCGTTCGCCTCAGAGCCGGGTGGCCTGCGAGTACTCGTCCCGGCCGACCCGTCCGCCGAAGCCGTTTCGATCACGCTGGAGTGGTGACCCGCCGTCGCACTTCAGCGCGGGATGAACGTCCAGACATCGAGGTCGAGCAGCACGCCCGGCGCATACTTGCCGTCCTCGCCGCGAAGAGTCATCGACTCGTCGCGATCCTTGGTGGCCACCAGGCGTAGCCGCAGCGCCCCGACACTCGGCTCGGAGGTCTCCGCCTTGTCGAGCACCTCCGACCATGCGTACACGGTGTCATCGGCGAACGCAGGCGACGTGTGCGCACCGGCGTTGATCGCCGCGATCAGTTGTGCGTTGGCGAGCCCGTTGAAGGACAGCGCCCGAGCCATCGAGATGATGTGGCCGCCGTAGATCAGGCGCTTGCCGTCGGGGCGGGCCTGCGTGTTGAAGTGGACCTTGGCGGTGTTCTGCCACAACCGCGTGGCCATCATGTGCTCGGGATCGGTGAGCGTGACCCCATCGACGTGATCGATCTTCTCGCCGATGTCGTAGTCGTCGAATCGGTGCGGTTCGCCGGCGGCCTCCTCGTCGTACGTGCTGAAATCCAGCCCCGAGGGCAACACGAGGTCTGCGGGATCGACAACCTTGGCCAGCTCCGGGATCACGGTCTCCGGCGCAGGCGCCTGCGGATCGCGCTTGTGCACCATCACCCAGCGCGCCCATTCGATCGCGGTCTCACCGCGCTGGTTGGTCGCGACCGAACGGACGTAGACCACGCCGCTCTTGCCGTTCGAGTTCTCCTTCAGACCGATCACCGTGGACGCGGTGCGCAGCGTGTCACCCGGCACGACCGGCTGGTGGAAACGGCACTCCGCGTACCCCAGGTTGGCCACAGCGTTCAAGGAGATGTCGGGGACGGTCTTCCCGAACGCGATGTGGAACCCGATGAGCTCCTCGACCGGGTGTGGCACGAGACCCACCGAACCGGCGAACGTGGCCGACGACGGGATGGCGAAGCGGGTGGGATACAGGGCGCCGTACACGGCACGATCCCCTTCGGTGACGGTCCGCGGGGTGGCGTGCTCGATCACCTGCCCGATCTGGAAGTCCTCGAAGAAGTTGCCGGGGTTCGTCTTGCTCATGATCCGAAACTACCCCGGCGACGGTCTGCCTGAGCATGCCACCTCCCACGAACAACCCGCCGCTAGCCTGACGATCATGACCGACCTCTCACCCCTGCTCGAGGTGGCGCCGAACTTCCGCGACATCGCCGCACACGCACCTTTGGTCCGCGGGCTCGCATACCGTTCCTCGGAGCTCGTGGGACTGTCCGCCCGGGCACAGTCGGTCCTGCGTTCCCTGGGTGTCACCACCGTGTACGACCTGCGCACGCAGGCCGAGCGCACCCCGTTGCCGGACTCCCTGCCAGAGCCGATCCAACTGGTGATCGCTGACGTGCTGGCCGATGCACCCAGCAGCGGCGCCGCAGCGCTGGCGGCGTTGGGATCAGGCAGCCAGCAGGTCGACATCGCTGCCGTCAACGATGCGATCAG
>WBZL01003821.1_pt1 | contig 13505 bp, 12 predicted proteins | sample 5204291 | NCBI WGS metagenome assembly WBZL01 (sample SAMN12344345, study PRJNA552823) | activated sludge metagenome | biome: Activated sludge suspended growth; feature: Nitrification reactor; material: Wastewater; isolation source: activated sludge from nitrification reactor of wastewater...
GGCGTAGTGGTAGAGGCGGCCGAAGGGCTTGTTGCTGCGCGGGTGCGAAACGACCCGCTCGTCGGTGTCGATGATGGTGAACAAGCTGCCTGGGCTGAGCCCGGAGGCCCGCCCGCCGTCGACGTAGACGATGTCGCCGGTCGACAGACCGTACTTTGCCGTCGTCAGATGGCTGCGTGCGCTGCGCATGCTCTGCGGGGCCGTTCCGTGGAGGCTTGGCAGCATCGCCTCGTACTCAGAGCCGACGATCGAGTGGGGAAACACCTCGTCGATCTCGCCAACGTAGCCGGAGCAGTAGATGTCAGACTCGGCACCGAGGGGGGCTGGTGGTCCGGCCGCCTCGTCGATGCCGAGGACGTTCGCCAGATCACCACCACCGCCGCCTTCAGCGCCGGAACCAGCGCCGCCGGCCGTCGCATCCCCTGCGGCCGCCCCGGTACCGCCCCCACCCACCTGCTCACCTTCGCCGAGATCCTCGTCGAGACCAGCGGCGCTGTCCACCTGGCCCTCGATGAAGAGAGGGTCGCCCGGGTAGATCCAGTGGGCGTCGAGCACGTATTGGTTGCGCTCCCAGAGCTGGGGCCACAGGTAGGGGTCGCCGTAGAGCGTGCGCGCGAGGTCCCAGAGGGTGTCGCCGGGGACGACGATGTGGACCTTGTCGTTGGGTCCAGGGACGGGTGGGTCCCAGGCGGTCCAGTGATCACCCACCTGATGCAGGTTCGCGGGCGGCCGATCATCAGCCGCCAGGCTAGTCCCACAGAGGAGGAGAAGGGCGGTCGTCGCGGTGGCACGGAGAACGGGTCGCATCATCTCAGGGAACCTCCCGTTGAGCGGGGGGGCGCACCTCATCTATACTGAAGTCGCTATTTGCCAAGCTACCCTAGTTTCGCCCCAAGTGTCAAGCGTGAGGCACCTTTAGGCCAGGGCCGTTCAAGCGATGCTTGAAGGGATGGTGGCCTGTGGCCACCTCCCCGGGTTCCCGCTTGCCCGCCGAGGGGCCGCTACGGCAGGTTCGCCAGCCGTTCGCCGGCGGTGACCGCCACGGCGGTACCGGCGAAGCGTCGCACCACCTCGCCGTAGACCTCCCGGGCCCCCTCGTCGTCCTGCAGCTGTTCGAGGCAGCGGCCCATCTTGAACAGAGAGTCGGGGACCTTGTTACCGGTCGGCTGGCGCTCGATGGCTTGGCGGAACGCCGCCAGCGCTCCTTCGTAGTCCTGCCGAGACCAGCGAGACTCGCCGATCCAGTAGCCCGCGTTGTCGGTCAGGTCCGTGCTCGGCCAGGCGTCGAGAAAAGTCCGGAAAGCTCCCTCGGCCTCGGCGTACTTGCCCGTCTGGTAGAGCTCGAGGGCGCGGTCGTAGCGCGCCAGCGCCTCGGCGGGGGCGGCGATCACCTCGCCCGCTGGCGGCGTGATGCCGCCGGCGCCGAGGCTGCCCGGGTTGGCTGCAGGTGGGGCTGCCGGCGGATGCGCCGTCGGCGGTGCGGCCGGCAGGTCCGCCTGCTCGAGGCTGCCACCAGCCTGCGGCCGCACGCCATCGTCCAGGCCCTGGGCGCGAGGCGGCGGCGGGGCGGCCGGCGTAGCCACCCTCGGCGCTGCGTTGGTCGGGCCCCGCCCGGCCTCGAGCGCCACCAAGCGCTCGCGCAGCCGGGTGAGCTCGACCTCATGCACCGTCACTTGCCGCTGCAGCTCGACGAGACGAGCCTTGAGGGCGGTGACCTCGTCCCCCCGGGGCGTCGCGGTGCGAGCGAACGGCCCACTCGCGCAGCCGGCGAAGAGGCAGAGGGCAAGGGCCCCGCCAACGCGCCGAGGTCTCACCGCACGCCTCCCTCGGCCGCTCCTGCTGCTTTGGCCTCGGCCGGCTTGGTCGCCGGGGGCTCGGCCGCAGCATCAGGGATGTTGGCGGGAACGTCCTTCAGGAAGGGGCTCTCGGGGAACTGCTGGCGAAGGCGTTCGAAGGCCCCGCGGGCATCGGCAGGCCGCTTGGCGGCCAAATAGCTACGCCCCAGCAAGTACAGGACGCGGTCCTTGCCGCTGTAGTCCGGGAAGCTCTCCAGGGTGTACTCGAAACGAGAGATCGCAGCCTCTGGGATGCCGTAGCGGACATAGAAGTCCCCGACCGTCACCTCGTGCTCGGCCAAGTTGTCGCGCACGAGCCGAATCTGTTCGCGTGCCTGGGCGGCGTACTCACTGGTGGGATAGAGCCGCAAGAGCTCCTCGAAGGAGGTCAGCGCCTGGCGGGTGGTCGACTGATCCCGGTCTGCCCTCTCCACCCGCTTCGCCAGACTGCTCGCCACCTGGAACTGCGCGTAGGCCGAGCGGTCGCTGGTCGGGAAGCGGTTGAGGAAGTCGCGGTACTTGGCCTCGGCCTGCAAGAGGTTGGTGCGCCCGCCCTCGAGGTAGAAGGTGTCTGCGGCCAGCAGCAGCGACTCCCGGCCTACCGCGGAGTTCGGCTCGACTTCGAAGGCGTGCACGAAGTAGGGCCGGGCACGACCGTACTTCTGCTTGCTCATTAGGTCCTTGCCGAGCCCTAGGGACTCGACGGCAGAGAGCGCGAGGATCGGATCTTGGTGGGTGCCCTTGCAGGCGGTTGCCGCCAGGCAGAACAGCAGCAGGGTCGCAACGGGCCTCACCGAAAGGCGGTGGTGCATGCGTTCTCCTCGCGGATCAGGTGGCGGCGAGACGCCGCAGCTCACGGATCGTAGCCGGTGGATCGGCGCTCTGGAAGACGGCCGAGCCCACCACCACGGAATCGGCGCCGGCCTGCGCCAAAGCGGCGACGTTCGTGGGACCGACGCCGCCATCGACCTCGATCTCGACCGTCGCTCCGCTGGTCGCGATGAGCGCCCGCAAGCGGCGGACCTTGTCGAGCGAGCGCGAGAGGAAGGTCTGACCGCTGAAGCCTGGGTTGACGGACATCACGAGCACGAAGTCGAGGGCATGCAAGGCATCGACCAAGAGCTCGACAGGAGTCGCCGGGTTGATCGCCACGCCGGCCTTGGCACCCCGGCGGCGAATCCGCGCCAGGGTGCCGTCGAGGTGGCTCACCGCCTCCCAGTGCACTGCCACCCGGCTGGCCCCGGCGTCGAGGTATTCGTCCAACAGTCGTTCCGGCTGCTCGACCATCAAGTGCACGTCGAGGGGCAGCGAGGTGTGGCGGGCCAGGTCGCGGAGGACGGGGATCCCGAACGTCAGGTTGGGGACGAAATGGCCGTCCATCACGTCGACGTGCACGAGGTCGGCCTCGGCCGACGCACAGACCTCGAGCGCCGCCTTGAGGTCGGCCAGATCGGCGGCGAGGATCGAGGGGGCGATCAGCATCGGCTTCAGGGCTTGGAGGCCCGTGAGGCCACCACCAGGGTGATGGCATCGTGGCGGCGGATCGGATGTCCCGCCAGCGGGGTCTGGCGGAGGATAACACCTTCAGGAATGCCCTCGTAGACCTCGGGCCGGACCGCGCTCACCAGCAGGCCGTGGGACTGGAAGAAGCGCCGCACCGTGTCGACGTCGCGGTAGACCAGGTCCGGCATCAGGTAGGCGGAGGTGGAGCTGTCGAGGGCCACCAGCACATCGACCTTGCCGTCGGCCCGCGCGGGTGCAGCTGCGGCGGGCTCCTGCTCCACCACGGTCCCCGGGGTGGCCTCTGGGCTGAGCACCCGCAGGGTCCGCCCGACCGTGAGGCCAAGGCCGGCGAGGGTCGATTGCGCCGCCTGCGGCGTGAGGCCGCGCAGGTCGGGGAGGGTCAGCTGTTGGGGGCCGAGGGACAAGACGGCCTCGACCGCGCTCCCCCGCTTGACCAGGCTACCGGGTCGCGGTCGCTGCCGCGCCACCGAGCCGGCCGGGATCGAGTCGCTGTGGACCCCCGCCAGCCCCGCCTCTTCCCAGACCAGCCCAGACTCGGCAAGGGTCGCCATCGCCTCCTCCCGGGCGAGGCCGGTGAGGTCCGGGGTGCGGGTGACGCCGCTACGCACGAAGAGGCTGAAGGAGATGTAGGCGGCGGTCGAGAACAGCACGAGGAGAAGGCCTGCGTGGGCAATGAGGGCGAGCAGCCGGAGCAGGCGGGAGCGCCTCATCGCGCGGCTCCCGCGCGGCTCCGGCGCTCCGTCGACGCGGTGTCGCCTGCCACCTTCTGTTCTGCCACGTCTTGCGCTGTCGCCTTCGAGGCCGCCACGTTCAGGCGACCCAGCGCTCGACCCAGCGGTTGAGGACTCGCCGCGGGTAGCTGGCGAGCGGCGACGTCCGCACGCCGCCACCGGCGAGGACAGTCGCGAGCGCCGTGTCGATCTTGGTGAGCGGGCACCAGGCGGCGGTGACGGCCTGGTTGCGGTCGATCAAGAAGAGCGCGGGTCGGGCCGCTTCGCCCGCGGTCACGCTGAGACCGTAGTGGCGGTGGAAGCCGCGGTCGTCGGCGAGCAAGGGAAATGGCAGGTCGAGCTCGCGCCGAACGCCTTCGAGCTCGGCCAAGGGGGCGGGAGCCAGGCCGAGGACGCGGACCTTCTTCGCCTGCAGTTGCGGCCAGGCTGCTCCCAGAGCTTGGAGGTCGCTGCGCGCCGGTGCGCCGGTGGCGAAGACATAGAGCAGCACCGGGGTCCGGGCGAGCTCGTCACGCAGCATCAAGACGCAGCCCGAGGTCGAGCCGAGATCGAAGTTGGGGGCTCTCTGCCCCACCACCAAGCCCCCGCTGGGATCGCTCATCACTGCCTCCCCGGCGGCGCACCGCCTAAAACTGCTTTTGCAGGTCGAAAAAGACCACCGTCACCATCAGGGCGACGATCAGCACCATCCCGACCTGCGCGAGGCGTTCCTTGACCGCCATCGAGAGGTCGCGACGGAGCACGCTCTCGATGAGCAGGATCAAGGTCTGGCCGCCGTCCAGGATGGGGATCGGCAGGAGGTTCACCAGCGCGATCGAGATCGAGATGAAGGCGATCAGATGGAAAAAGTCCGGCATGCCCTGCCGGGCCGTCTCGCCGCTGATGCGAGCGATCTCGATCGGTCCGGCGAGCGCTCCCTTGGCCGCCAGCTTGCCGGTGAAAACCTTGCCCAGCACCTCGAAGGTCCGCTGCACGATGTCCCAGTTGTAGCAGAGGCTCTCGACGAAGGCCTTGCGGAACGGATAGCGCTGGAAGTATCCGTAGCTGATCTCGGCGCCGATGCGCGCGGCCCCCTTGTCCCCCTTGGGGGTGACGCTGATCTCGAGGGGGTTTCCCGCGCGCACGATCGCCAGGGGCAGGGCCTCGTCCGGCCGCTGCTCGATGAAAGCGATGAAATCGGCCTGCGAGATCACCGAATGGCCGGCCACCTGCACGATCTCGTCGCCGGCCTGGAGGCCTGCCTGCTCGGCGGGTGCGCCGGGCAGCACCCGTTTGACGCGCACCTTGCCGAGGCCCACGAAACCGGCCTCGCCGATCTCGTACTTGGGAACACGCAGAGGGGTGAGGGTGAGGTCCAACCGCTCACTGCCACGCTCCACGGTGAGCGCGAGGGGGCGGCCCGGCGCGGCCATCACGGCGAACTGCACGTCGTTGAAGTCGTCGACGGCTTGCCCGTCAATGGCGAGGATGCGGTCGCCCACGTGCAAACCGGCGACGTCCGCGGGTGACGTGGGTGCGAGAGCACCGATCACCGGTTCGAGCTTGCGCGGCGGCGCCTCGATACCGACCATGAACACCCCGGTGAACAGCCCGACGGCGAGGACGATGTTCATGAACGGGCCGGCGAGATAGACCAGGATGCGCTGCCAGCGCGGCCGGTTGACGAAGTCCCGCGGGTCGTCCGTCGCCTCGTCGGCATGCTCTCCACCCAGCTTCACGTAGCCGCCGAGCGGCACCAGCGACAGGCGGTAGTCCGTCTCGCCGCGCTGAATCCCCCACAGCCGCTTGCCAAAACCGAGTGAGAAGGCCAGAACGCGGATGTTGAAGGCGCGGGCGGCGAGCAGGTGCCCCGCCTCGTGGATGAAGATGATGAGACCGAGGGCGAAGGCGGTGGCGAGGAGCGTGGTCAGCAGTTGCATCCGGGTTCCGTAGTTGGCCGCCGGCCCTGGCCGAGGCGCCGTTGATGATACCGGACCGCTGCCCGGCGCGCGAAGCGGCGCTCAGCGCCAGCGGAAGTGGTCGGCGGCGAGCAAGCAACCCAGCCAGAACACGGGTGCCGCGAAGAGGACGGCGTCGGCGCGGTCGAGCAGGCCGCCGTGGCCGGGCAGCAGGTTGCCGGAGTCCTTGATGCTCGCGGCGCGCTTGAACAGCGACTCGACGAGGTCGCCCACCTGAGCTGCGATCGCCGTCAGGCCGCCCACCGCGAGCACGGCGAGGTCCACCCGCCGCAGGAACCAGAGGCTCCAGATCAAGGTCGCGAGCACGCTGACGACGAAGCCGGCCGCGGCCCCCTCCCAGCTCTTCTTCGGGCTGACCACCGGAGCCAGCTTGTGCCGCCCCCAGCTGCTGCCGACGTAGTAGGCGGCCGTATCGCCCAGCCACGCGATGGCGAACAGCAAGAACACCAACCACGGGTCCTGGCGTTGCAGGTGGACGAAGCTGGCGGTCGCCAGGCCGAAGTAGGGAATGGCGTAGGTCAGCAGACCGAGAGCCATGGGTGCCTGCTCGACGGGAGTGCGCAGGAAGAGGACGGCGCAGCCGGCACCGACCACCAGAGCGAGGCCCACGACGAGCACGGCGGTGCCGGACAGCTGCGTCGGCATCGGTGGGAAGGAGAGCACCCAGCCGAGGGCCACGGCGCCGATCGGCACCAGGGCGAGCACGCTGCCGGGGGCCCAAGCGCGGCCGATGCGGACGAACTCGATCGCTGCCAGGCCGAAGAGGGTCGCGGCGAGCACGAAGTACGCCACCGAGGAGAAGCGGAAGGTGGCGAGCAGCATCAGCGGCACGCCGACGGCGGCAGTGAGGAGGCGCTTCACGGTGGGCCCGGTCTCAGCGGGCAGTCGGCCGCGCCGGCGCCCCCCACCGGCGGGGTGCCCGTTCGGCGCCGGGCGCCGAGCGAGGTCGGAAGAGAGAGGCGGCTCAAGGCTCGGACCCGCTTCCCGGGCTGGGTGGCACTCAGGCTCCGCGACAGAGGGTGGCGTAAGTTACCACAGCGCTCTGCGGCACTCTGCGGCCCCTGGCGCCTGCTCATCCGGGGTCGTCTGCCGTGGCGGCCCCTTCAGGGCCGTCATCCCAGGGCGGCGGATAGACCACCCGTTCGAGCACGAGGCCCTGCGGAGGTGCCGTCGGCCCGGCGAGCGAGCGTGGGCCACCCGCGAGGAGCTCGCCGAAAGAGCTGACTGAGCGCCTGCCGCGACCCACCTCAAGTAGCGTGCCGACCAGCGTGCGCACCATCCCGCGCAGGAAACCGCTGCCTTCGATGACCAGCTCGCAGCACGGCCCGTCTTCGTGCCAGACGGCGGAGAAGATGCTGCGCTGGGGGTCCTCATGGGAGCCGCCGGCGACCGCGAAGGCCGAGAAGTCGTGCCGTCCGAGCAGCAGCCGGGTCGCGTCGACGATCGGAGCGAGGTCGAGCCTGGGCTCGACCCGCATCGCCTGCGCCGCGTCGAGCGGAGAGAGAACGCGCGTGCGCACGAGCCGATAGCGGTAGACCTTGGCGCGGGCACTCCGCCGAGCGTGGAAGGCCGGCGCGATCTGCTCGGCAGCGAGCACGCGGATGTCCTCCGGCAGGCGGACGTTGGAGCCGAAGATCAAGCCCCGCGGGGCGAAAGCCCGCTGCAGGTCCAGGTGCACTACCTGCCTGCGGGCGTGCACCCCGGCATCGGTGCGGCTCGCACCGACCACCACCGAGCGCTCCTGGGTGAGATCGGAGAGCGCCTCCTCGACCACTTGCTGGATGGCGAGGGCATTGGCTTGGCGCTGCCAGCCGGCATAGCGGCTGCCGAGATAAGAGATTGTGAGGCGATAGCGGGCAGGGCCAGCCGCCAGGTCCGGCGCTCGGCTGGCTGCCGGGCTGGCCAGCGGCTCAGCCATCACGCCGGCTCCCGCAGCCGGCGCCACCGGGTACCGAGGGCGAGCGCGGCGGGTGGCAGCCAGACGAGGAGGAAGGTGGCGGGGAAGAGGTCGACGGTGCGATGCTGGGGAAGATAGCTGAGCAGGGAGGTGGCGGCCAGCAGCAGCCACGGCCCCGAAAGCGTCAGGGCGGCCCAGGGCAGCACCCAGAGCAGGTACCACGGATAGACGGTTGCCGAGCACAGCAGGAGGCCGCCGAAGAGCCGCCGGGTGGCCGTGGCAGAGTCGCCGTGGCCCGCAGCGCGCCAGTGCCGGGCGAGCACGCCGAGGATCCCCACGCCGAGGACGAGCTTGGCCAGCCACTGCGGGTAGACCCAAGGATAGAGTTGGTTGAGAGCGAGGTCGACGTGGTGACCGGTCCACTCCTTGAGCTGATCCAGGCCCATCTTGAGCCCGGAGTCCGCCCCGACCGCGGCGAGCAGCCGCCACAGCGGCTCATAGAACGGGCCGTCGAACTCCCAGGCGACGCCGTAGGTGACGAGGCCGGGAGGCGGCCCTCCCAGGCGAGCCAGGAGCGGCACCAGGACCAGGCCCAAGGTGCCGCCGGCCGCGACGAGGAACCGAGCCGGCCGCCGGCTCGCTCGCGCCCAGCCCGCCATCGCGGCGAGCGGCACGAGCTTGGCGAGCGCACCGGCGGCGGTCGCCAGTGCGGCGAGCGCGGCGCGACCACGGGCCACGGCCAGCACGGCACCCACCGCGCAGGCCACCGCCAGGCCGTCGACGTGCCCCATGCCGGCCACCTCGAGGACGACCAGCGGGTTCCAGGCGAACCAGAGGGTGCGCTCGGCGGGCAGCTTCGCCGTCTCCGCCAGCCGCAGCAGCCAGGCACAACCCACGAGGTCGGCCATCGCGAGCGCCAGCTTGAGCCCCAGGAAGGGCCAGGGCGTGAGGCCCGCCAGCGCGAAGAGGCCGAGGGCGAGAGGCGGGTAGACGGTGGGGACATCCCGGTGCGGCAGGCGCTGCCAACGAGTGTCCCGCAGCGCCGTCAGCTCCTCGCTCGCCGGCGCCAGGCGGTAGGGGTCGAAGCCGGCGGTTACGACGCGGCCGTCCCACAGATAGCGCTCGACGTCGTCCGAGAGCGTGGCGGGCAGCGGCAGGGCCAGCAGGCGCAGCAGCGCCGCCACCAGGAGGATGCCGCGCCCGACCTCGGCGCGGTCGAGCCCGGCGGCCGCCAGCCGGCGAGAGCTCCAGGCAAGGCCCACGAAGCCCAGGCCGAGCACGGCCAGGGCGAGCTCGAGGTGGGCGGCGAGGTCCCTCAAGGCGAGGAGGCCGAGCTGGCTGGCGATCAGCGGAGCTGCCCAGCCCGTCCAGCGTCTGACGGTGCCGGCGAGGTGAGCCGATGAGCGCACTGGGGTTGAGCCCGTGGATGGGGACGCTGACGCTTGCACTCTACTATTCGATCCTCGGCGTCCTCGCCCTCTACGGTCTGCACAGGGCCTTCCTGGTGGCGCTCTACCTACGCCACCGCGGGCGCGAGCCCGCCTTGCCACCTGCGCCGCCGGTCTGGCCCCGAGTGACGATTCAGCTGCCACTGTACAACGAGATGTACGTGGCCGGCCGCCTGCTCGACGCCGTGGCGGCCCTGGACTATCCGCGTGATCGTTTCGAGATCCAGGTGCTCGACGACTCGACGGACGAGACGACCGCGATCGTCGCCGAGCGCGTGGCGTGGTGTCGGGCCCGCGGGATCTCGGTACACCACCTGCGACGGCCGACCCGGGAAGGCTACAAGGCCGGGGCTCTCGCTTACGGCCTCGAACGGGCGACCGGCGAGCTGGTGGCGGTGTTCGACGCCGACTTTCTGCCCGCGCCGGACTTCCTCAAGCTTCTGGTGCCCCATCTCGCCGCAGACCCGGAGCTCGGCATGGTGCAGGCGCGCTGGACCCACCTCAATCGCGACTACTCGCTGCTGACCCGTGCTCAGGCGATCCTCCTCGATGGCCATTTCCTGATCGAGCACTTCGCCCGCCAGCGCAGCGGCTGCTTCTTCAACTTCAACGGCACGGCGGGCCTCTGGCGGCGGCGAGCGATCGAGGAGGCGGGAGGTTGGCAGCACGACACGGTCACCGAAGACCTCGATATCTCCTACCGGGCCCAGCTCGCCGGCTGGCGCTTCCTCTTCCTCCCCGAGGTGACCGTGCCGGCTGAGCTGCCGGTGGAGGTCAACGCCTTCAAGGCGCAGCAACAGCGGTGGGCGAAGGGCGCCATGCAGACCGGGCGCAAGCTCCTGCCGCGGCTGCTCGGCGCGCCCTTGCCGCTCAGGGTCAAGCTCGAGGGGTTCGTGCACCTGACCAACAATCTCGCCTATCCCTTGATGGTCGGCCTGGCGCTGCTCATCGTCCCGGCGATGCTCGAGCGCCGGGGGAGTCCGCTGGCGTTGCTCATCGCCATCGACCTGCCCCTCTTCCTGGCAGCCATGGTGTCGGTGCTGGCGTTCTACGCCGCGAGCCAGCTGGGCCAGCCGACAGAACGGCGGCGTTTCGTCTGGCAGCTGCCGGCCGTGCTCGGCATGGGGATCGGTCTGGCAGTCGGCAACGCGCCGGCGGTGCTCTCCGGGCTGCTGTCTCGCGGTGGCGTCTTCCACCGGACCCCGAAGTACGCCGTGCGTTGGCGGGGCGACAGCTGGTCGGCGAAGCGCTATCGCACGGCGGTCAGCCCCGTACTGGTGATCGAGGGCCTGCTCAGCGTGTACTTCCTCGCTGCGATGGTGGTGGCGGGCCTCGGCGGGATGTGGCTCTCGCTGCCCTTTCTCTGGCTCTTCCTGCAAGGCTTCGGCTGCATGTTCCTGCAGTCGGCGGTACCGCTTCTTCGCCGGGCGAGAAGTGATCTCACGGCGCCGCCGCGCTGCTAGAATCAGCGCCTTCATCCATGCTGAGCCCTGACGTTGAGCCCAAGCCCGCCGTCTCGCTGCGACCCGCCGCGGGGCGGGACTCCGACCTGCTCTGGCGCTGGCGCGCCGAGTGGAGCATCCGGCGCTACCAGCCCCTCCACGACCTCTCCTCGCAGCAGCTACGCTCGGACGTGGCCAACCAGCGGCTGAGCGACCTGCACCAGGGCAAGGGCGAGAGGTTCCAGTGGATCGTCGAGGTCGACCGCCGGCCGGTCGGCTGGATCACCTTGGTGATCAACAACTGGGAGCACGGGCTGGCCGAGATCGGCTATGCGCTCTCGACGCCGTACCAGGGCCGCGGCGTGATGACCGAAGGGGTCGGCCGGCTGCTGGCGGAGATCTTCGAGCACACTCCCCTCGAGCGCCTCGAGGCTCGCTGCGCGGTGGAGAACGCCGCCTCGCGCCGCGTCCTCGAGAAGAACGGCTTCCGCCACGAGGGGACGCTGCGCGCCTACTTCCGCCTGCGTGGCCGCCGGATCGACAACTACCTCTACGCGTTGCTGAAGAGCGACTACCGCGCCGGCTGAGCCGCCGGGCGCCGTGGTGGGAAAGCTGCGGCCGGTCGACGCCCGGCCGCAGCAAGTCGAGCTCCGATCAGTTGAGGGCCGGGTTGTTCTCGGCGAAGTACTCGTGGCTGTCGGCGTTGTCGGTGGCGCGGCTGGGGTTCGAGGTCGCCAGGCTCTTGCAGGCCGACTGGCCGTAGGCCCAGTCGTCCGTCGAGGCCACGACGTAGAAGTGCGACAGCTCGTGGATCAGGGTGCCGGCGCGCGAGTCGGTACCGGTGTTGGGCGCGCTCCAGAAGGCGTTGCAGAGGAAGATCTCGTAGGGGCTGCCGGGATAGACGTAGGCGTAGTAGTTCTGCGTGCAGGTGCAGTTGAACTTGATGGTCTTGGTCTGGATCGTCGACAGGATGCTGCTGAAGTGCGAGCGCACCGTCGAGTAGCGGCTGCTGTTGTAGGAGCCGAACCAGGTGGTGTACCGCGAGCCCGTGGTACCGGCGTTCAGGTAGCTCGAGGCGTTCGAGGCATAGGACTGTGCCGAGTTGAGCGCGGTGACCAGGGCGCTCTTGCGCGAGGATGAGCAGCTGACGTAGGTCGGGGTCAGGGCGCGGGTCGCGAGCTCGGGCTCCGCGGAGAGGATGGCGTCGGTCTCCTGGTTGGCCTCCCAGAGGGTCGGCCCCTCGGCTTCCTCGCGCCACACCCCGACGACGTTCGACTTGACCAGCGGCAGCGCCACGCGCGAGTCGACGTCGGACAGGCCGAGGGCGTCCTGCATGTAGACCCGGTACTGCACGGTGTACTCGCCGGGGCGCGACATGTCGTAGAGCGAGGAGAGCTCGACGCTCGTCGACAGCGACTCGCCCGGTGCCAGGGTGAGGTAGTCCTTGGCTTGCGGAGTGCCACGCTTGTACATCTTGCCGATGTAGCGAACCTCCTCGCCGTTGAGACCGACGGCGAACAGGTTCTGCCCCACCTCCTCGAAGGGCGTCGCCCACTTGAGCAGCCGAATGGGCGTCGCCCCCTCGTTGGTGACCGAGAAGCGCATGGTGACGTCGTCAGCCTGGGCGAGCCAGGTGCGCTCGGTCGCCAGCTCCGCCCGCATCCCGGGTAGAGCGTGGGCCGCCCCGGCTCCGGCGAGACCGAGGGCGAGCAACGAGCAGGTGAGGAAGCGGGACCTGCGGCTAGAGAGACTCATGGCGAGACTCCTCCAAAGGTGCCAAAACCCGCCTCATGGCGGGTGGCAAGGCGAACTCGGTGGCTGCCAGACGGCTGCGCGGGGCCCCAGGGCCTCGCCTCGCCGTCGATCTACGGGTGCATCACGCTAAGTAGAGAGGTGCCGATGGAGCTTCGCGGAGAGACAGCGGTGTTGAGAGGGCGGCGCGAGCGCCGCAGAAGGGGAGCTACGCCGGCCTAGATCGGCTCCAGGTTGGCGTATTTGGCAATCAGCTTGCGCTTGCCTTGGCGCTCGAAGAAGACGGTGAGCTTGGCGTTGTCGCCGCTGCCGTCGACCTCGAGGATGGTGCCCTGGCCGAGGATCGGGTGGCGGACGCGGGCGCCCCGGCGCAGCTCGGAGCGCCGGCCGGCGTCGCCCGCTCCAGCAGCGGGCGACGCACCGCGGGGCTGGATGCGCGGGGCGAGCGAAGGCGGCCGCGGCGCCGCCAGTGGTGCGGGGCGGTCGCTCTCCGGCCGGCCGGCCTGGCCGAAGAAGGAGTAGACACCGCGCACCCTGGCATCGGCGAACAAACTGGGGCTCTGCCGGACCTCGAGCAGCTCGGCAGGGACCTCGACCAGGAAGGGCGACTCCATCTGGTCCTGGTAGTAACCCGCCACCCGCCGCCGGCGGCAGCAGGAGAGGAAGAGACGCTCGCGGGCTCGGGTCATCCCCACATAGAGGAGCCGGCGTTCTTCCTCGAGGTCGTCCGGGCCGCCTTGGGCGTTGAAGTGGGGCAGCAGGCCGTCTTCGAGCCCGGTCACGAGTACATTGTCGAACTCCAGGCCCTTGGCGCTGTGGAGGGTCATCACCGAGACGCCGGCGCCGGCGCGCAGGCCGTCGAGGTCGCTCATCAGGGAGGCATGGTCGAGGAAGGCGGTGAGCATCCCCGTCTCGGAG
>WBZL01003822.1_pt1 | contig 13502 bp, 13 predicted proteins | sample 5204291 | NCBI WGS metagenome assembly WBZL01 (sample SAMN12344345, study PRJNA552823) | activated sludge metagenome | biome: Activated sludge suspended growth; feature: Nitrification reactor; material: Wastewater; isolation source: activated sludge from nitrification reactor of wastewater...
AGCCAAGGCCGTCTTCCGGCTCGTGCCTGCCGGGTGTGGGTGTGGGCCGTTCTGGGCGGGCTTCGATACACCGCCTTCGGCGGCACTCACCCCGCAGCTCCTGGTCCATCTGGCCGCGGGGGCGGTGCCGCCCTTGCCGCGGGGTGAGTGGGCGCGCAGCGCCGAACCCACCTCAGACGGGCCGGGTCATCACGTGGTCGTGTTCCGTCGCCGAGCCGACCCGGAACGTCTTGGCGCCGGTGATCGCGAACCCCTGGCGTTCGTAGAACGCGATCGCGCGTTCGTTGAGTTGGTTGGTCCCGAGCCACACCTGGTCGTACCCGTGGGTCCGCGCGTGGCGCAGGGCCGTAGCCATCAGGGCGTGACCGACGCCGTTCTTGTGCCGCGCTTCATCCACGTAGATCCGGCGCAACTCCACGGGATTCCGGCCCGCCGGGCCGTCGGGAGGCGGCGTTGGACCGACCAGCATCGTGTAACCGACGACCTCGGGCCCGATCTCGGCCACATGGAAAACGACCCCGGTACGCCGCAGGTCGTCGGCGAACCGCTCGACGGACAGTTCGCTCTGCTGGTAGCGCTCGATATCTTCCGGGGCGGTGTGGGGCGGGCAGGCCAGCGGAAAGGTGCGCACCGCCAGGTCGGCGAGCGCCTGCTCATCGCCGGGTCCGGCGCGGCGGACGGCCACGTCGGTCATCGCGGCTGCGCGGCCACCAGACGCAGGGACCGGTCGCGGCACCCGTCACACTCCACGAGGGCGTAGGACGTCAGCGGGCCCCGAGTGGTCGAGTAATCGGTGAAGCGGTCCACGACGCGTAGGTCGACGCCGCAGTGGGAACACAGGAAGCGAGCCATCACCCCAGCGTGGTGCCCACGATGCGTCAAACCAAACAGACGCGCCGTCAGCCGGTCGCTGATTCCTCATCGACGGCCTCCGCACGCAGCCGGGGGACCCGGACTTTGCGTGGGTCGATGCCCCGCTTGTCGGCGAAGAAGTCCCGGATTCGGTCCATGTCAGCGCGCACGTCGCCGCTGGCCGGGAAAGTCGGGCCGAAGGTGACGACCTTGGTCGGGCCGTCCGGCGATACGAGGATCATCGGGATCCCGGTCTCCTGGGACAGACGGTAGAACCCGGACTTCCAGTACTCCACCGGCTTGCGCGTCCCCTCCGGGGTCAGCACGAGCTGGAACCCGTGACCGGTCTCGGCCAGGTGGATCAGCTCGTCGATCAGTCCCTCGGGATTGTCCCGATCAACCGCGATGGCTCCGACGGACCCGAAGAACCAGCCCAGCGGTCCACGCAGGGCTTCCTTCTTGATCAGGAACCGGACCCGCAGGTCGTTCTGCCACGCCACCGCGAGCATCAGGAAGGTGTCGAAGTTCGACGTGTGGGGTGCGCCGACGAAGATCCGGGTGTCGGACGGGGCCGGGACCGGGCCACGTACCTTCCAGCCGGTCGCCTTGAGGGCGCCTTGGGCCAGTAGCCGTCGAATCATCGGGTCCTCCTCGAAGCCCCCAGCCTAGAGGCCCCGACCCATCCGTGGACGATCGGACCGCCTGGGGGTCACTCCCCGCCGAAGTCCCGCCCGTAGGCGTCGTACAGGACACCGGTGGTGCGTTCCTCCACCCGACGCAGTCGATGCAGGAGATCGCGAACGGCTGCGCGGACCGTCCGCGCACTCTCCGGATCGCCGGCGGACAGGCCGGTCAACACCCGGACCCGCAGGACCTGACTCTGCAGATCCTCCTGTTCGGCGTCGATCCGGCGCAGTTGGGAGGACAGATGAGGCGCATCGAGGGTCAGTTGACCCTGGAGCGCCTGCCAGGCGGACTGGCTGTCGGCCATGAGCCGGGCCGCGAGTTCATCGAGCTCGCCGGCGAGATCCACCCACCATTGCGCCATGGTGTTGCGGTCGTTGAGCAGATGGCCCAGGCGGTGGGAGACGTCGGACAAGGATCCGGTCGAAACAGCGGCAGCAGTCATCGGGACACCTCCTACTGTGTGGGTCTTCAGGATGCGGCCGTTACCTGTCCGTTACCAGGGGCAAAAGGCCCCAACTGCGTCGCAGTTGTGTCGTCTGACGGGCCGAATTCGGCGTGTCGTCCGCTATGTCGGTCAGGGGACTGGGGTGGGGGTAGGTCGCGGGGTCGGGATAGTGGCACGATCCTCGCCCGGCACCAGCGACAGCGCCACCAAGGTGACGTCGTCACGCTCCCAGTCCACGGCGCGAGAGCGCGCCTGCGCCAACGTCCGGCGGACGATCTCATCTTGTTCCGCGCCGCCTTCGCGAGCCTCGCGGACCAGCGCGAGCAGTCCCGGCACTTCGAGTTGTTCACCGTGCTCGTCGTGGGACTCCAGCAGGCCGTCGCTGAACGCCAGCAGCACATCACCCGGCTGCATGGTGGTCGACTCGCACGCCCAGGGGCCGCCGATCCAGGACAGCAACGGACCGGTGCGGCCCAGTTCGCGGACCGTGTCGTCGGGTGACAGGATCACCGGGGGATGGTGTCCGCCGTTGGCCCAGCGCACCCCGCCGCCGACCGGATCCACACACACGACTGCGACCGTCGCGAACCGGTCGAACTCGTCGGTGAACGCGCGCGCGGCCAGCGTGATGGCTTCGTCCGGACCGGCGCCGGATGCCAGAACCAGCGCGAGCAGATGTTTGATCCGCATCGCCGCGACGCCCGCTTCCGGACCGTGGCCCGCGATGTCGGTGATGAGCAGGGCGGCTTCGCCGGTGGGCATGGCGACACAGTCCCACCAGTCGCCGGCCAATACCCCCTCCGCTGCGCGGACCTCGCCGTGCACCCGCACCCCGGGCACCGCGGGATCGGTCGGCATCGACAACTCGCGGCGGATGGCAGCCACCAAGGGGGCACTGTGCTCGAGGGCTTCGCGGGCTGACCGGGCCTCGTCGATCTCGGACACCAGTTGGCGCCGCATCGTCTCGGCGTCGTTGCCGAGCGCGGCGATCTCGGTGGGGCCGAGCGGCTGGATCGGGGTGTGGTGTTCGCCCCGCCGCGCCACCGACCGGAGCTGTCGGCGCAGATCGTCGATCGGCCCGAGGACCCAGCGCACCAACAGGAACCCGGCCGCGAGCAGCGCCAACAAGAGGACGACGAGAGCGGCGATGACGACGTTGCTCAGTTGGTGGGAGAGGTCGCTGAGCTTGGCGAAGCCCGCGATCCGGTTCGCGTTGATCGTGTTGCCCAGTCGATCGGTGGCCAGCACCAACTGGTCATACAGGACTGTCGCCCGGTCGCTGGTGACGCGCCGCTCGGCGGCCGCCTGCCTGTCGGCACGCATCTTCTGGATCCCCGGCCGGGCGGTCTGATTGATCCAGGCGGTCCGGCTGGTCTCCGCGGCCTGCAGCAGCGGCGCGATCTCGGGATCGTCTCCGACGAGCCGTTGCAGGGAGTTCAGTGCCAGCGCCGAGCGCCGCTCGCCGTCGACGTAGGGGCGTAGGTCGTCCTCGACGCCGGTGAGCACGTAGAGGGTGAGCCCGCGCTCCATGTCCGAGGTGGCCAGGCTGAGCGTCGCGACGTCCTCGGCTGCGGGGTCGTAGACCTGCACGACCCGGTCGGTCTCGCGCAGCACCTGGGTGGCTCGCCAGCCGACGCCGACGGCGGCGGCCAGCACACACGCCAGTCCGACGGCGGCCAACAGGAACAGCAAGGCGCGCAACGACAACCGGTCTCGCACGTGCGCCACACGACCACGCTAGTGCCCGACGGCCCGCCGGCAACGCGCTCGGCAGATCCCGCATCCTGGCGCTGTGTCCCGGCGGGGGCGGTTTTGGTCGCAGGCGACCGTTTCCGCCCCCGGACGGGCGGTCACCGGCGAGTGCTGCGCCGTGGGGGCGCCCGCCGCCCGGGCATGGTGCCGGCGCCTCGGTTTGGCGCGTCCAGATGCGACCACATCATGGTGATGCGACCGGATCTTTCGGTCGCAAGTGGCCGCTTCGGTCGCAGGCGACCGTTTCCGCTCCCTCCCGGGGCGGACGAGCCGCGGCGGAGCGCCCCGGCCAACAGCGAGCCGGGCACTGCGGTCGGCGCCTCCCGGGGCCACGAGTCCGATCCGTACCCTTGTCGCGTGACACCACGACTGCGCCCCGACCTGCATGGCGTCCCTGCCTACAAGGCCGGCGCACGGATCACCGCCCCCGGCGGTCCCAGCTGGTCGCTGGCGTCGAACGAGGTCCCTTTCGGGCCGCTGCCCGGTGTGATGGAGGCGGTGGCCGAGCGGCTCCCCGATCTGCATCGTTACCCCGATCCGGCCGCCAGCGCGCTCTCGGCGGCCTTGTCGGATCGGCTGGGCGTGGGCATCGACGAGTTGACTCTCGGCACCGGCTCGGTAGCGGTGTGCCAGCAGGCCGTCATGGCGGCCTGCTCGCCCGGTGACGAGGTGGTCTACGCGTGGCGCTCGTTCGAGGCCTACCCGATCGTCACCACCCTGGTCAGCGCGCGGTCGGTACAGGTGCCGCTGCTGCCGGACTCCCGGCACGACCTTCCGGCCATGGCCGCCGCCGTCACCGACCGGACGCGCGTGATCTTCGTCTGCACCCCCAACAACCCCACCGGGCCGGCCGTCACCGACGCCGAACTGGTGGACTTCCTCGACCGGGTTCCCGACGACGTGCTGGTCGTCGTCGACGAGGCCTATTACGAGTTCGGGCTCGGCTCGCATGAGCACGACCTCGACGCGGTCGCGGTCTCGCGGGGGCGCCCCAATGTCATGGTGCTGCGCACCTTCTCCAAGGCCTACGGCCTCGCCGGGCTGCGCGTCGGCTACGGGGTGGCGTCGCCGATCGTTGCCGCCGCGATGCGCAAGACCGCGATCCCCTTCGGGGTCTCGCTGATCGCCCAGACCGCCGCCCTGGCCTCGCTGGACCAGACCGACGAATTGCTGCGCCGGGTGGCCGCGGTTCGGGACGAACGCACCCGGGTCATGGCCGCCGCTCAGTCCCTGGGGTACGACATCCCGGATTCACGGGCGAACTTCTACTGGGTGCCGTTGGGGCATGACGCGGAGCCGTTCGCCCACCGCTGCCGGGAACACGGCGTGACCGTGCGAGCCTTCCCCGACGAAGGCGTCCGGATCACCGTGGGCGAGCCGGACGCCAACGACCGCGTGCTCAGCCTGCTGGGGCAGGAGGGCTGAGCGCCTCGTCCTTTGCTGCGCGAGCGGCCGCCTCCGCCGCCTCGGCAGGGGTATCGAGCGATCCGGCATAGGGATCGACGATGTCGGACGGATTCACGCGTTTGCGGAACACCCAGTACGTCCACGCCTGGTAGGCGAGCACGATCGGCGTCAGGATCACCGCGACCCAGGTCATGATCGTCAGCGTGTACTCCGACGACGACGCGTTCTGAATCGTCATGCCGGGCAGCGCGCGATCGATGTTCGGCATCACGTACGGATACAACATCCCGAACAGGCTCGCCACGGCCGCCGCCAACGTGACGGCGCTGAACGTGAACGCCCAGCCTTCGCGCTTGCGGAAGTTCATCGCCAGCCCGGCGACCCAGCAACCAGCCGCGACGAGGACGGGGATCCAGGTCCACGTCTTCTCGCTGAACGCCAGCTGCGACCACAGCAGGAACACCACGGCGAGCACGGCCGCCACGACGCCGATCTGCGAGGCCAGCTTGTTGGCGCGTTCCCGCAGCGGACTGCCGGTCTTGAGCGCCACGAACACCGCCCCGTGGGTCAGGAACAGGGTCAGGGTGGTGAGACCGCCGATCAGTGAGTACGGGTTGAGCAGGTCGAAGAACCCGCCCGTGTACAGCCAGCCGCCCTGACCGTCCTGGGACACGGCCACGCCGCGGACCAGGTTGCCGAAGGCGACGCCCCACAACAGGGCGGGCACGAACGAGCCGACGACGATCATGGCGTCGAACCGCTTGCGCCACGTGGGGTCGGACCGCTTACTGCGGTACTCGAACGACACCCCGCGGAGGATCAGCGCGACCAGGATGAGCAGGAGCGGCAGGTAGAAACCGCTGAACAAGGTGGCGTACCACTCGGGGAACGCGGCGAAGGTCGCCCCGCCGGCGGTCAGCAGCCACACCTCGTTACCGTCCCAGACCGGGCCCAGCGTGGTGAGCAGGGCTCGTCGTTCGCGTTCGTTCTTGCCGAGTACGGGCAACAGGATCCCGACGCCGTAGTCGAAGCCCTCGAGCACGAAGTAGCCGATCCAGAGCACGGCGATGAGGCCGAACCAGATGATCTGAAGAGTTTCCAATGGCATGTCAGGCTCCTCAGTACGTGACCGTCAGTTCGCGGTCAGGGTCGTCGTGGTCGGCGAACGGGTCGCGGACCGATTCGGGCGGGCCCTGTTTGATGGCCCGCAGCATGAGTCCCACCTCGACCACGGCGAGCGCGCCGTAGAGCACGGTGAACGTGATCAGGCTGGTCAGCACCAGACCGGCCGAGACGCCTGGGGACACCCCGGAGGCCGTCGGGAACAGCCCGAACACCAACCACGGCTGGCGGCCCATCTCGGTGAAGATCCAACCGAACGAGTTGGCGAGCAACGGCATGAACGGCGCCAGGATCGCCATCCCGAGCAACCACCTCGACGTGGGGATGCGCCCCTTGCGAGACGCCCACAGACCGAGCAGGGCGAACAGCGCGCCCAACATGCCGAACCCGATCATGAGGCGGAAGCCCCAATAGGTGACGGGGATGTAGGGCGTGTAGGAGTCGAGCCCGAACTCGGGTCCGTACTGCTCCTGGTACTGCTGCTCCAGGTTGTTGATGCCTTGCACCGTGCCGTCGAACGATCCGGTGGCCAGGAACGACAGGGCGCCCGGGACCTCGATCGTGAACAGCGGCTTCGAACCGTCGAGGCTGCCGACGGTCAGGATGCTGAACGGTGCCGGGGTCGCGGTCTCGTAGAGCGCTTCAGCGGCTGCCATCTTCATGGGCTGCTGCTGGACCATGATCTTGGCGTCCTGATCGCCGCTGAACGACAGGGCGACGGCGGCGATGACCGACACGATGGCGCCGAGCTTCAACGTGCTGCGCGCCATGTCCGGCGACTTGTTGCGCATCAACAGCCACAGTGAGATCCCGGCCATGAAGGCACCGGCGGTCAGGAATGCCGCCGAGACGGTGTGCACCCATGCGACCACGGCCGTGTTCTGGAACAGCACCTCGCTGAAGCTGGTCATCTGGGCCCGGTTCTTCTCCGGGTTGAACACGTAGCCGACCGGGTGCTGCATGAAGGCGTTGGCGGCCAAGATCATGTAGGCGCTCAGGCTGGTGCCGATGGCGGCCAGCCAGATGGTGGCCAGATGGACCTTCTTCGGCAGGCGGTCCCAGCCGAAGATCCACAAGCCCAGGAACGTGGACTCGAGGAAGAAGGTGAGGAGCGCTTCGACGGCCAGCGGGGCGCCGAAGATGTCACCCACGAAGCGGGAGTAGGAACTCCAGTTCATCCCGAACTGGAACTCCTGCACGATGCCGGTCACCACGCCCATCGCGAAGTTGATCAAGAACAACTTCCCGAAGAACTTGGTGCCCTTCAACCATTTCTCGTTACCGGTGCGGACCCAGGCGGTCTGCAGGCCCGCCACCAGGAACGACAGTCCGATGGTGATGGGGACGAAGAGGAAGTGGTAGACGGTGGTGATCCCGAACTGCCACCTGGCGATGTCGAGCGGATCCACGGCGACTCCTTCAGCATCGTGGTGATGGTTCGATCATGGACCCGCTCGCGGCCCGGTTGGGACACTCCTGCGACGTTCACGCGGGAGTCCCGGCAAAGTCAGGACATAAGTCCCGGTTCCGTCATATTCGATAGGGGCATCGATGGATTCCGCCGTGTGATCTGGATCTCCCACCCGATTCCGTACCGGGCCGACCTGTCCACGCCTGCCGCCCCGGTTGGGGGGACGGTTTTGGTCGCCTGCGACCGAAACGGACCAGAGCGACCGAAACTTCCCGTCGCCTTCAACAACTTCGGTCGCCTCTCCCGCACGCGCGTGACCACCCCGACGGCGCATGATGGCCAGATGGGACAGCTGGGACGGGTACTGCTCAAGGCGATCCCGTGGATCTTGGTCCTGGCCGGCCTGACCCTGGCCGTGGCGGCCGGCATCAACGGAGTGCGCGGCGTCGTGTCAGGTCTCCAGCCCGCCGCCCAATGGCAGTCCCCGGGCACCGAGAAGATGTACCTCGCCGCCGGCGACTGGGTGGTGTTCGAGCAGGCGAGTGCCAGCCGGGGCCCAACCGCTCGCCTGGAACCGACCGTGGGGTGGCGGCAGTTGACCGTGATCGGCCCCGACGGTGAGGTGCCGGTGACCTGTGCCTACTGTTCCGGATCGGAGACCATGACGCTGGGTACGACCCAATACGTGGGCCTGGTCCGGTTCACCGCCGACGTCGAGGGTGAATACGCCGTCACCACCGAGACTCCCGGCGCCACCCTGTCGGTCAGTCCTTCGGTCCTGCGCACCGTTGGTCTCACCTTCGCCACGATCGCCTGGGTCGGCCTGGGTCTGCTCATCTTCTTCGTCGGCGCCTTCTGGCTGCTCGTGCTCCTGATCGTCCACCTCCTCCGCCCCGCAACCCAGGGGACCGCAAACCTCGGGTCAGAGCACGTACCTCGGCACTAGGGGCGTGCAAACGACCGAGATCCGTGATCGGGCGCGAGGTTTGCGGTCCCCCGCGGCAGTCATCCACAGGGTGGGGACGGGAGCTGGCGGGGTGCCCGCCCGGCGCGCAGGGTGAGGTATGCGATCCATCCCCTCTCACGCGATGATCACCGTCGGCAATCTGAACGACGAAGGGGTCGACCGCGCCGAGCGGCGGCACTATCTGCGCGACTGGCACCGGCTGGAACGGGGCGTGTACGTCCGCACGATCCCGGACAACCCGGAGGATGCCCACCTGCTGCGGGCGCGGGCCGCGCTGCGCCGACATGGATCGGGGGCCGTGCTGTCGCATCAGACCGCTGCCCTGGTCTGGGAGCTACCGGTGTTCGGCACCGCTCTGGAGCGCGTCCGGCTGTCTCGGATCGGGAGGCTGTCCACACCGGAGATACGGCATCCGACGGTCATCATGAGCGGCAGCATCCTGCCGCGTCGGGACGTGGTGGTGCATCAGGGGGTGCCGGTCACGGCCGCGGTTCGGACCGTGCTGGACTGTGCGCGCCTGCTGCCGCTTCGAGGCGGCGTCGCCATCGCCGATGCTGCGGCCGCCGCGGGGCTACTCCGCGACCGGGAGGTGCGCCGGGTGCTGGCCCAGATGAAGGGATGGAAAGGGGTGGGCCGAGCGCGCACGGTGCTGTCGCTGCTCGACCCGGCCGCCGAGAGCCCCGGCGAATCGGCGGCGCGGGTCACCATGAACCAACTTGGGTTCCGGACCAAGTCGCAGTTCGAGATCAGGGATGAGTCGGGTTTCATCGCCCGAGTGGACTTCCTGATCGTCGGCACCCGCGTCGTCGTGGAATTCGACGGTCATGCCAAGTACGGCAGCGACGCCACCGAGAACCATGAGCAGTTCTGGAAGGAGAAGCGGCGACACGACGCCATCGTGGCGGCCGGCTACGAGGTCGTCCGGCTCACCTGGCCCGATCTCAATGAGCCGACGACCATCCACCGGCTGCTGGACCGCGCCATCGAACGGTCGGACCGACGTCACCGCCGGTGACCGCAAAACTCGCTCCGGCGCGCGAACCTCGGCCGTCCACCCCCCTATACGCCCGAGGTGTGCGACGGAGCGCGAGGTTTGCGGTCCCCCTACGCGCCACCGATGGAGTCGAACAGTTTCAGGGCCTCGGGGGTGTTCCACTTGACGGCCTGCTGGCCGTCGACCCAGTAGGAGTCGCTCTCGATCGGCACGGCGGTCTGTTCGCCCAGGCCCGCCGAGATCATGCCCAGCGCCACACCCATCCGGGCGTCGGCGATGACGCCGGTGCCGTTGTCCACGGTGAGTGAATCCGCTGCGGAACGGTCGACCGAGAACATCTTGAACGGGTTCAGGAAGGTGAAGGGGTTGGCGGTCTTGGTCGCCACGGCCTTGATGTACTCCTGCTGCCGTTCGGCCCGGCCGATGTCGCCCTTGGGGTCGGCGTAGCGCATGCGCACATACGCCAGCGCAGTCGGGCCATCCATCGACTGGCAGCCCTTCTGCACGTTCAAGCCGGAGTTCTTGTCGTTGTAGTTGTCGGCCGGGCACAACGTGACGCCACCCAGGGAGTCGGCGATGTTAGCCACCCCGAGCATTCCCACCTCTACGTAGTGGTCGATGTGTACGCCGGTCGTGTTCTCGACCGTCTGAATCAGCAGCGGAGGGCCACCCAGCGCAAAAGCGGCATTGATCTTGTCGGAGCCGTGTCCGGGGATCGGCACCCACGAGTCACGCGGAATCGAGATCAGGGTCGGCGTGCCCAGGTTCGGTACGTGCAGCAACATGATCGTGTCGGTCCGCTGGCCTTCGGAGTCGCCGGTATGAAGGACCCGCTTCTCCTTGGCGGTCAGATCCTGACGACCATCGGAACCCACCAACAGATAGTTGGCGCCGGCGGTGTCGGCGATCTGATCCGTCGGCATGGCGGCGATCTTGTTGACGTTGAGCGCGAAGAAAGCGATCAGTGCGGTGATGTAGACCAGCAGCGCGACCAGGACCCAGATGAGGATCCGCTTGGCCCGACCCCGTTCCCGCGGCTTGGCCGGGGGTGCCGGCGGCGGGGTGCTGCGGACCGGCGGCGGGGCGGACATCTGACCAGCATGCCGTCCGGCGCTGGGCGGCGGAAGCACCTGAGTAGCGCCCGCATCGGTCGGCCGGGTGCCGCCACGCGGCGGTACGGGCGGGGGCGGGGTACCGGGAGTCGGGGGCGGGGGATCGCGGAACAGATCGGCGAAATCGGAGAGGGCGGTGTCGGACACCACATCGTGGCGGGGGGTCTGAGCCGCACCCGGAGCGGGCGGGGTGGCCGACGGCCGCAGCAGACGCTCGTATTCGGGCGGCACCGGGCCGTCCGGGTCATGCTGGTTCGTCATGCGGCCAGTCTGCCCCCCGAACGGGCCCTCAACCGTCATCCGCCGGGCCGTAACCGGGCCGATACCTGCCTCAAACCCGCCGTACGGGTGACAGCTGTCGGCGGATCGGGTGACTCCCCTCGGTTCTCCCTTCAGGAACCACCGGGTCACCACGATGAAGTCATGTGGTGCGGCATCCGATCCGTCACGCCGCCGCGGTTGCCGCGGCGGCGGCACTGATCGCAGCCACTCCCGCGGCGGCCACGGCCGCGATCCCGCCCGACCGAGAGGTGACCGCAGTGACGCCGGCGCCGGTGTCCGGGCTGGGTCGGGTGGGAAGTGGTGAACCCGCGGACGTGGTCGTGCTTCGGGAAACGGTCCGCGGCCCCCAGATCTCCACGGTTCCGGTCACGGGACGGGAAGCGGCGGTTGCGACCGCCGACCGGGAGCGAGTCGACCCGGGGGTGCTGGCCGTCAGTGTGGACCGGCCGGTTCGTCAACTGGGAACCATCGACCCGTTGCGCAAGCGGCAGTGGGGGATCAGAGCCGTTCATGCGACTGCGGCGTGGAGTTCGACCACCGGCGTCGGAATCACGGTGGCTGTCGTCGATTCAGGGGTGGACGGGAACCATCGGGACCTGGTGGGTGCCGTGGCCGCGGGCTACAACGCTCGCCATGATCGGGGCGACTGGTCGTCCGCCGCCCGCGACGCCAACGGTCACGGCACCCACGTCGCCGGGATCATCGCCGCGCGCGCCAACAACGGCATCGGGGTCGTCGGCGTCGCGCCGCGCGCCCGCATCCTGCCGGTGAAGGTGCTGGACTCCGACGGGACCGGCTGGATGAGCGACGTCACCGAAGGGATCGTGTGGGCCGTGAATCACGGCGCAGATGTGATCAACATGAGCCTCGGTGGCGCCGACGCCACGTTCATGGCTCCCGCGGTGCGGTACGCGATCTCCCGCGGTGTCACGGTCGTCGCTGCGTCCGGCAACGAAGGGTCGAGCAGGCCCAACTACCCCGCCGCTCTCCCCGGCGTGATCTCGGTGGGCGCGTTGAGCGAAGACGGCCCCCTGGCCAGTTGGTCCAATCGTGGCAGCACGCTGGACGTGGTGGCTCCCGGTACCGACATCTGGTCGACCGTCCCCGGCGGGTATGCGGCCATGGACGGCACCTCCATGGCCGCCCCGTACGTGGCGGGCATCGCGGCGCTGATCCGGGCCGAGAACGAACGGGCCGACGTTCTGACGGTCCTGCGCGGTACCTCCTCTGATCGAGGCGCCGCCGGACGGGACGATCGCTACGGCTGGGGTCTGGTGGATGCCGATGCGGCGGTCGACCGAGCCTGCAACTGCCGGGTCGCGTCCGGTCGGCTGGTCGTTCAGCAGACCATCGCGGATGTCCGCGAGGTATCCGTGGGTAAGGCGCGGCGCCTGCCTCGGCGCACGGAGCAGGGGATGAAGGCGCGCTGGACGACTCGCTCCCGCTCCGTCTGCGCCGTGGAGCGGCATGACGGCCGCAGCGTCGTGACGGGGAGGGAGGCGGGCCGGTGTCGGTTGGCGGTGAAGGCCCGCGGGACGGATGAGGTGGCGGCTCTCAGCGACGTGGTGACCCTCCGGGTCAACGATCGAGGCTGAGCGTTCGGCTACCCTCCTGCGAGGAGGAGGCCGCCATGTTGTTGTCCGATCGGGATCTGCGCGCCGAGATCGGCGCGGGCCGGGTGGGGGTCGAGCCCTTTGCGGACGCCATGATCCAGCCCTCGAGCATCGATGTCCGGCTCGACCGTTTCTTCCGCGTCTTTGAGAACCACCGGTACCCGCACATCGACCCCGCCGAGGAGCAGCCGGAGCTCACGCGGCTGGTCGAGTCGGGCTCAGACGAGCCGTTCATCCTTCATCCGGGTGAGTTCGTGCTGGCCTCGACCTATGAGGTGGTGACGCTGCCCGATGACGTCGCCGGAAGACTCGAGGGCAAGTCGAGCCTGGGACGGCTCGGCTTGTTGACCCACTCCACGGCCGGTTTCATCGATCCGGGTTTCAGCGGCCACGTCACGCTGGAGTTGTCGAATGTCGCCACGCTGCCGATCAAGCTGTGGCCGGGCATGAAGATCGGCCAACTGTGTCTGTTCCGGTTGTCCTCACCGGCCGAGCACCCCTATGGCTCCGCCAAGTACGGCTCTCGCTACCAGGGCCAACGCGGCCCGACCCCCAGCCGTTCCCACCTCAACTTCCACCGCACCGACGTCTGACCCCCGACCCCCCGCTGCGCCCGGGGGACCGCAAACCTCGGGCGTCAGTGCATACCTCGGCCGTACAGCTGCCCGCACGCCCGAGGTGTGAACCGGGGCGCGAGTTTTGCGGTCCCCGGGGCCGCACCACAGGGGGCGGTGGTTGCCCGACACGGGTGACACGGTGCGCGACGGTCGTCACTGTCGGCTGCTAGCGTCCGAAGAGCGGGGCCGTCCCGCCGATAGCGCTCACTCTGGATCGTCGGATCCCACCAGCAAAGGACAC
>WBZL01003823.1_pt1 | contig 13497 bp, 14 predicted proteins | sample 5204291 | NCBI WGS metagenome assembly WBZL01 (sample SAMN12344345, study PRJNA552823) | activated sludge metagenome | biome: Activated sludge suspended growth; feature: Nitrification reactor; material: Wastewater; isolation source: activated sludge from nitrification reactor of wastewater...
CACCACAGCGCCCCGATCTCGACCTTGAGGTCCGTGGGTGAGTTGGCGATGAGGCTGGCCGAGCCGAGCGCCTCGCCGGTGGCGGCGTCCTCGACGACGAAGGTCTGCCAGTCGGGACGGTCGAGGATCGATCCGAGGTGCTCGGCGTAGGCCTCGGGAGACCGGAACGGCCCGACGGGCATGAAGCGCCAGACCAGCTCATCGGCGTCGTAGGCGTCGATCGACCGACCGAGGCGCGTGACCGGTTCGCCGTTGCTGATGGTGAACAGCTCGACGGCGTCGTCGAGGGTCGCGGGGCGGACCCTGACCCGCTCGCCGACCAGGACCACCGGGTCGGGCTTGGCGGGGAGGTGGTTGCGGGCCTCGAGGACATCGGCGGGGACCGGTGGGCCGAGGCGCTCGAGGCTGGTGAGGTCGGCATCCGGAGCTCGGTCGTGCACGGGGCGATGTTCGCGGTCGCCGATCCGGCGGTCCACCGCGTTCTCCTGCCGATGTTGTAGCTGGTGCGCCGCCGGGGTGACCGGGGGCTACGAGTTCGGTGGGGCGGCGAGGGTCCGGGCGCCGGCCGAGGCGTGCATACGCGTGCCGGGCACGGTCACGTCGTCCTCGGCGAGGACGACGACGTTCCCGCCGAAGCCCGCGCCGGTGAGCCGGGCGCCGTGCACCCCGGGGGTCTGCACCAGGTCCTCGACCAGGGCGTCGAGCTCGGGTGTCGACACCTGGAAGTCGTCACGCAGCGAGACGTGCGACTCGACCATCAGCTCCCCGACCCGGACGAGGTCCCCGGCGACGAGGGCGGCGGCGGCGGCGTGGACCCGGTCGCACTCTGTGCGGACGTGACGGGCCCGGGCTCGCAGAACCGAGTCGGCCACCGAGGCGATCGATGCCATCGACGCACGCGGCAACGGGCCGACGAGTGCGGCCGCCGCGTCGGCCTGGGCCCGGCGTTCGGCATAGGCGGAGTCGGCCAGCGTTCGCACCTGTCCGGAGTCGACGACCCAGATCGCCGCCGCCGAGGGGACCGGCACCGGCGTGACCTCCTCGGTCGCGCAGTCGATCAGGAGAGCGTGGCCCTCGACCCCGGCGGCCACCGCGAGCTGGTCCATGATCCCGCACGGGACCCCCGTCGCGGCAGCCTCGGCGGCCCGGCACAGGCGTGCGATGTCGAGCGGGGATCCGGTCGCACCCAGAGCGTGCGCGGTGGCGACCTCGAGCGAGGCGCTCGACGACAGACCGCCGCCGATCGGCAGGTCCGAGACGATCTCGCCGTCGAACCCGTCGGTCCGTCCGAGCAGGGCAGCCACCCCGGCCGGGTAGCGACCCCAGGAGGGCTGGACCGATCCGGGGTCGGTCACCGGCATCGGGACGTCGAGGACACCGTCGAGCCGGTCCGAGCGCATCCGCAGCCGTCCGCCGCCAGCGGTCCCGACGATCGTGGTTCCGAACTGGATCGCCATCGGCAGGACCACCCCGCCCATGTAGTCGGTGTGGTCTCCGATCAGGTTCACACGACCGGGGGCGAACACCCGCGCCGTCACCGGCCAGCCGCCCGATCGGTGGAAACGGGGCTGCCGCCGGCCGAGGCGCTTCCGGACGGCATGCCCGGAAGCGCCCGCAGCCGTGCGGCGGCCTCCTCGGGGAGCACCGGATCGAACCACACGCCCCCGCCCTGCTCGGCTGCGGCCACGTATCGGGCCACGCCGGCGGCGCGGTTCAACGGGCAGACGTGGACGTGCACCCGCGCCCCGGGCCAGTCGCCGCCGTCGGTGGGTCGCTGGTGGACCCACAGCATGTACGGCATCGGCTCGTCGAAGAGCTGGTCGAGGCGGGCCAGGCCGTCGACCAGGGCGGCGGCCAGGCCGTCGCGGTCGCACCGGACGTCGAGGAGATCGGGGACCTCGCGGCGGGGGGCCAGGCGCAGCTCGTAGGGCCACGTCGGAGCGAACGGGACCCACGTGACCCAGTCGCCGTGGGTGCCGACGACGAGGTCGTCGGGGACCTCCTCGGGGAGCAGCACCCCGTCGACCAGCTCCCTCAGCGGTACCGGCGGAACGTGCTCGTACGCGTAGATCTGGCCGTGCGGGTGGGGGATCGTGGCGCCGACCTCGGCACCGCGGTTCTCGAACACGAGCACGTAGTCGACGTCGTCGCGGGCGCCGAGCGCCGCGGTGCGCTCCGCCCAGTGGTCGACGACGGCACGCGCGCCCGCCGCTCCGAGCGACCAGAACTCGGCGTCGTGGTCGGGGGTGTAGAGGACCATCTCGCAGCGGTCGTCGGCCATGGCCGGCCAGCGGTTCACGAACCCGCGGACGACGTAGGGTTCGGGGGCCTCGAGCCCGCCGACGCAGAACGGGCAGTCCTCGCTCGGGCGGTTCGGGCGCCCTTGACGGCTGCCGACCACGACGGTGGTGTCGCCGGTCAACGGGTCGGTCCGCATTTGCGGTCCGTCGGTGGAGGACTCGGGACGGTGGTGGTTCACGAGGCGCCGAGTTGATCGATCGCCCCGGCCAGGTGCTCGAGCGCGGCCACCTCGAACGGGGCGCGCAACGCCAGGTTGATCCGGGTGGCCCCGGCGTCGGCGTAGCGACCGATGGCATCGACCATCTGCCCGGTCGAACCCATGAGCACCCCGGGCCGGACGAACTCGGCGATGTCGCCGAACTGGCGGTGCAGCGACTCGTCGTCGGGGGCGCAGCCGACGTTGACGGAGCACACGATCTCGGCCGGGTCGCGGCCGAGGTCGTCGCAGTGTGCGGCGAGCACCCGGACCTTGCGCTCGAAGTCGTCGGGGCCGATGAACGGGACGTTCCAGCCGTCCGCGAGCTCGGCGGCGATGCGCAACGTGCGCTTCTCGCCCCCGCCCCCGACCCAGATCGGCACGGCGCCCTGGACCGGCCGGGGGTCGACCACCGCATCCCGGAGCTGGAAGAGCTCGCCGTCGAAGGAGAACGACTCTTCGCGGAGCAGGCCGCGCAGGCAGCGCAGGTACTCCTCCATCAGGTCGAGTCGGCGCCCGGCGGCGGGGTAGGGGATGCCGTAGGCGTGGTACTCGTCGGCCAACCAGCCGGCGCCGACGCCGACGTCGACCCGACCGCCCGAGAGCTGATCGATGCCGGCGATGGCGTTCGCCAGCACGCCGGGGTGGCGGTAGCCGGCGCAGTACACCAGCGACCCGCACCGCACCCGGGAGGTCTCGAGCGCCAGAGCGGTGTGGGCGACCACGGCGTCGAGGCAGTTGGTCGACCGTCCGTCCGCCGCGTAGAAGTGGTCCCAGATCGAGATCCAGTCGAACGGCAGCTCCTCGATCCGCCGCCACAGCGACCGCAGCTCGTCGACGGTGGTGTTCGCCGGCCCGGTGTGCACCCCGAAGTTCACGTCCACGACCGGCACGGTACGCCAGCGGACCGCTCCGTGGTGACCCGTGCGCCCTACTGTGCGGGCATGTCGATCCGAGTGGGCTTCCTGGGTGCCGGACTGATCGCCGCCTACCACGCGATCCAGCTCAACGAGCTCAGGGACCGCGCCGCGGCCGACCCCGGCTCCGCCATCCCGCCTCACCGGATCGTGTCGGTGTTCGACCCCGACCGTGACCGTGCCGCGGGCCTGGCCGGCGGTCAGGGCGCTGAGGTCGCCGCGGATCCCGACGAGGTCATCGACGCCTCCGACGTCGTGTTCGTGTGCACCTGGACATCCGAGCACCTGCCGCTGGTGCGCCGGGTCGCCGCAGCGGGCCGGGCGCTGTTCTGCGAGAAGCCGCTGTCGGTCGACCTGGACCGGTCACGGGAGCTCGTCGACGTGGTGACCGATGCCGGACTCGTCAACATGGTCGGGCTGGTGATGCGCTCCGCGCCCACGTTGCTCGTGCTGCGGGAGATGGTCGACGACCCGGCATCGGGTCGGGTCATGAACGTCGTGTTCCGCGACGACCAGTACATCCCGACCCAGGGGATGTACGCCTCGACGTGGCGCGGCGACCGGTCGCTCGCCGGGTCGGGGGCGTTGATGGAGCACTCGATCCACGACCTGGACCTGCTGGAGTGGCTGTTCGGCCCTGTCGGGTCGATCTCGGCGCGCCAGTCGTTCTTCCACGGCATCGACGGCATCGAGGACTCCGTCGGTGCCCTCATCGGCTTCGACAGCGGCGCCACCGGTTCGCTCGCGTCGATCTGGCACGACGTGCTCAGCCGGCCGAGCCAGCGGCGCATGGAGGTGTTCTGCGAGAACGCCACCATCACCCTGGTCTCCGACGACATCGGGCCGGTGATCCGCCAGAGCAGCGACGGCGAGGAGGTGGTCGGGGGCGACGACCTGATCCCGTGGCTCGCTGCCCGCGGCGTGGCAACTCCCAGCGCCGAGGAGGAGCTCCTGCGGGCGGTGCGGACGCAGCTCGACGGCGGAACCGCACCCCGGCTCCGTCCCGACATCGACGACGCCCTGCGGGCCCACGTGCTGGCCGACGCGACGTATCGGTCCGCGGCGGCCGGCGGTGCGCCGGTGTCGGTTCCGGCCGTCCCGTCCCGATGAGCACACCGTCTGGCGGTGCCCGCCGGCTCGGCGTGCGGACGGCGCTGGTCGACGGCGAGTGGATCGCCGGCGACGTCGAGGTCGCCGCCGACGGCACGGTCGCGGCCGTCGGCGTCGGCGGCGGTTCGGGTGCGGTCGGCACCGGCGTCGCGATCCCCGGGCTGGTCGACCTGCAGGTCAACGGCTTCGGCGGCGTCGACCTCCGCCACGCCGACGCGGACGGCTACCGGGTCGCGGGCGAAGCCCTGGCCGCGCACGGCGCGACCTCGGTCCAGCCGACCTTCTTCGGCCTGTCGGTCGACGGGTACCGCGACGCGCTCGAGACCCTGGCCGAGATCCGGGCCGAGCAGCAGGGCGCTCTCCGGGACGGTCGACCGACGGGGTGCCGGTTCCTCCGAGCCCACCTCGAAGGTCCGTTCCTCAACGCCCGGTTCAAGGGGGCACACGACGAGCGGACCTTCCTCGACCCGTCGATCGAGGTGGCCGACACGTTGGTGAGCTCCGGTGAGGTCGGCTTCGTGACCGTGGCGCCCGAGCTGCCGGGCGGACTCGACCTGGTGCGTCACCTCGTCGAACGCGGTGTCGTCGTCAGCATCGGCCACAGCGACGCGGACGACATCTGGACCCGGGCCGCGATGGAGGCCGGAGCGCGCCACCTGACCCACTGCTGGAACGCCCACCGCCGCCTGACGTCACGGGACCCGGGCCCGGCCGCGGTCGCGCTGGCCCGCACCCACCTGGTCGTCGGGCTGATCGCGGACGGGGTCCACGTGGCCGACGAGATCGTCCGTCTCACCCTCCACGCGGCTCGCGGGCGCGTCGCGGCGACCACCGACGCCATCGCCCCCGCGGGACTGGTCGGCGCCGACGGCCCGTCGGACGGCTGGGACGTCGGGGACGGCCTCGCCGTGACGGTCCGGGACGGCCGGGCGACGCTGCCCGACGGCACTCTCGCCGGCAGCGTGGCCACACCCGACGGCATCCTGCGGAACCTGCTGCGATGCGGAGCGGATCTGCCCGTGGCCGTGGACGCGTGCGGTGGCGTGCAGCGACGCCTGCTCGGCCTCGACGACGTGCGGGTCCGGCCCGGCGACGTCGCCGATCTCGTCGTGTTCGACGACACGATGTCGGTCCATCGCTCGCTCGTCGCCGGCCACGAGGTGCACCGGGCGTAGACGCCGCTCGCCCGGAGCCCGCTGTTCGCGTGTGAGATCGACCTGCCACGCGTCGATCCCACACGCGGAGCCTGGGCCGTGTTGCGCGCGTGTGAGATCGACCTGCCACGCGTCGATCCCACACGCGGAGCCCGGTGAGCCGGCCCGCGGTTTGACCCCGGGGTCGGCCCCGGGAACACTCCTGCGGACGACCGAGTCCGGAGCCGAGGGGGCATGCACGTGGGACCGTTGAGCGGGATCAGGATCATCGAGGTGGCCGGCATCGGCCCGGGGCCCTTCGCCGCCATGATGCTGGCCGACATGGGCGCGGACGTGATCCGCGTCGACCGGACCGCCAACGCCATGGGCGGCGACCCGGCCAACCCGCCCGCCGACATCCTCAACCGGGGCCGCCGTTCGATCGCGGTCGACCTCAAGTCGCCCGAGGGCGTCGCCGTCCTGCTCGAGCTCGTCGCATCTGCCGACGGGCTGATCGAGGGCTTCCGCCCCGGGGTCGCCGAGCGGTTGGGTTTCGGCCCCGACGCCTGCGCGGCGGTCAACCCCAAGCTGGTGTTCGGCCGCATGACCGGATGGGGTCAGGAGGGTCCCTACGCCCCAACCGCCGGCCACGACATCAACTACATCGCCCTGGCCGGCGTCCTGGCCCACCTCGGCCGTGAGGGCGAGAAGCCGACCCCGCCCATCAACCTGGTCGGCGACTTCGGCGGCGGCGGGATGCTGATGGCGTTCGGCATGGTGTGCGCACTCCTCGAGGCGCAGCGCTCCGGTGCCGGACAGGTGGTCGACGCGGCGATGGTCGACGGTTCCGCCACGTTGATGATGATGATGTGGGCGTTCTCGGCCATGGGGATCTGGTCCGAGGAGCGCGGCACCAACCTGCTCGACACCGGAGCTCATTTCTACGACACCTACGAGTGCGCGGACGGCGGGTTCGTGTCGATCGGCTCGATCGAGCCGCAGTTCTACGCCCAACTGCTCGAGCTGTCCGGACTCGAGGCCGCCTACCGGGACCGTGGTGAGGAGCTGCCGCACCAGATGAACAAGGCCGAGTGGGGGGCCATGAAGGACCGGTTGGCCGAGATCTTCCGGACCCGGACACGTGACGAGTGGTGCGAGGTCATGGAGGGCAGCGACGTGTGCTTCGCCCCGGTGCTGACCATGAGCGAGGCGACCCGCCACCCCCACAACGTGGCCCGGGGGTCCTTCGTCGACGTCGCCGGCATCGTGCAGCCCGCGCCCGCGCCGCGGTTCAGCCGCACCACCGCCGAGGTCCAACGCCCTCCCGCTCACGCCGGTCAGCACACCGACGAGATCCTGGGCGACTGGCTCGGCCTGGACGGCGACGGCATCGCCGCCCGACGGGCGTCGGGGGCGGTCGCGGGGTGAGGCGTTAGCCTGCCGCCCGATGTCGACCGTCGTCTGCTTCCACGCCCACCCCGATGACGAGTGCATCCAGACCGGCGGCACCATGGCCCGGGCGGCCGCCGACGGACACCGGGTGGTCCTGGTGGTCGCGACCCGGGGCGAGCACGGCGAGGTCGTCCCCGACGTCCTGGCCGACGGCGAGGCGCTGTGGCAACGCCGCATCGCCGAGACCTTCGAGGCCGCGCAGATCCTCGGCGTTCAGCGGGTGGAGTTCCTCGGCTACGTCGACTCCGGGATGATGGGGGATCCCGCCAACACCGCCCCCTACGCGTTCTGGTCGGCGGACGTCGACGCGGCTGCCCGCCGACTGGCGGCGATCCTGTCCGAGGAGTCCGCCGAGGTCCTGACCGCCTACGACCACCACGGCGGCTACGGGCATCCGGACCACATCCAGGTCCACCGGGTGGGGCTCCGGGCGGCAGAACTCGCCGGCACTCCGGTGGTGCTCCAGGCCACGATGAACCGCGACCACGTCCTCGCCGGGATCGCCGAGGCGCGGGAGGCGGCGGAGGCCGCACGGGAGGTCGGCGACGAGGTGACCACGCCGTTGGATGCTCCCGACTTCGACATCCCCGACGACTTCGGTGAGCCGGCCGCCAACATCACCCACGCGATCGACGTCAGCGACCTGGTGGGCGCGAAGCGGGCGGCGATGGTCGCCCACGCCAGTCAGATCGCGGCGGACTCCTGGTTCCTGGCCATGGACGACGAGCAGTTCACCCGGGCCTTCGGCACCGAGTGGTTCATCCGCACCGGGGGCACGCGGGCCGAGGGCGTTCCGTTCCTGGAGTCGATCTGGGCCTGAGCGTCGATCTGGGCCTGAGCGGTGCCACCCGCGGAGCGGGACTCAGCGGGCGACGACGGTCGGGGAGGTCTCCGCGGCGCGCTGAGCGGACGTCAGCGCCGGGGCAGCAGCGCGTCGGTGGGCGCCGGACCCGCAGCGGCCCACGCGTCCACGAACGCCTCGAGCGGGTCGACGAGCTCGACCGACACCTCGGTCGGATCTCCGAGGGGTCCGTAGCCCTCCTCGTAGACCTCGGCGTACGGCATGCTCAGACGCCCGGCCTGGTAGAGCTCCTCGAAGCTGATGGGTGGGACGTAGCTGTTGGACGGGTCCACGGTGCGTGCTCCTGGGTCGGTGTCGTCTTGATCGGTGTCGTGTCGCTCGGTGTCGTGTCGCTCGGTGTGATGTCGAGCGGTGTCGTGCGTCGCCCTGCGGACCGGGCAGCCATCCCGGCGCTGTCGAACCTAATCCCGAATCGGCAGCCGCGGGGCGATAGATGAGGGTTTCCTCAAGACCGGGGGGATCGGGTCGGGTGAGCCGAGCCGGTTCGGAGTCACCGACGAGCCGCGCGCCGGAGCGGGTTCAGCCCTCGAGGACGGCGTCGCTCAGACCGTGCAGCGGTCCGTCGCCGCGGAGCACGACGGTGGCGCCCACGAAGCGGACCACGATCGCCTCGCCGCAGAGCTCTCCCAGGAGCAGCTGCCCCGACTCGTTCGCTCCCGTGATGCACAGCATCTCCACCCGGATCCGACCGAGCTCGCCGGTGAAGTCCGCGAGTCCCTCGGCGACGACCTCCCAGTCGACGGTGGCGGCCCCGCGGTCCACGACGACCAGGGTGGCCAGTCGGACCGGCATCTCGACGTCGTCGAGGTGGAGTCGGTGGATCACCAATCGGGCGTGGCGCACTGGCTCAGCTTGCCATCGGCGGTCCGGTCCGGTGGCCGCCCCCGGAGGTTGAAGTCGCTCGTGGGCGCGCCGCTAGTGTCCCGACGATGTTCGCCTCGGTCCTGGACGTCCACACCGAATGGGCCTGGATGGTCATCCTCGGCAACGCGTTGGCGGGTCTGTGGTGCCTGGGGGCGCACTGGATACCGGCGCTGAGGGTCAAGGCCCTGTGGTGGTTCGTGGTCTTCGTCGAGGCGACGATCTTCGTGCAGGTGGTCCTCGGCGTGATCATGGTGGCCGGTCAGGGGTTCGAGGCGCCGCAGTTCCACATGTTCTACGGGTTCGTTGCCATCATCGCGGTGGCGATCCTGTACAGCTACCGCAACCAGATGCGGGCGCACCAGTACCTGCTCTACGGCTTCGGAGGCCTCTTCCTCATGGGCCTCGGCATCCGGGCGATGCTGGTCGGGTGACGCTGCGGGTCCGGATGCTTCGCGTGGGAGAGCATCCGGGCGATGCTGGTCGGGTGACGCTGCGGGTCCGGACGCGACACCGCCTCCGGAGAGCCGAGGTCTCCGGAGGCGGTGCGTAGATCTGCTCGAGCGACGCTCAGCCGTTGAGGCGGGCCTCCATGGCGGAGAGCTCGTCGCGCATGGGCTGCGGGAGGCGCTCGCCGATGAAGTCGTAGTGGTTGCTGATCAGCTCGACCTCGCCCTTCCAGGCGATCGGGTCGACCTCGAGCAGCTGCTCGAGGGTGTCGGCGTCGAGGTCGAGACCGTCGGTGTCGAGGGATTCGGGGGTCGGAACCCACCCGATCGGGGTCTCGGTGGCGTCGGCGGTGCCGGCGATGCGCTCCAGTGCCCACTTGAGCACTCGGCTGTTGTCGCCGAAGCCGGGCCAGAGGAACTTGCCGTCGTCGGACTTGCGGAACCAGTTGACCCAGAAGAGCTGGGGCAGCTTGTCGGCGTCAGTCGCGTTGCCGATGTCGAGCCAGTGCTGGATGTAGTCGCCGACGTTGTAGCCCATGAACGGCAGCATGGCGTACGGGTCGAAGCGGACCTCGCCGACGGTGCCGGCCGCCGCTGCGGTCTTCTCCGAGCTCATGACCGAGCCCAGGAACGTGCCGTGCTGCCAGTTGAAGGCCTGGGTCACGAGCGGGACGTTGGTGGCCCGGCGGCCGCCGAAGAGGATGGCCGAGATCGGCACGCCGGCCGGGTCCTCCCACTCGGGGGCGATCGACGGGCACTGCGACGCCGGGGTGGTGAACCGGGCGTTGGGGTGCGCGGCTGGGGTGTCGGTGGCCGGGGTCCAGTCGTTGCCCTTCCAGTCGACGAGGTGGGCCGGCGGCTCGGACATGTCCTCCCACCAGACGTCGCCGTCGTCGGTGCGGGCCACGTTGGTGAAGATGGAGTTGCCCCACATCGTGTCCATGGCGTTCTTGTTGGTCTCGTCGGAGGTGCCCGGAGCGACGCCGAAGAACCCGGCCTCGGGGTTGATGGCGTAGAGGCGGCCGTCGGCCCCGAACTTCATCCAGGCGATGTCGTCACCGACCGTCTCGACCTTCCAGCCCGGCAGCGACGGGATCAGCATCGCCATGTTGGTCTTGCCGCAGGCCGACGGGAACGCCGCGGCGACGTAGCGCTTGTCGCCGTCGGGCGAGGTGATGCCGAGGATCAGCATGTGCTCGGCCATCCAGCCGGCGTCGCGGGCCATGGTCGAGGCGATGCGCAGGGCGAAGCACTTCTTGCCGAGCAGAGCGTTGCCGCCGTAGCCCGAGCCGTAGGACCAGATCTCCTTGGTCTCGGGGAAGTGCGAGATGTACTTGGTGTCGTTGCATGGCCACGGAACGTCCGCCGCACCGTCGGTGAGCGGTGCACCCACCGAGTGCAGGCAGGGAACGAAGTCGCCGTCGGAGCCGAGCACGTCGAGGGCGCCCTGGCCCATGCGGGTCATGATCCTCATCGACACCGCCACGTACGGCGAGTCGGTCAGCTCGACGCCGATGTGGGCGATCGGGGAGCCGAGCGGTCCCATCGAGAACGGCACCACGTACATCGTGCGGCCCTTCATGGTGCCGCGGTACAGCTCGAGCATCTCGGACTTGAGTTCGGCGGGCGCCCGCCAGTGGTTGGTTGGCCCCGCGTCGACCTCGTTCTCGCAGGCGATGAACGTGCGGTCCTCGACGCGGGCGACGTCGGAGGGGTCCGACAGGGCCAGGTAGCTGTTCGGTCGCTTGGCCTCGGACAACTTCTCGAAGGTGCCGTTGTCGACGAGGAGCTGGCAGAGCCGGTCATACTCCTCGGCGCTGCCGTCGCACCACTCCACCGCGTCGGGCTGGAAGATCTCCCGCCACTCCTCGACCCAGTCGATCAGCTTCTGGTTGCTGGTGGTCCCTGCCATCGTTGTCCCCGTTCTGTCGATCTTCGTGAGGTGTCGATCTGCCCGCACCGTCGGCTGTGCGGATGGGTGGCCGCGGTCAGGCGGTCTCGGGTGCCGGCTCGGCGTGGGCGTGGAACACCGGAGTCCCCATGTCCACCTCGGAGCCGAGCTCCAGTCCGGTCGCCCGGCCCTCGGAGTCGAGCTCGAAGCGAACCCGCTGGCCCTGACGGAGCATGCGGAACAGCGAGCCCGCCAGCGCGTCGGGGGCCAGGTCGTGCTCGGCCAGGTCCGTGTCGCGCACGACGATCCCGTCGCCGGTCACGGGGTCATAGGACTTGATCACGCCTTGCACTCGGTCGCCGCTCCTGACTGGTGAGCCTCCGGAACCGGAGGCTGCTGACCCACCGTCACCGTACCGGCGGCCGAGAACGGGCGGCAAAGCCGGGGACGGGACCGACCCGCAGCGGGCGGGCTCAGGCGGTGCGGCGGGTGGCGACGGGCTTGGTGACCTTGCCCGACTTGATGCAACCGGTGCAGACGTTCATCCGCTTGGTGCCACGGGGCGTGGCGACGCGGATCCGCTGGATGTTCGGGTTCCAGCGGCGCTTGGTGCGGCGATGGGAGTGGCTGAGGTTCATCCCGAACGAGGGGCGCTTGTCGCAGATCTCGCACACGGCGGCCATGGCTGTCTCTTCTCCGGTCGTTCCGCCACGGTCGGCGGCGTGCCACCGTGGGTGGCGCCTTCTACGGGTTCGGCTCCCGGGAACGGGAGGTTCGGCCGGCGGGGCGGAACCCCGGCGCAGGGCCGACCGGACACTGTAGTGCGTCGAGGCGATCGACCCAAGCACGCCCGTTGCGGGCCGGACAATCTGGACATCCCGAGGTCCGGACATGGCTCGTGGGCGACCATCGGGTGAGGGGAATCTCGCCTCGTGACTTGATCGCGGCAGTCGACTCTCTCATCGTGGAGCGGTGACGACGAGCGGGTCGTCCGCAACGAGGAGGGGAACGCCATGGCGGGAGCAGACGACCACAGCACCGACCATCAGGCCGGCGCCGCGGACCACAGCGCCGACCACGGTGCATCGGATCGTGGGACGTGGGTGCTCGGCGTGCTCGTCGCCGCGGTGGCGACGTTCGCCTTGGCCGGCGTCGTCGTCAAGGCGGTGGGAGCGGATGCGGCGACTGTTGCCACCCCAGCGGCGGTGTCCCGTGACCACGACGAGCGCTCGGCGGCGTCGGAGCCGTCCGCAGCCGATGACCCCGGTCCCGATGCACCCCCCAGCACTGTCGCCGCAGCTCCGGCCGCAGCGCCGACGACGACGCCGCCTGCGGTGCCGAGCACCGAGGTACCGGCCGTGTCGAGCACCACGACCCCGACCCCGGCCTCGGTTGCGCCCCCGGCGGCCGGACCCACCACACCGGTTCCGGGACCGGCCGCTCCATCGGCCCGACCCGGTGGCGACGGGGCGACAGCGGCGGAGTCCGCGGCCGCCACCACCTTCGCCCGGCTCGTCCGCCAGCACTGCGACCTGGCCCGCGTCCCCAACCCGGCACAGGTGCGAGCGTCGGACCTGGGCGACGGCGTCTTCCAGATCGTCGACGCCAACGCGACCGTCATGCAGATCGACGTCGACTCGAACATCGTGATGGCTGCCGACAGCCTCGACGGCTCGGTGTCTGGCGGCTATTCCGAGGCCTGCGCCCCGGCCCTGTTCGGCGGCTGATCCGGCGCCCGCCCGACGGAGGGTCTGTACGCTGGGGTCATGGCCGGCCCGGCGTTGCGCACCTCGACGTGGGACACCCCTCCGCCCGACGGTCGGTCGCGGGACAGCCTGGATGCCACGGAGCTCCTCGAGGCGTTGCGTGCGGCCTCCTCGGTGCTCGACCAGCACGCGGACGCGCTCGACCGCCTGGCTGCCGGGGTCGAGTGGGACTCTGTTGCGGGACCCAACCCGCTCGATCCGACCGTCGACGGTCGGTCGCTGGTCTCCGGCGTCGACCCCGACGACATCGAATCCGACGATGTCGAGGGTTCGAACCGGACCGAGGACGACGTCGATGCCGACTCGACGGCTCGTCGACAAGTAGCGGGATCCGACTCCGGCCCCGGCCCGGGCACCGACATGGCGGTCACGCTCAGCGGAGCATGTGACGCGGCGACCGGCGCCGCCCACTTCCCGGATCTGTGCCGGGGACTGTCCGACGGCGCCCACGCCGCGGCGCGGACCGATGTCGGTGCTCAGCTCGCCGGGTTCCTGGGCGGTGCCGGCGACGCTCTGCGCAACGCCGATCGGGTCGAGGGCACCCGACTGGCGCTGGCGT
>WBZL01003825.1_pt1 | contig 13492 bp, 13 predicted proteins | sample 5204291 | NCBI WGS metagenome assembly WBZL01 (sample SAMN12344345, study PRJNA552823) | activated sludge metagenome | biome: Activated sludge suspended growth; feature: Nitrification reactor; material: Wastewater; isolation source: activated sludge from nitrification reactor of wastewater...
GCCGTTGTTGAGGTGGCGCGCTTGTCGCCCCGGGTCGGCGGAGCGGTCACGGCCGTCTCCTCGTCGTGATCGACGCTCGCCAATTGATCCGGTACCCCGAGGCCGGGGATTGAACTCGGGCTGGAGACGACGAACACCGAGAGCGCGACGAGCACCGCGAGTGAGGCGATGCTGAAGGGAACGGTGCCCACACCGAGGCGTCGAAGGCCTTTGGCGAGCGGCGTGGCGACGAGATGATCGGGAAGAGCGGTGGAGACCACCGGGCTTGGTGGGCGTTCGGTCGAAGGTCGGAGGTGGCGGGGCATTATCGGTCCAGGCGAGTCGTTGGGTCGGGTGTTTGGTCGGGGTTCAGGAGGGCAGGACGGTGCCGAGGACCACAGCCACCACTGCGATCGCATACGGAAGTGCGGCGAGAGGGTTGCGGGCCCGTTCGCCCGAGTAGCCGCCGGCTCGGGTACCCCATCCGCTGTTGTGGCCCATCCGGGTGAAGCCGAGCAATCGGATCGGCATCAGGAAGAAGGTGCTGATGAGGATGAAGGCCGGAAGGCGGAGAAGGTCGTCAGGACGCCGCTTGAGGTGTCGAGACTGGCGGACCGCAGATGACGCCGTGCTCATGACGACCGACAGGCCGATCATGAGAACCAACGCCAGCCCCCGCCCGTAGTGGTGAACGAATGCGCCGTAGATGTCGGGGCTCTCGTACTGCGTCGCTCGGAACATCCAGCCGCTGATGGTGCAGAGCAGAAGGAACGGCAGGACGATGTCGCAGATGTAGAAGAACGCCAGTGTGCGAGCGTGCCGCAGCATCCACGGAAGCATCCGCGCCGTGTTGTACTGGCTCCCTCGGGCCCAACGCAGCTGCTGCTTGGCCATCTTCTTCCAGTTCGTCGGAGCGTCGGTGTAGACGACCGAGGTTGACTGGTAGACGGTTCGGTAGCCCTGCTTGAGCGCCTCGTTGGTCAGGGTACGGTCGTCGGACACTTCCAGGAAGATGCCGAGGAAGCGTTCCGCCAGGAACGACGGCATCGCGTCTACGAGGACCTGTCGACGAAACGCGATCGTGCGACCGGGCAGGCAGCCAACCGTTCCGAGCACGCTCATCGCCGGCATCGAGTACTCGTTGCGGACGCTCTCCATCCAGTCGGCCCAGCGCGTGAGGACGTGTCGCTCCTGAGCGAGGATGTTCTGCCGCGTCGTGACTCCTCCGACGCGTTCGTCGGCGAAGGGCTTGAGGAGTTCCGGCAAGGTGTCGGCAGTCCAGATCGTGTCCGAGTCGACCAGGACGGCGATGTCGCCGAGCATCGTCTCGACGCCGACTCGGAGCGCGTTGCGCTTCCCTGGGATCTCCGTCCAGCGCCAGATCACCCGGTCGAATCGCTCACAGATCTGCTCGAGGGGCTCGTTGCGCGGCCCATTGATGACCACGATGACCTCGTCGGGCTCCTGCGCGACGATTCGCCGGAGAACCTCGTCGAACAGCTCCTCGGGTTCGTCGACGACGGGGATGATCACGCTCGTCGTCAGCGAGACGTCACCCTCAAACGGCCGGTACCGCCTCGAGAGCTGGACTCGGCGGAGCCAGACCACCCACACGAGCATCACGAAGATCGTGAAGAGGTAGACACGACCGTTTGTCAGCGTGTCCCTGACCTGAAGAAGGAAGACGAACAACAACGCCCCCGGGTCGGTGGGTTCCAGACACGACCACGGTCTGTGGTCGTCCCGGATCCAGTCGACACCGAGAGCGAGGTTGTGAGGTGTTTGACTGAAATCTCGCGAGAAGTTCTCGCGAGTGGCCGATCAGACCGCGAGGAGATCCTTCGCGCCCGTGTCGGAGCTGGGGTGACGAAGCTTCGACATCGCCCGAGCCTCGATCTGTCGGATGCGCTCCCGGGTGAGGTTGAAGTGCTCTCCGACCTCCTCGAGGGTGCGGGGCTCGCCGCGATCGAGCCCGAAGCGCAGCTTGAGGATCTGCCGCTCCCGTTCGTCGAGGGGGTGCAGGAGGCGGTTGATCTGGTCGGGAAGCAGGGAGACCGCCGCGGCCTCGAACGGGGACTCCGCACCGCGGTCCTCGATCATGTCTCCGAGCTCGGCATCCCCGTCGGCCCGCAGTGGCTCAGAGAGCGACAACGTGTCGGCGGCGTAGCGCATGGCTTCGGTCACCTTGGCGATCGGCATGTCGAGCTCGACAGCGAGCTCGTGCAAGGTCGCAGGACGACCCAGGCTGGTCTCCAGCCGGAAGCGTGCCTTCTGGAGTCGCGACAACACATCGCCGGCGTGCACGGGAAGGCGAATGGTGCGACCCGTGTTTGCGATGCCACGCGTGATTGCCTGACGGATCCACCAGGTGGCGTAGGTCGAGAACTTGAAGCCTTTGCGCCAGTCGAACTTCTCAACGGCGTGGATGAGGCCGAGGTTGCCCTCCTGGATGAGGTCCAACAGCGGCAGGTTCGAGGCCTGGTACTTCTTGGCGATCGACACGACGAGTCGGAGGTTCGACTGCACGAACGCCAGCTCGGCTTCCTCACCGGCGCGGATGGTGCGCTTGAGCTCGCGCTTTCGAGCGACGGTGAGCGTGCGCTCGTTCGCCTCGAACTCCGTGCGAGCAGCCACTCCCGCTTCGATGGCCTTCGCGAGGGTGACCTCGCCGTCCTTCGTGAGCAGGGGATACTGCCCGATATCGCTCAGGTAGAGCCGGACAAGGTCTTCCTCGTCACGATCGGGTCGTTGTTTCGCCACTGAGATGCACCTCTTCGCTCGTTCGACGGACGCCGTCGGGTTTCGACCACTCGACGCCCAGAGGTGACTCTGGGCGCGAACGCCGCGACTCCGTAGGGCCGGATTCCATCATACGGATGACGTCAAGGGGGTCGACCCCTGTGTCACATGTCCCACTGGTACGACAGCGAGCAAATCGTCGTTCGCTGCGTCATGATCGTGTGGTGCGAGTCGAGATCGGGCCCGTCGGGAGGGACACTGCAGTCGCGTGGATTGCCTACGGCCGCCGCGTCGTGACGCACCTGTCCGCCACGGCATCAGCCGGCAGAGCCCCAGTGCTCGCCCGGTTCGGTAGCCTGCTCGACGAGTTCGAATCGGCGGCAGCTCCGGGCGCGCCGTTCCACTGGACTGCCGACGCGCCTCCCGAGGAGGTGGAGTTCCTCATGAAAGGCCTGTACGAGATCGGTCTGGTCGTGGAGTCGGAGCACGCGGCGGGGCATCTTCCCCTTCGGCCCCCCGAGGCCGACGAGTTCCACCACATGATCGTCCAGCAGGTCCTGGCAGCGGTCGAGGTCGAGGGCCCAGCTTTTGCGCAGTTCGTCGAAGGGCTGCGTTCCGAGTGGGGGGTGGCGGGCAAGGGCTGATCGCCGAGATCCCGCTACGTTCTTCCGTCGTGCACCCTCGTCCCCCGAGATCGGTCGCCCATCGCGGTCGCGTGGCGTGCGCACTTCTGTCAGCGGCCACCATCGTCGCTGCGTCCTGCACCGGTGCCACCGACGCGATCGTTCTGGCCGGTGACGACGAGCCGACGACCACCGCTGCTACGACGACGACGCTGCCGCTGCCTGCGTGTGTCGCGCAGCTGACTCCGGAACAGAAGGCCGGGCAGTTGCTCATGGTGCTGGTGCCTTCCCCCGCAGCGGCGGGAGATCTCGTGGGCGCAGGCCTGGTCGGCGGCTACGCGTTGGTCGGTCCCCAGAGTGGCGACGTCGCCGGAGAGGTAGCGGCGGTCGCGTCACGGTCGAGGATCCCGGTGTTCGCCTCCGGTGACGAGGAGGGCGGAACAGTTCAGCGGTTCCGCGACATGCTCGGAGCACTGCCCTCGGCGGCAACGTTGGCTTCGGAGCACGACCCGGCCGGAGCAGCGAGGATCTTCGGCGAGTACGGCGCGAAGCTCAAGGGTTTGGGTCTCAACATGAACTTCGGCCCGAGCCTCGACGTCGGGGGCGGCTCGGGGTTGGGAACGAGGTCCTTCTCCGATGATGTCGCCCGGGTCGGCGACTTCGGGCTCGCCGTGATCGGCGCGGTCGAGCAGGCCGGGCTGATTCCTGTCGCGAAGCACTGGCCGGGCATCGGTGGGGGTGTTGCGGACCCCCACAAGTCGGCGTCGCCGATCGCCCCGGTCGCTTCGCTCCGCGAGCGCGACATGGTCCCGTTCGACCGAGCGATCGCCGAGGGACTCGACGCCATCATGGTGAGCCACGCGATCGTGCCAGACCTCAGCGACGGGCTTCCGGCGTCGCTCTCCCGGTCGGCGATAACCGGCGAACTGCGCGAGCGACACCGATTCGAGGGTCTCGTTGTCACCGATTCTCTGGGTATGGGCGCCGTGGCCGCCCACTACGACAACTCAGCGGCAGCGGTGGTGTCGATCGCCGCGGGAGCGGACATCGCGCTCGTCTCGATGGCGACCTCGGTGCTCGGTGCCCACAGCGGCCTCGTCGGTGCGATCACGAGTGGTTCGATCCCGGCCGAACAGATCGATCGCTCCGTCGGTCGAGTGCTCACGGCGAAGGGTGTCACCGGCGATTGCCCGTGACCTGCTCGTGCGGGACCCGCCCGGTCGCGGCATGATGTCGCCATGACCGAAGCCTCCAGCAACACCATCCACCACGCCGTCGTCGGCTTCGACGGGTCGGAGAACTCCACCGCCGCCCTCCAGTGGGCCTTCGATCATGTTCGACGACTCGGTGGCGGCGACATCAAGGTGGTCATGGCGTGGAACTACGCACCGACTGCGGTCGGCGGATACGGCATCGGTGGCAGCCTTCCCCCTGCCGAGTCCATGCAGGAGGTCACCGAGCGCGCTCTCGCCGACGCTCTGGAAGGCGTCACCCCTCCAGAAGGCGTGACGGTGACTCAGGTTGTGCGCGAGGGGCCGGCGTCCAAGGTGCTGGTGGAGGAGGCAGCCGGCTCCGAGGTGCTTGTCGTCGGCAAGCGCGGACACGGTGGTTTCCTCGGATTGCTGATCGGCTCGATCACCAACCAGGTCGCGAATCACGCCTCCTGCCCAGTCGTCATCGTCCCGGCCCACCCCGAGTAGCCCGTTCTGTCCTGCGAGAGCACCACCCGGGTGGTGCTCTCGCAGGACAGAACGAGGTTGGGCTAGCCGCTGAAGCTTGACGCGGGGGTCGCGGCCGCCGGTTGAACCTGGTCGTGGGCGAAGCGCTTCCTCAGTCGCATCGCTGGCTTCTCGATGAGGTAATAGCTGCCCAAGACGGCGAGCACGGTCAGGGTCCACTCGAGCAACGTCAGCAAGACGACCGGTGCGCCCGGAAACCGCTCCCGACTGACGAACACCCAGATGGGGTTGTGCCAGAGGTAGATCGAGTACGACAGCTTCCCGATCATCACCACCGGTTGGTATGAGGAGACGGTTGAGATGAAGCTGCTGGGCGCAACGAAGATGTGGCCGATGAGCGCTGCTGACGCGAGCGAGCAGTACACGACGTAGAGCGATGAGATCTCATGGGTGAACTTCCCCGCAACGAGATCGACCATCAGCACGGCAATGGCGGTAACTGGGACGACGGGACGGGCGAGGAAGCGTTCGAATCGCGGAAACACGCCACGATGGAACGCGAACGCCATCGCCGCCCCCAACGCGAACGCATCGAAGCTGAACACCGCGATGGAGGCCCAATCAGGATCGAGCGCCGGAACGTAGTAGACGAAGAGCCGTACCACAGCGATACCCGCGGCGATCGCCACCAGCACCCGGGTAACCCTGGCGGCAGGCCGCCGGGCGAGTGCGAGCGTTGTCATGGCCAGTGGCCACACCAGATAGAACTGCTCCTCGACGGCCAGGCTCCACATGTGCCCGAGGAATCCGTCATTGACGACGCCGTCGATGACCGTAGGGCCCAGAATGAGTGGGCGCATGTTCATGAGGTACGTGATCGACAGCCCGATCTCCTGAAGGAGGAATCGGTGCTCGGCGGTCGAATCGGTGATCGCCCAACTCGCCGCCAACAGCACCAACAGCATCACCGTCGGAGCCGGCAGGATCCGAACGGCGCGTCGCCCGTAGAACCCGCCGATGGAGATCCCTCCGGTTCGGTCCGACTCCTCAATCATCAGCTTCGTGATGAGGAAACCGCTCAACACGAAGAAGACGATGACGCCGTTGCCTCCACCGAGGAAGATGCTCAGCCCGGTGTGGTTGAGGAGCACCAGCCCGATCGCCAAGGCACGCACACCGTCGAGCCCTGGCCGGTAACCGAGCGAGCGCTCCATCGTCACTCCGCGGACGTGTCGCTCGTGGAAGGTTCGGGACGACGGTTGCGGCGCCGCATCGGCGACGTCGTCACGGCCAGAACCCGGGACCGATCTGCAGGAAGGTTGTCGGCCACCTCGATCAGGGTTTCCTGGTCCTGGTCGAGCAACGGCACGGCGAGGACGATGACGTCGGCGGCCTTGCTGGCGAACAACGTCAGGGCGCTGCCCATGAGGCTGCCGCCGTCGTACAGCACGATCTGGCCACGCTCGCGGGCGGCATCGAGGATGGGGCCGATGGCATCGCGTCGCAGCGCCTCGCGCCGTTCCACCTTGCCGACGCCGAGAACCACGACGTTTGGCAGATCGGTGTCCGTGAAGTAGTTGACCGACTTCGTCGGCTTCTTGACCTCGGCGTCGAGAACGGCACGGATGCCACGCGACGGATCAGTGTCGAAAATCTCCGAGATCGTCTGCGTCCGCGTGTCTCCATCGACGATGACAACGGAGTAGCCCGATCGGCTGAGGCGACGGGCGAGAGCGAGCGTCAGCGTGGTTGTGCCAGCGCCCGTCTGGGTGCCGACGACGGCGATGGTGAGTGCGTGGTCGACGTCGGGGTCGGCCATGGCTTCTGCCCGAACGCTGAGTCTTTCCATGATGTCGCGGGCCTCGATAGGCGTGGACTTGAGCGCCGCCATCGGCTCGTTGAGGAGTGCACGGCTTCTCGGGAAGGTTCCGACGACAGCGGTTCCCAACATGTCCGCGACTGTTGACTCATCGAGCACTTTCGATGACAGCTGCGCCAGTACCAGGGCGACGGCGGTGCCGATCAACAGGCCGAGCAGCAGTCCACCGGCCAGCACGAGTTTGCCGACCGTCGATTTGGGGGTCGTCGGGGCAACCGCCCGCTCGACGACCGAACTCACCGCCTGGTTCTGGGTGCTGAACTCGATGTCGGCCCGTGCAGCCTGAACCCGGTTGTACTCGGCGATCAACGAGTCACGCTGCTGGACCGCCTCAGGTACGACGTTCTCTGCTGCGGGGATGTTGCCGGCGCCCGAGGGGCTGTTCTTGGCAGCGTCGATCAGGGGCGCCATGGCGTCCTTGATCGCTTTCAGTTGAGCGTCGATCTTCGTCTGGAGCTCGGTCAGACGCGTGTTGAGCGCGGTGATCTCGGGTTCGCGTGCCTTCTGTTGGCGAGACAACGCGTCGGCGATGTACACGTCGGCGACAGCGTTCGCCATCGCTGCCGCGAGCTTCGGCTGGTCAGCGGTCGCCTTGATGGTGAGAAGGTCCGCCGACGGTTGCTGCTCCACGGTGATCGCCTCCGCCAGTGATCCTGTGGTGACCCCGTTGCCGACCTGCTTCGCCGCCTTCTCCAGTGTGTCGTGGCTGGTGACCACCGACAGCTGCCCGACCACGTAGCGGTCGGGCTGGTTCGCAGCGCTACTCGTGGTGGGGGCGACGACCGCGACCGTTGCCACGGACTCGTAGCTGTTGACCGACTTCGAGATGCTGTACAGACCTGGCAACGCCCCCAGGATGGTGCACAGCACGACGAAACGAATCCGTCGCCGTATCGCGACGACGATGAAGGACCATTCCACTGTCTTGCCTTTCCGCAACCGGGCAGTGGGAGGCTGCCCGAAACAAGTGCTTTATCTTGAGGGTTCTTCGCGACCGAGTCGAGTCGAGCGTTCTCGGGCGAGCCCGCGAAGTCGCCCTGAAGCAATCGCTCCGCGTCGCAGTATGTGGATGATCGAGCGCTGTGTCACGCGTTGTCCGTTCGCTGCGAGCATCCCTGACGGCGCCTTGCCACCCGGGAGTCCTTGCCGCTCGATGACTTCGGTCATGCCGATCCCGTAGAAGTGGTGCTGGCGGATCATCGTCCACAGACCTGGTCGGTGCCGGTAGTGGACCACCGCATCCTCGGCGTATCCGAGATCGATTCCTGCGTCAGCGAGCAGCCACCCGAAGGCGATGTCCTCACAGCGTGTGAAACCTTCGGGAAAGCCACCGATGGTGTCAAACGCATCGCGTCGGGCGCCCATGTTCGCCGAAACGGGGTAACGGTGGCCGAGATAGGACGGGAGCTCACCGGGGGTGGCCGGGGGCCGCCATCGCTCCTGGCCCGGTGGTGAGAGACGCTGTTCGTCGAGGTGTCCCCCGACGACATCGTCGGTCGCCAACGCGCTCACGATCGACTCCAACCACGTCGGCTCCACGATGTCGTCGGCATCGCAGAACGCGAGAAGGTCCGCTGTTGCCGCGTGAGCTCCGGCGTTCCGAGCGTGAGCAGCGCTACGAGTCGCCGACGAGTCGACGACGAGGAGCGTCGCCATGGGATGGACACGATGCTCGAGAATCCGTGGGTCCGTCGTAGAGCCGGGCTGGTTCATCGACAACACCAGCTCCCACGGCTGGTCGAAGGACTGGTCTGACAGCGCGTCGAGCTGCAGTGGCAGGAACTCGTCGACGGCTCCGACGGGGATGATGACGGAGACGACTGGGCTGTCGCCGACTCCTGAGGTCACGCCGCCCGGCCCTTGGTCCGGGAGCGGCGTTGCGCTCGGTACTCGCGCCACACGAGCGGAACGAACGCGCTGTCCCGAACGAAGTACCGGTAGAACAGCCGACGCGGCTCCTGTGCAAACCGGTACAGCCACTCCGCCGAGCACCGCTGCATCCACAGGGGTGCGCGGCGTCGGATTCCGAGGTACATCTCCGCTGAGCCACCGAGGCAGAGGATGAACGGAAGCGCGGTCGACGTGTCTGAGAGTTGGCGAAGGATCTCCTCAGCGAGCAGAGCATCCTTGGGGTGGCCGAGGCTCAGGATGACGAACTGGGCGAGTAGCGCGGTGATCTCGGCGACGCACATCTGGGCGACGGAGACGATGTCGGAACGTGACGCTGCGTCGATCACCGGCGCGACCACGGTGGCTGCGGCCGGGTTCGACTCCCGCAGGGCCGTGGCTACAGCGGCGCTCGGGGCCAGGACCACTACAGGGGCAGAGCGAGCGACCAGCTTCGGCCAGAGGCGAGCGAAGAGGTCGGAGCCGGTGAGCCGGAACCGCAGCGGTCGGCCGAGCAACCGGCTCGCCCACACGATCGGCTGTCCGTCGGGGAGCACGCACCACGCTTTGGCGAAGAAGTCCCTGATCCGGTTGTCAGGGGTGTTCACAACTTGGAGGAGGAGATCGGTGTTGGGAGTGACGACGACCGGATGGCCCTCCACAGCGTCGGGTGAGCCATCGAGCAGGAGGTCGACAACCCGGTCGAGCGACGTGTCGTCGACGAAGTCGAGCCCGAAGAGCTCGACCCGGGCGAGCCCGTCGGTCGGTGAAGTCACCTGATTCATCCTCAGGAATGGTATCGAGGTGGGAACCGACTCCAACCACCGCCAGCGCTTCGGGGCGTGGGGTTGGTGATTGCGTTCCCAAGTCGCCTCAGTCAACATGACGCCGACCCCGACGTAGGAAGTGGTGATCGGTTCATGGCGGAATTCCCGAGCGGCTCAGCGCCGCGGCTACGCGCCGCGGTCGTGGGCACGGGCGGCATCTCGAGTGAGCATCTGAGGTTTCTCGCTGCTTCGGCACGGGCCGAGCTGGTCGGCGTGTGCGATATGTCACGCGTGTCGGTGGAGCACGCTGCATCCACATACGGCACGACGCCGTTCCGCTCTCTCGACACGATGCTGGTCGAAGCTCAGCCCGAGGTAGTCCACGTGCTCACGCCCCCCTCGACGCACATCGCGCTGTCGGAGACGGCACTCGAGTCGGGCGCGCACGTGATCTGCGAGAAGCCGATCACGCTGAACTCGCCGGACCTCGAAGCCCTGCTCGCCACGGCGGATCGGTCCGGGCGTCGGTTGATCGAGAATCACAACTACCGGTTCAACCCGGAGATCGAGCACCTCGACGGAATGGTCGCGTCCGGAGTCATTGGCGACATCGGTGAGATCGAGGTGCGCATGGGGCTTCCGGTGAATGATCCCGCCGGACGGTTCGGGGATCCGAATCTTCCGAGCCCGATCCACCGCCTGCCAGCGGGGGTCATCCACGACTTCATCACCCACCTCACCTACCTCGTCGACCACTTCGCCACAGGTGTCGACTGGGAGGTGGTCGACAGCCGATGGAGTTGCCATGGAGGGGTGGCTCACGTGCCGGTTGACGACCTCGACTCGATCCTGATCGGGACCGGCCCTGCCGGTGCGGTGCACGCTCGGATCCGCTTCTCGGCGCTGTTGGCCCCGGATTGCTTCGAGATCACGGTTCGCGGTTCGAAGGGGTACGGACAGGTCGAGCTGTTCAGCGGTCGTCTGTCGGAGGTGATCCCTCGGCCCGGAGGCAAACAGCTCTCGCCGATCGTCAACATGCTCGTCGGCGGGGTGTCGCTCTTCCTGGGCGGACCTCGTTCGTTCAAACGGAAGATCATGCAGCAGGGCCCCTATGTCGGACTTGAACGGTTCCTCGACCTCACGTACACGGCGCTTGCTTCGGGCTCGGAGCCGCCGGTGACGCCTGCTGACATGTTGCGGACAAGTCGTCTCGTCGACCGTCTCGTGGCGGGCCGCACCCGGTTCGACGACGATCGCGCTCCCGCCGAGGCATCGCGATGAGGGTTCTGGTGACCGGCTCGACCGGGTTTGTGGGGTCAGCGGTCGTTGCCGAGGCGTTGTACGCGGGGCATGAGGTTACGGCGTTGGTTCGCCCGGCGGCGCGGTCGCCGTTCGCGTCGATCGCAGATCACCCCAAGCTGCGTCTCGTCCGTGCCGACTTGCGGGATCGCGGATCGCTCGACGGGGTTTTCTCCGACATCGACGTGGTCATCCACCTGGCCGCCACGAAGGCGGGGGACTTCGCGACCCAGTTCGCCGGGACCGTGCTCGCGACGGAAAACCTGCTCGACGCGCTGACCGATTCACCGGTGTCCCGCCTGGTCGCGGTGAGCACCTTCTCGGTCTACGACTACTCGGCGATGGCGGCCGGCTCGATGCTTGACGAGGACTCGCCGATCGACGCCCATCCGGCCAAACGCGATGAGTACGCGCAGACCAAGCTCATCCAGGAGCGCCTGTACCGTGAGGAATCGGCACGCCGTGACGTCGTCATCATCCGACCGGGGATGATCTACGGGCGTGACAACCTCTGGCATGCGCTGCTCGGTGGTGAGCTCGGACCGGTCTTCCTGCGAATCGGTGGACGTTCGATCCTGCCGATGACCTACGTCGAGAACTGCGCAGAGGCGATCGTGAAGGCGGTTGATGCACCGAACGTCGCGGGAGCGACGATCAACATCGTCGACGACGCGCTTCCGACCCAAGCCGAGTACATCGCCGCGCTTGCCCGTCGAACCGACATCCCAAGGTCGGTCGGCGTCCCGTGGCCGGTCATGAAGGCAACGGCGAAGGCGGTGGCCGCCGTCAACGATCGCTTGCTCGACGGTCGCGCCAAGTTCCCGGGAATCATCGTGCCAGAGAAGCTCGATGGCCGCTTCAAACCCTTTCGGTACTCCAACGAGCGTGCTCGTCGGCTCCTGGGCTGGACTCCACGATTCGGTCTCGACGAGGCGTTCGTCCGAAGCCTCGGGGACACGGACCTTGTCCGGGGTCGGGCAACGGAGCCGCGGTGACGAGGGTTGCTTACCTGACCGGGGAGTACCCACGGGCCACTGACACGTTCATCCAGCGTGAGATCGCCGCGGTCGAGGCCTGCGGTGTCGACGTCGAGCGGTTCGGCGTTCGTCGCCCCGGTGAAGAACACATGGTGGGGGACCGACAGCGCTCCGAGCGGGAACGAACCACCTACCTGCTCGAGGCGTCACCGGCGGAGCTCGCGTCGCTGCTCGTTGCGGTGGCACGCCGCTCCCCGGTCCGGTTCCGGCGCGCTGTGGCGCTGGCCATTCGTACTCGCCGCCTCGGCTGGAAAGGAGCCGTCCGGCAGGTGGCGTACTTCGTCGAGGCGGCGAGGCTCGCGAATCTCATGGCGGATCGCGGTGTCGATCACTTGCACAACCACTTCGCCGACTCGAGTTGCACCGTGGCGATGCTTGCGTCGGAGCTCAGCGGGATTCCGTACAGCTTCACGGTTCACGGTCCATCGATCTTCTTCGAGCCCAACGAGTGGTGCCTCGGAACCAAGGTCGAGCGAGCGGCGTTCTGTGCCGCGATCAGCAACTTCGCACGATCACAGACCAGCCTGTTCACGGCACCGTCGGCGTGGCCTCGAATCCGAATCGTGCACTGCGGTGTCGACGATCCGGGTGACATGCGCGATGCCGGGAGACCAGATGCGGGGAGTCCCGACACGTCGTGTCGGCTGTTGTTCGTCGGCCGCCTCGATCAAGTGAAAGGGGTCGTTGTCCTGTTCGACGCCGTCGCCTCGATGATCGCTGCCGGCACCCCGGTCACGTTGACGCTCGTGGGCGACGGCCCTCAGCGAGCGGAGCTGGAAGCCCGAGCCCGTGCGCTGGAGATCGCCGAGAATGTGCAGTTCGCCGGCTATTGCAACCAGGACGAGGTTCAGCGGCATCTCGCGGCTTCGGACGTGTTCGTGCTCCCGAGCTTCGCCGAGGGGGTGCCCGTCTCGCTGATGGAGGCGATGGCTCGTGCTCTTCCCGTTGTGGCGACGAACGTGGGTGGTGTCACCGAGCTGGTGCGCGATGGCGTAAATGGGCTCGTGGTCGCTCCCGGCGACGCTGCCGCGCTGGAGGCAGCGCTCGCACGCCTTGTCTCCGATGCCGATTTGCGGCACCGATACGGGCGAGCCGGCCGGGATGCGGTTCGATCGGATTTCGACTCGATGACCGAGGCACGTCGTCTCGTGACGCTGTTCCTCGACCCAGCGGCGCCGGGTCCCACCCGCCCCGTTCCGATTCCGGTGGCGTGAACGCGTCAGCGATGGTTCTCACGCGTCCTCGCGGATCGCTCACCTGAGGTAGCTTGCCGGGGACTCCTTGAGCTGCGAGGGGTCGAGTCCGACCATCTTTTTCGGAGGGAACGTGAAGCTGCGCCGCATTGTTGTCGTCCTGTCGTTGTCAGCGGCCGCCGTCGCCTCGGTCGCCCCGACCGCCGGCGCTGCACCGTCGCTCGCTGTGTCGGAGACGACGATCACCCCCGGCGGATCCGTCAAAGTCACTCTTTCGGAGCCCTGCCTGACCGCCGGTGGCGAGCCCCAGTACGGCAATGACGCACATTAGGTTGTTGATAAATAATAGTAGGGAGAAAAATGTGCACACAGTTGATTGAAATGAGCCGGTCCACCACAATCTTCCGGAG
>WBZL01003826.1_pt1 | contig 13491 bp, 14 predicted proteins | sample 5204291 | NCBI WGS metagenome assembly WBZL01 (sample SAMN12344345, study PRJNA552823) | activated sludge metagenome | biome: Activated sludge suspended growth; feature: Nitrification reactor; material: Wastewater; isolation source: activated sludge from nitrification reactor of wastewater...
CGTGACACCCTGATGAGCGTCTCCGTCGCGGGCGGCCGATGGACGACGGCCTGTTCGTGGGGGGAGGATCAGATGGTCTTCCGCTTCTTTTCCGCGAGCCCGTACGACCTGCGGGTTGCCACGATCGGCCCGAACGCTCGAGTCATCGACTCGCTGCAACCCCCCTGGCCCGGGATGCTGACGGAACACATGATCGTGCGGCAGTCCTTCCTTCAGCAGGTCGACGATGCGCACTGCGCCATCGTGCCGAACTACTTCAGCGACCTGGCGCTCATGGCGCGCGACTCGACGGTCCGAGTCGGTCGGCTGGTGGAGCCCTTGCCGCCCGCGAAGGCCTCCATCACAAAGCGCGGGGCCGCTGAAGAAGCTCGCGTGGCCCGGGGTGCGCGGCGCGGCACTCTCGACGTGCGTCGATGGGGGGAGCGGTTGGTGGTGCTCTTCCAGGGGACCACGGAGCTGCGGGGGCGGCTGCTCGATCTCTACAGCTGGGACTCGCTGGTGTACGAGGGAACCGTCGTCCTTCCGCACCGCACGCTGCGGATTGACCTTCGTGGCGACACCCTTGTCGCGGTTGGTGACGATGATGGGGAGCCGGTGGTCGAGGCCATGCGATTGCGGCCCCGCCGGCCGTCGCGGCCCGCCCCGGCTGGTAGAAGGTGACGTAGGTCAGCAGGGTAATCCCCCCTGAGGCCCGCTCGCACTTGCGGCGCGCTCGTGCGGAGGGGATACTCCTCTCACGGTCGCTACGAGTTGGATGCCGCGCAGAGCGACCAATCTCTCTCAGGCGAGGAAGCGATGCGACGTCAGGCGTTCGGTGTGCGCGCTGGGCTTTGTGCGACCGCCCTCCTTGTGCTCGGCGCGAGTCGCCCGACCCAGGACTTGTCGGGGAAGTGGACGCTGCGTGTGTCCGGCTCGACCGGCACCGCCGCCTCCAGTCTGTCACTTTCCCAGGTGGGCGCGGCTCTCACCGGTGATCATGTGCCGCCAAGCGGGCGCGTGAGACCACTGCGCGGCCAGCGGCGCGCCGACTCAGTCTACTTCAGTATCCCCGCCCCGATGAACCAACCGGACTCCATCACCTACCGTGGGGTCGTCTTGCACGCGGATTCGATTGCCGGCAGCGTGCACGTCGGCGATCGGCGGCTGGGAACCTTCACGGTGGTCAGGAACGCGGGTTCCTGAAGGACGGGGCGGCAAGCGACCCGGCGCCGTCATGCCCAAATGGATCCTGCGGAAGCGATCAGCGGCCTCGCGTGGTCGCACAAGCAGGAGCCCGGGTAACGTAGTTGCACTGCCCGCCGTGCGAGCGAAGGATCGTCGGTACCTGCATTGGAGGGGGCCAGTGAAAGCGTCATCGAGCGCGATCTCCCTGTGCATCCTGGGGGCAGCAAGTGCGCTCGCACAGCCGGTGCGTCGGGTCCCGGACGAACCGATGTGTCGCGCCTGTTCGGTCCGGCTCAGGCGAGTGGCGGTGCTGGGCGACGACACCGGCGCGGGTGAGATCGTCGGCCAACCACGTGTGGTGGCCAGGGATCGCAGGGGCCGCGTGGTGATCGCGCTCTCCGGGCGGGCGCCGCAGGTGTACGACAGCACGGGCAAGTTCCTCAGGGTGCTCGGCGACATCGGAGCGGGGCCCGGGGAGTTCAAGCTCGTGGATGCGATCGAGCCTGGCGAAGGCGACTCGCTGCTCGTCTACGACAGCGCGCTACAGCGAACGAGCCTCTTCGATCCAGGTCTGCAGTTTGTGCGATCCTGGCCGCGTGAGGTGCGGCTCGCGTTCAACGCCCTTGGGCTGACGGGGAGTATTTCGGTGGTCGCCGGCCTGGTGCAATCACCGGAGCGGTTCGGTCAGCCCTTGCATCTAGTGGGTAGGGATGGCAAGGTGCGACGGTCGTTTGGTGCTGACCTCGCCGGGTATCGGCCGGAGCGGGCCGAGGACATGCGGCGACTCCTCGCGCCGGCGGACGGCGGCGGATTCTGGAGTGCGAACACGCTGACCTATCGGCTTGAGCGCTGGGCTGCCACGGGTGAACGGCGAGAAACGCTTGTGCGCGACGCGCCATGGTTTCCGCCGTCGGACGGATCTGCCCCGGTGTTCACCAGAGACCGCCCTCCGCCCTCGGTCGTGCTCGGGCTCCATCAACCCCGCAGTCGCCTCTTGTTTGTCGCTGTGGGCAGAGCAAAGGCGGATTGGTGGAAGGGGCTTGGAGAGCGCCGGATCGGCCCGAACGGGACCGAGGTCTACGACATCAGAGACATTACCATGGTCAACGAGTCGTGGGTTGAGGTGATCGACGTTGAGATGGGCCGCGTGCTCGCCCGCGTGCGGACTCCCGGGCTGCGACTCAGTTGGGTGCTCGGCGACCTCGTGGCAGGCTACATGGAAGACGACCGAGGCATCGGGAGAGTCGTACTCGCGCATTGGGATCTTGTGGGGGAATGATGGAGCGGATGTTCACGGAGCCGCAGAAAGGCACGCTATGGGTTGTCGTGATACTCATGCGGAATCGGGAGGCTGCGAGTGGATCGCCTGGCCCGCGGCGACGGGACTGGACCGCATGTCCGCCGGATACGACACGGGCAGCGAAGGAGACCCTCGCTGCCCGTGCCCTCTTCACCTGCTGCCCAACATCAGGCAGCCTGCAGTGCACCCTCCACCACTGGTGCCGATCCCGCCGGCACCTCGGTCGGAGTGGTGTCCGCTGGTGCGCTCCCACGGCCCGAGAGACGCACCAGCGACCTCCACTCGGCCAGTAAGGCCACCTCCTCCTCCAGCGCCGATTCCACCAGGGCACTGAGCAGCCGCAGCAGCCGCCGTCCGGCCCCGGACGCCGCGTACGCGCCCTGGGACGAGGCAACCCGCTGCCCCTGGTCGGCGGAGCGGGCGTTCACCACGGCCAACACCTCCGCAGCTGCCCCGCGCATTTTCTCCGCAATGTCCGGCGCCAGGCCTGCGGCGACGAAACGATCGCGGTGCTGCTCGACCAGTCGTGCATACTCGTTCGTGGCACTGACCAACTGTTCGTAACTCTCCATCTTCGGCATGCTCAGCGCGCGGAGGGCGACGGCGTCGAGCCCCGTCATCGTCTGCGCGGCACGCACCACGGGCCGGATGAAGGTGTGGCGCACCCGGCGGGCGAGTCGCTTGGCCGTGAGGGTGCCACCACGCGAGGCCCGGGTGAGCCGACGCTGGTCGTCGCACGCGACGGTCAGCCGCGTGATGATGCTGTCGAGCTGCTTCCGCTGCCCGTCGAGATCACCGAGCTGCGCGGTGATCGGCGTGCGGGCCAGAAAGTCGCGGATGCGGGTGAACACTCGCAGCATCTGTGCATGGGACCTGTTCATAACCTGTAACTCCTGTACGATGAGTGTCGCGCCGCCGGCATGACGGCGCGGATATGGCATGAGGAAGGCGAATCCCTGCGTCCGGCGGTGTCCGCCGACGGACGGAGCGGGCGGAGCACGCGCGCGATGCGCACTGCCGGCGCGCCGCCGCTCCCGGGGACATGTCCGGTGCGGATGGCGGTTCGCGAGGAGGACGTACCGGTCCGCCAGCGGCTCGTGACGTTTCGCGTGCGAGGCAAATCGCCCAGCGTGCAGCGTCAGGCGGAGGCCAGGCAACACCCGGACGTCGGCGAACAGGAGCTGGCGCGAGACGCACAGCGTCTGGCGAAGGGCGTGCAACACGGGGCGGAGCCCGATCATCGCGTGGCGCGGGGCCGTCGTCTTGCGGCGACGCCCGTGCCGCGCGTCGCGGTCGGCGTGCGGGCCCGGGCTTCCGCTGTCCCGCTCGTGGCGAGCTCCGGGCAACTTGTGGCGACCGTCGTTCACTCCGCGGCGACGCGTGTGCAGCGCGGGGCGGCGGCCGAACAGGTCGTGGCCGGCCGCGCCCACGGCGTGGACGTCGCCGGGAAGTCCCGGGCGATGGACGCGCGCTGCGCGGCGGTGCCCGCGCGATGCCGGGCGGCGCCCGCGCGATGCCGGGCGGCGCCCGCTCACCTCGTGGCGACGGACACTCACCACGAGGCTCCCGTCGGTCCGGGCGCGGCGGCGCCCGGTCAGCACGAGGGCGGTCCCCGCGAGTGCGCGGGTGGTCCTCGACACGACGAGGGCGGCCCGCGAAAACGTGAGGCGCGCTCGCGCGAACATGCTGCGATCGGTTGTGGGCATCCGGCGTCTCCCATGTCGAGGGTCTCATAAGGGAGAACGGTTTAGGTTTTCAGCCGAAAATCGTGCATGGCGCAAGTCGCTATGGCGCAAGCACTTGTGAGCCGTGATCGCGCGGCACCCGCAGAAGTACCACAGAAATCGAGGGTGACGCGCTGCCCGCCGTCACCGGGCGGGGCAGAGTTCAGCTGCGGATGAAACAGGTTCGAAACCCACCTGGTGCGGACGGCGTACGAGCCCGGCGTTGCAGCGATGTGCCGGTCCCCGCCCCCCCCGAGCCCGGAGCCCTCGTGAGCACCATCCTTGTTGTGCACCCGAATGCCGCCACCGTTCGCCGGATCACTCGTGCCTGCACGGACTGGGGTCACGCCGTGGTGCCGATCACGGAGGTCACGCGTGCCCTGCGCCTCGCCCTCGAGCGGGCGCCCGATCTCGTCATCATCGGGCATCTCCTTTCGATGGATACGGCGGACTTTTGTCGCGAGCTCAAGGAGGTCGTCCGGACCAAGGTGGTGGCCCTGACCGATGACGCCGCCGCCCACCCGGCGCTTGTCTCAGCCGGGGCGAGCCGCGTGACGGCACCGCGGTGCGGGCGGAGGGAGCTCAAGCGCGCGGTGCGATGGGCATTGCACGAAGCCGTCTTCGATCGACGGATGCACCTGTCGCCGACGATCCGGCTCGGCCCCTTCACCTACATCACGTTATGCGGCGTCGGGTTCGTGGATGGGCGCGGCCTCTGCCTGACGCGGATCGAAAACGCTCTCCTCAAAGCCATGGCGCGAAGGCCTGGAGAGGTGGTGCTACATCACGAACTCACCAAGGCCGCGTGGCCGCGCACGGCGTGCCGCCATGTCCCGCGGCGGCGCATGCAGCTCCACATCCATAACCTGCGTCGCAAGCTTGCGGAGTACGGGCCGAATGCGCCGACGATCGAGCTCTCGTGCCTCAACGGCTACCGGCTCATCCCCAAGGGTCCGGTCGTGGTGCACCGGCACCGGATCGCGGCGTAGGCGATCGGTCAGCCGCGACCTGCGTCGCACCCCGCGCGGCTCACCGGGGTCTCTCAAACGACCGTCGATATCGCGAGCGGCACGCCGAGCGCCGTGAGGTTGTCGATCAGGCGCCGGTCGAGGATGAGGACGTGCAGGTCGGGCCAGGCGTCGCGAGCCACCAGCATGCTCGCGAGGTGGATGGCATCGAGCGCGCGCACCGGCTCAGCTGCGCCTTGAGTTCGCGTATGCCGATGGTCCGCATGCAATGTGGTCACAAGAGACTACATCATGCCATTCGCGGGATTGGGCGGCCAGGGGGGGTGGCACACGCGGGCCAGCGGGGCGATGCTGCATGCGCCAGCCGACGGCCGGCACCCGCGGACACCACAACACGCGCACCCAGGGGAGAAAGGAGACACTGATGGAGAGTTCACGGCTCCTGTTCGGCGCCATGCTCGCGGCCGTGGCCGTGGCAGGCACACAACAGCCAACGGTCACCCGCGTGACCGCGCGGCAGGTGCTCGAGATCGGTGGCGATACGGTGGGGACACCCATGCTCAACCGCGTCGTTACCGCGCTGCGAACGCGCGAGGGGTACCTCATCGGTGATGAGTCGATCCTCGTGGTCGACGCTGCCGGGAAGGAACAACGGCGGATCGGCCGCAAGGGACGCGGACCCGGGGAGTTCATGCACGTCTCGTGGATCGGGGAGTGCGCGGGCGACTCGCTCGTGGTGCTCGACGGGGCCGAACGCCGCTTCTCGGTGTTCACCGGAAGCGGGGAGTTTGTGCGGCACTTCCCGGCGCCGCAGGCCACCGCACTCGCCCGCTGCACCCTCCAGGGGACACTTGGCATTCTTCCCTTTCCGCGCACCGGCAATCCCCCCAACCCGAACGTGAAGGCACCCCCGGACAGCGTCGCCATCGAATTGCTGAACATGAAGGGGGACATGGTGGGGAGAACGCGGAGCGTTCCGTTCGGAAGCAACCAGCTCTTTGCCCCGGTGGCGTCGATCACCATGCACGGGGCATCGCTGTTCGTCGGGACGGGTGCGACCAGCGCCGTCGACGAGTACACCCTGACCGGCAAGTTCGTGCGGACGATCCCGGTGTCGCTGCCCGTCGTTCGCACCAGTCGTGCGCAGCAGGAACGCGCGGTGGACCTGATCCTGGATGGGATGGGGCTCACGGGCGATCGCCGCGCGCAGGCTCGGACGCAGTTCCTGGCCCAACCCATCCCGAATGAGCGTGCCCCGTACTCGACCTTCCATGCTTCCCCGGACGGTACGCTCTGGTTCCTGACCAGTGGACTGGGTGACACCACCACCGTCGTGCAGGGCATCTCGCGCGATGGCAAACGCCAGACGATCGTCAGCCTTCCGCGCACGATCGAGCGCTTCCTCGCCGCCGGCAACGACTACGTGATCGTCGGATACGAGGTCGGCACGGCGGAGCCGAGGGTCGGGGTGTTCTCGACGGTGGCGCCGCGCGGCAGTAGCCGCCCCGCTCGCTGATCTGGCCTGCCGCGCGCCTATGGCATGCGGTATCGCTGCAGGTACTGCAGGTCGTCTTCGTCGGTGCGCACGGTGTAGACCACGCCGTTCCCGAACCCGATGACCCGGGTCTGGGCTGGAAGGGCGACCTTCATCGCCACGGACCCCGTTGCATCGATGACATCGTAGACTGGCAGGTTGTCGTTTGCCGCCCGTGTCCGCGCCACCCAGACCTGGCCGTTGGGCGCCGCGAGGATCGACTGCCCGGAGCCGAGGAACGGGGGCAAATACTCAGGCCAGTTGGAAGGTTCGGGGATGCTGAAGCCAGCGGCCCCCGGGGAGCCCGACGAGGCCGACATCCGGCCATTGTTGTTCGTGATCATGACCGCCGTCGCGTTCTTCTGCTGGTCGCGCCATTGCTGCTTGTGCCCTTCGGACACCTTGATCGGTTGATGGGCAATCGCCGGTCCCTGGCGGCGCTGCGGCGCGACCCAGTCGAGCCGATAGCCGTTCGCCCGCAGGATGCCGACGCGCCCGTCGGGGGTCACGACCCATTCGTCGCGCGCGGCAAAGGGGTTCGCCATCCCCATGCGCACCTGCATCCGGCCATTCCCGCCGGTGGTCTGGATGTTTTCCTTCGGTTGCGGCACGTACCCCAGCGTGTCGGTGCGCTTCGTAGCGCGATCGACGCGGAGGATGGGCAGGGAGTCGGCGGTCCGTGGCTCACCATTCACCACCGAGACGCCGGCGCCCTGCATGTAGAAGCGCCCGCTGGCATCGGTGTACCGCGGCGGGGTCATGGAGACCATCGTCGCTCCCCCGGGGCCGCTCGTCGTGGTACTCGTCGGCAGCCGCAGGAACTCCCCGGGCTCACCGGCGGGGGTCACGAGCAGGAACCGCGAGTTGAAGGGGTCGTACACCGCGCTTGTGTCGCCCGGGAGCGCGTGCAGGGACATCGGCAGACCGTACTCGCGCGGTCCCGATCCTTCGCGCCCGACTTTCCGCGCGGTGCCGGCCTTGAAGTCAACGAGCGAGATGGTCTTGTCGCGCACGTCGGTCACGACGACCCGCCCATCTCTCAACTCCCGGATTCCATTGATGCGGGTGAACGGTTCGTCGAACTCGGCGTCGGCCTTCGCGAGGGTGCGAACGGGCTGGGCGCCGAGTGCGGGGGCGAGCAAGGCGAGTGCGAGGGCGTAGTGGCGCATGAGTGCGGTAGGAGTGCGGTTTGCGGTTAACATGGGCCCCGGGTCAAGCCCGGGGCGACAAACGCAGGGACACTGGGCTCCGGGTCAAGCCCGGGGCGACAAACGCAGGGACTCTGGGCCCCGGGGCAAGCCCGGGGCGACAAACGCAGGGACACTGGGCCCCGGGTCAAGCCCGGGGCGGCAAACGCAGGGACACTGAGCCTCGGGGCCGGCCCGGGGCGGCATCGATTGGACCCGCGCGAGGAGCCGCTGGTTTACGGGGTCCGGCGGAACTCGGCCCGGGGATAGGGGACCCCTCGCTTGACGGTCAGCACGACGGTCCGCAGGGCGCGGATGTCGGTGAGGGGATCGTCCCGCACGAAGGCGAGGCTCGCAAGCTTCCCGACCTCGATGGTTCCCGCGTCCCGCTCGCGGCCGACGGTCCGGGCCCCATGTATCGTCGCCGCGGCGATGGCCTGCATGGTCGTGAGGCCCCCGAACTGCACCAGCGCCTCGATCTCATCATGGAGGGCGGGCCAGGCGGAATCGGGCGGGGTCGTGCGGTCGGTTCCCGCGGCGATGCGCACGCCAGCGCGTTGCGCCGCAGCGACCATCTCACCGATCAGGGATCCGGGGCATCGCGCGCCGGCTCCGGGACGCGGGAGGGTCTCGAGCGACAAGGTGGCATCCAGCACGGTGCCGGATGCGGCGAGGGCCGACAGGTACTTCCGGATCTCGGGGTGGTCGGCCCGCAGCGCGTCGCAGGGCGGGTGATTCGCGTGCCCGTAGGATTGCTTGCCCGGCTCCAGGACCCAGCGTGCGAGCATCGCGATGTGCGAGACGGCGGTCGCGCCTGACGAGTGGTACGGGGTGGCGGGATAGACCTGCAGGTGCGTCCAGACCGGCATCCCCTGTCGCTTCGCCTCCGCGATCGTCCGCTCCACCAGCGCGCCGTCGAGGTTGGCGTAGATCTTGAGCCCGGTGGCCCAGGTGCCGCGGGCCTGCGCCACGGCCAGGGCGAGGTCCGTCTGCGGCGTGAGGGCCTGCATCCATGGGACGTCTCCCGGGACCAGCCCGGCGGCGGATGCGGCGGGACGCGGGTCGGTGAAGAACGACGGCCCGGCCACGAGTGAGGAATAGAACAGGTCCGGGGCGGGGATCTCGTGGATCGAGGCGGCGCGCGCGAGGTCCGCCAGGGATCGCACATCCCCGGCCATGTCCCGCGCCATGGTCACACCCGAGTAGACGAGCCGCCGCAGTTCACGCTCTGCCGATCGTTTGTCAGGCACCGTGGCCAGGTGGACGTGCGCGTCCATGAGGCCCGGCAGGACGAAGGCCCCCTGTCCCTCCCAGGTGGTGGCGCCTGCGCGGTGGGCCGGCGTGAGTTGCTCCGACGGCACAACAGCGGCGATCCGTTCCCCCTCGACGACGATGGCCATGCCGGGCCGCGCCACCGCATCATGCGGCGAGACGACGGTGACGTCCCGGTAGATGACCTTGCCGCGTGCCCGGTTGGCGAGCTGGTCGGCCGTCGGGAGTTCCTGCGCGCCGAGGAGTGCTGGAGCTCCCGCGACGACCAGGAGCAGGGCGCGGCTCAACAACTGAACTGCCGCAAGTGATGGTCGAGGTGCTTGTGCATCAGGTGGCTCCATTGTTCACCGGAGAGGGGGCCCACGACAGGATTCTCCGGCCACGGCCCGTCGATCGGCCTGGCCACGAGCGCGTCAACCAGCTGCAGGGCCTTCGCCTGCTGCTCCCCGAAGTCGTAGGACTGCCGCGCGACGAAATCCGGCCCGGTCGGCGCCCCCTTTGGCCACGGGAGCTTGAGGAGGACCAACTTCATGGCCCAGCGCGGCAGCGGGACCTTCACCGGAGCGCTGGATCGGTAGGTGCCGATCGCCATTTCGAGCGCCTGGTTGACATGCCACAACATCTGGTCTGGGCTCATCTGTCCCCACACGCGTGTGCTGCCCGGCGTCAGGGACTCGATCCGTTGCTTGATGGCGGGGGCGTGCTGATGCAGGAGTGGCATGAAGTCTCCGGTCGGGTGCACCGGATTCTGCTGCTTCCCGGTGGGGCTCGCAATGCGACCGGGCTACGGTGTCAGGACCCGACGCAGTGTCGAGCGGCCGAACTCGCGCATGGCGCCGGGGGCGCCAACTCGATCGATCACCAGGAGGGCCCCATCGGGCTGGATGGCATAGGCCGTCTCTCCCGATTCCGCCCCTGTCCATCGCATGACGAGCCCGCCGTCGCGGCAGGTCCCGGCGAGGGACATGGTGAGGCCGCGCGCATCCATCCATGTGCCGCTGACGGAGTCCCCGGCAGCGGCCCGATAGAAGCCGCGCCCCTCGAAGCTCGTCGACGAGGTGTCCGACACGGGATGGTGTGTCATCGTGAGTTCACGAAAGGCGCCTGCGATCGACGTGCGCCACACCTGCCGCATGACGATCTCGCGGCCAGCCACACGCCCACGACCCGACCACTCCCCGGTCCTGGCGTCGAGACACGACGCCATTTGTGCGCCGGTCGCCAGCGGCGACGCGACCACCAGCGTGATGAGGATGCGACGGATCATGGCCACATGGCTCCGCACCCGGAGCGACGGAACGAGTCAGCGATTGCAAGCACCTTCCAGCCCGTCGTCCGGCGTACCAGGTGAAAGGCATCGTACCCGCAGTGGGAAACGGCCCCGTTCGCGCGCACCTGGTACTCCACCCAGACACTCGCGAGATCGCCATCGATGAAGACCTTCGGGTTGCGCACCGGCTCGTCGATGCCGGAGCCACCGGCAACGGCACCGACGAACTGGTCGGGGGTGAGTACGTTGACACGCACGCCGCCGTTGGGGTCGGGCCGGAGGAGGGTGAGGCGCGCCGCCGGCTCGAACGCGGCGCGCACCGCCGCGGTGTCCTTCGTGCGGGCCGCATCGAAGAAGCGCAGGATCGCATCCATCACCGCTTCCTCGCCGGCCTGGGCGGCGACACGCGAAGGGGCGGCGACGGCGGCTGCGAGGGTGAGCAGGGAGGCGAGGACGGCGTGGCGGGGCATCGGCGATTGGTCGAGGGTACTCAACACAAATGCGTTCCCGTGCCGCCGGCCAGTGGGCCAGGTGACGGGACGCACGAGGGCGTGACGGAGTCGGTCGGCGCAGCGACGAGCCGCGGCAACGCTTCGATGCCGCCGGGTGACCAACGGCCGTCCTCACACCAACGCCCATGTTTCGTCGCCGTGCCGTGTTGTCCGTCGCCGCCGTCATCCTCTGCGCCACCGGGCTTCGCGCCCAGGCCAACCACCCGTTGGTCGGCACGTGGACCATCGAGTTTCAGCGCGGGCAGTCGATGGAGAACGGGACGGTGACGCCGATCATGGGGACCGGCGAACTCGTGATCGTCGCTGCCGGCGACTCCCTCAAGGCCACGCTCACGGTGGGCGCGCGCCCCGACGGCTCGGTCCCGCCACCGGCCGTGATGATGGGGGCTGCCACTGGAGGCCAGGCGGTCTTCGTCCACAAGACGACCGCGCAGCTCAACATGAACGGGGAGCAACGGACGACCGAGGCCATCACCACGTGGACGTTCAGCGCCGAGGGCGACGCCCTCACCGGGACCATGGCGCGCGAACTCCCGGGGCTCATGGTCCAGCTGCCGATGGAACCGTCCCCGGTGAAGGGGAAACGCGCCTCCTGACCGTGCCTAACGCTGCTGGCGCTTCCAGGCCTCGTAGCGCTGCACCTCGGCGTCCAGCTCCTTGAAGGCCTCGCCGGCCCGGAAGCGCGTGTACAGCTGTTCCTGCGCCCGGAGTTGTTCGAGGAGCTTCTTCGACATCTCGCCCACGGGGAGCTCCATGAGCACCGTGGCGCGGTAGAGCGCCTGTTCGGTGCGCAGCTCCTGCTGGCGCGGCCGTGAGCCGTACAGCGTGGTCGAGACCACCGCCTTGTAGACCTGGGTGTACTGGTCGAGGAGCTGCGCGCCCTCCCGCCCGACTTCCTCGACGAACCGCTTGTTGAGGGCGCCGTACTTCACCTCGAGTTCCTGCGCGATCGCGCCGCGCGCGTCGGCCTGTGCCTTGTTGATGGCGACCTGGACGTCGCGCGAGACCGCGGTGGCGGTGCCGAAGAGGTAATTGTCGTCGCGGGGCGGCTTGAGGTACCACCCGGGGAGATTGCGAACGGTTTCGCGACTCGCCGGCGGCAACAGGTCGGTCGCCGGCTTCGGGGCGCTCGAACAGGCGAGGGCGACGAGAACGAGGGAATACAGGGTGGGACGAGTCATGGCGGCCTCCGGACCTCCCCGGGAGTATCGGCCGGCGTGCGAGCCGGCTGGAGGCGTCAGCGCGAGACGACCGTATACGGGGCGAAGGCGGTCGCGCGCTCGCTGAGCGGGATGGCGACCAGCCAGCGCTGGAAGTCGAGCAGGGTCCGCCCCCGGAAGGGCGGAATGTCCGATCGGGTGAGGGCCACGGCCACCAGGAGCTCGTCGCGCGGGGCGTCCGGGGCACGCGTCAGGCGGAGGTGCAGGCCACGGTGTCGCCAGTCGGCCGGCGGGAGGTCCGTTGGCCGGCCTGCCGGCGACGACAGCGGGCCCGTGAGGTCGTTAGGCAGGAGGGGGGTCGCGGAATCCCCGACCACCGACACGAGGACGATGGAGGCGGCGCGTGACGTGGTGACCGCGGCGAGAAGTTCGTCGTTGCGGCGCACGTCGTCGAAGGCGGCGACGTACCGGCGGACCGGGAGGGTGAGCTCGACCGTGAAGCCGGGATCGGCGGATCCCACCTCACGGGCCACCGTGACTTCCCAGATCCCATGGAATTGCAGGATGCTGTTGGTGGTCTCCCAGGCCTCCTTCAGGGAGCGCACCTCGATGGCGCGGCCCGCGGCATCGAGCTGGACAACGCTGCGATAGTCGCTGGCGTGCCCCGTCGCGGTCTCCGTGGTGGTGCTGATGGTCGTCGATCGTACGCGGACACCGACGACCTGTCGCACCGCCTCGGCCATGGCCTCTTCCAGGGCGCGCCGCCGCGCGGTGGCCGGCGTCATCTGGTCAGTGAGGGTGACGCGCTGCTCAATGACGACCGTCTGGTGCTGTGCGGTCGCGAGGGCGGGGAGGACGGCGAGTCCGAGCGCGACCCAGTGGTGTGGTCGCCATTCGCTCATGGCCGCGCGCCGGCAAAGCGCACGAGCACCCGCGCCGTGTCACGTGCGATGGCGAGGGGCTCCTGCTCCCGGTCCAGGCGCGCACTGGCGGTACGCACCTCGCGTTCCACGAAGTGGCCGAGTTCGGCGACGGTCACGGCGCCGTCGAGGTCGGTGTCGGCCGCGCCCTGCAACCCGCGGGCGACCCCCCAGGTAAACGTTCCGTGGCCGGTCCCCGGGAGTTCGCCGGCGGCCTGCGCACCGCGCGAGGCGGTGAAGACGGCCATCTGGCGACGGAGCAGCGCGGGATGCTCGAGCGAGACGACCGCCGCGCGCTGGCCCGCGACCAGGGGGCGTCCCCCACGCCCCAACCCGGAGAAGCAGGCGTCGAGGATGACGGTCACGGAGCGTGCGGGGAGGCGCGCGAGGCGCTCGAAGAGGGCGTGCAGGTCGAGGCCGGTCGCCTCCACGTAGGACGCGTCGGCATCGGCGGGGAGGAGGTACGGGACCTGGGACGTC
>WBZL01002903.1_pt2 | contig 13486 bp, 12 predicted proteins | sample 5204291 | NCBI WGS metagenome assembly WBZL01 (sample SAMN12344345, study PRJNA552823) | activated sludge metagenome | biome: Activated sludge suspended growth; feature: Nitrification reactor; material: Wastewater; isolation source: activated sludge from nitrification reactor of wastewater...
ACTGTTCGAAAATGGGGGTACTTACACCAGCATTCTGGATGGCCTTGTAAATTACCTTCATAAGTCGCAGAAGAAATATGCCCTCATGGCACCGACGGGCAGGGCGTCGAAAGTAATCAGGGAGAAAACAGGACGGGAAGCCTATACTATCCATAAATCCATCTACAGCCTGAAAGAAATGGTTGAAATATCAGAAGGGGATTCCTTTTACTATTATTTTAAACTGCGAAATTATGAGGGGGTACACGGGACCATCTTCATTATTGATGAAGCCTCCATGGTATCCGATGCTAAAAGCCAGGGAGAATTTTTCAGGTTTGGTTCAGGCTACCTGCTCTCCGACCTGATCACCTATTCCAGGATATCGGATAAAAGCGCCAATACCAAACTCATTTTTGTTGGCGACCCCTGCCAGCTTGCCCCCGTTAACGATAGCCATTCTAAAGCGCTGGATGCTGATTATTTAAAAGAAAAATTCAAGCTTACTACCGTTGAAACAGAATTGAAGGAAGTTATCAGGCAAAACAATCAAAGCGGCATCCTTGAAGCAGCCTCCAAAATCAGAAAGAGCATTTCAGCCGGGTTCTTTAACGATTTCAATCTTAAGCAGAATGGAAAAGACATTTTCAACCCGGCCTATGAGAATTTCCTCGGCAACTGGCAAAATGCCGAAGGCACAAAGATCATTATTGCAAGTAAAAACAAAACCTCCCTCGACTTGAATCTGCAGATCCGGGAACTCCTCTTTGGTGTCATGAATTTACCGGTTCAGAAGGGCGAAATAGTCATAGTTGGAGCTAACAACCAGTCAAAAGGGATTTTCAACGGGGAGTTTGCTGTAGTAAATGACGTTAGCGACTCCATTACACAACGGGTTATTTACTTAAGAGGTAAGCCACCCGTAACACTTACCTGGAGAGACGTAGAACTGGTGTTCCCAGACGGAGAAAAAGATAATAATGTAGCGAAGGGAAAGCTGCTTGAGAATTTTCTATACGGTGACAACTATTTAAAACCGGAAGAAACACAGGCCCTTTATGTTGATTTTACATCGAGAAACAAAGGATTAAAGCCGGGTTCACCCGAATTTATAGATGCTATAATAAAGGATGAATATTTCAACTGTCTCATGATTAAATACGGCTATGCCGTTACCTGTCATAAAGCACAGGGCGGAGAATGGGATAATGTATTTTCAGTCTGGGATATGAGCAACGCTGCAAACTTTAACTATGGCACTGAGTCTCAAAAAAAGGAAGGTAAAACGAATGAGGATTTTTACAGATGGGCTTATACCGCAATTACAAGAGCTTCAAAACGATTGTACGCATTAAATCCTCCTTACTTTAATTCTTATAGTTCAATGGCGTTTATAGACAATCAGGTTATTGATGCATTAAATGAGCTAAGCGGAAGCCAGGTACAATCCGAAGAGGTTGCTCTTGATACAGAATTGCTGGAGCTGCTTAACAAACTCCATCTGGCAAATGAGCCTGTACAAATTCAGGATCATGCCATAAGGGTAATCCATGCTGTCCAAAAACACGGCATTGAAGTAAGCGGCTGGCAAAAGCTCGGTTTTGAAATCCGGTATAGTTTTAAGAGGAATGCCGATACCGCTCTTTTCAGAACTTATATTAATGGGCAGAATGAATTCAGGAAACCTGTTACAGTCATGCCGAATTCTTCTCCTAAAGGCGTATTTAACAGTGAAATTGAAGAGATTTTGAAACGCTTGCCTAACCTTACGGTTAAGCGAAATACTGCAGAGACAATAATTTGTAAGACGGAGTTTGATATAGAAACAGAGGAAAGGTTTCCCTTCACGAAGTACCTGTTTGATGATCTTATTAAACTGACAAGTGCAAAAGGAATTATACTAGCAGAATCCGAACATCTGCAATATAAAGAAAGACATTCCTTTAAAAGAAACGGAGAAACCGCTGTCCTGGACTTTGAGTACAATAAGAACGGCTTCTTTGGACGGGTTGTTCCCATACCTTCAATGACGAATAGCCCGCTATTGTTAGCCGATCTTCATAAAATAGTACGAATCCTAAAAGAGGAAGAAAATGCCAGCTAAAGAAATAAAAGAACTTCGCCAGGCAGGCAGATTGGAAGAAGCCTTAAACCTTGCCAAAACTGAACTGGAAGCAGCACCGGATAATATTTGGGGCAAGCGGAACCTTGCCTGGGTATACTATGATTATTTAAAGCAAAATATCCTGGACGTCCATGTTGAAACCTTTCTGGAAAATCTTGAAGAAATCGGTAAACTTCAGTTGCCTGCGGATGATAAAATGCTCTTTGAACAGCTCTGCTGGCAAATAGGTAAGATGTGCTTTGATTTAAACAAGCATTATCCTGACAACCATCAATATGCCATTCGTTTATTTGAAACTATAATGTCCTTCCCATTCCCGAAGCCCTCCAAGGGCTATAGCTTTATGTTTAATGGACTGCATAAATGCCTAAAAGACACCGACCATTACCTTTCAATGTCGGACTGGTGGGATCTGAAAAATTTTATGCCAGACGATTACAAAAAAGAAGTGCTTCCCAATGGTAAAGAAATGATGGCACTGGCTGAGCAGGCCTTCATTGCCTATGCAAAACACTTGCTGCCTAAACAGACGATTCACGGAGAAATTATCTTTAATAAAGAAAAAACGGAAAATTTTCTGCCTGTTCTTTCAAAATTAAACGAAGAGCATCCGCAGTTTCAATACCCGCCCTATTTCATTGCAAAACTATTGCTGGCGCTTGGCGATAAGGAAAATGGGCTGGAATCGCTTCTTCCTTTTGCCAAGAAAAAAAGAAATGATTTTTGGGTATGGGAAGTTATTTCAGAAGCGGTTTCAGGCGATGTGGAAAAGGTGTTTGCCTGCTATTGTAAAGCGCTTTCCTGCAAGAGTCCTGAAGAAATGCTGGTAAGCCTAAGGCAAAAAATGGCCCACTTGCTAATTGCAAGAAATCATTACAACGAAGCAAAAACAGAAATCGACTTATTAGTGCGGGCACGTACTGAGCATGGATTCAAAATTCCAAACGAAGTTTTGAGTTGGCAATCGTCAGAGTGGTACAAGAATGCAACCGCCTCAAAATCCAATATTGAATTTTACAAAGACTATCTTTCGATCGCAGAGGGAATACTTTTCAGCGATATACCTGAGGAATTGGTAATGGTAGAATTCGTCAACCACGATAAAAAAATGCTGAATTTCATTGCATCCGAAACCAGGTTCGGATTTTTCAAATATGAACGCTTATTTAAAAACGTCAGCGTTGGCGATGTCCTGAAGGTTCGCTTTCAGGGTGGCAGTAATGAGGGGATTCATCAGGTATATACGGCAGTAAAAGTAAACGATGACCGTTTTAAAAAAATTTTTCTTAAAGAGATTTCCGGAATTGTAAAGATCCCGGCCGGTAAAGAATTCGGATTTATTGATGATGTATTTATTCACCCTTCATTGGTCAAGAAACTTAAGCTGACCAATGGAGCTGAATTCAAAGGAACTGCGATCAGATCCTACAACAAGGAAAAGAAACAATGGGGCTGGAAGCTAGTCCGAAGCGATTCATTTAACTAAACTGAAGGGAAATCCTCTTCCTCAAATGTTAGCAACTGCTTGTCGGTTGGGTTCTCATATTTACTAAGACGCTTAGCTTGATTTTTTTCAACCTTCTCAAACAAATTTCTGATCCCCCTTCCATTTCCGAATGAATCCGCATTTGGTATTGCCGCTTTTTCCAAATACAATCTAAGTTTTTCCTTTGCTGCAATAGATAATGAATAGTTCTTTTCATTACATAAAAGGCTGAAACAGTCAAAAAACTCTTCTCCGTTAAAGTCCTCAAAATGTAATTTGATGGGAAATCTTGATTCCAGGCCGGGATTAGAGTCAATAAATTTTTTCATGTCTTCCGGGTATCCAGCCACAATCACTACAATTCTCTCCCGGTTATCTTCCATTAGCTTCAGAAGTGTGGATATCGCTTCCTTACCAAAATCCTTTTCACCCCCTTCTATTAGCTGATAGGCTTCATCTATAAATAAAACCCCGTCTAATGCCTCGTTAAACTTTTGGGTTACTAAAGGTGCTGTGTGTCCCACATATTGGCCTACAAGGTCAGTTCTAGACACCTCCACACAATGGCCCTTCTTTAACAGACCCAGCTCCTTATACAGCTCTCCAATAATCCTGGCTACGGTGGTTTTACCTGTACCCGGATTCCCTGTAAAAACCATATGTAATGTAGAAGGGGTTACCATTAGACCTCTCTTCAATTTCAATGCCCTGACTTTTACAAAAGATATCAATGAATTTATCTCTTCCTTTACTGAATTTAAACCAATCAATGAAAACAACCTGCTTAAAGCTTTTGATTGCACCGTCTGACCCTCCGGGACATATATCTTTTGGTCAATTCCAGTTTCACCCTTTATTTCAGCAAAATTCAATTCATGAAAACTCTTGTATTTACTAAATGATTGCAACAAAGAGTAAATCTTGGCGAGCTTGATACGAATCTCTGCATCTTTCTGATTATTTATTTCGAAGAAGTCGTCCTCAATTCTTTTCCTCCCCTTAGGGTCAATAAATGCAACTTGAATACTATCAAAAAATTCATGGGAGAATCCAGGAAGCATACCGCCTGTAGAGCACACTTCAATGGCCTTCCACTCACCTATTTGAAAATAATCAGTTAATTCAAAACTATCTGAATTACCACTAATAAATCTGGTTATCATTTCATAATTAACCTCATTCGCTATACGTATCACCTTCAACACCGGCTCTTCATCCAACAACAATTTCCCAATTGAATCATATTCCTCTATTTCATCATCACTGAACAAGCCTAAAAAACTAAACTTCCACTTAAAATCCATACTTACTATTCTGCTGTCATCAACATAGCAGGTATAATACTGTTCTGTATTATCGTCGTAAATCTTTATCTCCATATATTTTACTTTTTGAAGCCGGTTTAATTAATAATTGTAATCCAAAGATAAATATTTTCGTCCCAGGTTCTCATAGGGTTCACTGAAGATACTCTTTGCATAGAATCATAATTTTTCGAGAATACTAACAAAAAACCATTTCCTACGGTAGAAAACCCTGCCAAAATACAATTTTAAATCACTTAACAAATGCAAAGCCACTTATAACAAAATCGTCTTTTCCCCTCCTTCACTTCAATATCCCCCATTCCTCAAACTTCTTTTTAAGCTGCGTTGAGTTTTTGTATTGCAAGGCCTTGCAGGTTGCGTTCAGTTTGTAGTTGTATTTCTCATATACCTTAAGGCAATGCCTGCGCAAGGCCTGGTCATAGGACTCATCTAGTTCGGCATCTGGCCGCTTTAATCTAGAAGGCAAATCATCCATTCCGATTTTGTTCTTCCCCAGACCAAAAACTCCGTTGAGGGTATTGTAAATCTCCCTGAAATTACCCGGGAATTCATAGTTCTCAATACATTTTCTGGCCGCGGACTCAAAACTTAGTTTACGTCCCCACTTCCCGGTTAAGAGCGTAATGTAATGGTCAATTGATTTTTTACGATCGGCCTGAGTTCTTTGCCTGTACGGTAATAATTCTATTTCGGAGGTGCATAACCGGTAGTATAGATCAAACCGGAATTTACCGGATCTGCATTTTTCATAGAGATTCTGGTTGGTAGCCGCAATAATCCTTACCCTCTTTATCTGCTGCACTTCGTTGCTCCCCAGTTTTTTTATCTGCCAGTTTTCAAGCGCTCTTAAAAGGCTTTGCTGCATAAAAGGTGTGATATCCCCCACCTCATCCATAAAAAGTGTACCTCCGGCACATTCTTCGAATATTCCTTTTCGCTCGCCGGTAGCTCCGGTAAAAGCTCCCTTTACATGACCAAACAGTTCACTGTATAATAATTCATCAGGCAGCGAGGCACAGTTAATCGCCTTATATGGATTATTGGCAAGAGGAGAATTTCTGAAAATAAACTCCGCCATACGGTCCTTACCACACCCCGTTTCACCTAGCAGTAAAACATTGATTTCACTCGCCTTTGAAATAGATAATGCTTTTTCATATTCACGGTTCACAGCGTCATCCCTGTATATATCCACAGGAATCACATTTCCAATATGATGCTGCCGCATTTGATTATCAAGCTCGGGACTTATGAAGGGCTTTATTTCAATTAAGGAAGAAACCTTCCCTCCGGAGGTATACTCGGGACGCTGCAGCAGGTAAAGCTTAAACAGTCCCATCATACCAATTTGAAGAGAATACCAGGCCATTGCTACTGATGTTGGTCCTGTTCCGGCAATTACAGAAATTTCATCTTCGGGATTAAATTCATGCAACATGCTTCGAAAAGCACTTTCAATAACTGGAAAATTCTGAAGATCCTTTTTATCTATAATATCACGAAATTCTATTTTTCGGTGCGGAAATTGTCTCTTGAAATACTTTTCAAAAGCATGCTTTCTGTTCTGAATATCTTCCTTAATCGTGTTTTCCTGATCGTAGGTATTTAGCACTATATGTCGATCAAACTTATACGTTTCATAAATGTCTTTGTGAATGGCTGACGTAAATCCCTCTTCTTTCAAGCGGACTTTGCTTCCAATAACATCAAAATCTTCATTGTAACCGATCCATGTAATGAGTGTTTTCATTCCCTAATATTTATATTATATAAATAAATGTATAATATATAAACATACTGAGGGTTATCTTATTTAATTTAAAGGCACTATGTTATTGTTTTTAAGTGCATTACGAATCTATGGATAAAATGGCCTGAACTTGGTCTTACGGGTGGACCAAACAAACAACCATGCAAACCACCCGCCTTACAAAACATCAGATCTGCCAGGTAATTGAAAACCTGGTTATAAACGGCAATGTACATAAGTTGGCTGCTGCTCTGGAAGTAATCGTCGCTCAAAACGATGACAGCATTTTGATTCCTGTGAATATGGTGCTTTCAAAACCCGCTAATCTTAAACACCTGATCCGTCATATCCTGAACGATGCAATGCTTTTCGATGCTGTAAGAACAGGTTCTTACTGTCATAAAAACGGCTTTCATAAAATCGTTCTGATGCAAGGTGCCAATTTCAAACTGAGGCTGCATCATTTTGGTGCCAGGGGTTTATCGGCAATGGAGAATATCCATGATCACCGCTGGCCTTTCGCTTCAAATATCCTTGTGGGTAAGTTATGTATGCAAATGTTTGAGGCCAACAGGAATACACGTGAAGGGGAATTGCTGATGCATCATGAATATAATTCGGATAAAAGCAGCGGCGCTTACTCAACGACCTTACGCGGATTTGCGCTATTAAATAAAACCAAAGAGCTCTTCCTGCAGGCTGGCGACTCTTATATGATGATGCCGGAAGACCTGCACCGGATCATCAGCAAGCAAGGGGAAGAATCGATCACGCTTATCCTCACCGGTAAGCCACGCGGAAAAACCTGCAACCTGTATTCGAAAAGAGTGATTACTCACGAAGAAAAAGAAACACCCAACTATGGAGTTTCTGAACTCCGCAGTCACCTCGAGAAGCTGGGTGAAATTATCTATCCTCAATACAACTGAAAATGTATATAGCACTGGAAGGTATTAAAGGAAGCGGAAAATCCAGCATTATCCAAAACATTATGGGATCCCCCTTAGGCCGTATTACTAGCCTGTTCCCGATTACAGAAATGGCAAAAGCTGATACAATTTCGGAACGAATGCTTAGCGCGATGCCAGAACTGAAAACGGATGATTCCTTCATGGAAAAACTATTCCTGAACCGGGCAATATACAATAATGGAAAAGTTGATATACACAAACCATTGATTCTCGGAGACAGGAGCATATTAACCGCCTACGTAACCCGCTGGGAAAAATGGAAAGACCCCGGGTATGCTATCAAACGAATAGAACAACAATACAAAAATGTACGCAAACCCGATGTCATCGTATTTATGGAAAACACGGTGCAGAAATCTATCCTGAACATTGCGGGACGCAAACAAAAAACCACCGGACAGCAGGATGAAAAATACGAAAGCCTTGCTTTGGCAGATTCTATCTACAGGATGTTGCTCCTTGAAGGTGAATATCGGCGAAAAATTGGTCGCGCCCAGGTCATCAGGCTCCAGGCCGGCGCAGAATTAGATTTAATAACTACTGAAATCAATAACATTCTAAAATACTACGCAAAAAAATGAAACATCTAATCACAGAAGAAGGCCTTGAAAGGCTGAACAATCGCCTCCAGGAAAAACTCGCGCTCCTTAAAAAAATAAGGGAAGAAAAAGCCCATGCATATCATGCTAGCGGTGACGGCTGGCATGATAATCCGGGCTGGATACAGATCGGACAGCATGAAGACCAGGTGGTGTCGGAAATTAGTGAAATACAAAAGAGTATTTCAAGGGCTATCATTATTAAAAAGCCAAATCCCGGTGAAGTTTCAGTTGTACGCATCGGTATGAAGGTTTCCTTCGAACTAAAAAATCTCAAAACCGGAGCGGTTAGAGAGCAAACAATAACCATCGGTGGCACGGGTGAATCCGACATCAGAAACAACATCGTTAGCTATGACTCTCCTATTGGCAGCAGTCTGATAGGAATGGAAATTGCAGAAGAAAAAGAAATCAACCTCCCGGCTGGCACTATCAAAATCAGAATCATCAACATTTGTCATGCTTAAAGAACTGGAAACACACAATGACTTAATAAGAAGGACTGGTTACCTTATTCTTTGCCCTGATCCGAGACGAAGATTAATGACTGAACGAAGTTCATTGAATAAACTGAATCAACGTAATGGGTACCTACACCGCTATAATTACCTGATACGGCTAATGCTTATTCATTACCTGGAACTCGGCTATGATATCCCGGATAATAAAATCCATAAAGCATTGCAATATTTTCTGGTGCATCAATTAAAACTAAACACTTGTATGGCACAGGAAATGATAACGGCCCGGCACAAACTGAAGTACGATCAAAAAAGGGTTGATCCGCGGATTTCCGATGAGTTAAACAGAGCCATATCCCGTATGGAAAATGGAGTGGCTGTAATTTAATTTGTGAAAATCAGCTGCACCGTATCACAAATAAATTCCAAAATTGTTTTCCTCTTCCGCTTTTAATGCCTCCTTAGATCCATTTTCTAAAAGCCTACGGAAACTATTTCCGTCTTTTCTTAAAGAGGCGGCTAAGCTGCTATTTGTAACAAACCTTGATCTTATTTCGTAACTGAACTATGGCACCAACCACCCTCAAAAAACCTCATTCCCCGGAAAAATCTATGCTCCAAACCCTGCAGGAAAAACTTGTAACAAGTGGAAAGGTAATTTCGTATTGCCAAAGGAAGTTAAATTATTTTTTCTGCTAAATGTAAAACCGGAAGATTTTTTCCTCATATTCGCCGTCCGAAAAAAAATTAACAAGGCCACTTAAGATTAGCATAATTATCTCGTATTATAGTTACAGGTTAACAAAAGGTATGGCAAAAGCTACGTAATAATAACCCTCACCGGGTATAACCCGGATCCTTAAAGATATAATCGGTCACCTTAAAACAAAAAAGAAAAATGGACAAAAACTGAACTCTCTTCATAGATCATAAATAATCGTATTGTACGGATCCATGTCACTGCGCTCTGATCATTAAACAGTACAAACAAAAAAGACAAAAATGAAGAAAGAACAGTTTATGGCCCTGGTGCTCGAACATCAGCAAGGAAACAAGGAAGCTCAGCGTAAGCTCTACATCTTCCTGAGTAAAAAAGCGGAGTCTGTCTTTGCAAAAAAGGGTTTTTCAAAGCAAATTCAATGGGAAGATGCGGAACAGACAGTTCTCGATAAAATACTTTTTATTTTTAATTACCGCTTCTCAACAGGCGAACAATCGAATCCCCTTGGATTTATTTACAGGGTATTCCTTAATGGATTCATTGATTTACAGAGAAAATTAAAGCAGCGCAACGAGTGCAGGTTTACCTCTTTTTCAGGGGAAGAAGACGATTACCCTTCAGATGCAGCACTTGATTACACTACCAGTGCTGAGCCTGCCGACCAACACATCCTTAAACGTGACTTGCTCTCCGCAGTCGTGAAGGGAATAGCGGAGCTTGGTTCTATGCAAAGACAAGTTTTACAGTTGTTGCTTATAGAACAACTTGCGCCTGCAGAGGTGATGCGAATAATGAATATTTCGCGCAGCAAACTCGACACCACAAAACATCTTGGGCTTAAGAACCTAAGAAAGCGTTTGCAAAAGCTAGGATACCAGCTCTGCTAACAACGCTGTTTGCAATGGCATACCGGGAAACAATGTATCGCCGGTATCCTCCAACAGGCATCTCGTCCTGTAAATCCTGATCCTGTACTTCACCATAGGCCCGGTCTTAACGCACCGGACTACGGCCGCTAAATGCCACAAGATCCCGGCACAAGGCTCCCCTCCATCTTCGATTCAAATTCCGCGAACATTGACTCCTTAGGGCTGGTCTCCCCAAGAATGGGCCTAACCTTCACATTGCCACGGAGATAATGTTTTATGAAAGTTAACACAATTCAAATATCCGATTGTACTAGACTAAAACCTAAAACATGAAAAAACAAAACTGCAATGCAAAAAAAGAAGTGTTGAGTGTCGAAGGGAATGGTACTAAAAACAGCGAACCCGTTATCACAAGAAAGGGCTATGCTGCACACCTTAAGAATTGCGGTGAGCTTACTGAAAATGCAAGGCTCTGTACTCTATTGACGAACTGCCTCGCAGGGGATGTAAAGTCAGAGAATATGCTTGCCTATGAAATACTGAAGTTGGGCAAATCATGCTATTACAGCAGTGGCATGAAAAACAGTATCGTTAAAGAAGATGCGGAAGACATCATACAGGAATGCAGTATGAGGTTGCTGAAAAGAGTTACCCTACTGCTGTCTGAAGAAAATCCTAAAGCCTATATCCTGAAATCTTTTAAAAATGCTTTCATCGATAAAACCAGGAAGCAGAAGAAAAATCGTGACAACAGAAATGAAGAGTGTATTTCAAACCTTCTTGAAGAGAACGAAACCAATACTTCAGGTCGTTTTGAACCCGCAGCGGGAAACAGAACGGATGATAACATCATCTACCAGCAGTTGCGTACTACCTCCATAAAATGGGGCCTCAGCAGCGTTCTGTGCTTCGTCTTGCGCTTTTTGAGGGTATGTCAAACCCTGAAATAATGAAGACACTGAACCTGACACGTTCTCAGGTGGAAACTGCAAAATCAATAGGACGAGATAAGTTGTGTCAATTTTTAACAGCACAACGATAGAACCCGGGGTCTCTAAGGGCCCCCTTTTTATTACAGATAAACAGACCCGCCGGAATGGAGGAAAGAGCCAGAATTTAAACCCACGATTTTAATCCGGTGTTTCCTCCACCCTTTTCATTTAATCCGTCCTCCCGAAAACCTGTCTTAATAATTGACTGGACTCCCCGGTCACTTCTTCGCGGTAAATTTCGCGGGTCACCAGCCGCGTCAATTTTTCAAAATGAAGTTCCATTCTGCTTTCATGGTGTTCTTTGACCCACCAGGCCATCAGCGGAAGGAGAATAAAAATCAAATACCATTTCAGGACAAGGGAGATGACTACCAGGCTTATTGGGATGCAGCATAACAATAAGCGCAATCCGTTAAGATATCCTTGCATGGCTTGTATATTCCTATCGCAGGTTTCGAGTATTTTACCGTACTGCGGTTTGAGCGGATGAATGTCCGGCACCGGTTTCCTGAATTTCAGATTGAGCTTGATTTCCATAGGATACTTCCTCCTCTTAATTATATGTGTTACCCCTCATGATTATAGCAATTAGCGCTCTGTGTGCGGATGTATTTTCCGGCTATCACTGTGCAGGCGTAGTAAACGAAATTACATTTCCATAGCTGGTGCCGGCCGCGTTAATGGCATAGGCCCGTACATAATAGGTATAGAGCCGGGCAGAAGTCCGCTGAAACTGCAGGAATAATCTCCTGCCCCGCTTCCGGAAATTATCCGGTAAAAGGAAATGGACGGATTCCCGCTGTAGTTATAACAGACTCCCCGCTCATACGCATTACCAGCCCCTTCATTGTACACACATCCGCTGAATTCCGCTCCGTTGGCATAGACCTGGCCGATAGTACCATCTGCAATTTGTGCCAGTCCATTGCTCCCATTTGCATTGATTCCCACCTGATCAAAGGGATTACTGCGCGGCAGTTCATCTTTGGTACAGGCGCCAAAAGATGCGATGAATGCAACTACCATCACTATTTTTCCGGATTTACACATGAATTACCTGATTATCGTTTTCCTGAATTGTTCTAATTCCGCTGCTGAGCCGTTCAAAACCGGCTCCTGAGATGCATAATGCAGGCGGGCGGCTTTCTCCATAACGCCTGTCCTTACCTGCTCTGTCAGTCGGCCCCAGCTTAACCCCTTCGGGCATTGACTTAATTTGATTAATAATACCGCCGTAAATAAACCATGGCCTTTCTCCTCCCATGCGAAAGCGTATTCCTGGCTACCGGCACCGCCAAAGTGGATAACGTTTCCCGATAATGTACCGGGGACTTTTTCATAACGGACACCTCTTACCGCCAGGCCTCCGTTTCCATCACGGGTACGGCCCGAAAAACAGGCATCCGTAAACGCTATTACCCTGACTAAGCCGCCACGGCTCAGTTTTTCCATGATGGCGATGAAACTGTTTGCAGGGTTTAAGTTCTGCGGATCATCATCGAGTGCCGCAGGAATAAAAGAGCCGGAAGCCGGCATTTGCAAACCATGCCCTGAAAAGTAATAGTAAACTTCAGCTCCGGGCGGGGCAGTTCTTAAAAAGAGAGAGAGCCGCTCAACGGAGGAAAACATCAGTCCGGCCGTAGCATCTTCCAGGTAGATGATATTATCCTCCGGAATCCCGAAAAAGATCCTTGCGTACTCGCGGAAAGCCCTTGCATCCCGTTTTGCATACTTCACCTCCTGCAGTCCCAAACCATGGCGGCCGTAGTTCTCGTTACCGCATATCAGCGCATAACGTTCCGGGTGTTTTCCGGATACAGGTATATGCTCTGTCAGAGGATCCGGAGCCACTTTTGCCTCAGCTATCACTCCGAGGCTTCTGAAATTTACGGAAGTCCATTCGCTGCGGGCAAACTGTGCTTTCATGCTATTTACAAGCAGCAGGTAAAGTAAAACAGTTACGGTCAGCTTAGTTTTCATTTTCAGAATTTATAGGCCAGGCCAAGCGCCGGAGTGTCATTCATCATTGTTGCTTTGAACTGAATTCGGGCTTCTGCAGGCAAAACTTTACTGCTGTTGTTCTGCGCCCCCTTTATCGCTACCCTGACTACATCACTGATCCAGATCAGGCCGGCCATGACGGTAAAGAAGCGCGCATTGTCACGGTAATATACCGCCCGGTCGTAGTACGCGTTCATTTCATAT
>WBZL01003827.1_pt1 | contig 13485 bp, 11 predicted proteins | sample 5204291 | NCBI WGS metagenome assembly WBZL01 (sample SAMN12344345, study PRJNA552823) | activated sludge metagenome | biome: Activated sludge suspended growth; feature: Nitrification reactor; material: Wastewater; isolation source: activated sludge from nitrification reactor of wastewater...
TCTTCGCCGGTGCGGCCTTCTTCGCCGGTGCGGCCTTCTTCGCCGGTGCGGCCTTCTTCGCCGGTGCGGCCTTCTTCGCCGGTGCGGCCTTCTTCGCCGGTGCAGCCTTCTTCGCCGGTGCAGCCTTCTTGGCCGGTGCAGCCTTCTTGGCAGGTGCGGCCTTCTTGGCAGGTGCCGCCTTCTTGGCCGGAGCGGCCTTCTTCGAAGGAGCCGCGGCAGCCGACGTTTGGCCATTGGTGGCGGTAGTGGCCCCTCTGGTCTTCACCTTGTTCGCAGCTCCCGCGACAGCGCGGCGGAGCCCTCCGATCGCGCCCTTGGCCATGTCGTGCTCGCCCCAGATCTGAGTAGACAGCCCCCGCACTATAGACGCGCCACGGGAGACCGACAACAAGGCGCGCGGACCTCGTCACCACCGACCGCTGATCGCAACGTTCGGCAATTGGTGGTTTCGGCCTGCTTCCCGGACTACGACTGGGATAACTTCGCACCGTTCGTCTCCGTTCCGTCACAAGGAGAACCCGTGAAGAAGTCCACCCTGGCAACCGCCGGACTGGCCGGGCTGGTTGGTCTCACCAGCCTCGTCCCGATGGCCTCCGCGCAGGCCGCACCCGTCGCGCCGTCCGTTTCCGCGTCTGCGTCGAAGTTGTGCCCCCTGTCGGTGGCGCACCGCGGCGGTGAAGGCGACGTCACCGACGCCAAAGAGAATTCCATGTGGGCCTTCCGGCGTGCCGCCAACATGGGCGTCGGCGTCATGGAGACGGATGTGTGGTTCACGAAGGACCGGATTCCGGTGATCATGCACGACGAGGACCTGGATCGCACGACTGATGGAACGGGCCTGGTCGGGGACTACACCTGGAAGTACCTGCGGAAGAACGTCCGACTCAACAACGGCGAGCGGATCCCGTCGCTGAAGCAGTCGCTGAAGTTCTTCGCCAAACGCCAGATGCCGTCGTTCATCGAATACAAGGACGCCGACGATCCCAAGCTCTACGCGATCTACCTCGACTACCTGAAGGAGTACGGCTACAAAGCCTGGGGCGCCGGCTTCTCGAAGGAGTTGCTCGAGTGGCTGCACGCCGAGGACCCGCAACTGCCCTTGATGTGGTTCGGCAACAAGGACACGACGTTGCCGGCGCCGGGAGATGTGCCGGCCGGTGCCAACCCGGGCATCATCAACTTCCGCCTCGACGATGCCGCCGTCAATGCCTTCCGCGATGCCGGGCTCGCCGTGAACGTGTGGTTCAACACGATCACCAAGGGTGACAACAGGACCGGCGAACCCAACTTCCCGGGCTTCGGGTGGGAAGGGATGACCCGGCGCGGCGTCACCTGGATCAGTACTGACTACCCCGACAAGTACAAGGAGTGGACCCTCGAGACCGGCGAGTGCAAGAGCCGCGGACCGAAGCGGTCGAAGGCCTTCTGCGTGAATCCGCCGAAGAACATGGTGGTCGGCAACAAGTACAACATCCTGCCCCGCAACTGCATGACCACCGCCGACAAGATGGTCAAGGTGAAGGTGACCGCCAAGTCCTCGGTCGCCCGGGTCGAGACCGGCAAGAAGTACATCAAGCTGCGGGTCCGCGGACCGGGCAAGATCCAGTTGCGGTACACCGCGAAGGATCGCGTCTTCACATCAGCGGACGGCGTGAGTTGGAAGTCCTACACCGACTTCAAGAAGGACAAGCGGTACCGGGTACGGGCAGCCAACGGCTGACCGACCTCAACCAGCCGACGCCCGGCCGCGGGGTGAATAGCGCGAAGCGCGTATCGAAGCCAAGGCCGTCCTCCGACCCGCACCCAGGTACGAGCCGACCTGAGCGGGCTTCGATACACCGCCTTCGGCGGCACTCACCCCGCAGAGTGCCGCACCCACCCCGCTGAAGGGCGGCGGCCCCGCAGTCACTGGGTGATCGCCGACCTGAGGCGGTTTCGATACGCGGGCTGACGCCCGCTACTCAACCCGCAGGCCCCTGAGCCACCCGGCCGCGGGGTGAGTAGCGCGAAGCGCGTATCGAAGCCAAGGCCGACCTCCGACCCGCCACCCAGGTACGAGCCGACCTGAGCGGGCTTCGATACACCGCCTGCGGCGGCACTCACCCCGCAGACAGGCGGCATCCACTCCGCGGACTGGGTGACCGCCGACCTGGGGCGGTTTCGATACGCGGGCTGACGCCCGCTACTCAACCCGCAGGCCCCTGGCCGACCCCCCGCGGGGTTGGGGCGCGCCCCAAGCTGACCGAGCCGGGGTGGGGGTGGGGTCGACTCCGGCGGCGTCAAGCGGAACCAGCGTGCGCAGCCGAGCGCCAGCGAGGCGAAGCACTGATCAACACCGCGCCGCCCGCAGGGCGGCGACATCTACTCCAAGAGCCGCCGGATCGATCCCCACCCCCACACCGGCGCCGCGAGACCCAACCAGGGGCCAGCATCGACGACCCGGTGGGCTTCGATACGCCGCCTCCGGCGGCTACTCACCCCACGGAGGTGGGCGCTCCGGCGGCTACTCACCCCACGGAGGGTGGGCGCTCCGGAGGCACTCACCCCGCGGAGCGGGGCGGCACCCAACGCGTGGTGCGGGTAGTCTGGGCAGGCCGCAACGACGCTGACGGAGACGCGCCGACCGCGGGACCTGACCGAAGCGAGCCGGAGACTGGTGCGAGTCCGGTGGTCAGCCCGGCCGGACATCACTCCCGAGTCGCCGGAGGAACCGCGCTCAGCGCGGAGTAGAACCGGCAGCGGGCTAACCGAGCGGTCGTCCCCGGACGGCAAGGAGGGTGGTACCGCGGCAGTCCCGGACCGGGGCCGTCGTCCCTTCGTGACCTGTCACGAGGAGTGCCATGTACCGCGAGGTCCCCGCTCGGATCGACAACCCGGCCGAGATGGAAGCCGGCATCATCGACTTCTGGCGCGAGCACGAGATCTTCGACGCCACCCTCGCGCAGCGTGCCGACGCTCCCCGATGGGTGTTCTACGAGGGACCCCCCACGGCCAACGGCAGCCCCGGCACCCATCACATCGAAGCGCGCGCTTTCAAGGACGTGTTCCCCCGGCATCGAACGATGAAGGGGTACTACGTCCCGCGCCAGGCGGGTTGGGATTGCCACGGGCTGCCGGTCGAGTTGGCCGTCGAGAAGGAACTGGGGTTCAACGGCAAGCAGGACATCGAGGCGTACGGAATCGCCGAGTTCAACTCCCGGTGCCGGGAGTCGGTGGTGCGGCACGTCGACGAGTTCGCGCGGCTCACCGAACGGATGGGCTACTGGGTCGACATGGATGCCGCCTACTGGACCATGGACAGCGACTACGTCGAATCGGTGTGGTGGTCGCTCAAGCAGATCTTCGAAGCCGGGCTGCTGGTGTCGGATCACCGGGTGAGCCCGTACTGTCCCCGGTGCGGGACGGGGTTGTCCGATCATGAGTTGGCTCAGGGTTACGAGGACGTCGTCGATCCGTCCGTCTTCGTCCGGTTCCCGGTGACCGGGGGCGATCTCGCGGATCGGTATCCCGGGGTGGCGCTGCTGGTCTGGACGACCACGCCGTGGACCCTGGTGTCCAACGTCGCGGTCGCGGTTCAGCCGGCGGCCGACTACCAGGTGGTGCGCACCGGTACCGGCGACCTGTTCGTGGTCGCCGCAGGCTTGGTCGACACGGCGCTACCGGGCGAAGAACCTGAGGTGCTGGAGACGCTGTCCGGAGCGGCGCTGGAGGGGCTGCCGTACGCGGCGCCGTTCGATCTGGTCGAGGTGCCGGACGCCCACTACCTCATCCGGGGCGACTACGTGACCACCGACGACGGGTCCGGGCTCGTCCACATCGCTCCCGCGTTCGGCCAGGACGACCTGAACGCAGCACGCGGCTACGACCTGCCGATGATCAACCCGGTGCGTCCGGACGGGACGTTCGAACCTGAGGTGCCGCTGGTGGGCGGACTGTTTTTCAAGAAGGCCGACGAGGTGCTGGTGGCGGACCTGGCGGCGCGCGGACTACTGGTGCGACATGTGCCCTACGAGCACTCCTATCCGCATTGCTGGCGCTGCCACACGCCCCTGATCTACTACGCGCAGCCGTCGTGGTTCATCCGTACGACCGCTCGCCAGCAGGAACTGCTCGACCAGAACGAGGCCACCTCGTGGTTCCCGCCGACGATCCAGTGGGGTCGCTACGGCAACTGGCTGCGCAACAACATCGACTGGGCGCTCAGCCGCGACCGCTACTGGGGCACCCCCCTGCCCCTGTGGCGCTGCTCCGACGGGCACCTCACGGCGATCGGATCGTTGGCGGAGCTGTCCGAGTACGCAGGCCGGGACGTGTCCGAACTCGATCCCCATCGCCCCTTCGTGGACGATGTCACGTTGCCGTGCCCCTCCTGCGGGCTGACGGCCACACGGGTCCCCGAGGTCATCGACTGCTGGTACGACTCCGGTGCCATGCCGTTCGCCCAGTTCGGGTACCCGCACCGCAACAGCGAGGAGTTCTCCGCCAGTTACCCCGCCGACTTCATCTGCGAGGCGATCGACCAGACCCGCGGCTGGTTCTACACGCTGATGGCGATCGGGACGCTCGTGTTCGACGAGTCGAGTTATCGCAACGTGCTGTGCCTCGGGCATATCCTGGACGCCGACGGCCGCAAGATGAGCAAACACCTGGGCAACGTCCTCGACCCGTTCGAGTTGATGGACACCCACGGGGCGGACTCGGTCCGCTGGTTCATGTTGGCCAGCGGTTCACCGTGGCAGGCCCGGCGCGTGGGGCATCAGGCCATCGAAGAGGTGTGGCGCAAGACGCTGTCGACGTACTGGAGCACCGTGTCTTTCCAGGCGCTCTACGCCCAGGCGTCGCAGTGGGATCCGGCCACGCTGACGCCGTCGGATCATGTGCTGGACCGGTGGGCACTGTCGCGGGCACACGGCATGACCCAGCAGGTCGACGAACTGCTCGAGCGGTTCGACACCCAGGCCGCCGGTCGGGAACTGGCGCGCTACATCGACGACCTGTCCAACTGGTACGTCCGCCGGTCGCGGCGCCGGTTCTGGGACGGCGACCCGGCGGCGCTCAGCACCTTGCACGAATGCCTGCGCCTGCTGACCGTGGCGATGGCCCCGTTCACCCCCTTCATCACCGAACGGGTGTGGCAGGACCTGTTCGCAGCGCAGGGCCGGCCGTCGGTGCACCTGAACGACTGGCCCGAACCGGACCCGGTCGTGCGCGATGAGGCTCTTGAGGAGCACATGGCACTCGTGCGTCGACTGGTCGATCTGGGGCGCACGGCCCGGGGTGAGGCCGGCGTCGGCACCCGGCAGCCACTGACCGCCGCCGCGGTGTCGGCACCTGGGTGGGACCAACTGCCCGACGACCTGCGCCGGCAGGTGGCCGACGAGCTGAACGTGCAGTCGTTGGAATCGCTCACCGACGCGGCAGGTGACCTGATCGAGGTATCGGTCAAACCGAACTTCCGTTCCCTCGGGCGAACCCACGGCAAACAGACGCCCCAGGTCGCGGCCGCCATCACGGCGCTGGACCCCGTGGGGGTGGTCGCCCAGCTGCGCGGCCCGGATGGGAGCGCCTCGGTTCATGTCGACACACTGGGGGCGGTGACCATCACCGCCGATGACGTGGTGGTCACCGAGACCCCGCGCGAAGGGTGGGCGGTGGCCTCGGCGGAGGGCGCCACCGTGGCTCTCGACCTGCACCTGACACCGTCGCTGGTACGGCTCGGATTGGCGCGCCAGGTGATCCGCGTCGTGCAGGAGGCCCGCAAGGCGTCCGGCTTTGCGGTCAGTGATCGCGTGATCCTGTCGTGGCAGTCCGACGACCTGGAGACCGCTGACGCGATCGTGGAACACGCCGACCTGATCGCCGCCGAGGTGCTGGCTGTCGAGGTAGCGCAGGGACCAGGCCGAGGACAACGCTTTCCGGGCAAGGACGATCAGTTCCACATCTGGGTGGAGCGGATCTAACCCGCGGAGGCGGCCATTCCGGAGAGCACCGAGATGGCGATGCCGATCCCCAGGATCAGGACCAGGAACGACAGGTCGAGGGCCACCTGACCCAGCCGCAACGGCGGGATGAAGCGGCGCAGCAGGCGCAGCGGTGGGTCGGTGACCGTGTAGATCGCCTCGGCGATCACCAGCAGCGGCCCCTTGGGCTGCCAGTCCCGGGAGAACACCTGCACCCAGTCCAGGATGAGCCGACCGATCAGGATCAGCCAGTACACCCACAGGAGCGTGGCCAGGAAACCCAGGAACGCGCCCACCAGAGATCAGCTCTGGTTGAAGAATCCGTCGCGCGCCTGCTGCACCGCGGGGGCGTCGCGGACGTCGACGTTGGCTGGGGACAGCAGGAACACCTTCTGGGTCACCCGCTCGATGCTGCCGTGCATGGCGAAGACCAGGCCGGCCGCAAAATCCACAATCCGCTTGGCGTCGGAGTCGTTCATCTCGCTCAGGTTCATGATGACCGGCGAGCCGGCCCGGTACTGCTCACCGATCCGGCGGGCGTCGTTGTACGAGCGCGGATGGATGGTGTGGATGGCGTAGGGATCGACGGTCCCCGCGGCCGGGGCCGTCGCACTGACGACCGGCCGGGCGGCGGTGTCGGCGTCCCGACGCGGGAGCGTGGAGACCGAAGCAGTGGCGCTGGTCGCCCCGGCTTCCGGGCTCCGCGCGGTACCGGTGGAGCCGGTCGTGCCGGTGGTGCCGGGCTGCCCATAGTCGTACTGGTAGTTGGGGTCGTCCTCGACCAGACCGAGGTACACACCCAGTCGCTTCATCGCTGTTGCCATGTCCGCTCCTCTGACGGGGAAGTGAGGCGCTTGAACCACCACCAGTGTGATCCTGCGTCTCTGATCCTGTGTTGTGTTCGGTGTTGTTCCCGGGGCCGGGGACCGTTGCCGGTCGTCCGGAGACCCGAGGTCTGACGCGGTGTCCCGGAGGGGCCCCCAGGAGCGCCGCCGGTCGAGGTGGTGGCTCGTGGACTGACGTTACCTGACATCCGGGCGCCCCCCGAGCACTGCGCTGCCGACACGCACGTGTGTCGCGCCGGCTGCGACCGCCTGTTCCAGATCGCCACTCATGCCCGCGGACATCCATTCCGCGCCCGGGAACCGGGCCACCAAGTCGTCGCGCAGGCCAGCCAGCCGGGCGAAGGCGGGTGCCGGGTCCGCCCCCAGCGGCGCCACCCCCATCAGGCCCAGCAAGTCCAGATGTTCGGCGTCCTCGATCGCCCCCGCCACGGCGGGCAGATCGACGGGAGCGCAGCCGCCCCGGTGGGCATCTGCGCCGGTATCCAGGCCCACCTGGACCAATGCGCCCAGGCGCCGGCCCGCTCGTGCGGCCCCCCGGTCCAGGGCGGCCACCAGAGCCTCCCGGTCGACCGACTGCACCACGTCGGCGTACCGCGCCACCGAGGCGGCCTTGTTGCGCTGGAGCTGCCCCACGAAGTGCCAGGTCAGGTCCAGGTCCGCGCACGCCTGCACCTTGGGGACCGCCTCCTGGTCCCGGTTCTCCGCGACATCGGTGACCCCGAGGTCCGCCAGGCGACGCACGTCGTCGGCCGGCCAGGTCTTGGACACCACGATCAGTGTCACGGAATCAGGATCCCGACCGACCACATCGGCGGCCGCGGCGATGCGAGTACGCACCACCGCCAGGCCGTGCCGCAACTGTTCGGTGCGATCGCTCACGCTGACTCCGGAAGGCGCACCACGACGCCGTGGCGACCGGTGACCCCGTCGCGCCGGTGCGAGAAGAACGCCTGCGACTCGAAGGTGCACGTGGGGTCGGCGGTGATCTCGGTGACGCCCGCCCGGCGCAGTTGCTGCCGTACCGCTGGGTGCAGGGCCACCGCGGGCCTTCCGGACCGGGTGACGGCGAACGCGTCCGGGGCGGAGGCGGCGACGTCGTGGCGCACGTCTTCGGAGACCTCATAACAAGCGGGACAGATGGCGGCCCCCAGGCGGGCGCTGATGCGCTCGGGCTGTGCCCCTTGGGCGACCATGGCCGCGACCGCGGCTCCTGCGGCATCCGCAGCAACACCGCGCCACCCGGAGTGCACGGCCGCAGCCACGCCCGCTCCGGGATCCAGGAGCGCCATCGGCACACAGTCGGCCGCCAGGGCGACCACCGCCAGCTCCGGGTCGCGGGTGACCAGGATGTCGACGTCCTCGTAGGTCCCCGGCCGATCGGCCACGGCCGAATCCCGACCGTGGGCGGCCTTCATGACGGCGAGTCGATCCGTTGGCAGTCCCGCGAAGGCGGCCAGCGTGGCGCGGTTGGCGGTGACCGCCCCGGGGTCGTCACCGACGTGGTCGCCCAGGTTCAACGAAGCGAACGCCCCGGTGCTCACTCCCCCGGACCGACCGGTGAAGACCACCCGATGCCACTGATCCGACCGAGCGGGTGACTGCCCGCGCGGCGCGGCGGTCACTTCAGGAAGTCGGGGATGTCGATGCCGTCATCGTCGGAGTCGTCGAACACCGTGCGCTGCGGCTCCACGGGAGTACCCCCGCCGACCGGCTGCGCCACGGCACCCTGCGGTCGCGCCGCGGGGCGCACCGAGACGGTCTCGCTCTCGGGGACGCGCACCTCGGCGGTCTCGCGGGTCGTCGGCAGTCCGCCGTCGAAGCCGGCCGCGATGACGGTGACGCGCACCTCGTCGCCGAGGGTGTCGTCGATGACCGTGCCGAAGATGATGTTGGCGTCGGGGTGGGCGGCCTCCGATACGAGCCGAGCGGCTTCGTTGATCTCGAAGAGCCCCAGATCACTGCCACCTGCGATCGACATCAGCACACCGTGGGCGCCGTCGATGCTCGCCTCGAGCAGCGGCGAGTTGATGGCGCCCTCGGCCGCTGTGATCGCACGGTCGTCGCCACCGCGGGAGGAGCCGATCCCCATGAGAGCGCTGCCGGCCCCCTGCATGACGCTCTTCACGTCGGCGAAGTCGAGGTTGATCAGACCGGGCGTGGTGATGAGGTCGGTGATGCCCGAGACCCCCTGCAGCAGGACGTGGTCCGCCTGCTTGAAGGCGTCGATGACGCTGATCTGCCGATCCGTGAGCGACAGGAGTCGGTCGTTGGGGATCACGATGAGCGTGTCGACCTCGCCGCGCAGCGACTCGATGCCGTCCTCGGCCTGGGTGCCGCGCCGGCGTCCCTCGAATCCGAACGGGCGGGTGACGACGCCGATGGTCAGGGCGCCGAGGCTGCGGGCGATGCGAGCCACGACGGGTGCGCCGCCGGTCCCGGTGCCGCCCCCTTCGCCAGCGGTCACGAACACCATGTCGGCACCCTTGAGGACCTCTTCGATCTCGTCGCCGTGGTCTTCGGCGGCCTGACGGCCCACGTCGGGGTTGGCGCCCGCGCCCAGTCCGCGCGTGAGGTCCCGGCCGATGTCGAGCTTGACGTCGGCGTCGCTCATGAGCAGGGCCTGTGCGTCGGTGTTGATCGCGATGAACTCGACGCCCTTGAGGCCGACCTCGATCATGCGGTTGACGGCGTTGACACCCCCGCCGCCGATGCCGACGACCTTGATGACGGCCAAGTAATTCTGCGGAGCAGCCACGAGATTCCCTCCCACACCGTCGTTCGACGGCGGTCCTAGTGTTTTCCCACCCACTCGATCACCTCGACCTGGGCTCGAGGGTTCTCGGCCCGGATCAGTTCCCCGGTGTTCGATCAGGTGAAGGCTATGAGCGGGTGATCCGGCCAGCAAGCAGATTCGTGACCGATTCCCTACGAAAGTCTGGACCTCAACTCAAGATCGATGGCTGGACCAGGGTCAGCCGAGGGTGACCACCTGACCTTCCGGACCCTGGATCACACCGCCGCCGCGATGCCGGGCCAGCAGTCGTGCGCCTCGCCGCTGGTCGACCTGGAGCAGGACCTTGCTGAGCACCTCCGCCAGCCAGGCCTGGGGTGCGATGGCGGTGGCGCCCACCCAGCGCCCCCGCAGTGGCCGACCGGTCCGGGGGTCGAGCAGATGGTGCGCGTGCCCGCCGTCGGCAGTCCCCCAGCGCCGTCTGCTGACGCTGCTGGTCGCCAGTCCGCCGGCGGTGAGCCGCACCGACAGCGACTCGCCGTCGGACTCGCGGTCGATCCCGATCTCCCACGGCGTTCCTTTGTCGCCCCGTACCCGCAGGTCGCCCCCCAGATTCACCAGACACGCCACCGCGCCGGCCGCCATGAGTTCTGCGCTGACGAGATCAGCGGCCAGTCCCTTGCCCAACCCGCCCGAGTCGAGCGCGGCCCCGGGCGCCAGTCGGACCCATCGGCGTCGTCGATCCCACGACTGGATGGGTCGGGCCACCGCCGCGCGCGCAGTTCCGGTCGGCTGCGTGTCGGTGAGCTCCGCGAAATCGCGGTCATAGCCCGCGGCGACGATCTGCCGCTCCAGGAACGGGTCGAACCGGCCGTCGGTCAGCGCCCGGCCCACGACCCCGGCGGCGAGCAGCCGCCAACTGTCCGGACTCAACGTGGCCGAACCCAGCGCGTTCAGTCGGCTGATCTCGCTGTCGGGTTCGAAGCGCGTCCAGCGACCCTGAAGTTCCCGGATCCGCGCCTCGGCGCCGGCGGGCAGCTGCGAGTCGCCGCCCACCACGACCACATGGCAGCGGGTGCCCATCGCCGGGAACCGATGTTCCCGACGGGTGAGCAGCCGCATCAACTCGCGTTGGAGCGGGAATCCTCTTGGCTGGAGTTCTCGCAGTGCTCCCGAGCCCCGTTGTCAGGTCCGACACACACTTCGAAGTAGGTCGGGCCGCTGTTCTCGCCACCGGCCTGGACGTCCAGGTAGGAGCCTGATTTCTCAGCGGTCAGACCGTAGTTCGAACCGCCGTAGCCGCCCCAGCCACCGCCGCTGCCACCGGAGTTCTTGATCGTGTAGCCGGTCTGCTGGGCCTTCTTCTTATAGCTGTTGACGATCTTCTGCGGACTCTTCTGCGAGTTCTTGTACCGGGCGTACTGCTCGGCGCCGTTGCTCGAGCCGCCCACCTTGGTGGATCCCGCGGGTGGCTTCGGAAGGGTCGCCCCACCAGAGCCTGAGTTGGTCTTAGTGGCGGTGGGAGTGGGCGCCGCGGCCGTGGCTTCGGTGGGAGTGGCGGTCACGGTCACGGTGTCCGCCGGGGTGGAACTGCTGCTGCATCCCACGGCCACCAGGGCTACTCCGGACAATCCGGCTGCGACGGTCAAGTTTCGGCGAGTCATGTCCACTCCTCGTTAGGCGACGAGGGAACGCTATCGGTGACCATCGCGGGACGCGCGGTGATCTACTGAACCGGCTCTTCCTGCTGTTGGTTGCGCTGGGGCAGCTTCAGCGGTCCACTCAGCGCCGGCCGCTGCGGCACGGACACATCGATACGCGTGGGCTTGTAGGAGGACACCGCCACCACGGCCTTCGCCTTGGCCGCCTCCTGACCAGGCAGACCCCACGCCACCACCACCCCGGAGTCCAGGGTGAGGGTGATGGTGCCCGGTGCATCCACCGCCGCCGTCCGAACCTTGGCCCTGAGCTCCGGCGGAAGTGCGGCCAACGCGGCCAGGGCTCCGGCCGGGCCGGCGGCGCCGGCGGTCGTCACCTGCGGGAGCGCCGCCGGCCGGGCAGCGGACTGGGTGATGGGTTGGCCGCGCCGGTCGACGACCGTCCACTGATCAGCGGATCCGGTGACCGCGAAGGGGACGCGTTGCTCGACCGCGAGATCGATGGTCCACGGACGCTGCAGGACGACCTCGACCCCTTCGATGCCCGGAACGGAACCCACTCGGCTGACGATCTGATCGACCGCCAGGTCGCGGATCGGCGTGCCCTCGACGATGGCGGCAGCGGCCTTGACCTCGGCCTGCTTGTCCGGGGCGGCACCGGTCACCGTGACGGTCCGGACCGGGACCGGGGACTGCCACGACAGCAGCCAGGCGAACACGCCGGCGATCACGACGGCCAGAACGGCGAAGATCACCAGTCGCACCTTCAGGCGGGGGCGCCGCCGTCGGGGTCCGGGATCGGCCGGGCCCGCCGGTTCCGTCGTCGACTGGGCCGGGGCGGACAGCGTGGTCATCGGTCTCCCTCCCGCAGCAGTGCCAGCACCTCGGGACCCAGGAGTGAGATGTCCCCTGCGCCCAGCGTCATCACCATATCTCCGGGACGGGCACGGGCCGCGAGATGACCCGCCACCTTCGACCACGAAGGTTCGAAGACCACATGAGCGGGCGGAAGGGGGACGTTGGCGGCCATCGCCTGCCCGCTGGCACCGGGGATGGGTTCCTCGCCCGGGGCGAAGACCTCCAGGACGACGACATCATCGGCCAGGCCGAGCGCCGCGCCGAACTCCCGGCTGAACAAGGCGGTGCGGTAGTAGTGGTGAGCTTGGAAGGCGACGACCAAGCGCGGCCCTTCGCCCAGGAACTCGCGGGCGGCGGTCAGGGTGGCCTCGAGTTCGGTCGGGTGGTGGGCGTAGTCGTCGTAGACCCGCACTCCCCCGGCCTCGCCGCGGAACTCGAACCGCCGCCGGGTCCCGCTGAAAGCCTCGAGACCGGCGCGGATCTCCGCGGTGCTGAAGCCGAGCCCGTGACACGCTGCCAGGGCCGCCGTGGCGTTCAGTGCGTTATGGCGTCCGGGCACCTGCAGGACGATGTCGCCCAGGCGGACGCCCCGATGGATCACATCGAAGCGGTATCCGGCGTGTTCGCTGCCCAGGATCACCAGGCGGTAGTCACTGTCGGCGCTGGTGCCGTAGGTGACCACGTGAGTCCCCCGGGCGCGAGCGCGCTCGATGACGGCGCGGCTGCCCACCTGGTCGGCGCAGATGACGGCGAAGCCGTCGTTGGGGTTCACCAGATCGACGAACTCGTCGAAGGCGGCTTCCAGCGCCTCGAAGGTGCCCCAGTGGTTCAGGTGGTCCGGTTCGACGTTGGTGACGACGACGACCGCCGGGTGCATGTGCAGGAACGCCCCATCGGACTCGTCCGCCTCGACCACAAAAAAATCGCCCTGTCCGGTGTGGGCGTTGCTGCCCAAGTCGTTGACCTCGCTGCCGATGGCGAACGACGGATCGACACCACACCGCTGCAGCGCGACCGTGATCATTGACGTCGTGGTCGTCTTCCCGTGCGTCCCACCGACCCCGATGACCGTGCGGTCGGCCATGACCAGGGCGAGCGCCTCGGAGCGCGCCAGGACTGGGATCCCCCGGTCGTGGGCGGCCGCCACTTCGGGGTTGTCCGCAGGGATGATCGGGGTGTCGATGACCACATCGACGTCGGCGGCGACGTGAGCGGCATCGTGCCCGATGTAGACGTCGGCGCCCTGCCGGCGCAGGGTCTCGAGCCGGGCGGAATCGCGCATGTCGCTGCCCGAGACCGCGACGCCGCGGTCGATCATCAGCCGGGCCAGGCCGCTCATCCCCGCCCCACCCATGCCGACAAGATGAACCCGGCGCAACTGCGGCAGCGTCAGTTCCGTCATCGGCCTTCCTCCGCAGCCCGGGTCACCATGT
>WBZL01003829.1_pt1 | contig 13478 bp, 12 predicted proteins | sample 5204291 | NCBI WGS metagenome assembly WBZL01 (sample SAMN12344345, study PRJNA552823) | activated sludge metagenome | biome: Activated sludge suspended growth; feature: Nitrification reactor; material: Wastewater; isolation source: activated sludge from nitrification reactor of wastewater...
CCGCCGCGAAGCGCAGGGCTCCGGCGCCACCACGAGAGCCGTCGAGCTCCGAATTGGAGACGTAGATCCAGCCCCCATCCGCCGACCGGAACGTCGCGCCGCCGTCCGGTGCGTCGTGCCAGACGCCGTGGCCGGAATCGTCGAAGCGGACGAATCGGACGATCGATAAGACGTGAAGTCAGTGTCTCTTTCTCGCTTGGACGGCCTTCCCGCTTAAAAAAACTGCCTGGTATTCTACCGGCGGCATAAAATCGTTCCTGGTAATCAACCGTCAATGGAAAAAAATCCTGCCCCGGCATCACGTTCCTGGCGCCAACCACAGTAACCAGCACGACTGTGTCATCCATGGTCACCATTACTGCACCATGCGCCTGCCTCGCAATTTCTCCAGTCTCCAGTGTCAGTTGATGTCGCCCGTAAGTAATACTCTTCTTGATAGGTTTCAATTAATAATCCTTTTTCTCAGGTAAGACCACCATTCAGTCATACCTGTTTTTACAAATAACAATGTACTGAATATCCGCGCATTAGCAAAAACTGCGTGCAAACAAATTATTTACGTAAGCTGAGACGATCGATAAGTGTTCTGTAAGCATCTTCATTATTACGTTTCAGATAATCCAGCAGTTTGCGGCGGCGACCAACCATGCGCAGCAACCCGCGACGGGAATGATGATCTTTGACATGAGTTTTGAAATGATCAATCAGATCATTGATTCGAGCAGTTAAAAGTGCAACTTGCACTTCAGGGGATCCGGTATCACCGTTATCCCGCTGAAAATCACGCACAACTTGTGCTTTTTGCTCAGTTGTAACAGACATAAGCTTCTCCAATTAAACCTATTATTTGATATCTAAAAAAGCGGGATTTTACTCTTTAATAGCGCCCTTGTCCAAAACTGATAACACAGTGCGGCTGGATTTTTAGCAACCTGAATGTTTTTGTTGAAACAAGTGATCAATTTATATCCCCGCGCCAAGTGAGCGCAGCACAGTTACATCATTCCGAATGCAGGTTTGAAGACAAATCGAGAGACTGACGCTTACTCGGGAAAAAGAACCAGATATTTTCACCAAACACTTACACTGGTATTGAAATTAATCCGATTCTTCTCCCCTGTTTTTTCTATATGTCGCTAAATCGGCAATATTGCTGAAACGATTTCAACAGGTAGATTAAATCTGGGCATTTTCCCCATCATGTCCTGATGGATTGGTGAATTGATCATTCAACGCCTGGATATAATCATTGGCCTCATCGACAATTTCGTCAATCGTTCTTTCAGTCACCTCGTTCCATCCCGCAGGTTTTTTGAAAAGCATGCTCCGGTATGGCAGCGTGCTTTTAGTAAAAGCTTGAGCATATTGTCTACAGGACTCATGATCATGCCCCATTTCCTGATTCAATTTTTTCTTGATACCGTTTGCCACTACCTTGCGTACGGTAAAATGCAGATAAATCAGAACGAATAGGACGGTCACAGTAGCAACAGGCGAAAATGTCTCATCTCCAGGAACAAGCGTATTCAACAGATCCCAGGATTCAGTGTAATGAAGTCCCGTCCCAGCCAAGGCCGCCAACACCACCAGCAAAATACCGTCAAACAGTAATACTTTGCTCTTCCATTCACTCAACATACTAGTCAACTTATCAACCATCTGGTTTTTAACGGCTTTTGCCGTCTGCTCCAGTTTGCCGACAATGCGGTAAGCACGCTCGACTTCAATCTGTTGCATGCGTTTAAGTATATCCGCCATGTCTTCGTCACGCTTTTTCTCAAAGCGTTCTTTGACTTTGGGATTACTGATCGGAACGGCTGCTTCCGGGTTGTAAATACGATAAAAACGTCCAGCAATCAAGCCGACTTCGGCAAGCGAACGCTGCCAGGCAGAGACAACTTCTTCGGGATTATCTTCCTGAGCGGTAACATCAATCTGATTCAGAATGTACAGAAACTTGTTTGCATCCGCACGATTCACGCTGGCCGAAACCAGATACGCCAGCGTATCCTGCATGGCTTTAGGTTCCGGATGGCGCGCATCAAAAAATACCAGAACCAGATCCGACAAATTAATAATATGCTGGGTCAGTCGCAATGTCGATGCGCGCTGACTGTCTGCATCAAACCCCGGAGAATCGATCATAATCTTGCCGCGGATATTCTCTGACGGACAGGTCTTTAATTGCAGATAGGCATCAATGCGCTCTTGACCTGTCTCAGAAATTTCCTCGATGCTTTTACTGATATGAAAAAAGGGAAACCGCGGGTCGGCGTCCAGCGCGACACCAGGTAATGTTTTAGCTTCATTATGACGGCTATAGCAGATAACCGTGAATTTATCATCCACCGCCTGAGTGCCTGTGCGCTGCAACTTCATGCCCAGATGCGAATTAATGAAAGTCGATTTTCCCGCTGAGAAGGTGCCTAAAACAGCGATCATGGGCCACCAGGTCACACATGTTGCGTAAGATTCGTCTCTGCCGATCAATCCCATACCGTATCCGATATAATCCAGTTTCCGGAAACTTTTTACGGCTTTAGCCAGTATTGGATTGTCCGGATGCTCATCGGCAAGATGCTTTTCCAGACTATTCAAGAGTTTACTAATTTGTGTTGAACTATATGACATAAGGGCCCCTTTTTTTCTTTTCCTGCGCACCTTCAAAAAAAGTGCGCGAGATACAGTAAGTTAAATTCTAATAATAAAATCAGCGTCCAGAAATCCTGTCTGATAGCGTGGCACAGGATCGTCAAAATTGAAAAATTTATTTCACTACAAATGCAAGTGAGAAAAATTTCAGTAAAAATAAAAGCATCCTTGCGTGGCGATTCTACCAAGAACAAACTCTGCTTACCAGTCAGTGATAATCGTCGGCATAGGGCTTGCGATAAATCCGCAATCTTTTCCGAGCAGAAATAATATTTCCTTCAGTCATCTGCTAAGATTATTGCCATCCGATTACCCTGAACATTATCCTTACTGAATTTACCATTGATCATGGAATCACCAGGAACCAACAACACATCGGGCAACAAGCAGACAACCGAGCGTTCACCGCATATTGGGCGCTATGTATTGATCGGTGCATTAACAGTCGCACCGCTATGGGTAACCTGGCTGGTATTCGAATTTGTGCTGAAAATGCTCGCCCAGATGGGCGAACCGATGTTAAAAGGTGTGGCGCGTGCGGTGCGGCCACATTCTGACACCTTAGCCTCCTGGCTGCTCGACTCCAGCTTCCAGCAGGGTGTTGCGGCTTTACTAACGATTGCAAGTTTGTACGGTATCGGATTGCTGGCTTCTTTTGTCATTGGCAAAAAAGTTATTGAACTTTATGAGGATATTCTGGCCAGATTGCCCTTCGTACAAACGATTTACGGCGCCACCAAACGTTTCTTGCACACCTTAAGCCAGCCGCCGGTAACCGGGCGACGCGTGGTGCTGATCAGCTTCCCTTCCACCGACATGAAAGCCATCGGCTTCATTACCAAAGTCATGCACGACCCTGAAACCGGAGAAGCGCTGGCAGCGGTTTATGTACCCACATCACCGAACCCAACTTCTGGTTATATTGAAATCGTTCCGATGAAAAATGTCGTCGTAACTGACTGGAGCACCGAAGAAGCAATGACATTCGTGGTTACCGGCGGCACCAATGCACCGGATAAAATCCGCTACAACAACCCAAAATCACCGTCTGATATTGAATTGACCGAAAAAAGCAACACAAACCAGGATAACGCAACTGAAAAGAACTAATGCTTGTCAAGTCTGTCCGGCAAATCTTTCAAAAACCGTCCTGCGCTCAACAACTGACGCCGCAGCAACGTCCAGTTCTCGGCTTTTTTCTGTTCATCCACGCACCGCAACAGACGTGATCTCAACGCCCCTTCCTGCTGACTGAGAATAGCCGCCCAGAGCGCGTCATCGACGTTATAACCATGCCCTTCCATAAGACTGACCGGAATCACATGTTCAACCGGAACCGCCAGATCGGCTGCGATTGCCTGCACAGCAGCACGGATACTGGCTGCTTTGGTATTTTGCGGCTGTGTCAGATCATACGGCGGATTCCATTCACTCGCCGGACGCAAACGATCGATATGACTGGCAACCACCAGCAATGGCGATGGACGGCGTCCGGCTTGCTTCGACTGTGAACTGCGCAAAACATCCAGACATTCACGCTCGCATTGCCGGTCAGGACGGTTTACCGGGCTGACCCATAAAATCAGATCGGCGTCTTTTGCCGCATCACTTATTTGCCTGGAACCAAAATGCGCACTATCACACCCCGGACTATCAAAAATCAACGCCTGTGTCAATCCTTCACGCGACAATACAAACGGCTTCAGCATCCCGGTACTGCCGGGCAAAATATCAACCGAAGACTTCAGTGCACCGAACAATGCATTGATCAGGCTTGACTTTCCGGCATTCGACCGCCCCAGCACCAAAATACGCAGTGGTTCTTCTTCAATCCTGGCTGATAAATCCTGCGCCTCTATGCTACACATTTCCGCGCTGGTGCGCGCCGTGCGCGCAGTTACCGGTTTATCGTCGGTCAACACCAAACGACCGCTGTAAAGATCAATCGCGTAGTAACCGACTTTGCGGATATAGGTTCTGAGAAACCACCGGTGCAATTCGTCGCGCGCCTGCATGAAACTGCGTTCGCGCAATTGGCGCCATGCCTCTCCGAGCAATGCATCGACCGGATTGACAATCGCACGGCCCGCCCGGTACAGACCAAACACCTGCTCCGCCTTGTCTTTCCAGCGTTGTATGCGAAACAGATCGCCCAGAGTCAACCGGTTACTGAACGGAATATTTTCCGCCACGTCATGACGCAGATCACGGCTTGCGCGCTCGATCACCAACAAGGTATGCGGTACTGTCAGTTCAAAGAGCGGTTTTTCCACATCAGGGTAATAACACCGCGCAACCGTTTCCATCGTCCGCCGCCCCAGCGCCAGAATCCAGCCGCCCTCTTCCAGCGGCCAGTCTTCCGGTTTGCAATCCTCCGCCAGCGCCTGCACCTGCACCCATGCAGCATCCGCACTCGACGGCCATTCCGGATTCGGCTCGGTCGCCGCTTCGGCGAGCAGCTTGCGCTCACGTTTGACCAATAATTGCTGCAAGCCATAGCCGATTCCGCTGCTGATCAGCATAGCCAATGTCCAGAACAATAAAAAGCTGTTCTGCCACAACCAGACCATGCCGAAACCCAGCAATGCCAGGAACGGCAAAATCAGCAACAGGAAAGCCAGTAACCTGAGCGGATCGATCCCGTATGGTAATGCTTTCATCAGGATCCGCCGCGCCAGCGATCTTTCAGAATCGCCGCGCCGCGCTCGAGTTCCTCGGCATAAATACGACGCAGGGTCTCAGCATCCACATTCAGTTGATTTCGGCGCCGCACGAAGAAATACACGGCAGCTTTACCCAGTGCATAGGTTGTCGCACCGCTGGCGCTAGCACCCCATAATGCGCCCAGCGTCTGTCCGAGAAACGGAATGGCTTTGGACACTGTACGGCCAACCCATCGCGCCAGATACCCTGTCGCCACACCCGCACCCAACAGACCGAGAAATTCGGATATCGTGCGTTTATCCCAAGACTGTCCGTAAAGCACCGCCAAGCTATGCAGCAGCTTCGCCTGCACTGCCGTCACCGAGACGAGATCAACCACCGGCAAAGCGCCGAGTCCTGCCGCAGTTGTAGCATAACCGACGATATGCTGATGCGCCGTGCGCTCAAACAGGTCCCGCACCTGCGCAGTGCTGCTGAGCAAATTTTCCAGCCCCAGCGATGATAACGCCTCAATCGTTTGCCACAAGGCTTCAATGCCATACTCCGCCGGATCGTAACCATCTTCCGGCAGCGTCAGATCCACCGCTACCCAACGCACCGGCGCATGGCCGGGCAAATCCGCGGCAAACACGCGCTGTACCCGCAACGCGCGTTTCAAGTCAAACGGCACGGTATCCGGCAACGGTTCCTGACCGTAAGGCCAGGGCAGCACATGCCGGCCACCGGGTGAATAGCATTCATGCAAGCCGGTCTGCACAATCAGCAACGGCCATTCCGGATGACGCGCACGCACTGTGTGCAACACATCAAACACCGACTGCTGTTGAAGATCTGCGACTTTCATCACGGCGATCAGCAAATGCGACTTGGATTCGCAGTAGTGAATGTCATCACCGGGATCATAGGCCACTTCGCCGAGGCCACGCGTATCGAGAAAACGCACCACCGGCGCCTCCGCAGGAAAATCGTAAAACCGCGACTGCCGCGTGCACGGCTGAAAACCATTGCCAATCTCGGCGTTTTCACTGCCGGTCAGCGCGCGAATAATCGACGTCTTTCCCGCCTGCGTCTTGCCGATCAACCACAATACCGGCACCGGTATTTTTTCCCGCGCTTCGTGCAGCGATTTTTCCAGTAATGCTTCATCGATCCTGGGATCGAGCAATTCCTTGCGCAATTGCGCCCAGTAATCGCTCCAGTTTTTTAAGTAACGCCAATCCATCAGGCAGATAAAACGGGGTTACAGCAGTGCCGCAAAACCAGCTTTGATTTAAGCCGTTCCCGCCATTGATCACGTTTCTGCACAAACGATAACATGGCATGCGCCGGGCTGGTGGATGGCAGGCGTGTCAGGTGCATCTGCCGCAAACCCGGGATGTTTTTGCTCAGCACATCCCGCCTGAAACAGACTTCCGCCTTGGCGCCGTTGAAAAAAATATGGCGGATTTGCGCATGCTGTGTGAAAAACAGTTTGAAATCATTGACGCGCCGTGAAGCGCTTTCTATGCTGGAATCCAGACTACCTTGGCGTCTGCACGATTGCAACACGTCCCAGAGCGCGATGCGCGCTGATTTCAATGCGGTAATTTTTTCGGCATACGATGCGACTGTCGGGTCAAAATCCAGCAGTTCTCCCATGATACGCCAGAAGACGTTTTGCGGATGCGCGTAATATTGATTTGCATCGAGCGATGCCTTTCCGGGTATGCTGCCCAGTATCAGGATTTCAGCATGCGGATCAGCGATCGGTGCAAAACTGTAGATCAGTGTCATACCTTATCAGCTGTTACGGCAGCTTATCCACATAATAATGCCGAATGGGTTGCAGCTCATGATTTAATTCGTAAACCACCGGTCTGCCCGTCGCCAGTTTCAACTTCATGATCTGCCGCTCGGTTAACTGATCGAGCTGCCCCATGAGTGTACGCAGTACATTTTTATGCGAAACAATCAATACACTTTTGCCCTGCGCCACTTGCGGCCGAATAACCTTCCGCCAGTAAGGTTGCAGTCTTTCCGCCGTCTGCTTAAGACTTTCACCCTGAGGCAATTCGGTTTTATCAATACCTGCATACCGGGGTTGATTGCCGGGAAAACGCGCATCTTCCATAGTCAGTAGCGGTGGTACGCCGCCATACCGGATTTGTGTGCGCAATACAGGCCAGAGACCGAATTTTCGCACAGCCGCCAGCCGCCCCATTCCCTCCAGCGCACCGTAATGCCGTTCGTTCAAACGCCAGCTATGGCGCACAGTTAACTTATTTAATTTCATCGCTGCCAGTACCGCTTGCGCCGTTTCAGCGGCGCGCTGCAGTGATGACGAAAAACAGTAGTCGAAGGTAAAACCGGCATGCAGCAGCAAATAGCCGGCATCCATTGCTTCCTGTTTTCCTTTGGGACTTAGCGCGACATCACTCCATCCTGTGAATACCTTGTCCCGATTCCAGATGCTCTGTCCATGCCGCAGCAGAACAAGCCGCGTTACGCCTGCGGCAGTCCCGGTTCCGAAAGAAGAACGCACCGTCATTGGTGGTGCAGCGCCTTTTTCGAAGTTTCGGCCGCCCGCGCAGATTCCCGCCAGATCCGTCTTAAAGCATCCCACAATCCACTGCGCACCGTGGTGAGATAAAGCGTATTATCATCAAGCCCACTGATCAGGCGGCGATGCGCCTTGGCAAGATTATGGTATGGCATACTCATGAACAGATGATGTGTGGCGTGAAAGCGCAGGCCAACCGGCGCCCATAGCGGCGTTATCAACGGATTGCCGGGCACATTGACCGAATCCAGATACTGTTCGGCATGACTCATTGGCTTCTCACCCGGATTACGGTAGGCATGCGCTGCCAGCGTACGTAAGGAATTCAGAATAAACACCATTGCTGCGACGAGATACCAAAGCACCAGCACGTCAATCGATATCACTTCCAGCAGTATCAACGATACCACGGCAGAAGCGAACAGAAATGCGGCCAGTTCCTGCCGTCGCCAGTTGTGGTCGTTGCGAATGGCGTTTTCCGCACGCTTGTAGGTCGGGTCAATTGTCAGCGACGAAGCCCGCTCCCAGACGATTTTACGCAGAAACGGCATCAAATACGACAATGGGACGAGCAACAGGAAACGCATCAGCAACACCGGCGGTATTAAAAAGGATAACAGCACATAACCCACCATTTCGATCGGTTTGCGCGTGGCGAACGGCACATATTCTCCATCCTGATGCGTACCGTAGACATCACGCCGGTGATGATCGTTATGTACGCCGTCGTATGTAAATGACGGAATCATGAACGGTATGCCACACATAACGTTCCATACCATTCTGAATGCCTTGAATGTGCCTTTTTTCAAGTGCGCAAGTTCATGCACAAAAATTGCGGCGCGATACAATGCCAGCACCGCAACCACATAAGCGCCGACCTGCCACAGCGAAAACCATGGTGACAGCAGCGCCATAAAAAACGCGACCCAGCCCACCAAACTGCTGAACAGAAAATCCGTCCAGTAAATCCACGGATTGGGCGTCATCAGATCGCTCACCAGGCTATGTGCTTCACGCAGCGGAAAAACTGCTGCGGGTGCTTCCGGCTCAATTGCACCCTGATTTTCAGTCAGTTTATTCACCGCCGTTTCCGGTAGCGCGATGGTTTCTTGAGTTTCTTTCCCTTCTGCAAATTCATTCATGACCAACAGGTTTTGATATGCGTAATAATCTTTTGATTGATTGTTTCATTCGTTTCATTGACATGACCCAGCTGCGGCGCGGCAGGCCATCCTGCATCGACAAACGTTATACCCGCAAACAATTTGGACTGCGCATAACGCGGAATAATATGAAAGTGAACATCCGGATCGACCATCATCAGCATTAAATAATTGATTTTGTCGTATTGGAATGCTTTGGTCAGTGTGAATTCAATCTGGTTGATGACGGTGTGCATCTCGGTAAAGCTGGCTGCGCCAAGTTCTGAAAATGCCTTGGCCGGCTCATGCGCAATCAGCACGAGTGTTCCCAGTGTGGCCTGTGCGGGGCGCAGCAGCACGCTCCAGTATTGAAACGAATGAATTATTGTCTGCGGTGCGCCAAATTTGCGCATGGTATCGTTGAGTACAGGTGCATTCATTCTTGCTCCTCGCAACTAGCGGGTAAAAAGCATACTTGCCCTGGCCAGATCTTCTATAAAATCAATCTCGCACCAGCGGAATCCTTTAACGGAACATGAATTCACCTGGTGTTGACCGGCGAGTTTATCGATAATGGATAAATACCAGGATTTCAGTTCGGCCGGATGACGCAATGCGCTTTCTATCGCCTGACGGAAAAGAAGCGGTCCCTGATCGCGAAAATAGACCAGCCCTATCGACTCCGCATCAATTTCATTCGGCGGGACTATCTTGCTGACCTGTTTAACCCAACCATCCGCATCGAGCTGTACTTTCATATCATCGGCATCATAACTTTTCTTGAAATCCACACTCAGTGTAATCGGGGCTGACGGCGAATTCAACACCTGCGTCACCAGCGCAGGCTCAATCACGGTATCGCCATTCAGCAGCAGGAAATCGCTATCCATCGCATTGCGCGCAAGCCAGCAGCTGGCCAGATTATCCGCCACTTCATAAAATGGATTAAACACAACCTTGATATTGGATTGTTTTGTATAGTTAGCGTGCAGTAATGCTTCGATCTGGCTGATCTGAAAACCCGCAACGATAATAATTTCCTTGATACCGGCAGCGGTCAGCGCATCAATTTGCCAGGCCAGTACAGGCTTATCAGCAACAGGCAGCAGGCATTTGGGCAAATTCTCAGTCAGCGGCAACAAGCGCCGCCCCTGACCGGCACTCAGAATAATGGCTTTGACGGCGTTCACGAATACGTTAAATTTTGATATGTGATAAAACTGGCAATTCTACCGCCAATAGCGATGTTGATTGTCAATTATTCATCGAAAAGATCAGTGGTCAGAAAGAAAGACTGCTGATACTGCGCAATGATGCCATGGTTTCGCGGATCGTTTTCAGAAACACCTCCACCTGTGCCAGGGTATTCGTATGACCCAGACTGACGCGCACCGCGCATCGCGCCAACTGCGGATCGACCTGCATGGCCTCGAGTACATGACTCTGTCCGGGGTTGACACTCGAACACGCCGCGCCGCTGGCAACCGCAAAACCCGCCTTATCCAGTTTGACCACCAGCGTATCACCTTCCATATCCGGAATTGCAAAATAGCAGGTATTCGGTATACGCTCGGCATTCGCGCCAAAGATCACCGCACCCATTTCGATCAGCCCCTGTTCCAGGCGCTCCCTCAGCCGCGCAACATGCTGCGTCGCTGCTGCGACACGCGCCACAGCCCGTTCACAGGCCACACCAAAACCAACAATCGCCGCCACATTTTCCGTCCCGGATCGCAGACCGTTTTCATGACCACCACCGTAAATCAGTGGTTTTAATAACAGTCGTTTATCCATAATAAGCGCCGCCGCGCCTTTCGGACCATAAATTTTATGCGCGGATACAGTCATGGCGTGTACATTGAGTTTGGCGAAGTCGACCGGAATTTTACCCAGTCCCTGTACAGCATCAGTGTGCACATAAGCGCCATGCATGCGCGCAGTGTCTGCAATCGCCGCCACATCCTGAATCACACCGGTCTCATTATTCGCCAGCATCACCGAAACCAGCGTGGGTTTCTGCACTGTCATCGTTTCACGGGCAACGGCCACATCCACCTGCCCGGCCTGATTTACCGGCAAGTACCGGATTGTCCAGCGCTCGGTGGCGCGCTGCGCCAAAGCCTGTGCCGGTTTCAGAACACAGGGATGCTCCACTGCGCTGATCGCAATATGTCCGGCATTCAGGCTGTCTGCCGCACCGCGGATAAACAGGTTGTTGGCTTCAGAACCGCCGCTGGTAAAAACGACCTGCACCGGCTGTACACCCACAGCGGCGGCCACCTGCTCACGCGCCTTGTCAATCGCATACCGCGCGGCCATGCCATACGCATGACGGCTTGATGCGTTGCCGAATTCCTGCTGGAAATACGGCAACATCGCATCCAGCACTTCATCGTCCACTCGCGTGGTGGCATTATGATCAAAATAATGTAATGTCATTGTTAATTCAGTCCGGAGAACTCATTTTCTATCTTTACTGACCAACACTTTCGCCAACCAATTCCTCGATTGCATCAATCATCATCCCAGCCACGTTAAACGCTGTCTGCGCATGAATCTCCTGCATTCCGGTCGGACTGGTGACATTGATTTCGGTCAGACAATCGCCAATGACATCCAGGCCAACCAGCATCAATCCCTGCCGGACAAGTTCCGGGCCAAGGGTTTCGGCAATCAGTTTGTCCTGTGACGACAACGGCCGAGCCACGCCAGTTCCGCCCGTATTGAGATTGCCACGCGTTTCCCCGGGCTTCGGTATGCGCGCCAGCGCATAAGGCACCGGTTTCCCGGCGATCATCAATATACGTTTATCCCCCTGGGTAATTTCCGGCAGGAAACGTTGCGCCATGATCGTCCGAGTACCATAGTGTGTCATGGTTTCTACAATGACATTGATATTGTGGTCAGCCGCATGAATACGAAAAATGCTGGCCCCACCCATGCTGTCGAGCGGCTTCAGAATAATATCCTGATGTTGTTGCAGAAACTCAAGAATCAGTGTTTCTCGGCGAGTAACCAGTGTTGGCGGTGTGAACTGCGGAAATTTTGCAATGGCCAGTTTCTCGTTAAAATCCCGAATGGCGCGTGGACTATTAATGATGCGAGCGCCCTGTTTTTCCGCCAGCTCCAGCAAATAAGTGCTATAGATATATTCCATATTGAACGGAGGATCCTTGCGCATCAATACGGCATCAAATGCCTGCAAAGGCATGGTTAATGTCTCACCCAGGTGATACCAGCAATTTGCCTGCGCCGTTTTTTCGTTCACGTTCATCGTCAGAATCTTGACAAAGCTGACCACTGCACTATCGCGCCAGATGATATCGTCCTGGTGAAGCACATAAACCTGATGATTGCGCAGAGCCGCTTCACGCATCATGACATAACTGGAATCCTTGCTGATTTTGATGTCTTCAAGCCGGTCGATAACGAATGCAAGCTTCACTGGCACACCCCGGTCAATAATTTACGTGAATCAATGTGCTGTCTGCTGCAATTCCCGTGCGGCGGCGAGCAGCGCAAGCCGGGCGATAACGCCATAGACGTAAAATCGGCTTGGCATCAGATTTTGCGGCTTGACGCAATCTGGCATCAAACAGTCGGAGTCGAATGATAATGGTACAAAATACATACCCGGCGCATTCAAATTCTCATCCTTCCCGCGTCCGGTATGCACACGATAAAATCCTCCGATAACAAAATGATCGATCATGTAAATCACCGGCTCGGCAACCGCCTGATTAATGTTTTCGAAGGTATAAACGCCTTCCTGCACCAACACATTCGTTACCGCCATACCTTCTTTGACCACGGCCATTTTATTTCGCTGTTTGCGATTCAGCTGATACACCTCCGCCCCATCCTTGACGGTCATGATACCCATGCCGTAAGTTCCGGAATCGGCTTTGACAATCACAAAAGGATCTTCCTTGACACCGTATTGCTGATATTTTTCACGAATCAACGCAAGTATTTTGTTGGTCGAACTGGCGACACAGTCTTCTCCTTTCTTCTCACGGAAATCGATTTTCCCACAGGAAGTAAAGAAAGGATTAATCAGCCAGGGATCGATATCGATCAACTGAGCAAACTCATCCGCCACAGCGTTATAGGCCTTGAAATGCACTGATTTTTTTCGCGTCGCCCAACCTGCATGCAAGGGCGGAATCACGGTTTGAGTCAGATTCTGTAATATCTGCGGAACGCCATTCGATAAATCATTGTTCAGCAATACCGCGCATGGATCAAAATTCTCCACGCTCAACTGATTGTTTTTCCGGACAACCGGTTCCAGCGTAATGGTCTGTCCGTCCGGCAAGTTGAAAGCGGTTGCTGATTTGATCTCGGGTAATAATGAACCAATGCGCACATTCAATCCGGCATGTCGCATGATAGTTTGGATCGCAGCAATATTTTGCAGATAAAATGTATTACGCGTGTGATTTTCCGGAATCAGCAAAATACTGTGCGCACTCGGA
>WBZL01003830.1_pt1 | contig 13469 bp, 6 predicted proteins | sample 5204291 | NCBI WGS metagenome assembly WBZL01 (sample SAMN12344345, study PRJNA552823) | activated sludge metagenome | biome: Activated sludge suspended growth; feature: Nitrification reactor; material: Wastewater; isolation source: activated sludge from nitrification reactor of wastewater treatment...
ATCCCGCCGTCCGTGCCGCTGGTGGTGTACGCCATCCTCACCGAGCAGAACATCGCCAAGCTGTTCGCCGCGGCGATGCTGCCGGGCATCCTGGCGATGCTGGGCTACCTGGTGGTGATCTTCCTGCTGTGCCGGACGCGCCCCGAGCTGGCGCCGCCGCTCGAGCCGCTGCCCTGGGCCCAGCGCTGGCGCGCGCTGCTGGGCATCTGGCCCATCGTGGCGATCTTCGTCGTCGTCTTCGGCGGCATCTACGGGGGCCTGTTCTCACCCACCGAAGGCGCCGCGGTCGGTGCCGTGGCCACGCTGGCGGCCGGGGTGGCGCAGCGCGAGCTCGGCTGGCGGGGCATCCGGCGCAGCTTCGCCGGCACCGCCGAGACCAGCGCGATGGTGTTCATGATCTTCCTCGGCGCCGACATGATGAACGCCTCGCTGGCGCTGACCGCGATGCCGGCGGCGCTGGCCGCGTGGGTGGGCACGCTGCCCATCGCGCCGGTGCTCATCGTCGCGTCGGTGCTCGTCTTCTACGTGGTGCTCGGCTGCGTGATGGACGAGCTGTCGATGCTGCTGCTGACCATCCCGGTGATCTTTCCGGCGGTGATGGCGCTGCCGCTGTTCGGCCTGGCGCCCGACGCCAAGGCGATCTGGTTCGGCATCCTGGTGCTGATGACCGTGGGCATCGGCCTGATCGCGCCGCCGGTGGGCCTGAACGTCTACGTCGTCAACAACCTGGCGCGCGACGTGCCGATGGCCGAGACCTACAAGGGCGTGTTCCCCTTCCTGGCCTGGGACGTGCTGCGCGTGCTGCTGCTGCTGGCGTTCCCGGTGCTCAGCCTGGGGCTGGTGCAGCTGCTGTTCGCGCGCTGACCGCGGCCTGCCGGCGCCGGCCCGCGGCGGGCAGGTGGCGCCGCTACGATGGCGCCGGTGCAGCCGACCGTTCTTCAACTCAACGGCATGCCGGTGCTGCGCTCGCCGGCCGGTGCCCTGCACTTCGTGGCCGAGCGGCCGTTCCAGCTGATGGCCTGGCTGGCGCACCAGGCCGACTGGGTGCCGCGCGAGCGCCTGGCCAGCCTGTTCTGGCCCGAGCATGGCGCCGAGGCCGCGCGACGCAACCTGCGCAAGGTGCTGTTCCGCCTGCGTGAGACCGCCGGCCTGCCGTTCCCCGACGAGCTCGGCGGGGCCTTGCGCTGGCCGGTGCCGACCGACTTGCAGGCGATCGAGCGGGCCATCGAGGCCGGCGACGCCTCGAGCGTGGCCCAGGCCTGGCCGCACGAGCCCTTCGAAGGGCTTGATGGCGGCGGGGCGTTCGACGCCTGGCTGGCCGTCGAACGCCGGCGCCTGCGCTCGCGCTGGCGGCTGGCGCTGCTGGCGCGCAGTGCGGATGCCGCGCCGGCGCTGGCGCTGGCGTGGACCGGCCTGCTGCTCGATGCCGATCCACTGGACGAGGCGGCGCTGCAGGTCCGGCTGCACGCCCTGCAGCGGGCCGGCCGTGGCGCCGAGGCAGGCGCCTTGTACCGCGACTACGAGAGCCACCTGGCGCAGGAGCTCGACGCCCGGCCGTCGGCCGGACTGCGGGACTGGGCCGCCGCCTGCGCCGGCCGCGGGTCGCCGGTCGACCCGACGACGGCCGCCCGGGAGCCGGTGGCCACCGCGTCCTGGACGGCGAGCGCTGAGCCGGCCGCGGTGCCGCTTGCGCCAGTCGGCGACCGCGACACGGCGCTGGTCGGCCGCCAGGTCGAGCGGCGCGCGCTGCACGATTGGCACGCCGACCCGTCGGCGCGCTGGCTCACGCTGACAGGCCCGGGCGGCATTGGCAAGTCGACCCTGGCCCGCGCGGTGTCGGCGGCGTGGCCCGAGGCGGTCGAGGTGCAGCTGGAGGGCTTGCCCGATGCGGCCGCGGTGCCTGGGGGCGTGGCCAGTGCGCTGGGCCTGCCCGGCTCGGCCGCGGGCTGGCCGGCCCTGGCGCAGGCCCTGGCGGTGCGGCCCCGGCTGCTGCTGCTGGACAACCTGGAACCCTTCCTCGACGTCGTGCCTGCGCTGCAGCGGCTGCTGGCGGACGCGCCCGGCCTGCGCCTGCTGGTGACGTCGCGCGAGCCCTGCCAGGTGCCGGGCGAACGGGTCGTCACGCTGGCCGGCCTGCCGTACCCGGAACCCGAGGACGCCGAGCGCGCCGAGCAGTTCGATGCCGTGCAGCTCTTCGTGCGCGCCGCCAGGGCGCAGCGCGACGGCTTCCGGCTGCCCCCCGAGCCGGCGCCGGAGCGCGCTGCCGTCGTGTGCCTGTGCGCCTGGCTGGAGGGGTGGCCGCTGGCGCTGGAGCTCACCGCGGCCTGGGTGCGCCACCGCACGCTGGGCGAGATCGTGCAGGCCCTGCAGGACGGCCAGCACGACGTGCTGGCGCCACCGCCCGGGCACCGGCGTGCACGGCATGCCAGTTTCGATGCCGCGCTGGCACCCAGCCTGGCCCGCCTGTCGCCGCTCGAGCGCGACACGCTCGAGCGGCTGGCGATGCTCGATGCCGCCTTCGATGCCGACACCGCGCAGAGCGTCGCGCCGGCCGGCACCCCGGGACTGTGGGCGCGGCTGGCCGCGCTGGTGGACCGATCGCTGCTGCGGGTGGAGGCCACGCCGCTGGGCACGCGCTGGTCGATGCACGAGCTGGTGCGCCGCCCGTTGCGCCAGGCCCTGCGGACCGATGCCGCACGCCATGCGGTCGTGCGCGATGCCCTGTCGGAAGGATGGGCCCACCGCGCGGCGCAGCGCTTGGCCGATTCCACCCAGGCGCTGCCGCCGCAGGCGGTGGCTGCGGCGATGGACGAGCTGCCGGGCCTGCGGCAGGCCTGGGCCATCGCCCTCGAGGACCGCCGCGCCGACCGCCTGGCGCGCCTGCACCCGCTGCTGTTCAGGCTGCTGTCGCACCGCGGTGAATGGGGGCCGGCCTTCGAACTGCTGCAGGCGGCCGAGCCGCTGCTGGAGGGCGCCGCGCGGGCGCGGCTCGCGGCATCGCTGGCCTACCTGCAGGTCTACGGGGGCCAGCCGGCCGCTGCGGCGGCGCGGGCGCGCGAGGCACTCCGGGCCGGTCGGCGCCATCGCGACGCCACCGCCGTGATGCAGGCCCTGTGGGTGGTCGGCCAGGCCGCCTGGGGCGAGGGGCGCCTGCCCGTCGCGCAGCGTTGCTTCGCCGAGGGCCGCGAGCTGGCCGGGCAGCGCGGCAGCGTCGACGCCGAGGTCGCCTTCATCGACGGCCTGTCGGGTGTCTGCTACGCACGCGGCCAGCACGTCGAGCAGCGTGCATGGCTCGAACGGGGCATCGCGCTGGCGCTGCAGCATGGCCTGAAGCCGCTGGTGTCGCTGAGCAACCTGGGCAATGCCTGGCGCGCCAGCGGCCGACCGGCGCAGGCGCTGGCGGCATTCGACCGCGGTCTGGCGCTGGCGGCGGCATCGCCCGGCCTGTACCGCCGCGAACGGGCCACCCTGCTGTGCAACCGCGGCCTGCTGCTCGGGGACATGGGTCGTGTCGACGAGGCGCTGCAAGCCGCGCGCGACGGGCTGGCCGCAGCCGGCGACGGGGTCGACCCGGTCATGGCGCTGTACCTCGGCGGCCTGCTGGGCGGCCTGCTGCGCGCGCGGGGCGACCTGGCCGGCTCGCGCGAGGCCCTGCGCGAGGCCCTGGCCGGCGCGCGCCGCGTCGGCCGCCTGCATGCGCAGCTGTGGTTGCTGCTGGAATGGGCGCGCTGGCAGCATGCCGCCGGGCGTGTGGGCGATGCCGCGGCGACCCTCGACGTCGTGCTGGCCAGCGCCGGCCTGTCCGAGGTGGAGCGCAACGACGCGCAGGGCCTGCGGGCGTCATGGTCCGCCGTTGCATCGGCGGCCGGGGCATCGACGACGTCCGCCGGCGGCCCGTCAGCCGCCGCGGGTGACGCCACCGGGGCACTGCGGGCCGGCCGGCCGGTGCCCACGCCGGCGGCGGCCATCGACGCCCTGCTGCTCGAAGCCTGAGCGCGGCCGGTGGCGGCCGCGCGGCGCCGCGCGCCGGGGCTTCGCGGCATGGGTGCGGCAGGCCTGCGGAACGGGCGCGGAACGGCGCCCGCGCCAGCATCGCCGTCCAGGAGGTGCGGACATGTCTGACGGGATGCGGGTGGGTCGGCTCGACGGGGTGGGACGCGTCGCAGGTCCGGGCGGCGCGATCGCCGGCGGCGCGCGGATGCGGTGCGATCCGGGCCCCAGTCCGCGTGCCCGGGAGTTGCACGGCGACCGGCCCGGCAAGCGCGCAGCCGGCCACCAGGGTCAGGGCGAGCGGCGCCGGGCCGGCATCGGCCTGCCCGCGTGGCTGGCGGCGCTGGCAGGGTGGGGCGCGAGGCTGTGCCGCGCCGGCTGGCGGGGCCTGGCCGGTGTCGTGACGTGCGGGCCCGGCCTGGCCGCGAGCCTGCTCGCCGCATCGGCCGCAGCGGCCGCAGCGGCCGCAGGGGCCGCACCCGCCGCCGGGGCCGGTGAGGGCGTGACCTTCAACGGCCAGGCGCTCGATGCCGCCGGCCGCCAGACGCTGCGCCAGATCGAGTCGGTCACCGGCCCGGTGCCGCCGGGGCGCTACTGGTACGACGCCCTGACCGGCGCGGCAGGCGTCTGGGGCGGTCCCGTCGCGGTGGTGTTGATGCCGGGCTTGACGCTGGGTGGCCGGCTGACCGCCGAGGCCTCGGGCGGGGGCGACGGGCGGCTCACCGGTGTCTTCGTCAACGGGCGTGAGTTGCATCCCTTCGACGTGCAGCGGCTGCGCCTGATCGGTCCGGTGTGGCCGGGCCGCTACCGCTGGGATGCCGGCGGCAACGTCAGCACCGAGGCCGGCGTGCCGCTGTTCAACTTCCACGCACTGGTCGCGCGCAGCGGGCGCGGCAACCCCTACCACCGCACCGACCTGCAGCGCGGCGAGAGCACCTTCGTCGGCAAGGGCTGCGCGGCGGTGCATGGGCGTCGCTCGAGCGGCGACAGCAGCACCGGCTACAGCTACTACGTGGGCTGCTGAGCACCCGCGCCGCCGTCCCCGCTGCACCCGCTGGCGTTGCCGGCTCGGCGTGCAGCGACGGTCGACAGGCCCAGCCAGGCCTCGACGGCGCGCGGATCGCGCAGGGTGCGCACCGCGTCGTAGGCATCCTGTGCACCGTCGAAACGGCGGCGCAGCAGGTTGAGCCACTGCTTGAGGCGACCGGGCCGGTGCGCCGGTGCCACGTGCAGCGCGATGCGCTGCCAGTACAACCGCAGCAGGTCGCGCACGGCCGACCAGGTCGGCCCGGCATCGGCATCCGACCAGGCCGGCCCGGCACCGGCGTCCGACCAGGCTGGCCCGGCAGCGGCGCCCGACCGGGCCGGCCCGGCGTCCGCGGGCGTTCCGGGCCGGTCCGGGTGGAGCGGGTGGCCGCCCGGGTGCTCGCCGGATCGCGGCGCGGCGCGGCCCCAGGCCTGCCGCAGTGCCAGCGCCAGCCCCGGATCTGCCACCATGCCGCGCCCGAGCATCAGCGCATCGCAGCCGCTGGTGGCCAGGCAGCGCCGCGCGTCGTCGACGGTCCACACCTCGCCGTTGGCGACGACCGGGATAGGAACCGCCTCGCGCACCGCGGCGACCTGGTCCCAGTGCGCCGGCGGCCGGTAGCCATCGGCCTTGGTGCGGGCATGCACCACCAGTTCGTCGGCGCCGCCGTCGACGATGGCCTGGGCGTTGGCCAGCAGCTTGCTCGCGTCGTGCGTGCCCAGCCGCATCTTGGCCGAGACCGGCAGCGGCGCCGGCACCGCGCGCCGCACCGCGCGCACGATGCGGAAGACCAGCTCGGGCTCGTCCAGCAGCACCGCGCCGCCGCGGTGGCGGTTGACGGTGCGCGCCGGGCAGCCGAAGTTCAGGTCCACGCCCTCGGGCGACAGACTGGCCAGCACGGCGGCGTTGTCGGCCAGGCAGGCCGGGTCGGAGCCCAGCAGCTGCGGCCGCACCGGCACGCCGGCGTCGGTGCGGCCACCCTGCAGCAGCTCCGGCACGATGCGCGTGAACACGCGCTCGGGCAGCAGTTGGTCGGTGACGCGGATGAACTCGGAGACGCAGCGGTCCACGCCGCCCACGCCGGTGAGCACGTGGCGCAGGCTGTGGTCGAGCAACCCTTCCATCGGGGCGAGCAGGATGCGCATCGGGCGCGCAGTGTAGGGCCGACAATCGGCGGCCTTTGCATCCACCCAGCCCGACCCATGACCGTCTCCCTCGCCAAGCCCGCGGCCAGCGCCGTGCCCGTTCACCTGATCGACGCCGCCGGCTTCGAGCGCCTGAGCGCCCAGCTGCCCGAGGCCATGCGCCGCTGGATGCAGGCGACGGGCTTTCGCGGCAAGGCCGATTCGCAGGCCCTGCTGCCCGATGCCGACGGCCGCCTGCAGGCGGTGTGGGCCGGCGTGCGCGCGGCCGACGACCCCTATGCGCTGAGTGCCCTGCCGCGCACGCTGCCCGAGGGGCGCTATCGCCTCGGCGACCAGGGCCTGGCCGCCGACGCCGCGGCCGCGGCGCTGTCGTGGCAGCTGGGCGCCTACAGCTTCGACCGCTACAAGGCCACGCCGCGCCAGATGCCCGAGCTGATGCTGCCGCGCAGCGCGGCGGCCGAGCGTGCGCTGACCGTGGCCGCGGCGATCGCCCAGGTGCGCGATCTGGTCAACACGCCGTCCGAGCACATGGGGCCCGAGGAACTGTCCGACGCGGTGCGTGCGGCCGCCAAGGCGCACGGGGCCAAGTTCCGCGCGGTGGTGGGCGACGCGCTGCTCAAGCAGAACTTCCCGGCCATCCACGCCGTGGGCCGCGCCGCCGCGCGCGCGCCGCGCCTGCTGGAGCTGACCTGGGGCCGCCCCAAGGACCCGTTGCTGGTGCTGGTGGGCAAGGGCGTGTGCTTCGACAGCGGGGGCCTGGACATCAAGGGCGCCGACGGCATGCGCTGGATGAAGAAGGACATGGGCGGCGCCGCGCACGCACTGGGCCTGGCCACCCTGGTGATGGCCTGCAAGCTGCCGGTGCGGCTGCAGCTGCTCATCCCGGCGGTCGAGAACGCCATCGCCGGCAACGCCTTCCGCCCCGGCGACGTGTTCAAGACGCGCAAGGGCCTGCACATCGAGATCGGCAACACCGACGCCGAGGGCCGCGTGATCCTGTGCGATGCGCTGGCCTACGGCGCCGAGGGGCGGCCCGAGCTGATGATCGACCTGGCCACGCTGACCGGTGCCGCGCGCGTGGCGCTGGGCGGCCAGTTGCCGGCGCTGTTCTGCCGCCGCATCGAGCTGGCCCGCGAGCTGGTCGACCGCGGCCTGACCCTGCGCGACCCGTTGTGGCACCTGCCTCTGTGGCGCGACTACCACGCCAGCATCGAAAGCGACATCGCCGACATCGTCAACAGCGGCCGCGGGCCGCAGGCCGGGGCCATCACGGCGGCCCTGTTCCTCGAGGACTTCGTGCCGGCCGGGCTGGACTGGCTGCACCTGGACCTGTACGCCTGGAACGACAGCAGCCGCCCGGGACGGCCCGCCGGCGGCGAGGCGCAGACCCTGCGCACGCTGCTGGCCTACCTGGAGCAGCGCTTCGGCGCGGGCCGGGCCTGATCCGGAAGCAGCCCTCGGCGGCCGTCGGCCACCCCGTTGCCGCCGAACTCGACGCGCCCTTCGGTCAGCCACACGCGCAGGCCGCTGACCGCGGTGGCAGCGTCGAGCTGGAAGATGTTGAGCGACGGCTGGGTCGAGACGTTGAAGCCCGGCGCCAGGCCGAAGGCCGACTGGTCCCACACCACCACCTCGGCGTGAACCGACGCGGCGACCAGCACCGCGGCCGCCATCCAGGCGGTGGCCGGTCGGACCGTGATCGTGCGCAGGATCGGCGCCTCCTGGTCGTGGATCGATCGGGCGCGCCGGAGGGCGCGGGCGCCCGGCTGGTTGCGGCCGCAGCATCGCCGAGCCGGCGTGTCGGCAGCGTTTCGATGGCGTGTCGGCCCCCTCGGGCCAGGTCCGGATGGCAAGCACCGGGCCCCGTGATACGGTTGGGCGGGCGCGGTACCGGACCGGCCGGCGGCGACGAAAGGCGCCGCCGGCCGCCCTGCCGATGAGCCCGCAGAGGACGAACGAATGAAGAAGAGCCCGAGGGACCGCCGCGCGGAGGGTGCGGCGGCCCAGCGGCGGACGCCCGAGGTGCGACGCATCCTGGTGGCGCGCTTCGGCGCGATCGGTGACCTGCTGCTCACCACGCCGGTGCTGCGTGCACTGGCACGGCGCTATCCCGGCGCGCAGATCGACTACCTCGTCGGCAAGGGCCTGGCCCCCGTGCTGCGGGGCCATCCCAAGCTGGCCGAGGTGATCGAGTTCGACAAGCGGGCCGACGCACGCCCCGGCGCTTTCGTCGCCTTCGGCCGTCGCCTGCGCGAGCGGCGCTACGACCTGTTCGTCAACCTGCAGCGCAGCGTCAAGACCGTGCTGCTGGGGCTGGCCAGCGGCGCCTCGCGCACCGTGGTGTACCGGCGCACGCACGCCGTGCAGCGCGACAGCGGCCGCATGCAGCATGCGGTGGAGAACTTCCTGCACACGCTCGAGCCCATCGGGGCACCGATCGACGCCGTGGGCCGGCACCTGGACTTCGTCGTCGGCGCCGCGGCGCGCCAGCATGTCGCGGCCTGGCTGGACGGGCAGGGCGTGCAGGCGCGCGACCGGCTGGTGCTGGTGAACCCCGGTGCGTCGGCGGCGTCGCGCCGCTGGCCCGCGGCCCACCTGGCCGCGGTGCTGGATGCCCTGGTGCGGCGCCGGCCCGAGCTGCGCGTGGCGCTGATCGGCGGGCCGGGCGACGACCAGGCGCTGGCGCAGGCCGTGCGATCGGCGATGTCGGCCGCCGACGCGGTGTTCGACTGGGTGGCGGCGGTCGACTTCGAACAGACCGGCGCGCTGCTGGAGCGGGCCAGCCTGCTGGTGACGATGGACACCGGCCCGATGCACCTCGCGGCGGCGATCGGCACGCCGATCGTGGCGCTGTTCGGGCCGACCGAACCCGACCGCACCGGGCCCACGCCGCCGCCGCCGCGGGCGCATCGGGCGGCACCGCGGGTGCTGGTGCACCGCGACGGCCTCGACTGCGTGCCCTGCCATGCGCGCAGCTGCAAGCGGGGGCACCAGGGCTGCATCACCGGCCACGCGCCAGAGCAGCTGGTCGATGCGATCGAGCAAAGCCTGGCCGCGGAGCCGCCGGCGCCTCCGGCGCGCGCGGCACGGCCCGGCGCCGCCCGGCCGCGACGGGCCCGCACGATGACCGCCGTGCCACGCTAGCGCGGGCGGCCTCCGGGGCCGCGCTCCTACACTCGCGCCAGTGTCGAGGAGCGAGCATGCGCTGGAGGTCGTGGGCATCGGGAACCCTGGGGTTGCTGGCGGGGCTGGCCAGTACGGCGCAGGCCGCACAGATTGCCTCGGTCAGCCCGCAGGGCGAGGTGGCCCAGGTGCGGCAGGTGGTGGTGCGCTTCGACAGCGCCGTCGCAGCCCTGGGTGACGCCGCGCAGCCCGACCCGGTGCGCGTGGACTGCACCGGCGCCGCGGCCGCGGGGCAGGGCCGCTGGCTCAACGACCGCGCCTGGGTCTTCGACTTCTCGGGCCCGCAGCCGCCGGGCGTGCGCTGCACGGTGCAGGTGCGGCCCGAGTGGAAGCCGCAGGCCGGCACGCTGAGCGGGCGCACCGAGTTCCGCTTCGCGACCGGCGGACCGGCCGTGGTGCAGACCCAGCCCTGGGCCAGCGCCTCGATCGAGGAGGACCAGCACTTCATCCTGATCCTCAACGGGCCGGTGGCCGAGGCCGGCGTGCCCGCCAAGGCCTGGTGCGAGGTGCAGGGCCTGGCCGAGAAGCTGCCGCTGCGCCTGCTGACCGGGGCGCCGCGCGACGCGCTGCTCAAGTCACGCCGGCTGGACAAGGCCGCCGACCGCACGCTGGTGGTGGACTGCGGGCGGCCGCTGCCGGCCGATGCGGCGGTGCGCCTGGTGTGGGGCAAAGGCATCGCCGCGAAGGCCGATCCGGCCCTGCTGACCTCGGTCGAGCAGCGCTTCGCCTTCAAGGTGCGCCCGCTGTTTCGCGCCGAGTTCAGCTGCGAGCGCGAGCGCGCCGAGGCCCCTTGCCTGCCGATCCGGCCGCTGACGCTGCGCTTCTCGGCGCCGGTGCCGCGGGCCAGCGCCGCCCAGGTCCGGCTGCAGCCGGATCAAGGGGCGGCGCGGGTGCCGTGGTTCGACCCCGACGACAAGGCGGCGGAGGTGTCCGAGGTGGTGTTCAAGGGGCCGCTGCCCGAGAAGGCTCGCTTCACGATCCAGCTGCCGGCCGGGTTGAAGGACGTCACCGGCCGCGCGCTGGCCAACGCGGGCAGCTTCCCGCTCGCGGTGGCCACCGGCGACGCGCCACCGATCGCCAAGTTCGCCGCCGCGCCCTTCGGCGTGATCGAGCACGATGCCGAGTCGATGCTGCCGGTGACCCTGCGCCACGTGCAGGGTGACCTGCGACCCCAGGCGGCGGGCGGTCGCGTGCGCGTCAAGCGCATCGACAGCGATGCCGACGTGCTGGCCTGGTTCCGCAAGCTTTCCCGCCACCACGAGAGCGCATTGCCGGCGCGCGAGCTGGGCCTGCCCGAGAGCCAGTGGTGGGAGACCGTCGAGGAAACCGACGATCAGGGCCGCATCAAGCGCCGCCGCTCGATGCGCCAGGTGGCCACGCGCGAGGTGTCCTTGCTGGCGGCCGACGCGTCGGCGCGCCGCCTCGACCTGCCTCAGGTGCAGGGTGGCGACCCGCGCCCCTTCGAGGTGGTCGGCATCCCGCTGCCCGAGCCGGGATACCACGTGGTCGAGATCGAATCGCGACGCCTCGGCCAGGCCCTGCTGGACCAGGACCGGCCGATGTTCGTGCGCACCGGCGTCTTGGTCACCAACCTGGGCGTGCACTTCAAGCAGGGGCGCGAGAACAGCCTGGTGTGGGTGACCACGCTGGACCGCGCGCGCCCGGTGGCCGACGCCGAGGTGGCGGTGTACCGCTGCGACGGCCAGCGCCTGTGGTCGGGCCGCACCGGCGCCGACGGCACGGCCCGCGCGCCGGCGCTGTTCGACACCCGCGACGAGTCCTGCACCGGTGGGGCGGCGCTGTTCGTCACCGCGCGCAAGGCCAGCGCGGGCGGGGGCAGCGACATGGCCTTCGTCTTCAGCGACTGGGTCAAGGGCATCGAGCCCTGGCGCTTCAACGTCGGCTTCTCGCACGAGCCGCAACCCGACTGGCGGGCGCACACGGTGTTCGACCGCACGCTGCTGCGCGCCGGCGAGACGGTGTCGATGAAGCACTTCCTGCGCGTCGAGACGTCGCAGGGCCTGGCGCCGGTGGACGCCGCCCGCCTGCCCGACCGCGTGAAGATCACCCACGAAGGCAGCGACGAGAGCTTCACCCAGCCGATCACCTGGCAGGGCAACCGCAGCGCCCTGTCCAGCTGGAACATCCCGCCGGCGGCCAAGCTCGGCCGCTACCGCGTGGAGCTCGAGCGCAGCGGCGCCGGAGGCCAGCGCGGCAGCTGGACCAGCGGCGAGTTCCGTGTCGAGGCCTTCCGCGTGCCGCTCGTCGATGCGCGGCTCATGCCGCCGAAGTCGGTGCCGGCGGCGCCGGCCACGCTGACGCTGCAGGCGCAGCTCAACCACCAGTCGGGTGGCGGCGTGGCCGCGGCGCCGCTCAAGGTGTCGGCGCTGCTGAGGCCCCGCGACGTTCAATTCACCGGTTATGACGACTTCAGCTTCGTGCCGCCGCGCACGCTGCGCCCCGATGGCGAGGAGTCGGACGGCGCGGGCGACACCGCCGAACGGCTGGTGGCCGACAAGCTGGCGTTCAGCACCGACCGCAACGGCGCCGCGCGCATCGAGCTGAAGGATCTGCCGGCGCTCGCGCGCGCCAGCGAGCTGCAGGCCGAGCTGAGCTTCGCCGACCCCAACGGCGAGATCCAGACCGTGGCCACGCGCGTCGCGCTGTGGCCCAGCGACGTGGTGGTGGGCCTGCGCACGGCGTCGTGGGCCTCGGGGCGCGGCGAGGCCGGCTTCACCGTGCTGGCCCTGACCACCGACGGCAAGCCCATCGAAGGCCAGCAGGTCAGTGTGCGCGGGCGCGTCAGCCAGACCCTCAGCACGCGCAAGCGCCTGGTCGGCGGCTTCTACGCCTACGACAACCGCACCGAGGTGCGCGAGCTGGGCAGCCTGTGCAGCGGGCGCACCGACCGCCAGGGCCGGCTGGCCTGCCGCGCCAAGCTCGACAGCGCCGGCCAGGTGGAGCTGATCGCCAGCGCCACCGATGCCGGCGGCCGCGCCACCGAGGCGGCGTCGACGTTGTGGATCACGCGGCAGGGCGAGCTGTGGTTCGAGCAGGACAACGACGACCGCATCGACCTGCTGCCCGAGAAGCGCCGCGTCGAGCCTGGCGAGACCGCGCGGCTGCAGGTGCGCATGCCGTACCGCGAGGCCACCGCCCTGGTGGCGGTGGAGCGCGAGGGCGTGATCCACACCGAGCTGGTCACGCTGCGCGGCGACGATCCGACCATCGAGCTGAAGATCGACAAGGCCTGGGCGCCCAACGTCTACGTCAGCGTGCTGGCGCTGCGCGGCCGCATCCGCGACGTGCCCTGGTATTCGTTCTTCCGCTGGGGCTGGCGCTCGCCGCTCGAATGGGCGCGCGCCTTCTGGTACGAAGGCCGCGAGTACCGCGCGCCGACCGCGATGGTCGACCTGGCCAAGCCCTCGTTCAAGCTCGGCGTCGCGGCCTTGCAGGTGGGCCTGGCCGCGCACGAACTGCAGGTGGCCGTCACGCCCGACAAGAGCCAGTACACGGTGCGCGGCAAGGCCGTGGTCAAGGTCCAGGTCACGCAGGGCGGGCGCCCGGTGCCCGAGGCGCGCATCGCCTTCGCCGCCGTCGACGAGGGGCTGCTGGCGCTGCGCGACAACGATTCGTGGCAGCTGCTGCCGGCACTGCTGCGCGCGCGGGCCTGGGGCGTGCAGACCAGCACCGCGCACGGTGAGATCGTCGGCCGGCGCCACTACGGCCGCAAGGCGCTGCCGGCCGGTGGCGGCGGCGGGCGCGGTGCGACGCGCGAACTCTTCGACACCCTGCTGCTGTGGCGCGGCGATATCGCGCTCGACGCGCAGGGCGAGGCGCGCGTCGAGGTGCCGCTCAACGATTCGCTGACCGCCTTCCGGCTGGTTGCGGTGGCCGACGAGGGGCAGCGCTTCGGCACCGGCGTGGCGCGCATCACGGTGTCGCAGGACCTGCAGATGCTGTCCGGCCTGCCGCCGCTGGTGCGCGACGGCGACCGCTTCGCCGCGATGTTCACGCTGCGCAACACCACCGCCCGCGAGATGACGGTGCGGGCCGCGCTGCAGGGCAGCTTCGCCGGCGGCGCCTCGGGCCAGGCGATCCAGCGCGTGCCGATCGTGTTGCCG
>WBZL01003831.1_pt1 | contig 13463 bp, 15 predicted proteins | sample 5204291 | NCBI WGS metagenome assembly WBZL01 (sample SAMN12344345, study PRJNA552823) | activated sludge metagenome | biome: Activated sludge suspended growth; feature: Nitrification reactor; material: Wastewater; isolation source: activated sludge from nitrification reactor of wastewater...
GGTGTGCAGCGGGAACTGACCGCTCTTGCCGATGCAGGCGATGAACAGCGCGACGGCCGCCCAGAAGATCACCTGGTGGCTGGCCTCGCCGCTCGTGGCCCACTCGTTGACCCCGGAGATGGTGAGGGTGTTGGCCGCGCCGAACAGGATCGCCGTGCCGACGAGCAGGCCCATGTCGCCCACACGCACGGTGAAGAATGCCTTGAGCGCCGCCCGGCTGTTGGCCTCTTCCTCCCACCAGTGGCCGATGAGCATGAACGAGCAGAGGCCCATGATCTCCCAACCGAGGATCAACTGGACCATGTTCTCGGCGAGGACCATGGCCAGCATGCCGGCCGAGAACAGCGTGAGCGAGGCGAAGAAGTGCGTGTAGCGACGGTCGCCGCGCACGTACTCGAGCGAGAAGACCTGCACGAGCGTGGAGATGAACGTGACGAGCAACAGCAACATCACGGCCAGGCCGTCGATGTGCTGGCCGAGCCCGAACTCGGCGCCGCCGCTCTGCCACCACACCCAGCTGCGGATGACCGGCTCGGCATGCTCCGTGGAACCGACGTAGTCGATCCACTGGTAGGCCGTGCCGGCGGCGATGACGAGCGAGGCGATCATGCCGGCGATGCCGATCTCGCTGCCCTGCATCGGCAGCTTCTTGCCGAACAGGATGATGAGCGCGAACCCGACCGCCGGGATGATCGGGATCAGGAACGCGTGTTGGAGGAACCAGCCGGACGCAGCTGCTGCGGTTTCGTGGGCGAGCACGGAATCAGCCCTTCATCTCGGAGAGTTCGTCGAGCGAGATGCTCTTGCGGTTGCGGTAGATGAGCAGCACCATCGCGAGCCCGACGCCGACCTCGGCGGCGGCCACGGCGATGATGTACAGCGCGAAGGTGTTGCCGTCGACGTTGCCGTGCAGCTGGCTGAAGGCGAGCAGGTTGATGTTGACCGAGTTGAGGATCAGCTCGATGCTCATCAGCACCATCACCGCGTTCTTGCGCGCGATCACGCCGTAGACACCGATGCAGAACAGCACCGCGCCGAGCAGCAGGAAGTTGTTGATCAACATCGCGACCTCAGTCCTTCCTGGCCAGCACGATGGCGCCGATCACGGCGGCGAGCAGCACGAACGACAGCGCCCAGAACGGCAGCAGGTACGGCTGGAAGATGTTGTCGCTCACCGACTGGATCGACACCTGCGAGGCGTTGTCGCCCTGGGGCAGCTTGGTGTCCTCGAAGCCGTCGATCAGCACCCACGCCATCACGCCGAGCATGAGCAGCGCGACCGGGATGCCGAGCGCGGCGTTCTTGTTGTTGAGCTCGGCCTCGTGGCCGAGCTTGGCGCGGGTGAGCATGACGCCGAACAGGAACAGCACCATCACGGCGCCGATGTACACGAGCACCTGGGTCACCGCGACGAACTCGGCGGCGAGCAACAGGTACTGGGCGGCCGCACCGGCGAGCACGAGCACGAGCGACAGCGCCGCGTGCACCACGTTCTTGCTGGTGACCACCTTGAGGGCGCCCACGATCATCACCGCGGCGATGATGCCGAAGCCGATGTTCTGGGCGACGTAGATGTCGTCTGCGAGGACCACGGCGCTCATTTCTTCTTCTTCTCCGCGCCCGCCTCGAGCTCGGGAGCCTCGGGGACCGTCTCCATCCACTCGCCGAGCTTGGTCTTGTCGTGCAGCAGGTCGGCGATGCGGGGCTCGCTGTACTCGTACTCCGGGCTCCAGAAGAGCGCGTCGAACGGGCACACCTCGACGCAGATGCCGCAGTACATGCACAGCGCGTAGTCGATGTCGAAGCGGTCGAGCTTGTTGACCTTGCGCGGGGCGCCGCCGGCGCGCCGCGGTGGTGCGAGTTCCTTGTGGCCCTCGATGTAGATGCACCAGTCGGGGCAGCTCCGGGCGCAGAGCATGCAGGCCGTGCAGTTGTCCTCGCGCAGCGCGATGACGCCACGGGCACGCGTGGGCGGCGCCTCCTTGGCGTGCGGGTACTGCACCGTGGCCGGGCCACCGCCGAGCTTGCGGGGCTTCACGGTCTCGACGAACGTGCTGAGCGTGACCTGCAGGCCCTTGCCGTACTCGTTGTAGCGATCCTTCAGAAAGCCCATGTCAGAACGCCACCTTCAAGATCGCGGTGAACATGATGTTGACGAGCGACACCGGGATGAGGACCTTCCAGGCGAAGCGCTGCAGCTGGTCTTCACGCAGACGTGGGTAGCTGAAGCGCACCCACATGATGATGAACGACAGCACCAGCATCTTCGTGATCATCACGAGCGGGCCGGCGACGTTCATCCAGTTGTCGATGTCGTCGAGGCCGTCCCAGCCGAACCAGCTGAACGGGATGCCCCAGCCGCCGAGGAACAGCACGCTGGCGATGAGGCTGAACACACCCACGGTCGCGAACTCGGCGATGAAGAAGATGAGGAAGCGGAAGCCCGAGTACTCGGTCATGTAGCCGGACACGAGCTCGGATTCGGCGATCGGCATGTCGAACGGCGTCTGGGTGAGCTCGGCCTGCACGGCGATCATGAACACCACGAACCCGACGAACTGGGTGAGCAGGTACGGGTTGCCGAGGCCGTCCCAGCCGAAGATCGATCCGGCGTTCTGGGCCACCACGATCTGGTTGAGGTTGAGCGTGCCGGCCTGGATGACCACACCGATCACGGCGAGCACCATCGGCAGCTCGTACGCGATCAGCTGACCGGCGGCACGCAGACCACCGAGCAGCGAGTACTTGTTGGCGCTCGACCAGCCGGCGATGAGGATGCCGAGCGTGCTGACCGAGCTGACCGCGAGGGCGTAGAAGATGCCCGCCTCGAAGTCGGTGAAGTAGGCGTCGGGGCCGAACGGCACCACGGCCACCAGCAAGAACGTGCTGACGAGCACGATCAGCGGGGCGATCTTGAACACCCGCTTGTCGGCCAGCTCGGGCTGGATGTCCTCCTTCTGCAGCCATTTGCCGACCTCGGCGAACAGCTGCATCGAACCGTACGGCCCGGCTTCCATCGGACCGAGACGGCTCTGCATGAAGCTCATCATCTTGAACAGGAACAGGTACACGATCGTGCCGGCGGGGAGCAGGACGGCCACCGTGCCGCCGAGCACCCGCAGCAACGACTGCGCCCAGTAGGGAAGGTCGACGGCGATCACTTGTCGATGTCTCCGAGGATGAAGTACAGCGAGGCGAGGATGGTGATGACGTCGGGGACGTACACACCACGCAGCACCCACGGCACGATGGAGATGTTGTTGAAGCTCGCCGTGCGGATGCGCACGCGGAACGGGCCGAGGTCACCCTGGCTGACCACGTAGTAGCCCATCTCGCCGAGCGGGTTCTCGGTGCTCACGAAGGCCTCGCCCTCGGGCACCTTGATGATGCGGGGCACCTTGGCCATGACCGGGCCCGACGGCAGGACGTCGAGCAGCTGGTCGACGATCTTGGTGGACTCGCGGACCTCCTGGAGGCGTACCCAGCACCGGGCGAAGCTGTCGCCGTCCGGGTGGGTCCAGACCTTCCAGTCGACCTTGTCGTACGCGAGCGGCAGCGCCTGGTCGCGCCGCAGGTCCCAGTCGACGCCGCTGGCGCGCAGGTTCGCGCCGGACAGGCCGTACTGCTGGGCGACCGCGGCCGGGATGACGCCGATGCCGCGGGTGCGGTCCTGGAACACCTTGTTGCCGAACAGCAGGTCTTCCATCTCGTCGCAGAAGCCGCGGAGCTTCTTCATCACCTGGCGGGTCTCGTCGACCCAGCCCGCGGGCAGGTCGTCCTTGAGGCCGCCGATGCGGTCGAAGTTGGGGTGGAAGCGGCCGCCGGTGGCGCCCTCGATCAGGTTGAGGACGTACTCGCGGTCGCGGAAGGCGAAGAACACCGGGGTGACCGCACCGAGCTGCACGCCGAGGTCGCCGAGGAACAACCCGACGTTGGAGATGCGGCTGAGCTCGAACAGGATCGTGCGGATCACCTGCGCGCGGGGCGGGGCCTCGATGTCCATCAGCCGCTCGGCGGCGAGGATGAACGGCACCTCGTTGGCGAAGCTGCCGAGCCAGTCGATCCGGTTGATCAGCGTGGTGACCTGCGGGAAGGTGCGGACCTCGGTGAGCTTCTCGTAGCCGCGGTGCATGTAGCCGGCCGACGGGTCGGCCCACACCACCTGCTCACCGTCGAGGCGCACGATGATGCGAAGCGTGCCGTGCGTGGCCGGGTGCTGCGGGCCGATGTTGAGGGTCATGCCCTCGGTCTCGAGCTCGACGTTCAGCCGCGCGTCGGCGGCCTGCGCGGCGATGTAGCCGAGCTTCTGGCGGTCGATCAGGTCGGTCATTCGTCCCCTCCACCTTCGCCCTCGTCGCCCTCACCGGGCAGGGGCTCGACATCGACGATGCCGGGCCAGGGCTTCACGATGCGAGCGAGCAGCGGGAAGTCCTTGCGCAGCGGGTGCCCCTCGAAGTCGGTGGGCAGGTAGATGTTGCGGAGATCGGGGTGACCGGCGAAGCCGATGCCGAACATCTCGTGGGTCTCGCGCTCGTGCCAGTTGGCACCGGCGTAGACCGTGACCCAGCTGTCGACGACCTGGGTGTCGTCGGGGACGTCGGCCTTGATGGTGATGCCGACGTGCCGTTCGATGTCGGTGACCCGGGCGAACACCTGGAACCGGGTGTCGCCACCGGTGACGCCCTGGCGGATCTCGGTGGAGCGCTCGGGGGCCGGCTGGCTGGGGTCGTCCTCGCCGCGACCGAACGGGCTCGGCATCCAGTCGATCGCCGACAGGAAGCAGAAGTAGTGGAAGCCCTGGTCGCGCAGCGCGAGACCGGCGTCGCGCCAGGCGGCGGGCGTGACCCGCACCCAGAGGTCGACGTTGGGCTTCAGCTCGACGGCGACGAGCTGGTCGCCGATGGCGGTGCGGAGCGCGTCGACGATGCCCTCGCGAAGGGTGTCCGACGCCAGCGCGGGCGTGTCGGGGGTGTCACTCAACGGGACCACCGCCCACCACGATGGGGTCCTTGACGAGGGCCTTCGTGCCCTCGCCTCGCCACCGGGCGCCCATGTCCTCGTTCTTGATGCGCTGCTGCAGCAGCACCACGCCCTCGAGCAGCGCCTCCGGCCGCGGCGGGCACCCCGGCACGTACACGTCGACCGGGATGATCTGGTCGACGCCCTTGGTGACGGAGTAGCTGTCCCAGTACGGGCCGCCGCAGTTGGCGCACGAACCCATCGAGATCACGTACTTCGGCTCGGGCATCTGCTCGTACAGGCGCTTGATCGCCGGCGCCATCTTGTCGGTGACCGTGCCCGAGATGACCACCAGGTCGGCCTGGCGCGGGCTGGCGGGCAGCGGGATGACGCCGAGCCGCATGACGTCGTAGCGGGGCGAGGCGAAGGCCGCGCCCATCTCGATCGCGCAGCACGCGAGACCCCACTGGTACACCCACAGCGAGTACGACCTGCCCAGGTTGAACAGGGACGTGAGTGGTTTGGGCATCCGCCCCTTGTCGACAAGACCCATGGATCACACCCAGCGCAAGACGCCCTTGCGCCACGCGTACACGAGGCCAAGGAGCAGGACGAAGACGAAGATACCCATCTCCACCAGGCCGAAGCCCGCATAGCGCTCGAGCTGGGTGGCCCACGGGAAGATGAAGACCGCTTCCACGTCGAAGACCACGAACAGCAGGGCGAAGATGTAGTAGCGGACCTGGCTCTGCGACCAACCGTCGCCGACCGGATCGACACCGCTCTCGTAGGCGATGAGCTTCTGGGCGGTGGGCTTGTTGGGGCGGACCAATGCCGAGATCCCCAACAGCAGGCCGGCCAGCACGAGGGCGATCGCACCGAACCAGACCACGGTGAGGTAGTCGCGAAGAAACTCTGACATCGGAGGCGACGCTACTACGCCGATCGAATCGCCTCACAAACCCTACGCCCCCGCGTGAACGTCGTGGGGTCGGGGTCGGGGAACGACGCGAGGCCGATGCGAGCCCGACGCGCCGGGCTCGGTGACTCAGGCCGGGGGCAGGGACTGGCTGGCGTCGAGCCAGCCGGCGATGCCGCGAGCGACGGCCTCACGCGGGATCGCGACCCCGCCGGCGCCGTACGTGGCTCCCGATCGGGGCTGTTCGCCACGGTGTTCGCGGGCGTAGGCCACCGCGGCGTGCAGGTCCTCGGCGAAGCGGTCCATCACGCCCGGCATGGTGTTCGGCCGGGTGATGCAGAAGTGCAGGGCGGGCGGGTGTTGCAGGCCGTTCATGCGCCACTGCTTGGCGGCGAGCGCGTCGTTCACGTGGAAGATGTCGATCGGGTCGTCGCCCAACTGCTCGCCAGGGGTGGCGGCGTACGCCACGTTGAACAGCGGGTCGCCGAGCACCCGCAGCTCGGGGTGCTCGCCGATGATCTCGCGGAGCCGCCGGGCGGTCGCGAAGATGTCGGCCGCGATCGCCAGATAGCCCTCGCGGCCGAGGGCCACCATCGCGGCCCACGCCGCGGCGATGATGCCGCCCGAGCGGGAGCCGCTCATGCCGGGCGACGCGTAGTTGCCGCCCGACCAGTCGGGCATCACGAAGTACTGGTGCTGACGCAGCTCGGGCGTGCGGTACAGCAGCACGCTCGAACCCTTGAGCCCGAACCCGTACTTGTGGGTGTCGGCGCTGATCGAGGTGACACCGGGGTGCCGGAAGTCGAACACCGGCGCGCCGATGCCGAGCTCCTCGGCCCAGCAGAGGATGAAGCCACCGAGGCAGCCGTCGACGTGCAGGTTGATGCCGCGCTCGAGTGCGAGGTCGCTCATCTCGCCGATCGGGTCGATCAGGCCGTGCGGGTAGGTGCCGGCCGAACCGGCGAGGGCGACGGTGTTCTCGTCGACCAGCGACCGCATCGAGTCCATGTCGGCCACGTGCATGTCGGTGACCGCGGCGCGGCGCATCTCGATGCCGAAGTAGTGGCCGCCCTTGTGCAGCGCGGGGTGCGCGGTCTCGGGCAGCACCACGTTGGGGTTCGTGATCCCGCGCTCGCGACCCCACTCGCGGTACACGAGCATCGGGTTCATCAGGCTCTCGGTGCCCCCGCTGGTGAGCACACCGCACGGCTGCGGGGCGTGGAACAGCTCGGCGGCCATGGCGATGATCTCGCCTTCGAACCTGGTGGCGCTCGGGTACACGTCGCGCTGCAGCACGTTCGCATGGCTGAAGTGGCCGAACACCTCGTTCAGGAACTCGTAGTGCTCGACGTCGCCCGAGTAGATCGAGCCGCTGATCTTGCCCTGGTACGCGACGGCGTCCTCGGCAGCGGACATCTCCTCGATCTCGCGGAGGATCTGGTCTCGGGAGACGCCGGTGCGTGGCATCACGCGGTGGACGTCGTAGCGGTCGGCGTACGGATACAGGCCCATGCGCCGAGCCTACGACCGGCTCAGGTGGTGGGCAGCAACGACAGCGCGGGATGCAGCGCCTGCAAGCGGCGCAGCGCGGCGTCGACGTCGGACCGACGAGCGGGATCGGGGTCGTGCACCGCGGCGACGCGCAGCAGCGAGGGCACGTCGTCGAGCTCGAGCAGCCCGAGGTCGGCGAAGGCCAGGAAGGCGGCACCGCGGGCGTTGGTGGCGCGGGGCTGCTCGAGGCGGTGGACGGGCCGATCGAGCGCGTCGGCGAGCAACTGCGCCCACAGTTCGCTCTGGGCGCCACCACCACCGAAGGCGATCGACGGCCACGTGGCACCGACGAAGGACTCCATCGGGGGTCGGAGCCAGCCGAGGTTGAGCGCCACCCCGTCGAGCACGGCGCGCACCAGGTGCCGCCGGTCGTGGCGGAGATGCAGCCCGGTGAAGGCGGCGCGCACGTCGTCGTTCGGATCGGGGGCGATCGAGCCGAGCAACCAGGGGGCGAACTCGACGCCGTCCGCGCCGTCGGGCAGCGCCGACGCCTCGGCCAGCGCGCCGGCGAGGTCGTCGCCGTACCCGAACAGGCGGGTCGCCCACTCGAGGGCACGGCCGCCGACCCCGTTCTCGGCCATCACGTAGTAGCGGTGCGGCACCGGGCTCGGCACGGTGAGCAGGCCGCTGCCGAGGTCGCCGCGCGGTTCGCCGATGTGGGTGACCATCACCGACGTGGTGCCGATGATGACGGCCCCCGTGTCGGGCCCGAGCGCACCGGCGCCCACCGCGGACGTGATCGAGTCGATCGTGCCCGGGACGACCGGCAGCCCTGCGGGCACACCGAGCTCGTCCGCCGCCGACGTGGTCACCTCACCGATCACGCCACGCATCGGCACGAGCGGCGCGAGCTTGTCGGGCCGCAACCCGGCGAAGGCGACCAGCTCGGGGTCGTACTCGACGGCACCCCACGTGCGGTTGTCGCACACGAGCTGTCCGAACACCGTGGACTGCGTGGCGGACACCCGCCCGGTGAGGCGTGCCGTCAGGTAGTCCATCGGCTCGACGAGCGCCGCGGCTGCCGCGTACGACTCGGGGTGGAGCGTCTCGAGCACGTGGGCGTGGGCGACGTTGTCGTTGCCGCTCGGCAACGGGATCAGCCCGTGCCGCTCGACGAACGTGCCGAAGGCACCGTCGACGCCGAGCAGGGTGAGGTTGTGCGCCGCGCCGCGGGTGTCCATCCAGAGGATGCAGGGTCCCGTCGGGCGACCGTCGGCCGCGACGGGCACGGTGCTCATGTACTGGCTCGTGACGGCCACGCCGACGAGGGGCGGGACGGGCGAGAGCGAGCCGAGGGTCGTCCGCGTGGCGGTCACCACGGCCGACCACATCTGCTCGGGGTCCTGTTCCGCACCGCCGCCCGCGACGAAGGTGGTGGCGACCGGCTGCGACGACCACGCCAGGGTGTGACCGCCGCGGTCGACGACGGCCACCTTCGGTCCACCGGTCCCGAGATCGATCGCGAGCACGCAGCCGTCGCCGTCCATGTGCCGGAGCGTAGGCGTCTGGTATCAAGGTCCGCGTGCCCGCCGTGCTACAGCTCCTCGGTCCCTCGACAGGAGGCATCCGCGTGCACGTCGGCGAGCTGGCGCGCCGGCTGCAACAGCGCGGGTGGGCGGTGCAGGTGGCCGGACCGGACGGCGTGATGGACGGGGTCGGCGAGCAGACGGCGGCGGTGGCGGTGCCCACGTCGTGGCACCCGCTCGCCCTGCGACGCGCGCGCCGTCAGCTCGTCCCGTTGCTCCACGGCGTCGACGTCGTCCACGCGCACGGGCTGAAGGCCGCGATGGTCGCCCTCACGATCCGACGCCGCCCGCCACTGGTGCTGACGGTGCACAACCTGGTGGTGGGGACGCAGCAGGGTGTGATCCGACGGGTGCTCCGCGGCGTCGAGCGCTGGATCGTCGGTCACGTCGACGACGTGATCGTGATCAGCCCCGAGATCGGCGACCGCGTCGCTCCGCTACAACCCCTCGACCGCCGGCACGAGATCCTGCCGGTGTCGCCGCTCCGCACGGTGACGCGCTCGCGACACGAGGTCCGCTCCTCGTACGACATCGGCGACGACGCGCCCCTCGTGGTCGTCGTCGCCCGGCACCACCCGCAGAAGGATCTGCCGATGTTCCTCGCGGCGATGGCCGACGTGCGCGGCCGGGTGCCCGACGCGCGCGCGATCGTCGTGGGCGACGGCCCGGAACGTGCCGCCGTCGAGGCAGCGCGGCACCGTCTCGGACTGGACGAGGTGGTCGTGATCGCCGGCCACCGACCGAACCCGATCGACGAGATGCACGCCGCCGACGTGGTGGCGCTGTCGTCGGTGTGGGAGGGCTCGCCGCTGGCCGTGGCCGAGTGCCTCTCGATCGGCGTGCCGCTGGTGAGCACCGCGGTGGGCACGGTCACGCGCCACCTGGTCGACGGGGAGAGCGCTCGCATCGTGCCCGTCGGCGACGCCCGGGCGATGGCCGACGCGCTCGTCGAACTGCTCGGCGACGCGCCGCTCCGGACTCGCATCGGCGCGGCGGGCCACGACGTCGCGGTGGCCACCTTCGACGGCGACCGCCTCGTCGAGCGCGTGATCGAGGTCTACCGCACCGCCGTCGGCAGGCCGCGCCGTGAGCGCCGTGGCCGGCGACGTGCTACACCTGCATTCCCATGAAGCCGGACGGAGTGGCGGCGCTGGTCGCGCGTGTGCCCGAGTGGGCCGGTCGCGACCTCGACATCCGACCGCTCCACGGTGGGATCACCAATCGGAACTTCGTCGTCACGGTCGACCGCGCCGAGTGGGTCGTGCGGATCCCGGGTGAGCGCACCGAGCTGCTCGGCATCGACCGGGCGAACGAGCGCGAGGCCGCCGAGCGCGCCGCGCAGCTCGGCATCGGGCCACCGGTGCTCGGCGAGCTCCCCGGGGTGCACACGTTGATCACCCGGCTCGTGCCGGGCCACCACCTCGAACACGCGCACTTCACCGAGCGCTTGGCCGACGTGGTGCCGATGCTGCGCGCGTTCCACGGCAGCGGTGCGCTGCGCGGGGCGTTCCCCATCCATCGCGTGGTCGAGTGGCACGCTCGCGACGCGGCGACGCACGGGGTGATGCCGCCCGGCGCGTACGAGCGGTTGCACCAGGCGAGCCGCCGGATCGAGCAGGCGTTCCAGGCGTCGCCGATGGCGCCGGTGCCGTGCCACAACGACCTGCTGCCCGCGAACGTGCTGTTCGCCGACGACCGGGTGTGGCTGCTCGACTTCGAGTACGCCGGGATGAACGACGTGTTCTTCGACCTCGGCAACCTCAGCATCAACGCCGGGCTCACCGAACCGGCCGAGCACGAACTGCTGCGCCTCTACTTCGACACGACCACCCCGACCCACTGGGCGCGGATGCAGCTGATGAAGGTGATGAGCGAGTTCCGCGAAGGCATGTGGGCCGTCGTGCAACAGGCGATCAGCACGCTCGACACCGACTTCGTCGCGTACGCCGACGAGCGGCTCGGCAGCTGCGAACGACTCGTCGCCCGGCCGGAGTTCACGACGTGGTTGGAGGACGCGGCTCGCCCGATCGGCTGATCGACCGAGCGAGCAGGTGGGCACCCACCGGCGCCGTCACCAGCTGCAGCACCACCGCGACGACGAGCTTCGCCACCAGGCTGGTCGAGTCGCTCTGCAGCGCGGCGCCGGCAGCGCACGCGATGACCCCGAGCGTGGCCGGCTTGGTGGCGGCGTGCATCCGCGATCGTGTGTCGCCGAGTCGGTGCAGCCCGATCGCCGCCACGAGCGCCAGCACGCCTCCCACCACGAACAGCGCACCGCTGACGACGTCGAGCACGATGCTCACGATCCGCTCCGCTCGACGAAGCGCGCCACGGTGACCGAGCTGAGGAATCCGAGCAACCCGAGGACGAGCGCGACATCGACGAGGACCCCATCGCCGGCGAGGGCTGCGCCGACGAACAGGCCGCACTGGATGACCGACGCGACCACGTCGAATGCCACGGCGCGGTCGGCGACGTGGCCGGGCCGGACGGCCCGCCAGACGGTGAGCGCCGCAGCGACCATCAGCAGCACGATCGCCGACCAGCCCGCAGCGCTCATCGTGGCTCCGACGGGGTGATGGCAGCGGCCACACGCGCCTCGAGTCGCTGCACCGACCCGACGAACTCGTCGGGGTCGACCTGGCCGAGCACGTGGACGGCCATCACGTGCCCGTCCGCGGTGGGGCGCACGTCGACGGTGAGGGTCCCGGGGGTGAGCGTGATCGAGTTCGCCACGATCGAGGTGACGAGCGTGGAGCGGGACGTGATCGCGACGTCGATCACCTGGGCCGCGGTGCGCTCCGGCGTCGGCGCGACCACGGCCACCAGGACGGTCCAGGTGGAGCGGACCAGGTCGACGGCGAGCGCCACGACGAACGACACGAGCGCCACGGGGTGAAGCCGGTGACGGCCGGCCGGGTCCGCCTCGACCGGGAACAGCACGGCCACGGCCAGCACGACGACCAGTCCGGCGGCGACGTTGCCGAACGTGAGCTCGCCCTGCAGCGAGACCCACACCGCGATCAGCACCACCGTCCGCACGATCACGGCGCGATCACCGCCGCCCGGTAGCCCGCGGGATCGAGCAGCTGATCGGCCGCACCGGCGCAGAAGTCGAACAATGGACCCGCGAACAGCGCGACGCCGACCGTGCCGATCACGAGCGTGACCGTGGTGACCGACATCAGGCGGTGATGGCGCAACACCCCCACCCGCCCCGCGGGGACCTCGGGGTAGACGTCGCCCCAGAACACACCCGTCCAGATCTTGGTCATCGACACGAGCGTCAGCAGGCTCGCCACCAGCGCGGCCACGACCACCACGTGCTCGCCCGACTCGAAGCCGGCGCGAGCGAGGCCGAGCTTCGCGAGGAACCCCGAGAACGGCGGGAGCCCGGCCAGGCTGAGCGCCGGCACCAGGAACAGCGCGGCGAGCGGACCGGAGCGTCGAAGCATCCCGCCGACGTCGTCGAACGCGGTCGAGCCGGTCTCGGTCTCGATGATGCCCTGCACGAGGAACAGCGAAGCCTTCACCGGGATGTGGTGCACGAGATAGAACACCGTGGCCGCCAGCGCGGCCTGGGTCCCGAGGCCGATGCCCATCACCATGTAGCCGATCTGGCTGACGATGTGGAACGACAGCACGCGCTTCATCTCGACGTGCGAGATCGCGCCGAACACTCCGACCAGCATGGTCAGCCCGGCGATCCACAGCAGCAACGTGGCGGCCTCACCTGGGAAGAGCAACGTCTCGAGGCGGATCATGCAGTAGATGCCCACCTTGGTGAGCAACCCGGCGAACACCGCGGTGACCGAGCTGGGTGCCGCCGGATACGCGTCGGGCAACCAGAAGAACAACGGGAACACCGCGGCCTTGATCCCGAACGCGACCAGCAACAGCAGGTGCAGCCCGGTGCGCACGCCGTCGGGGAGTTCGGCGAGCCGCTCCGGGAGCTCGGCCATGCTGACCGTGCCGGTCGCGGCGAACACGAGACCGACGGCCGTGAGCAGCACCGTCGATTCGACGACGTTGAGCACCACGTAGGTGGTGCCGGAACGGATCTGCGCATCGGTGCCCTCGAGCGTGAGCAGCACATAGCTCGACATCAGCAGGAGTTCGAACGCGACGAACAGGTTGAACAGGTCACCGGCGAAGAACGCCTGGGCGATGCCCGCAGCGAGCACGAGATACGCCGGGTGGTAGAAGGGCGACCGTTCGTCCGCGGCACGCTGGCCGATCGCGAAGGCCAACACGAGCACGAGCAATGCCCCGGCGATCACGGCCATGAGCGCCGCGAGGCGGTCGCCGACGAGCGTGATCGCGATGTCGCCCGGCCAGGCACCGAGCCGCGACACGACGATGTCGCCCTCGCTCGCGAGGTGCACCACCACGGCGATCGACGACGCCAGAGCACCGAACAGCGCTGCGAAGCTGACGAGTCGCTGTGCGCGACGCGCGCGCACGATCGTCGTGACGGCCGCGCCGAGCAGCGGCAGCCCGAGCGGAAG
>WBZL01003832.1_pt1 | contig 13456 bp, 10 predicted proteins | sample 5204291 | NCBI WGS metagenome assembly WBZL01 (sample SAMN12344345, study PRJNA552823) | activated sludge metagenome | biome: Activated sludge suspended growth; feature: Nitrification reactor; material: Wastewater; isolation source: activated sludge from nitrification reactor of wastewater...
GATCAGGATGCCGAACGAGGAGTGCTGGGCGAGCGACGTCCATATCTTCTGGCCGTTGATCACCCACTCGTCGCCGTCACGCACCGCGCGGGTGCCCAGGTTGGCCAGGTCCGAGCCGGCCTCGGGCTCGCTGAAGAGCTGGCACCAGATCTCCTCCCCCGAGAGGATCTTGGGCAGGTAGCGGGCCTGCTGGTCGGGGGTGCCGGCGTGCACGATGGTGGGCCCGGCCCAGCCGATGCCGATCTGGTTGTTGGGGCGCCGGACCCCGGCCCGCTTCAGCTCCTCGTCGATCACGATCTGGAGGATCGGGTCGGCGTCGAGCCCCCAGGGACGGGGCCAGTGGGGCGCCACGTACCCGGCCTCGGTCAGTTCGACCCCGCTGGGATCGGGGTGCTCGGCCAGCCAGGCCCGCACCTCCAGACGGCGGGGATCGTCGTCTGCGGGGAGCTCGAAGTCCATCAGCGAACACTAACGACAAACTTGACCGCTCGGTCTAGTTCTCCGCCTGCGAATCAGTCGGGCTGGCTGAGCACGCCCACCCGCACCAGGGCACGCCGCAGGACCGAGTAGAGCCGGTCGGTCACGCTGGACACGACCCCGAGCAGGCTGAACCGGTGGGCCGCGTCGACCGGGCCGTTCCAACGCAGGAGGGCCACCCCGCGCCCGCCGAACGAGGCGTCGTAGGCCAGCAGCTCCAGACCCGGATAGGTGCGCAGCCAGCGGTACAGCGCCCACCGCTCGCCCTTGCGGGCGGCGTCGTCGAGCACCACCAGCGCCCCGTCGGTGAGGTGGGGGCGCACGGTGGGCAGGGCACCGCCCCGCCCGAACCAGTACTGCGGCGCGTCGACCACCACCAGGTCGAACGGCCCGCGCCGGGTGAGCAGGTCGTGCACCTCGTAGCGGTGGTGCAGGCCGATGGGCGACCAACCCAGCCGGGGGGTGACCGGCGCCAGCTCGGCGTCGACGTCGGACCCCACCGCCTCCACCTGCGTCCACAGCTCCGCACACCAGGTGACGTCCTGCTCCAGCGAGGTGAGCGTGCCGCCGCCCTGCGCGGCCATCGCCGTGGCCACCACCAGCGACGACCGGCCGGCGCCGAACTCGAGGACCGAGCGCCGGTCGTGCTCGGCCACCAGGCGGCCCAGCAACAGACCCAGGTCGACGGAGATGGGCCACGGGCTCGACCCGTCGGGGAGCACCGGGGTGACGACGGCGTCACTGGGGTGCTCGGCGGCCACCGGAAGGGGCCGGTGGGCCACCTCGACGTGCCAGGGCAGACGAACGACCGCATCCCGCCCGCTCCCACGCTGCACGTCTGCTCCCTCTCGTCACGGTCCGAACCGGTGCGATGCTACGGCACGTCGCCCGCTCGCCCCGTGCGCCCGGTGCGTCTGATCAGTGGGATCAGCGACATCGGTGGCCGCTGGACGCCTCCGCACGCGGCACGGTCGGGCACCGGTGGCGCGGTCCAATAGCGTGGGGTCGGTGAGCCCCCCGTCAACGACCCCGCCGAGGCTGTGACGTGGGGCGACCAGACGACCACCGAGGGGCACGAGAACCCGGCAGCGACACCAGCGACACCGGCGACGCCAGCGGGACCGACCCGGTCATCAGCCTCATCGTGCCCATCTTCGACGCGGCCGACCACCTGCCGCAGTTCTTGTCCCTCCTCGACCGGGAGGCACGCCCGGAGGTCGAGGTGATCTTCGTCGACGACGCGTCGACCGACGCCACCCCCACCCTGCTCGAGGCGTTCCGCGCCGCCGCCACCGCCTGGTCGGTGCGGGTGGTCACCCTCGCCGAGAACGGCGGGGCCGGTGTGGCCCGCCGGGCCGGGCTGGCTCCCGCACGCGGGCGGTACCTCATGTGGCTCGACGTCGACGACGAGCCCGTGGCCGGCACGTTCGACCTGGCCCTCGCCGCCGCGGCCGACACCGAGCCGGGCACCGTGGTGGTGTTCGACTACCGGTACCACTGGAAGGACGGGCGGTCGAAGCACAACGCCGGCATGACCGCCCAGCACCACGTGGGCCTGGAGCCCTCGGTCCGCGCCCTGCTCCGGCGGGAGATCAGCCCCTACATGTGGAACAAGCTGGTGCCCCGCGAGGGCCTGCGCAACGAGCACTTCGCCACCCGGCGCAACGGTCAGGACTGGCTCACCCTCGTGAACATCTTCGCCGTGCACCCCCGGGTGCGGCACGTGCCCCGCGTGCTGGTCGACTACGTGCAACAACCCGGCACCCTGAGCCGCAGCACCGACCTGGTGGCGTACTCCTCGCCCACCGACGGCCTCATCGCCCAGATGCGGGCCTTGCTCCACGAGCACGGCCTGTGGCCCGCCTGCGAGCGGGACTTCTCCCTCTGGTTCGTGCCGCGGATCGGCGCCAACACGGCCCTGGCGTCCGCCCGGCGAGACGAACCCGGCCCCGACGACACGCTGCCGCAGGTGGCCGCCCAGCTGCACCGCCAGCTGTCGTCGGCACAGCTGCGCAAGGCCCTCGCCTTCGGCGACCGCTCGGCCGCCGCCGCGCTCTGGCTGCTCCGACTGTCCAGCCGCCAGTTCCGACGGGTGGTGCGCTGAGCCGCACGTCGCACCGTGCATCGACCCGGGCGCCGAGCCGGTGTGCTGAGTCGAGCGCCGAGCTGAGCGCCGAGCCGTGCGTCGGAGTCGAGCGAGCGGGCCGGCGGGCCGGATCGGCCCGGGTGGGGCCGCCCGAGCGGTCAGCGGCCCTTGCCCTCGCCCCCCAGGGTGGAGCGGATGGTGCGGAACAGGATCCGCAGGTCGAACAGCACGCTCTGGTGGCGCAGGTAGAAGAACTCGTACTGCAGCTTCTCCAGAGCGTCGCGCTCGTCTGCCGCGTAGCCGTACTTCACCTGGGCCCACCCGGTGAGGCCCGGGCGCACCAGGTGGCGCATGTCGTAGAAGGCCAGCTTCTCGTTGAGCTGCTCCACGTAGTGCGGCTGCTCGGGGCGGGGGCCCACCATGGAGAGCTCACCACGGAGGATGTTGATCACCTGGGGCAGCTCGTCGATGTGGGTGACCCGCATGAACTTGCCGAAGGGGGTGATCCGGGGATCGTCCGCCGTCGTCCACTCGCCCGCGCCGCCCTTGGTGGACGACGGCGACATGGTGCGGAACTTCAAGATCTTGAAGGTGGTCCCGCTCCGGCCCACCCGGTCCTGGGTGAACAGCAGCGGACCCCGGTTGGCAGCCAGGTTGCCGGCCAGCACGAACGGCACGGCCAGGGCGAGGGGGATGAGGCTCACCACCGCGCACGACAGATCGATGATGTGCTTGGTGCGGGCGTAGCGCACCCGGTGTATCTCGCTGATGTCGAAGAACAGCGACTCGCGCTCCAACTCGCTGAGGGGCAGCTTGCCCAGCCACTCCTCGTAGAACTCGAGGAGCGTGCGCACCCGCACCCCGCCCTCGTGCAGTTCGGCCGCCTGATCGATGACCGACTGGTCCATCTGGGCGGTTCGGTCGATGACCAGCACCGTGGCCCGCTGGTCTCGGACCAGGTCCACCAGGGGCCGGTGGGACGCGCTGGCGGACGCGTCGGTGTCGTCGAGGTGGGCCACCAGCGTGGAGGCCTGCTCGGGAGACAGCGTGAGGTCTTCGCGGAGCTGGGCCGCCTCGGCCGAGCGCCCCACGAGCACCACCCGGTCACGGGCCTCGGCGCGTTCGCGCCCGGAGTTGGCGAGGAAGCTGGCGGCCACCTGGATCGGCACCGCCACGATGGCCGACCCGAAGATCACCGTCCGGCCCACCAGCGGCTGACCCGCCAGGAACTGCAGCACCGACATGAGCCCGGCCGCCACCGCGGACACCCCGAGCGCCACGCTCAGCGACTTGCCCCGGGCGATCGACACGTCGGGCAGGCCCATGGCGTAGGCGGCCAACGCCAGGATCCCCGCGTACACCAGACCGAAGAAGAACAGACGGGACGGGAAGACGTTGTAGGTGGGCGTGGCGATCCAGGAGGCGTGCGCCTTCTGCACGGTGACCACCACGACCACCGGGAACACGAAGGTGAGAAACCGGGCCAACGCCTGCACGACCGGATCCTACGATCCCCGCACCGGGTCGACCGCGCGTCGGGCGTCCGCGAGCGCGCGTCGGGCGTTCGTGGGCGCGCGGAACGTGCTGGGAGGTCCCGGCCGTGGTGAGCCGGCTGTCGGGCACCGGCGGCACCGACCGTTCTGCCACACTGCTGCGGTGAGCACCCCCTCCGGCCCCACCACCACGCCCTCCCCCGCCGGGCTCGGCGGCCCCGTCCTGCTCGTGGCCGGCGCCCGACCGAACTTCATGAAGATCGGTCCACTCCAGGCCGAGCTCGACCGGCGAGCCATCCCCAACGTGCTGGTGCACACCGGCCAGCACTACGACCCGGCCATGAGCGACGTGTTCTTCGACGAGCTGGGCATCCGGCCCCCCGACCACCACCTCGAGGTGGGCTCGGGCAGCCACGCGGTCCAGACCGCCCGCATCATGGAGGCCTTCGAACCCGTGGTGCTGGCCGAGGCACCCAGCTGGGTGGTGGTCCCCGGCGACGTGAACTCCACCCTGGCCTGCAGCCTGGTGGCGGCCAAGCTCGGCGTGCGCGTGGCCCACCTCGAGGCGGGCCTCCGGAGCCGGGACTGGACCATGCCCGAAGAGGTCAACCGGGTGGTCACCGACCGGGTGAGCGACCTGCTCCTGGTCCCGTCGTTCGACGCCATCGACAACCTGGCGGCCGAGGGCTACCCGGCCAGCGCCGTGGTCCTGGTGGGCAACATCATGGCCGACACCCTCCTCGCCAACCTGGAGCGGGCCCGGTCACGGCCCATCCTGGTGGAACACGCCCTCACCCCCGGCGCCTACGGCCTGGTCACCCTGCACCGGCCCAGCAACGTCGACGACCCCGCCACGCTGGCCTCGCTGCTCGACGTGCTCGGTGAGATCGCCGAGCGGCTCCCGCTCATCTGGCCGGTGCACCCCCGCGTCCACTCGGCCCTGGCCGAGATCACCGTCCCGCCGGGCATCCGGCGCATCGAACCGGTGGGCTACCTGGACTCCATCGCCCTGCAGGCCGACGCCCGGGTGGTGCTCACCGACTCGGGCGGCGTGCAGGAGGAGACCACCGTGCTCGGCGTCCCCTGCGTCACCCTGCGCACCACCACCGAACGGCCCATCACCATCAGCCACGGCACCAACCAGCTCGTGGGCACCGACCCCCACGACATCCGCCTGGCCGTGCACCGGGCCCTGTCGGGCGAGATCGCCGGTACCCGACCCGACCTGTGGGACGGCCACACCGCCGAGCGTTGCGTGGACGCCCTGCTCGCCCACGTCGCCCGGGACGTGCCGCACCACTGAGCCGCAGGGGGCCGGCCGGCGCCCCGCTCACCGGCTCACCGGCTCACCGGCTCACCGGCTCACCGGCTGGGCGACCTCAGGGCCGGGCGGCCTGCAGCGTGGCCTCGCTCACCTCGAGCAGTTCCTGCATGGGGATCGGGGCCGGACCACCGGCGCGCACGGCGTCGAGGAACGCAGCCATGCCGGCGGCGTGGCCCTTGTCCTGGCTGCGCAGGCGCAGGGTGCGCACCCCCGGCCAGCCGTAGGCCCGCAAGGTGCGGAAGTTGTCGTTCACCAGCACCCGGCCACCGCTGAACACCTCGACGCGCTCCTTGGGGAACTTCTTGGAGCCGTTGGCGTAGTAGTGGACGGTGCCGAGCGAGCCGTCGGCGAACCGCAAGGTGATGGTGGCGGTGTCGGCGGGGGTGTTGGGGCCGGGCTGGCCCATGAACACCGACTGCACCGATTCGATCGGCGCCCCCACCAGGAAGCGGGCCAGGTCGATGAAGTGGCAGGCCTCGCCGATGATCCGCCCGCCGCCCGCCTCGGGGTCGTGGGTCCAGTGGTCGGCCGGGATGTGGCCGGCGTTCATGGTGAGGGTGACCGCCTTGGGCCCGCTCTGGGTGGCCAACAGCTCCACCATGCGCCGGGTGACCGGGGCGAACCGCCGGTTGAAGCCCACCATCAGCAACGGCATCGGTCCGCCCTGGTCGGCCAGCTCCTGCACCGTGGCCCGCACCAGGTCGAGGTCGTCGGTGGTGACCGCCAGCGGCTTCTCCACGAACACGTGCTTGCCGGCCCGCAGGGCGCGATCCACGTAGCGGGCGTGGGAATCGTGGCGGGTGGCGACCACCACGGTGTCGATGTCGGCCGAGCCGAACACGTCGTCGACGTTGGTGCTGGCCTGGCGGGCCCCGAACTTGGCGGCGGCGAGGCTCGCCGACGACCCACCGCTGGACACCACCGTGTGGATGGCACCACCGGCGTCGCGCACCGCCGGGAGGAGGATCTGGGTGGCGAAGTTGCCCGCGCCCAGCACACCCACCTGGCCGCGCCCCGCCGCGGTGGTGACCGACGACGAGATGGTGACCCGGCTGGAGAGCAGTCCGGCCGCTTCGGGCGCCGCCAGGTCGACCTCGGGATAGGTGAGCACGATGCCCAACGCGGATGGATCCGACACCAGCGTGTCGTAGGCCGCGGGCGCCTCGCCGAAGGGGTAGTCGTGGGTGACCAGCGAGGCCACGTCGACCCGACCGCTCTCGATGAGGTCGAGCACGGCACCCATGTTGCGGGCCGCCGTCCACCGCACCAGGCCGTACGGGTAGTCGGTGCCGCCGTCCTCGTAGGTGGGGTCGTAGCGGCCCGGGCCGTAGCTCGCCGACACCTGGAAGGTGAGCTCCTTCTCGTAGAAGTCGGCCCGCTGCAGCTCCAGGCCGGTGACCCCCACCAGGATGATCCGGCCCCGCTGTCGACACATCTGGGCCGCCTGGTGCACCGGCTCGTTTGAGGTGGTGGACGCGCAGATGATCACCCCGTCGACGCCCAGGCCCCCCGAGAGCTCCTCGGCGGCGGCCAGCACGTCGTGGGCGGCGTGCACCGTGGTGGCACCGAACGCCTCGGCCCGCTTGCGTCGCTCGCCGTTGGGATCGATGCCCAGCACCCGACACCCTTGGGCGGCCAGGAGCTGGACCGTGAGCAGGCCGACCAGGCCGAGGCCCACCACCGCGAACCGCTCGCCCACCGTGGGCTGGGCCAGCCGCACGCCCTGCAGGGCGATGCTGCCGATGGTGGCGAACGCGGCGTCGTGCGCCGACACCCCGTCGGGCACCGGCGTGGTGAGGTTCACCGGGATCGACGCCAGCTCCGCGTGCCCGCCCGCGGTGGCCACCAGGTCTCCCACCGAAACCCCGGTGACCTCACGCCCCACCTCCACGACCACGCCCGAACTGGAGTAGCCGAGCGGCAGCGGCTGGGCCAGCTTGGAACGCACGGCGTTCACCGTGGTGGCGATGCCGTCGGTGCGGGCCTTGTCGAGCACCTCGGCCACCCGGTGCGGCTGGCTGCGGGCCTTGCCGATCAGGCTCGCCCGCCCGAAGTCCACGAGCATCCGCTCGGTGCCGGCCGACACCACCGAGGTGCGGGTGGCGATCACCAGGCCGTGACGCCCCGCGGTGGGCGCGGGGGCATCGACGAGGCGGGTGGCGCCGTCGGCCAGATCCTGCAGGACAACTCGGGGCATGGACGCTCCTCGGGCGTGGGGACGACCAGCCATCCTACGGCGGCACCGTCGTGTAGCTTGCGCCGAGCCGACCACCCGGGCGGCCGCGGCCGGTCTCCGATCCACCTCGGAGCCACGGCCACACCCCCAGCCCCAGCCCCACCGATGTCGGACCTCCTCACCCCCCAGACCGCGGTCGTGGCGGTCCTCGCCGGGGTCGCCCTGGCCACGTCGTGGCGAGACCTCCGGCGGTTCGCGTTCGCCTGGGCCCTGGTGCTGCCGATCGACGTGGTCACCGGCGTCCCCGGCTGGGTGTTCGACGGGCTCCGCTACGGCGGCGCCGCCTGGATCGTGCTGCGCGTGCGTGCCGACCTGCCCCCAGGCTCCCGCCCGCTGCTGCGCACCCTCACCGGGCTCCTCCTCGCCCTCGCCGCCGTGCGCGCCGGCATGGCCCTGGTGAACCACGACGACCCCGGCGTGCGCTTCGGGGTCATGATGACCCTCAGCAGCGTGATCGCCTACCTCGTGGTGCTGCGCACCACCGTGCACCGCTCCATCGTCGCCGGCTACCTCGCCGGCGTCGCCCTCAGTGCCGCCGTGTCGCTCATGCAGGCGCGCGGCTGGACCACCCTGGCCCCCGGCAACCGCTTCAACAGCCGGTACCCCGGCCTCTCCACCTACACCAGCGTCTTCACCTGGCACGTGGCCATCGGCTTCATCGTGGGCTGCTACCTGATCGCCGCCAACGCCCGAACCCGCAACCCGGTGTTCTGGCTGGCCTGCGTCGCCACCCCCCTCTGCACGCTCGGCCTGCTCACCAACGGGGCCCAGGGCGGTCTGCTCGGCGTGGTGGCGGCCGCCGGTGCCATGGCCTGGGCCGGACGCAGCCGCATCACCCGCACCGCCCTGGTCCGGGCGGTCGGCGCGGCCGTGGCCATCATCGTTCTCGTGGGCCTCGCCGCCGGGGTCGGCGGCGTCGACATCCCCACCCTGAACGACTACGACCGCAGCTTCCTCAACGAGAAGACCCGCGTGGAGTCGTGGAGGGCCGGGGCCCGCGAGATGCTGAACCACCCGGGCACCGGCATGTCCAGCCGCACCTACCTGTACGACCGTCGCCACCGGATCATGCCGCACTTCCTGCCGCTCGAGTCCGGGGCCATGGCGGGCATCGCCGGGTTCACCGCAGCCATGGCGGTGGTGGGCTACTTCATCTGGCTGGTGGTCCGAGGCCCGGCGGATCGGCGGGGCGAGACGATCGCCGCCTACGGGTTGCTGGCCGCCCTGGTGGTCAACATCCTCACCGCACCCCAGGGCCCGTTCCAGGGCGTGGCCCGGACCGTCCCGCTGTTCCTGATCGTTCTGCACGCCTCGGTTCGCGACCGCACGGCCGCCCCCTCCGCGCCCTCCGCGCCGTCCACCCCGGCCGCCCCTACCGTCCCGCCCGGACCTGCGCGGTGATCAGGTCGGCCACCCGCACCGCGCTGTGCGCGTCGGGGTGCCGGTGATGGAGGTGCAGGGCGTCACGGCGCGCGGCTGACCAGTCGTCCCGACCGGCGACCAGATCGGCGACCGCTGCGCCGAGCTGGTCGACGTGGGTCACGAGCGGGCCCGGCAGCAGTTCCTCGACGTCGGCGAAGTAGAAGCCCCGGGTGTCGGCGTAGTCACTCAGGTCGGAGATGGCGAAGACGATCGGACGACCGGTGAGGAGGAAGTCGACCCACACCGAGGAGTGGTCGGTGACCAGGAGGTCGGCGTGGGCGAGCAGCTCGTACAACGAGGACCCGAGCTGCGATATCGATGTCGTGGTCACCACCGCGAGGTTGTCCATCGTGACCGGCTCCGGCACCCGTGAGAGCGGGTGGGGCTTGATGACGCAGAACGCACCCAGCTCTCCCATCAACGCATCGACGGTGGCGAGGTCGGCGCCGGCGAACTGGGTGACCGTACCGAGGTCCTGGCCGTCGGCCCGGAGCTGACCGGTGACCGATCGGCGAAACGTCGGGAGCCAGAAGACCAGGGGCCGGCCCCGTGCGAGCTGCGCCAGCCAGGCCGGCGCGTCGGGGGCCTCCACGAGCAGGTCGTTGCGCGGCAGCCCGACCACGGCGACCTGCTCGTCGCGCAGCGCCCAGGTATCGGCCAGGTGGCGGGCGTGCACCTCGGACGTGGCGATGGTGAGGTCGGTCTGGAAGCGACCGACATCGCTGTCGGCATCGAGCCGCTTGATCGGCATGCCGTGCCAGATGTTCACGAACACCTTGCCCGGGGCACCGGCACACGAGCCGAAGACGCCGTGGGTGTGCACCACCACCCGGGCCCGCCAGTAGGCCCAGAAGCCCGGCAGCGAGCGGGCCCGTCGGATGCGACAGCCCAGCCCGGCGAGGAGCGGCGAACCCGGGTCGTCGACGAGGAACGTGACGGGGACCCCGGTGGGCTCCAGCGCCCGCACCGTCTGTCGGGCCTGATCGCTCACGTCGGGGAAGCTTCGGACCACCACGGAGTCGGCCTTGGGCACCACCCGGTCCACCATCGCAACCAACGGGGCCACCAGTCGATTGACCGAGAACACGGGTTCGAACACTCCAGCAGTCGGGGGCGGGTGGACCGGAACTACCCGCGACCGCTCCGATCCGCGCACCAGCGTAGATACCAGGAGGCGGCCGATGGAGGCACCCGGCCCCGAGGCGATGCCCGCATCGGCGGATCCGAGGCCGTGAACCACGCCTGGACCCCTGGTGAACGCCAGGTGGCCAGCGGGTGTCCAAAGCCAGGCCGCGGGCGGCCGGCCGTGCCAGAATCAGGCTGGTCGGGCCGCAGGGGGGCCCACCGGATCCGCCGTGCAGGAGACCTCGTGCCCAAGACCGTGATCACCTTCGGGACGTTCGACGTGCTCCACGTCGGTCACCTTCGGATCCTGGAGCGGGCGTCCGCTCTGGGCGACCGCCTGGTGGTCGGGGTGTCGAGCGATGCGCTCAACCGCTCGAAGAAGGCCAAGGACGCCGTGTTCGGCGAGCGCTCCCGGATGCGCCTCGTGGGGTCGCTGCGCGTGGTCGACGACGTGTTCCTGGAGGAGAGCCTCGAGCTCAAGCGCGAGTACATCGTGGAGCACCGCGCCGACATCTTGGTGATGGGCGACGACTGGGTCGGCCGCTTCGACGAACTGGGCGACGTCTGCACGGTCGTCTACCTGCCCCGTACCCCGTCGGTCTCCACCACCGCGATCATCGAGCGCATCACCGCCGACGCCGTCTGATCCGGTCACCGGGCTGTCGTCGTTCTGCCACACTGCAGCGGTGAGCCCCGCCTCCGACCGTGACCACGTGCGCTCGCTCGCCCCTGAGGTGTCGGCCGATCACCCCGCCGGCCCGCACCCGCACCCCCGCTGATGCGCCGCAAGACCACGGCACGGCTCTCGGTCGGCCTGTTGGACCAGTTCGTCTCGAGCGGGTCCAACTTCGTCATCACGCTGGTCGCCGCCCGCACCCTCTCGCCCACCGACTTCGGCTCGTTCTCGGTGGCCGTGGTGCTCGCCATGAGCACGGTCGGCCTGTGCCGAGCCCTCTGCTCGGAGGCGATCCTGGTTCGACCCGGCGACGAGCCCGACACGCGCGCCGAGCGGGTGGTGGCCCTGATCTCGTCCGCCTGGTGCGTGGGGCTGGTGGCCAGTGCCGCCTTCGCCGCCACCGCTGCGCTCAGCTCCGGCACGCTCAGCCGCTGCGTGGTCGTGGTCGCGGTGCTGATCCCCTTCGTCCTGCTGCAGGACACGTTGCGGCTGGTGGGGTTCGCCCACGGCCGCCCGCAGGAGGCGCTGGCGAGCGACGTGGTCTGGGTGGTGGCCATGGTCGCCGGGTACGTGGTGGTGCACCTGCGGGGCCCGTCCGCGCCCCTGCTGCTCGTGGCCTGGATGGCCTCGGGCGCGCTGGCCGGCATCCTGCACGCGGCCCACCGCCGGGTTCGCCCCCACCTGAGCCAGGGGTTCCAGTGGGTCCTCCGGCACCGGGACCTGAGCGGGCCGTACGCCCTCACGTTCGTCAGCACCCAGGGCTCGGGGTACGTGTCGTCCCTGCTGCTGGCCGCCAGCGCCGGGGTGGCCGAGGCCGGTGCCGTACGGGGCGCCATCGCCCTGTACGGCCCGATCAACGTGCTCTTCGGCGGGGCCTACGCCACGCTCGTGCCCGAGGGCCGGCGGGTGGCCGAGACGGCGCCCCGCCGGCTGTTGAAGATCTGCCAGGCCACGTCGGTGGTGCTGGCGCTGGTGGCCGCCGCCCTCACCGCGGTGTTGGTGGCCCTGCCCGCCAACGTCGGCGAGGCGATCCTCGGCGCCACCTGGTACCGGGCCCAGGACCTGATCCCCTTCGTGGGGGTGGCCGCCGTGGCATCCGGCGTGATCTCGGGCGCCCTGGTCGGGCTGTCCACGCTGACCGAGGCCGGCCGCATCCTGCGCACCCGCATCATCATGTTGCCCACCACCATCGGCCTACCGGTGGTCGGCGGCTACCGCTGGGGCGGGGTGGGCCTGGCCATCGGCCTCGCGGTGGCCAACTGGATCACCGTGGCGGCCCTGTGGCGCGACCTGATGCGCTCGATCGCCCGGCGCGCCGCAGCCCAGGCACCGACCTAGAGTCGGCCTGCTCGCCCGCCGGTTCGCGGCCCGGAGCCGGCGATCCACGGCGAGGCGGCGATCAACGCGCAAGGACGACCATGGCTGACAGCGACACCGACTACCGCCTCGAACGGCTCACCCCCGAACGACTCCCCGACCTCGTCGCCCTGCACGCCGCCACCTACGGGCCCGGCCTCACCCTCGACGACGCCCGCCGCAAGTTCTCCACCGCAACGCTCGGACACGACGTCATCGGCTACCTCGCGTACGACCGGGCGGGCACGGCGGCCGCCTACTACGGCATCTTCCCGATGCGGGTCCGACTGGGCGACCGCGACCTGCTCGCCGGCCAGTCGGGCGACACCATGACCCACCCCGACCACCGCGGTCGCGGCCTGTTCACCAAGCTGGGGCGCGCCACCTACGACGACGCCCGAGGTTCGGGCATCGACTTCGTGTTCGGGTTCCCCAACAGCAACTCCTACCCCGGGTTCGTGAAGCACCTGGGCTGGACCCACGTCCGCACCATGCGCTCCTACAGCCTCCCGGTGCCCACCGTCCCCGTCACGGCCCTCCTCCGCACCCGCCCCCACCGGCTCCGACGGCTGACGGCCGCGCAGCGCCGTCTCCTCGTGGCCAGCCGGCTCGCCTCGCCCGCCACGGCGCTGCGCAGCAGCGTGCTGGAGGGAGGGGGAGCAGGGGTGGTGCGAGACGCCGCGTTCCTCGCCTACAAGGGCGGGCCGGAGATCTTGACCTTCACCCAGTCGGGCGTCACCGTGCACCTGAAGCTGGACGAGCACCTCTCCGTGGGCGACCTGGTGCCCGAACCGGGCGCGCGGGCCTGGGGTGCGCTCGCCCGCCTGGTGCTGATCGCCCTGGTGTGCGGCCGCTACCGGATCCGGTTCCACACCAGTCCCGACTCGGTCTCGGACCGCCTGATCCGGGGCCGGATCCCGGTGAAGGACGGATTACCCTACGGCCACGTCGCCTTCGTCGGTGACCTCGATCCGGAGGCGTTCGATTACACCTTCATCGACTACGACACCTTCTAGGTTCGACGCCTCGAAGGCCGCGGCGCGCACCCTGGCCCGGTCCGCCGTCCTCTCCACGGTCGGGTCGCGGAGCACGATCGCCCCCAGCATCCACCTGTTGGCCGGACACGACACCGGTGCGCCCGGCCGCTCAGACCCCGACGCCTTCCGCCGCCTGCTGGCCCAGCTGGGCCGGGAGGCCGACCTGGTCCGCGTCGAGGACGCCGTGGCCGCCATCCGACGGGGTGACGAGGTGGATCGACCGA
>WBZL01003834.1_pt1 | contig 13451 bp, 13 predicted proteins | sample 5204291 | NCBI WGS metagenome assembly WBZL01 (sample SAMN12344345, study PRJNA552823) | activated sludge metagenome | biome: Activated sludge suspended growth; feature: Nitrification reactor; material: Wastewater; isolation source: activated sludge from nitrification reactor of wastewater...
CGGTCATCGGCGTCGGGTTGCTCGCCGCGACGGCGGCGTCATCGCTCGCCGGCTTTCTCGGCCCGGCGGCCGGCGTCGGCGGTGCCGTCGCGTCGGCGGCCCTCAACAGTCTGGTGATCGCTGCGCTGTTCAAGGTGATGGTCGAGCGGAAGCTGTCGTGGGCCGAGATTCGCTGGGGAGCGTTGGTGGGCGGGGTCGGGTGGACGGCGTTGCAGCTGATCGGTGGCTGGTACACCCAGCGGCTCGTCGACAACGCCGACAAGACCTACGGAACGTTCGCCGTCGTCATCGGCATGCTGTCGTGGATCTACCTGCAGGCCCAGGTGTTCGTCTACGCGGCCGAGGTGGCATCGGTGTCGTCGCGGCGGTTGTGGCCGCGGGCACTCGTCGTCGACAACCCCACCGAGGCCGATCGCAAGGTTACCCAGGCGCTGGTCGAGCGGAGCAAACCCCCCTCCTGAACCCTCCCCCGAACCGGTTCTGTTGTACAAAGCGCGCGCCCAGCCGCGCGCTTTGTACAACAGAACCGGTTCGGGGGAGGGGCGCTAGTTCGCGGCCCAGGCGAGGAGGTCGTCGGCGCTCATGCAGTTGATGATCGCGTCGTCGGCGATCCCGTGGCGGACAGCCTTGTCGCACCCCGAACCCTGCCATTCGAGCTGGCCCGGAGCGTGAGCGTCGGTGTCGATCGACACGACGCAGTCCCACTCCTGGGCCAGAGCCAGCAACTCGTCGGGTGGGTCCTGACGCTCGGGGCGACAGTTGATCTCGACCGCGGTGCCGAACCGGGCGCACGCGGCGAACACGATCTCGGCATCGAACTGCGACGGCGCCCGGTTGGTGCCGACGATCTGGCGGCCGGTGCAATGCCCCAGGATGTCGACGTGGGGGTTCGCCACCGCCATCACCATGCGCCGGGTCATCTCCTCGGCGGGCATCTTGAGTTTGGAGTGGACCGACGCTACGACGATGTCGAGCCCGGCCAGCACGTCGTCGGGATGGTCGAGCGATCCGTCCTCGTTGATATCGACTTCGCAACCTCGCAGGATCCGAAACGGAGCCAGCAACTCGTTCAAGCGCTCGATCTCGATGCGCTGCTGCTCGAGACGTTCGAGGGTGAGGCCGTGCGCGACGGTGAGTCGCGGCGAGTGGTCGGTGAGCACCATGTACTCGTGGCCCAGCGAGATGGCCGTGCGAGCCATGTCCTCGATCGAGGCCCCGCCGTCGGACCAGGTGCTGTGCAGGTGGCAGTCGCCCCGGAGCCGGGACCGCAACTCGGCGCCTTCGCCGACGTCGAGCCGAGTCGACTTCTCGAGCTTGGCGAGGTAGCCGCCAGGGGCGTCGCTGAACGCCTCGGTGATGACAGCGCCGGTACTGGGTCCGATGCCGTCGAGCTCGGTAATCGTGCCGGCCGCGACCCGGTGAACGAGGTCAGAATCGTCGAGTGACTCAACGACTTTCATGGCGGTCCGGAAGGCCCGGACTTTGGGGGCGGGCGCCAGGGAGCGGTCGAGGTAGTAGACGGCCTGTCGCAGCGCGGCTGTTGCGATCTCGACGGAACCCGACATCGCCGACATCGTAGGGCCCGCTTGGGGACACACGTCACCGCCGTTCTACCCTGGCCCGATGCGTTCCTCGACCAAGCGGTCCCTTCCCGTACTCCTCGTCGTCGCACTGGCGATGTCCGGTTGTCTTCCCTCGGCACCGGCGACCGGTCGACAGGGCCCGGTTCGGAAGGTCGCCCTCATCGGCGACTCGCTCACGTTCGGTCTGTTCGGCACCACGGCGAGCGCAATCGAACCGCTCCGTCAACGGATGTCCGCCTCGGGCATTTCGCTTTCAGTGGACGGTGGGCCAGGCGACACGTTGGCGACGCCGTGGCCCACACACGCGCCATGGGTCGACCAGCTGCGCGCCAGAATCCAGAGCTTCGACCCCGACGTGGTGATCATCCAGTCGGTCCTGTTTCCCGGAGCCGACGACCCGAATCTTCAGGCGAACTACCGACAGGCGATGGCGCAGCTGTTGGACGTGGCGCAATCGCGTGGCGCTCATGTGTACATCGTGCGGCACCATCGACCGACCAACAGCGTCGAGCGGCACGCAGCGGACGTGGCGGAACAGCTCCAGGCGGAGGTCGTGGCTGGCCGCGGAGTTCCCGCCATTCCGCTGGACTGGTGGCTTGCTCGCTGCCGCAGGCCATTCGTGGCCGATGGATGGCACCTGTCCGCTGACGGAGCGCGCTGCTGGGCCGATGCCGCGACGGCTGCGATCAATCAGCTGCGCAACGCCATCGGGTGACGATCCCTGCCCCGAGTGGCGGGGTGGTCCGGCAGCTACGGCGCTGCGGTGGTCGGAACCGGCGACGTGATCGGTGTCGTTCCGGGAGTCTCCTCAACCGGCTCGGTTTCCTCACCCAGTGCGGCGCTGGCCAGCGACTTCACCTGGTCGAGCGACAGTTCACCGGAAAGCCGCAGCGCCACGGTGCCGTCGTCCTTCACGGCAATCAGCGTCGGGAAACCGGTGACGCCGAGGGCGTTGAGCACGGCGCTGGTCGGAGTGTCGACCATGGTGGGGTTCTTCCACTCTTCCTTCTCCAGCCACGATGCCGGCGGGAAGTTGCCCCGCGACTCATCCGCGGCAGTCGACACGCCGGTGATCTTCACCTTCGAGTCCAACACACCGTCGGCCTGCCACTGGGCGATCTTGGGGACCTCGGACTGGCAGTGAGGGCACCAGTGGGCGAGCACCGCGATGATCTGCGGGCCTCCGGGCTTGATCTCCACCTTCGAGCCGTCGAACGACTTGCCGACGATCGTCGGGATGGTCAGCCCCACAGCGGGGTCGGCAGCGCCTTCCCCGAGATCGGGCAGCGCGTCACCCGTCACCGTCGCGCTCTGGAACGCCACCTTGTTGTTGGAGTCACCGCCGCCGTCCTGCACCGCGAACACAATCACCGTGATCAGCACGACGAGCAGCGCTGCCCCGATGGCGATCTTGGCACCCATCGGGTTGCCGCCGGCGCCGCCACCGCTGGGCTTGGCGCCGCCTTTGGCTCCGGCAGGTTGTGTCGGCGAGTCGCCGTACTGGATCTTGCTCTTGGTCTTCGGTCGGTTGGACATGATCACGCCTCCGCGGGTGATTCGGTGGGCTTGGCGGTGGCATGGAGACCGAGCCCGATGATGAACAGGAAACAACAGAACGCGCCGACCTGGATCGTCGACCAGCCGTGCTCGAAACCCTTCCACCGAGTGGTGCACGGATTGAGAGGGTCACAGGAGGTGCCCTCCGACACGATCCCGACGTCGATGGCGATGTGCCACATGCTGATCAGGATTCCGATGCCGGCGAGCGTGAGCGCTGACGCCCACGCCTTGACGTCGCGGCGGAGCGCGGCCCACCCGAGAACGACGACGTTCGGGTAGGCGAAGATCCGCTGAAACCAGCACCAGCGACACGGGTTGTAGTGAAAGACCTCGGACAGTGCGAGGCTCGCTGCGGTCATGAGAACAGCGGTCGCGAACCCGAACCAGAGCTCCTGTCCGCCGATCAACCGCTGCACGAGCGCTCGACCTGAAGCGCTGAACCGGAGGATGACGAGCGCGAGCCCTGACCCGCCGGCGAGGTACGCGCCGACGATCATCATCGTGCGAATCAGATCATCCATGGGTCGCCCTTCGGGAGGTGTTCGCCGGCTACGCACCGAACCCGTGTGCCAGAACCGGTCGGCAGTTTGGTCGGTTGGTTGAGATCGGGCATCGGCGAGTCCTGAGAGCGCTCGAAGGTGGGCACCGGAACGACGCCGGTAGCGGCCCGGGTAGCGTATTCGACCCATGGAACGATTCGGGTTTGTCGGGCTCCCAAATGCCGGGAAGTCGTCGCTGTACAACGCTCTCGCCGGGGGCGGTGCACTCGCTGCGCCCTACGCGTTCGCCACGGTCGATCCCAATGTCGGCGTGGCCAAGGTGCCCGATCCGAGGGTCGAGGCGCTCGGCGAAATGTCCGGGGCCCGCCAGCTCGTTCACGCGACGGTTCAGTTCGTCGACATCGCCGGTCTCGTCAAGGGGGCAGCGCAGGGCGAGGGGCTCGGCAACCGGTTTCTCTCCCACATCCGCGAGGTCGACGCCATCGTCTTCGTGCTCCGCGCGTTCGAGGACGCCGACGTCCCCGGCTCCCACGACCCGATCGAGCAGCTGGAGACGCTCGAGGTCGAGCTCGTCTTCGCCGACCTCGAAACCCTGGAGAAGCAGATCGACAAGCGGCGCAAAGCCGCCCGCGGCGACAAGTCGCTCGCGGACGAGGTCGCGGCGATGGAGCAGGCGATCGAGGTGCTCCAGCGAGGCGTTGCCCTCTATCGCAGCGACCTCACACCCGAGGTCCGCGAGACGCTGCGCCCCTACTTCCTTCTCACCAACAAGCCGGCGATGGCCGTCGTGAACGTCGACGAGTCACAGCTCGACGACATCGATTCGGTCGTTTCCCCGGTCTCAGCGGCGATGGGAGGCGCCGAGGCTGTCGGAGCGTGCGTGCAACTCGAAGCCGAGGCGGTCCTGCTCGACCCCGACGAGCGGACCGAGATGCTCGAAGCGCTCGGCCTGGGCGACGGCGCCCTCGCCCGGTTCCTCCGTAGCGCCTATCAGATGCTCGGACTCCGTACGTACCTCACCACCGGTGAGAAGGAGACGCGGGCGTGGACGTTCCGTGCGGGTGCCAAGGCCCCCGAGGCCGCGGGCGTGATCCACAGTGACTTCCAGCGTGGGTTCATCCGCGCCGAGTGCATCCAGTGGGACGAGCTGCTCGAATGCGGGTCGTGGGCCAAGGCCCGCGAAGTCGGCAAAGCCCGTGTTGAGGGTAAGGAGTACGTCGTCCAGGACGGTGACGTCATGGACTTCCGCTTCAACGTGTAATCCTGTGGTCCGTGGGTTGGTTGGTCCGTGACGGCGAGGTCCTGGCGAGCCTTGAGGTCGCCGACAGCCCGCGGCACCGTGCTCGTGGGCTGCTGGGACGCGACGGCTTCGACGGTGCGCTCCTGATCCCGAGGACCCGATCGGTGCACAGCTTCGGCATGCGGTTCGACCTCGACGTCGCATTCCTCGACGCTGATCGTCGTGTCATCAAGATCGTTGCTTTGCCGCGGAATCGGGTCACGGCGCCGGTGTGGTCGGCCCGGTCGGTCGTCGAGGCTCAAGCCGGGTCGTTCCACGACTGGGGCCTCCGCTGCGGCGACGAGCTCGACGTGCGATGACCCACCCGATCGTTCTGGTCGCAACTCCCATCGGCAACCTCGGAGACGTCAGCCATCGGGCGGTCGACGCGTTGACCACGGCCACGGTGCTGGCGTGCGAGGACACGCGGCGGACCGGTTCGTTGTTGCGGCATCTGGGCATCGATCGCCCGCGGCTGGTGGTGCTCAACGACCACACCGAGCGGACCGTGGCCGAACGGCTCGTTGCTGAAGCCATCGCCGATGAGCGGGTGGTACTGGTCAGCGACGCGGGCATGCCGGCGATCAGCGATCCGGGCTACGTGCTGGTCCGCGCCGCCATCGACGCCGCAGTTCCGATCGAGGTGGTGCCGGGTCCGTCCGCGCTGCTCGCCGCGTTGGTACTCAGCGGTCTGGCGACCGACCGGTTCGTGTTCGAGGGGTTCCTGCCCCGCAAGGGTTCGGAGCGTTCAGCCCGCCTGGAGGAGGTCGCGTCCCAACAGCGCACGACGATCCTGTACGAGGCGCCCCACCGGTTGGAGCGCACCCTCGTCGACCTCGAGAAGGTGTGCGGCGGCGACCGCCCCGTTGCCGTGGCCCGCGAGTTGACCAAGCTGTACGAGGAGGTGTGGCGCGGCACGCTCGACGACGCCGTCGACTGGGTGGCCGAGGCCACCCCTCGCGGCGAGATCGTCATCGTCGTCGGCGGCGCTCCGGATCAGACCGTCGACGACGACCGGATCGTCTCCGAACTGCGAGCGGCGCTGGATGCCGGCGACACCGTGCGCGACGCCGCCGACTCGGTGGCTGCCCGCCTCGGGGTGCGCCGTCGTCACGCCTACGACCTTGCGCTCGGTCTGCGCGGCTGACGCGCGACTGACTCCCCGCAACCCGTTCTGTTGTACAAAGCGCGCGCTCAGGCGCGCGCTTTGTACAACAGAACGGGTTCAGGGCGTGGGGGAGAGGCGCTCGCTGAGCTCGGCGCGGAGTGAGGTCAGCCGGGAGCGCGCCCGATCGCGAGCCGCCTCCGCCGATTCCTCAGCGCCGACCGGCTCGACCGCCTCGCAGTAGCACTTGAGCTTGGGTTCGGTGCCTGACGGGCGGATGACGACGCGGTCGCCGTTGGTGAGGAACAGTCGGATGACGTCGTCGGCCGGTTGGTCGAGGCGAGCGACCGCTACGCCGGCCAGCTCCGTCGGCGGGTCAGCGACCACGGCCGCTGCGATGCCGGCGAGTCGCTCGGCCCACCCGACGCCACCGACGCGGATCGAGAAGTTGTCGGTGACGTGTGCTCCGTGTCGGCGTGCGAGATCGTCGAGCACCGACTGCGGTGTTCGCCCCGCCGCGGCCCACCGGTGGACGAGGTCGCAGAACACGACGGCGGCGCTGATCCCGTCCTTGTCGCAAAGGCCGCCCACGGCGTAGCCGATCGACTCCTCGTACGCGAGGACCTGGTCGAGCTCGGGGTGCTCGAACCCAGGACGGCACAACCACTTGAACCCGGTCAACGTCTCGAAGAACACAGCGCCGACGTCGGCGGCGATCGCCTCCAGTAGCTGCGACGAAACGACGGTTGTGGCCAGCAGTGCACCCCTGCCCGTGGACGGCGCCGCCGAGCGGCGTTCGAGCAGGCCGACTGCCATGAGCGCACCCAACTCGTCGCCGCTCAACATGCGATGGCCACCGAGCTCGGAGCGGATGCCGGCGGCGAGACGATCGGCGTCGGGGTCGTTGGCCAGCGCGACGTCGGCGTCGAGTTCGCCGGCGAGCGCGAGAAGCCGGTCGGTGGCCCCGGGCTCCTCCGGATTGGGGAACGGGACGGTGGGGAAGTCCGGGTCCGGTGCCTCCTGGGATTCGACCGTTGCGAACGACGTGAAACCGGCGTCGGTGAGACACCGCTTCAGGAGCGGGGCGCCGACACCGTGCATCGCGGTTGCCGCCACGCTCAGAGTCGCACGACCCGGCTCGAAGCCGCCGGCGAGCCTGACGACCATCGCGGCGTAGTCGTTCACGAGTGAACCGTCAGCGACTGTCGGAGCGCCTCCACTGCCCGGTGGATTGGTCGCCGTGACCGCGGCGATGGCTTCGGCGATCCAACCGTCGACCGGCGGAACGATCTGCGCCCCGTCGCCCCAGTAGATCTTGATGCCGTTGTCCTTCGCCGGGTTGTGACTGGCGGTGACAACGACCCCGGCAGCGGCACCGACGTGGCGGAGCCCCCACGCTACGAGTGGCGTGGGCACGGGTCCGTCGACCAGTCGGCACGGGATGCCGGCTCCTTCGAGCACGTCGATCACATCGAGCGCGAACTCGCGGGAGCGATGTCTGGCGTCGTGGCCCACGAGCACGCCTCGACCTCTCGGATCGTGGGCGTGGTCGAGCAAGGCCGTCGCGAGACCCGCCGCAGTCTGGCGAGTCATGAGCCGGTTGAGCCGGTTGCTGCCCGGGCCCATCTCACCGCGCAGGCCCGCCGTGCCGAAGTCGAGCCGAGCGCCCATGTGGTCGACGAGCTCGTTCGGATCGCCCGACGCCAGTGCTCGATCGACCATCGCGGTGAGCGCAGCAGAGGTCACGGGGTCGGGGTCGATCGCGACCCACGCTTCGGTACGTGCGATCAGGTCGTCGAGCGGCGGCGTGGCATTCATCCCCGAAAACCGCGGAGGGGGAGGTCGGGGCGCTGTAGCCAGTTGTCGGTCGGATACTCAGCGGTTGGGTCGACGACGTGCAGGGTGTAGGCGTGGCGGCTGTGGTCGGAGCGGTTCGCCCCCGAGAGGTGCGGCAAGAGCCCGTCGAGCAGGATCAGCGTTCCCTTCGACGCCTCCAGGCTGACCAGCCCCTCGGAGGGATAGGGCGTGGTGTCGAGCTCGTCGAAGGTGGTCCCGCCCGACTCCGCGCGGCGAAACCGGCGTTTCGGCGGGATCCGATGCCCACCGGGAAGCGCCCACATCGCGCCGTTCTCCAGGGTTGCATCCTCGATCGCGAACCAGAGCCCGACACACGAGCGGGGCTCGGTCCAGATGAAGGTGTGGTCGTTGTGACACGTCACCTCGCCGCCGATGTGCGGCTGCTTGAAGATGTACATCGACTGCATCAGCACGTGGTCACCGAACCCCACCGCCTCGGCGAGCGCTGCGAGGTCGGGCGTTCGGCTGAACGCGTCGAACACCGGGTCGAGGTCGTGCTGCGCGTGACCGAACTTGTTGATCGACAGCTCGATCGGCTGTCGCAGCTCACCGTCGGGTCCGAACGCATCCTCCTCGAAGAAGAACCGAATCTGATCCCCCGACCCGAGGAAGTAGTCGTCGGAAGTTCGCGTCTGCTCGTTGGTCGAGAAGATCGAGCGGACCGTGTCATCGGGCTCGAACCCGTGAACCAGGGAGTTGGCACGCTCCTTGAGCGCGTCGCATGCGTCGGTGTCGACGAAGTCGGGAAGGACGAGGAAACCGTCGCGCAGGAACTGCTCGCGGGCGTTGGCCCGGATGTCAGGCATCTATCTGCTCGTGGATAAGGACCCGAGGGTCGGGTGGAACGTCGCCGATCTCGACGGCGCCGTCGAGTGCATCGAGCGCGGCAGGAAGGCGAGCGGTGTCATCCAAATGCACGTCGAAGAGGGGAGTGCCCGCGACCACGCGGTCGCCGGCGACGGCACGGAGTACGACACCCGCCGATGGGGACACCGGGTCTTCCTTGCGGGCCCGGCCGGCGCCGAGCCGCCACGCCGCTTCACCTACTTTGCGGGCGTCGATGCGGCGGACGAAGCCGGCGGTGGGTGCGTGGACGGTCTCGACCTCGGTCGCGGTCGGGAGCGTTGCCGACGGATCGCCGCCCTGCGCCCGGATCATCCGGTTCCATCGGTCCATCGCCGAGCCATCGGCAACCACCGTCGCGGGGTCGACATCGCCGCCCGCGAGCTCGACCATTCGGCGAGCCAGAGCCAGCGTCACCTCGACCACGTCCGGCGGCCCGCCTCCCGCCAGCACCTCGACCGACTCGGTGACCTCCAGGGCATTGCCGACGGCGAGGCCCAACGGCTGGTCCATGTCAGTGATGATGGCGCTTGTGCGGACACCGTGCGCGGTGCCGAGGCCGACCATCGTCGATGCCAGCGACCTGGCCTGGTCGATGTCGGGAAGGAACGCCCCGGAACCGACTTTGACGTCCAGCACCAGAGCGCCGGTCCCCTCCGCGATCTTCTTGCTCATGATCGAACTCGCGATGAGCGGCACGGACTCGACCGTGCCGGTCACGTCACGCAGGGCGTACATGCGCTTGTCCGCGGGGGCGAGGTCGTCTCCGGCTGCCGCGATGACGGCGCCGATGTCGCGGAGCCGGCAGATGAACATCTCGTTGTCCATGTGGGGAGTCCAGCCCGGAATTGACTCGAGCTTGTCGAGCGTGCCGCCCGTGTGGCCGAGCCCGCGCCCCGACAGTTGCGGCACCGCGACTCCGCACGCGGCGACGATCGGACAGAGCGGAAGCGACACCTTGTCGCCGACGCCTCCAGTCGAATGCTTGTCGCAGGTGGCCCGCCCGACAGCGGAGAGGTCGAGCCGTGCGCCGGACGCGATCATCGCGGCCGTCCACGTGGCGAGTTCTCGCGCCGACAAACCACGCCACACGATCGCCATGAGGAGCGCTGACGCCTGTTCGTCGGCGACGGAACGATCGGTGAAAGCCGAGATGAACCAGTTGATCTGCTCGTCGGTCAACTCCCCACCATCACGCTTCGTGCGAATGACGTCGAGGATCGTGATCACTGGTCGAACCGCCGCCACACTCAGCCGCGTCGCGCCGCGACGTCGTCGGGGCCGAACGCCCAGGGCAGCAGCGCAGACAACGGCAACGGGCCGTCGACTGCGTCGATCAGAAGGTCACCCCCGCCGAACTCGAACAGCACCTGACGGCAGCGGCCGCACGGTGCGATCGGGTCTCCGTCGCCGGCCACGGTGCACACCGCAACGAGGCGGGGGCTTTTACCGAGGCTGTCGTCGTCGCTGTGGGTACACACGAGGTGCGACACGAGCGAGCATTCGGCGCACAGCGTGACACCGTAGGAAGCGTTCTCGACATTGGCGCCGAGAACCATCCGTCCGTCGTCGGTCAGGCCCGCGGTGCCGACCCGAACGCCGGAGTACGGGGCGTAGGAGCGCTCGGTCATCCGTTTGGCGGCGCTGCGCAACGCTGCCCAGTCGATATGGGCGTCGACGGCGCCATGTCCGGTCATCAGTGCGCCTCTCCTCGGCGGTACGGCTGGCCTTCCGCGGCCGGTGGGCGAAGACGTTGCGACGAGGTGGCGAGCACGACGAGCGTCACGACGTAGGGGGTGAGGTACGAGAGCGAGTCGGCCAGTTCGTCGACGGTGAGGTAGCCGATGAGGAACATGGCTCCGGCAGCACTCACGATCGACGCAGCCACGAACCGCTTCCGGGCTACATCCACCGCCGCGACGAGGGCACACAGGATCGCCGCCAGCAGGAACAACGCCGGAACGGCGGACGAGGCACGGAGCTGCAACCCGTCGGAGTAGCCGAACAGGAGCGCACCGGCCGCGAGACCGCCGGGACGCCAGTTGCCGAAGATCATCGTTGCCAGGCCGATGAAGCCCTTGCCGCCGGTCTGTCCCTCCCGGTAGATCGACGCCAGCACGATCGACAGGAACGCGCCGCCGAAACCCGCGCACATGCCGGACAGCACCACGCCCCCGTACTTGATCCGGAGCACCGGCACGCCGAGCGATTCCGCCGAGTAGGGGTTCTCTCCGATGGCGCGGAGGCGAAGCCCGAACCGCGTGCGCCACAGCAGGAAGGAGGCGGCGACGAGGATCACGGCGGCGGCGATCGTGGCCAGGCTCACGCTCGTCGTGAGTCCGCGGACGACGCCGGCGACGTCGCTCACGAAGAACCAGTGGCGATCCTCCAACGACTTCAGGCCACTGCTGATCCCCGGGACGGTGATGTCGGCGATCTCCCCGCTGCGGCGCGGTGACTGGGTCGCGCTTCCGCCGGACTCGGCGTCATAGGCGATCACCGACAGAAAGCGAGCGAGCCCCGGGCCGACGATGTTGATCGCGACGCCGGAGATGATGTGGTCGACGTTGAACGTCACGGTGGCGATCGCGTGGAGAAGCCCGCCCAGTGCACCGCCCGCCACCCCGAGGAGCAGTCCCCACCAAGGGCCGAACTCGTACGCCCCGTACGCCCCGAACCACGTGCCGAGGACCATCATCCCCTCGAGCCCGATGTTCACGATCCCGACACGCTCGGCGAAGATTCCGCCGAGTCCCGCCATACCGATCGGGACCGCGAGTCGGAGCGCGGCGCCGATCGTCCCCTGTGACGTGAGGCCGTTGGCACCGCTGATAACCCGGACCAGCGACATGACCGCCAGCGCTCCCACAACGACGACGACCGTGCGTTGCCACGCGGGGAGTCCAGGCCATCGGCCGACCGGCCCGGTCGCGGGTGGTGGAAGCTGCTCTGCAGGGGCCGGGGAGGCGGTCAGGGTCACGACGCCACCGCCAGGGCTGCGTCCAGGCTCCTCGACGCCCGTTCCTGAGTGCGTCGTTCCTTCACCCGTCGAGCGATCTCGTAGACGACGACGACGGTGAGCACGAGCACACCCTGCATGATCACCACGATCTCCTTCGGGATGCTCTCCAGGTCGAGGAAGGGTGCGGCGGAGTCGAGGAACCCGAACGTCATCGCCGCGGCGATGATTCCGACGGGACTGTTGCGACCCAGCAACGCCACGGCGATTCCGCTGAACCCCAGGCCGAGCTGTAGATCGCTGCTGTAGGCGTGTTTGTCGCCGAGCACCTGCGGCATTCCCACCAGCCCTGCGACGGCACCAGACAGCAACATCGCACTGACGACCATCCGCTTCGGATCGATGCCGGCGGTACGAGCCGCGGTGGGGTTGGTGCCCGAGGCCCGCAGGCGGAACCCGAAGCGGCTCTTCCACACGAGGACGTAGTAGGCGACCCCGAGTGCGGCGGCGACGAAGATGAAGCCACTTATGTTGTGCAGGTTCTCCGAAACAAGGTTCGGCATCCACGCCGACTTGGGCAGTTCCTCGGACTTCGGGTTGAGTCGGCCCTCCTCCCGGATCGCGAACACCTCGGCGAACAGGAACGCCAGGACGCCGGTCGCGATGTAGTTCAGCATGATCGTCGAGATCACCTCGCTGACACCTCGGTACACCTTGAGCAACGCTGGGATCGTCGCCCAGAGCGCTCCGGCCGCCATGGCGGCCACGATGCACAGGGTCACGTGCAGAACAGGTGGCAACTCGACGGATGTCCCGACCGCCACCACCGTGAGCATCGCCACGCGGTACTGACCCTCGACCCCGATGTTGAACAGGTTCATCTTGAACCCGATCGCCACGGCGATAGCGGAGATGTAGAGCGGTACGGCGCGCTGTGTCGCGTCGATCCAGGCGGTCCGTTCGGACATCCGCGATCCGAGGGTGGAGAACGCGTCGGCCGGGTCGATGCCGCTGATGGCCATGAGCGCTGAGGTGAGACCGGTGGCGACCAACAGGGCGACGAGCGGTGCGGCCAGGCTGATCGCGATGTTGCCCCAGTTCACGTTCCGTCGGGTGATCGAGGCCGTCTTCATGCGACCGCCTGGCGCTCGCCGGCCATGTACATGCCGAGCTGTTCGGGTGTGGCGGTGGCTGGGTCGAGGTGAGCGGTGACCTCGCCGCGGAACATGACGAGCAGGGTGTCGCTCAGGCCGATGAGCTCGTCGAGGTCTGCGGAGATGAGGAGCACCGCGAGCCCGTTAGCTCGAGCGCGGCGCAACTCCTCCCAGATGGCGGCCTGAGCCCCGACGTCGACGCCGCGGGTCGGGTGGGCGGCGATGAGCAGACTGGGACCGGCAGTCATCTCGCGCGCCGCGATCAACTTCTGCTGGTTGCCGCCCGACAAGGCGTAGGCCGGGACGGCGTTGCCGGGCGTGGCCACGGCGAAGCGGTCGACGGCCGTGTCGCACTCCGCCTGGGCCCGCCGAGAGCTGATCCACGCTCCGGAGCCGAACCGGGGGGAACGGTCGTGGCCGAGGATCATGTTCTCCCACAACGGCGACTCGAGCAGCAGCGCCTCGCGGTGGCGGTCGAACGGGATGTAGCCGATCCCGGCGTCGCGACGCTCCTGAACACCGAGCGTCGACAGGTCGGTGTCGCCGAGGAGGATCGTCCCATGAGTTGTCGGTCGGAGGCCGAGGATCGCCTCGACGAGCTCGAACTGACC
>WBZL01003835.1_pt1 | contig 13450 bp, 1 predicted proteins | sample 5204291 | NCBI WGS metagenome assembly WBZL01 (sample SAMN12344345, study PRJNA552823) | activated sludge metagenome | biome: Activated sludge suspended growth; feature: Nitrification reactor; material: Wastewater; isolation source: activated sludge from nitrification reactor of wastewater treatment...
CACACATACCCCCACCCCCTCCACCACCCAAAGCCCCACGCCCACCCAAACCCCGACGATCACCCAAACGCACACCCCTGGCCCTTCTCCGACCGACACCCAAACCCCTCCCCCAACCTTTACTGCCTCTCCCTCCGCCACGCTCCCGCCCTCGCTGACCCCCACCCTCACACACACCCCGGACCCGAATGCGACAGCGACTTCAACAGCCACTTCGACAACCATCCCCACGTCCACCCCCACCGCAACGGAGAATGACCACCAGGTATTTCTCCCCCTCATTCTGAAATAAAAAAGTCTGCTACTGACATCCCCCTCCCCGACGCTTTGGCGGGGAGGGGGCCTGCAAACTTCGGAAATCCTGTTTTTGAGGGGAGGCAATTTGTGATCGTTTTCTGATCGTTCAATCCATATACTTTCATTTCAAGTCATCCAACTATTTAACCCTCTCGAGGTGAGCTATGAAATTAACCCGTTACCCCTATCGTATCGCGTACACTGCCGTCACTTTACTTTTTATCCTCTCCCAATTTGTCACCGCATTAAGCCCCGCCCTCGCCAACGCACCCGCCTCCCCAATTCCTAATTCACAATTCCCTATTCCCAATTCCCCAATAACCCAATCGCCGATTGCGCTTTCCCGCGTCCAGTCTTCCTACGTCGCCGGGCAAACGGTGGTCGAATTCACCCTCACGAACAACCTCCCCGCCACCCGCGCCCCGGAAATTTCCGCCAGCGCGACCGCGACCGAAACGGTGGACCTCCTCGCCGCCTTCATCGCCACCGACGACGTGAACACCTTGCGCGGGATCACCCTCGCCGACACCCTCGCCGCCGGAACGACTCTGCTCGACGCCTCCGGGAACCCCACCCAAGCAGGCAACACCCTCACCTGGACCCTCCCCGATTTGCCCCCGCAAGCGAGCACCACCCTCACCTTCTCCCTTCAAACCCCCGCGCAGAGTTCCGGCTTTGTGAACCTCGACACCGGCGCGCAGGCCAACGCCGAACAATGGGGCGACCCCATCACCGCCACCGCCCCGCCCGCCGTGCTGATCCCGACCGGGATTGACGCCGCCTTCACCCTCCCGACCGTAGACGCCAACGCCCGCGACGCGGACATGCTCTGGAAATCGGCGGAGTTCGGGCAGGACGCGCTCGCCCTGTTCGGGTACGTGCAAAGCCTGGGGTACGAAGCCTACGCGGGGTCGCTCCGCGGCACGCGCGGCACGCTGTGGGGGGAAGCGGGCAATTCGGCGGACAAATCCAGTCTGTTGATTGCGATGTTGCGCGCAGCGGGCATCCCCGCGCGGTATCGGCACGGGGCGCTCTCCAATGCCGACGCACAGACGCTGATCGAGAGCATGTTCGCCGCTCAAGGAGCGGTCGCGCACACAGGCCTCGCAGGTTCGATCCCCGCAGGGACCCCCGTCAGCGATCCGGTTAACGATCCCGAACTGCTCGCGCTTGTCGCCGATCACTGGTGGGTGGAAGCGTACCTGCCCGGTTCCGGCTGGACGAATCTCGACCCGTCATTCGCCACCGCCCAACCGGGGGACGTGTTCGCCACACCGGGTTCCAACGACCAGATTGCCGAACTGCCCACCAATACCCGCCAGCAAGTGACCTTTGTGCTGGAAGTGGAGCAATATAATTCGTTCCCGATTGGCGGCGTGTTTCTGAACACCTTCACCCCGCTCACTGCGACGTTTGCCATGCCCGAACTGGCGTCAAAAGCGGTCACGTTTGGGCATATGGTGGTCACGGATGTGCAGGGGGGCATTTACACGAACATCACCCACACCTACACGCCCTACTTTGCCGTCGGGGGGGATGATTTTATGTACTTTGGCGACGAATTTCAGGATTTGTTGACCACGTTTCCGCTTGCCACGCATTTTACGACCGCGGAATGGTTGCACGTCACCATCACCGCGCCGAACGGGCAGGTGACGGATAGCTTCACCCGCGAGTTGAAGGATTTGATCGGGCTGGATGTGCGCCTGAACGGGGGCAATCCGACCCTGACCAACGACGATAACGCGCCGTTCGCAACGGGAAGCGATCTGTTTGCCAGTTGGTTTCTGCCCAACGAGGTCAACAATCTGCAATACGCCGAACGCGCGCAAACCGAAAACATGCGGGATGTCATCGCCACCGCCATCACCGCCGACAACCTGCCCGAAGATTTGAACACCCCGGAAGGTTCCGCGGCGTTCTCGGACATGTTTTTGCAATACCTTCAAGCCCGCAACGAGCAGTACGCCCTCGCTGGGCTGGAGTTTGCCAAACTCGCCGACCCTGCCAACCGGGACATCGAAAACAATCTGGGGGTCAACATGGTGTATGAAAAACCCCGCATCATCATTGCCAGCAGTCAGGAACACGACGATTCGGTGCTGACCGCGATGGATCTGCGCTCGACCGAGGCCAGGATTCTCGTCAGCCCCGGACAGGCGCAGGCCGCCGCGTTCACCGCCCAATGGATGAAAGCGGTCGGGGAATCGTACTTTGAAGGGGACGCCATTTACCGGCTGACCGGGGAATTCCCGCTCACCATCTCCCGCATTTTCGACGAAATGGGCGGGCAGGGCATCGCCCCGATCTGGATCACCCCCTCGGACGTGAACCTGCTCTCGCTTTACTTCCCCGATTCTGCCTCAACCGCCTACGCCAAACAGGCGCTCATCGAAGGCAAGTCTATCCTGATCCCCTCCTCCCCCGTCACGATTGACGGCGAACCCGTCCTGGGTTGGTGGGAAGTGGACCCGCAAACGGGCATGGTCAACAGCGTGATGGATAACGGCCTGCACGTTTCCGCGCTCGAATGGGAATATATTAGCATTTTGGTGGATTTCTTATTCCTCCTCAAAGATGCCGGAGAAGTTCAGGAATCGGTCAAAAAACTTTGGACCTGTATCGTCAAAGCCGCCGTCCCCGCCCTGCAAGGCAACCCAGGCGCGCCGGTGAATTGCGTCCAGGGCTGGAGTCCTCCCGGGCCTGGTTTTCCTCAGCAGTCTCTTTCGTGGCGTTACCTCCCCGCCTACCTCTGCCCGGTGGACAATTGCGGGATCGAACAGTTCACGCAAAATTACCCGGATCGTTCCCCGATTCCGTTGCCCGATATGCTCATGGGCTATCACAATACCCTGACTGGGGAAGATTGGGCCGCGCGCACGCTCGAAGTGAATGACAACGGCGGGGGTGGCGGGCCAACGGTTGACCTGTCCGCGTCCCCGTCTTCCGGGTCTGTCCTGCCGGGGGAAACGTTTACGTTCGATCTCTCGGCCTCGGCCAACTTTGACGGGCTGGTAGATGCCTGGGTGTACGCGCCCGAGGGATGGGTGGCCGTGTTTGACGCGACGACGTTGGAAGGGCAGATCACGCCCAAACCGGGCGCGTTGCCGGGGGCTTACACCCTGACCGTGGTCGGACAGGCGCGAGATTTCCCGGACGCGTTCGAGGTCTTTGAAATGACCGTCACCGTGCCCGACGCGGGGGAACTGACCCTCGCTTGGGAAACGGAACCCCACCTCACCGTCCCGGTCGGCGCGGCGTTGTTCGACGCGGTCTCCAATCAGACCAACGACGGCGAAACCGAAGTGCCGAACGCCGCCTTCCGCCTGGACGTGGCGAACCTGTCCGGGCAAAGCAAAGCCCTCACCCTGAGCGTGAGCGGCGCACCGTCCGGGTGGCTCATCCTGAACGGCAAACCGCAAACGACCGCTAACTTTACCCTCGGCCCGAACGAACGCGCCCAGGTCGGTCTGTACGTATCCCCGCCCACCCTGCCCGCGCCCGGCACCGCGTTCAACCTGGACGTGCAACTCTCGGACGGGCAAACGACCGAAAACGCCACCATCCCCTGGACGATGGCCTCCCAACCCTTCAACTTCGTCACCATCGCCCCCGATACGATCTACCTCGGCTCCGATAGCAGTACGGACTTCACCATCGAAATGACCAACGTCGGCAACGACGCGGGCACCTTCCCCGTTTCTGTCTCCCTCCCGCCGATTACCGCCTCCGTCACCGGTCTCCCGGCCCCCATCTCCCTCGCGGTGGGCGAAACCCAAACGTTTAGCGCCACCCTCAGCACCACGGATATTCCGCTGGGGGCGCGTTTCCCGATCATTCTCGGTAGCCCCGCGCCCGGCAGTTACACCCAATACGCGGTGGTGGACGCGCAGATCATCAGCCCCATCACCGAACCCGTTTTCATCGCCTCGGACAACGCCGCGAACGCCTGCACGCTCGGTGAACCCGGCCTGTCTGCCGCGCTCGACTCGCTGGCCCTGGCGATGGTGCATTTGGAGGCCTCGTGTTTGAACGGGGACTGCAACCTGTCGTTGCGTGATCAGGCGGTGAACGCCGCGTATAACGTGGCGGTGTACGCAAGCGGCATTTCGACCGGCCTCATTCAGGATGATGCAGTGATCGCCGTTGCTGACGAATTGGCCACCCACACCGAAAACGCCGATATTCTGGCTGACCTGCAAAATCTGAGTGACGCGGTTGTGGCGCTGGACGCCGAAGTCTGCGCGTGGAGCGCATCCATGCCCGATTTGACGTGGACGCCGTACTACAACGCCGCCTTGCTCAACCAACCCGTGACCTACACACTCAACCTGGAGAATTTAGGCACGCTGGCAACGACGTACAACTTGACTGTGACACTTCCGTCGTCAGTATTCAGTGGTCAGTATTCAGTCAATCCAGGGGAGACGAGTTCTTTCGAATTTCCTGTCAGTTCCCCTGCCATCGACATCCTCGACCTGTCCGCGACGACTACCGTTGCCGATCACCCCGCCATCTCCGACAGTGCGGACGCGCTTCTGAACGCTGTGGACAAGTTCGTGCAACTGACCGCTGTCACCCCCGACCCATCGTTCGTGGAAACGGGCGTGAGTTCCACCGACCTTTCGATTGGCGTGGCGAACAATGCCAACATCCTCCAACCCGCCACCGCGCACGTCGAAATTCTGCACCCCTCCGGCGCAGTCCAGTTCGCGGACGAGTATCCGGTCACGATCCTGGTCGGGTCCCCGCGCAATTACGCGCTCGGCACGGTGGACACCTCGGGCTGGGAAACGGGCGTGTACACGATCACGGTCGCGTTACGTAACCCGTCCGGGGACCTGATCCCTGACGGGTCGGGATACGGCTATCTCGGCGTCGGGCAAACGGTCGGGATCAGTCACGCCGTGGAACCCGTCATCGTTGCCCCCGGCGCGGTCACGGTGACTACCGTCATTACGACAGAGATTTTGACGGAGGGGATCATCACGGAGACGGTTAGCAGTGATCAGTTATCGGTTGATCAGTTACCAGTTACCGATCAACCGATCAACCAACCCCCCGATCACCCAACCAACGCCCTCCCTCAATCCACCTTCGCCATCACCCGTACGGAAGATACCAACTCCGCCATTGCCTACACCGGCATTTGGACGGTGGTCAGCGGCGTGACGACGATCCGCTCCAGCAACAGCGACCACACCTGGGCCGACGCGGCGAATGAAAAAGCGACGCTGGTGTTCGACGGGACGTGGGTACATATTGGGTTTGTGACCGCGCAAAGCGGGGGGCAGGCCGAAGTTTTTGTGGACGGCATCAGCCAGGGGTTGGTGGATACGTTTGCACGGGATAATGGGGTCAAGAGTTATGTGTTTGATGGGTTTACAGACACCACGCACACGCTGGACATTGTGGTGACGGGGACGCGCCATCCCAACGCGACGAATTTTCAGGTGCGGCTGGACTTTATTGACACCTGGGACGGGACGCTTTACCCCGATGGGTTGGTAGAGCAGGACAGCCCGCGCATCTGGAAGAGTGGGGACACGGTGAACGTCGTGGATGCGAACGCGAGCGGGGGCACATACATGCAAGATGGTGGGCACAACAGCAGTTCGCTCTGGTTCCCGTTCACGGGGGATTCCGTCACCTTTTTGGGCCTTGCGAACGGGGATGGCTTTCGCACGAGTGTGTACGTGGATGGAGTCTGGCAGGATAACTTGTGGATGTACAACAGCACGTCCATTTCCCGCACGCTGTCCTTCGACGGGCTGGGCGCTGGCCCGCACGTGATGCGAATCAGCAATTACTTCCTGGAACCGAACACGGATGCGTTCATCACCCCCGCCATTGAACCGGGGTACGTGCCACCCACATCCCCCGGGATTGTGCGTTATGAAGAAGATCACCCGGCGTTGTTATACAACGGGTATCCCTTCACCCTTCGCAAAAGCACCTGGTTCCGCAACACAGCGACCTCGCCTACCACGAGCGATATTGGCAACGCCGAGTCGAACACCCTCAACGACTCCGTCAGCCTGACCTTTGACGGGGTTTGGGTAGCGCTTGGCTTTACGGGGCGGACAAGTGGCGGGTTGGTCGAAGTGTTCATTGATGGCGTCAGTTACGGGACGGTGAACACGTATCACCCAGTTGTGGGCAGACCGGTGGAATTTCAATTCGGCGATCTGGCTCCAGGCACACATACCATTACCCTGGTTGTCCTCAATCAATTCATTCCACCGAGTACAGGCGGTTTTGTGTTCTTCGATTACATGGACGTATGGGACGGCACAGATATGCCGAATGATATCGTCAATGTGCGAAAAGGCGAACCTGCTCCCAGCCTGCACTTCAACAAGTCCGGCGTAGACGCCGCCAACGCCAACGCGATTAACGGCGACTACTTCGCTTCGGGTCTCCCCAACAGCGCGGCGGGCGTGTGGTATTCCTTCATTGGCAACTCGGTCACGATCTACGGCCTCACGAGGAACAACACGACCTCGATGGATGTGTTCATTGACGGACAGTTCATCGAAACTGCCGACTTCGATTATCCCTTTAGCGAAACGACGTTTGCCCGGCACTACACCGGGTTGGCCGATGGCCCGCACACCCTCCGCGTGCACAACTTGGCGACCATGCGCGTGGACGCGTTCGCCTCCAACCAGCCCACCGTCCCCTACCAACCCATCGCCGAATGGTGGGATGACACCCCGGCTGGTTCCACCGGCGCGTTTGGCACCCCCGCGGGCATGTTGATGGGCATTGCGGCAGGCGACATTGACGGCGACGGCCTGACCGAGATCGTCGCCCCGTCCGACACCTTCGCCCCCGGCGGGTTTGGCAACGCGATCTTCATCTTCCGCGGCGATGGCGGCGACACCGGCGACGGGGACCCGATCATCCAGCGGATTGACTTCCCCGCGTTGGGGACGGGCGTCGGGCGCGAGTACATCGGCTCGGTCGCCCTTGCAGACCTGGATGGTCTACCCGGCTCCGAAATCATCGTCGGTTCCGAGGTGGGTATGTACGCCTTCTATAATACAGGAGCTTCGTACTGGTTCACCGACACCTTCCACGGCAATTCCAATGCGACCACCGTGACCCCCGTCGTCGGAAACCTCGATCTGGACGCCGCGCCGGAAATCGTCGTCAACATGGACAACACACTCGTGGTCTACCATGCCGATGGCAGTATTGCCTGGTCACAGACTTTCGCCAGCGATGTAGGTATGCCTCTCCTGGCCGATATGAACGGGGATGGCCTGCTCGATATTCTCTCGTATGACCTCACCGGGATGGTGTACGCTTACAACTTCAACTACGGCTCGCCCGTGCTGTTGTGGCAATACCAACTTTCGTCAGCCATCAACATTGTGCGTGGCGGCCCAGCAGTCGCCGATGTCAATGGAGATGGGTTCCCCGACCTGGCCATCTCCCACGATGGCATCCACACGGTGCTCGATCATACGGGCAATCTCGTCTGGTCTACCCCGCTCGATCCGGGCGCGCCGGGCGGCGTTTCGATTGCGGATATTGATGGCGATGGCGAACTCGAAATCGTGACCGGGATGATGCACAACGACGGGATCGGCATCGGGCGGCTATTTGCCCTCAATGCAGACGGTTCAATCCTTTGGGAACGTCCCGCCTACGATGACACCTCCGCCAACTCCCAATCCGTCCTCGACGTAGATGGCGATGGCGTATACGAAATCGCCTGGAACGGTGCGCAGTACGGCTTCACCATCTTCAACGGGGCCGACGGCGAAATTCTGTTCCAGGAACCCCTGGCCGAATCCCTCACCGCTACCGACTACCCGATCTTCGCCGATGTGGACAACGATGGGTATGCCGAAATCGTCGTGCCCAGCAATGGGGGGCTGGTTGTCTTCGGGCAGGATGGCGTCTGGGGCGCGTCCCGCCCCGTATGGAACCAGCACAGCTACCACATCACCAACATCAACGATGACCTGACCGTGCCATTCAGCGAGCCGAACAGTTGGACCGTGCATAACACCTACCGCACCCAAACCACCAACCCTAACCCCCTCCCCTCCTACGCCATCGCCCTCACGCATACCATTGGCCTGGACAACGTCACTGTCCTCACGAACACCTTCAACATTCCACCTACCACGAGCAACGATCCGGCCTACGGCTGGGACTACTCCGTCACCTGGGAAAACACCGTTGTCACCCAAACCTTCACCAGCCTGCTGACGAACCTTCAGCCCGGCGAATCCCGCATGGTCGCGCAGGGCACCACCGCCGATTACGTCGCCCCCGGCGGGATGAACCATCTCGAACTGCCGCCATTGTTCGTCAGCGTGGCGCACATCGTGGACATCCAACCGGTCACGCAAACGGTGGGCGCGGGGGCCAGCGTGGTGTTCGATGTCGTCCTCACCAACCCGTCCGGGGCCAGTGTGATGTTCAACCTGACCGCAAACGGCCTCCCGACCGGGTGGGCCACGCTTTCGGGCGCGGTCCCCGTCCCGGCCAATGCCTCCGTCACCGTCCCCCTGACCGTGGACGTGCCCATCGACGCCGAACTTGCCGCGTATCCCTTCCAAATCAACGCCACCACCGATCAAGGTTGGGCCGATCAAGCAGGTGGGGTGCTGACCGTGGCAAACCTGCTCGAACTGAGCATCACCCCCGCGAACCAAACCGTCACGACGGGCGAAGTGGCGACCTACACCCTCTCCCTGACGAACGCGGACACCGTCGCCCGCACCTACACCCTCTCCGGCAGTGGTCTGGCCCCCCTCACCCTGCCCACGGAAGTGACTGTCCCCGCCAATAGCACCGCCGCCATCGCCTTCTCCGCCCAGGCCGTGAGCGAAGGCGCAAACCCGTTCACGCTTACTGCGGCGGAAGAAAACGGCACCGCAAGCGGGCAAGCCACCGCCACCGTGACGGGCGAAGGCTTCCAACAAGTCGAAGTGGCGATCCTCCCCGCCACCGCCCCGACCGGGCCGGGTGTGCTGACCCCGTTCGCCGTCCAAATCACCAACCTCGGCACCGTGCCCGACACCTACGACCTGACCGTCTCCACCCCCGCCGGGTGGGAGACCTCCCTGACCCTGTTCGGCCAACCCGTCGAAACGGTAGCCGTGGCCCCCGGCGCGGACAACGCCGTCACCGTTCAACTCCTCCTCACCCCAGCCACCGACGCCAACCCTGGCGATTACGACTTTAGCGTCACCGCGCAATCTTTGGTGTCGGATACGGGTGCGGGCGTGGCGCAGGTCGGCAATCTTGGGGTCTCGGTCGCCCTCTCTGGCCCGGCGCAGGTGTCCGGCAGTGGCGCGTGGGACGTGACGGTGACGAACAACGGCGCCGTGGCGGACACCTATGATCTGACCGCCTTCGGGCCATTCGCCCAATACGCCCAGATGACCCCCTCCAGCGTGACGCTGGCCCCCGGCGCCTCCCAAACCGTGCAGTTGACCGCGAGCGGGTTCGATGCTTTCCTCGCTACGGATTATCTCCTCGGAGTCCACGCCCAATCCCAAACGCAAAGTTTTGTGCAGGACGAAGACACACAGACCGTTTCCATCGTCCTCGTGGAGGGCGTGGAAGTGAACTGGCAACCGAACGAACAAACGGTCCAGGGCACCACACAAGCTACGTTCACACTGATTGTGACGAATACGGGAAACAGCCAAACCACGTTCGACCTTTTGACCAGTGCGCCGTCAGGGGTAAATGTAGAGGTGCTAGCGTCCTTGACCATTCCTGCCTTTGGGTCTGCGACGATGGCGGTGGTTGTCAACGTCCCCGGCAATGGGACCTACCCGATCACCCTGACCGCTGAGAGTGGAAACTCTCAAGCGAGTGACACGGCGACGCTTATTGTCGATGGGATTGTGCCCCCGGCTGTGTACATTTATCTTCCCATTGTCACGAAGCAATAAAGATAAGGGAGTGAGGTTTCAGCCGTTCTTAAGGAAAGCGTCATTCCCCATGTCGCCCCGAATTTCTTATAAGCAACGGAAGTGAGACAAAAAAAGATGGTGAGTTAGGTTTAGCTCACCATCTTTTTTTTATCGGTTACCCGATGAAGGCTTTTCCTTTAGTTATTGTTGCTAATAACGGGGAGGAAGACATCAAAGGATGGTGGGGCGGGGACATCCGCTGTCGTAGTGAGATCAGCACTGTCGGTAGCCGTGACATCACCTTGTGAGGTGGCGGTGACGGTGGTGACATCGCTGTCGCCGTCCGCCGCATCGTTCGGTACAGTGACGGCCACGGTGAAGGTGGCGCTCTCGCCAACACTCAGCGTTAAGCTGACGTCAGAGAGGGCGGCCGCCCATACACCCGTACCACTCAGGTCGATAGTATCAACCGTGTTGCCGGTGTTGGTGACAGTCAGGGTATAGGTGACCGTCTCGCCCGCGTTGGCGGAGGCAGTCTGATCAGCAGACAGCACCACGCCATAGGTAGGCGCTTCAACGGTCAAGGTTAATGGGACAGTTACCAATGGGGTGACGGGGTCATTGCTCCCAACACATAAGGTACCTGTGTAGGTGCTTCCAACCGTTAATCCGGTCGTGTCAAAGGTAACGTCGACTGTAGAACTGCTGGCCGCGGCGGTGGTGCCGCTCAACGGATTTACGCTTACCCAAGAAATATCCTCAGGGTTGACGCAGGCACCCGCGCTCGGACCGGTATCTCCGGTTACATTCATCACAATCTGCATGTTCGGGAAGCCAATCCCCGCGGTGTCAGTGGGTTCGGTGACGCCACAATCGGCGGCGGCGAGATAGCTGGGGGAAGTCTGTCCATCCGCGTTCGAGCCAATGAAGAAGCTATTCCCATCAACTTGTCCATTGGGTGTGAAGACTTCCACTACTAGTGTGCCGCCCGCAGGAATGTTACCTGTAACAGGGACGGTGAAAATGCTAAGCGTTTGATCCGGCACTGTCGCATTGGCCGACCCGACCAGGGTTAAGTTCGCCCAGGTGAAGGGGTCACTCGGATCCCAGGTGTACAGGTTGACAGTGACGGGTTGGTCCCCAGTCGCGCCAGTCGCCTGCTCCACACCAAAGGAGACTTCGGTGACATCAAAGGGATCGGTGATGCCGAAATCGGCCAGGGTGAAGTGGCGCAGGTAGCTGTTATCGGTGTGAAGTCCGCCCGCATTACAGGAGACGGAATTCAGGGCGGTGATGTTTTGGGTGGCCGAATGGGTGATGGTCGTCAGCCCTTCGGGAGCATTGAGTGTGTGCTGGGCGGTTTCGCCTTTTCCAGTGCCGATGGGCGAGAAGGTAAAGGGTCCATCGCCAAAGGTCACGGTACCCACTTGGGCGCTAGGAAGTGTAACGGTGGAGTAGAGAACCGCCGGGACGGCATCTTCTTCAATCGTCCAATCCAAGGGATCATTTCCTACGTTGCTGATGGTCAAACTTTCCGTGACAACCGTATCAACGCCGTAAGCTAGGTCGTAGCTTTCCGGGGAAACGACGATTTCTGGCACGAGGGGAACCAATGCAAAGTTTTGAACGGTTGTAACACCGGTAATAACGGTCACGGCATTGACGGTTTCAGCAATGTAATCGGTCGCAGAAGCTGTCACATCGTAGTCGCCAGCCAGTAGACTCAGGGTGTAGGAACCACTTCCGTCGGTGGTGGTATTGCCTGTTTCAGGGCCGACAGCGGTGATCGAAGCGCCAACGATAGGATCGCCCGTGTTTACATCCGTTACGGTGCCGGAGATGGCGCCATTGGTCGGATTATCGACGGTAGGCACAAGACACCATTCGTTCACGGTGCCGGTGTCGCCACCCGCACCATCCGAAACGGTCATCACCCAGGTGCCGGAGAGATCTTCGCCATCAAAGACACTGAGGGGGTTGTTGGGGGTGGGGCTACCAAAGAGGGCGGGATCAGTACCGCATTGGTTTTCCACGGGGCCATCGCCACCTTCATCATCTAACGCGGCATCCACATTGTTGCCGGAACAGCCGAAGCCGGTGCCGGTGTAGCCAGGACGGTCTACGATGGTCGCGCTAGTGCCTGTGTCTTGGTGAGTGATGGAGAAACTCAAGTCACCCACGTAGGAATGGTTGGCATTGAGAGAGACATTTAGGTCTAGTAAGGTGCCGCTGTTACCGACGACAAAGTTATCTGAGGCGCTTGTGTTATCTGCGATCACCAGGTTTGGTGTGCGGCAGAGCAAGGCCAGGGTAACAAAGGAGAAGGTTGTCGAGGTGGCACTATCACCACAGGCATTGCTGGCGGTTACACGCCAGTAGTAAAGGGTGCTACTGGAGAGGGAAATACCGGGGGTGTAGCTGTTGGTGGCAACTGTTGCGCTGTCCACGATATTGGTGAAGCCAGAATCCGTCGCGATTTCGATGAAGTAAGATTCAGTTTGAGCCGCGGCGCTCCACTGGAAGGTGGGTTGCAACGAAACATCTGTCGCACCGTTGGCGGGACTCGTGAGGGTTGGGGTTCCAGGAGCCGCAGTGTACACATCAAGGGTGACGGTTGCGGTATGTGTGCTGGTCGCGGCAACGCCCACAACATCGATACTGTAGTTGCCTGCCGCGGCTGAACCGGTACTGCCAATCGTGAGGTCACTGGTCCCTGGCGGGGTAACGGGGTTGACGGAGAAGCTGGTCGTGGTCCCGGCGGGGTTGCCGAGGGCGGAGAGGGTCACCTGATCGGTATAACCCTGAACCTGCCCAACGTTGACGTTGAATACGGCGTCATCGGGGGTGCAGATCGCCTGGGTGTCGGGGGTGACAGTGAGGGTGAAGTCGGGGCCTAACGCGCCGGTACATTCAGGAAGCCGGAAAACGATGACACGGGTATTCCAACTGAACCCTGCATCATTGGTTTCATGGTATTCCGTGGTGTACCAGAAGGTACAGCTATCGGCAGGGTCCACGTTCATCGCACTGTAATCACCCCAGCGTACTTGCGCGGTTTGTACGCCGGAGCCTGCGAAGCCAGTGGCTTCGGCTTGGAGCGTTCCTACGGGATCAGTTCGCAAACGGGTGGCATAGCGGATGGAAGGAATGGTGGAGGTACTGCTGACGCTGTACCCCAGAGCGACGTTGCCGGAGCCATCCATCGCAATACTGCCCATCCAGCGGTGGTCGCTGTTCGGGGCATAGGTGCCTTCCTGGTAGAGGTC
>WBZL01003836.1_pt1 | contig 13449 bp, 7 predicted proteins | sample 5204291 | NCBI WGS metagenome assembly WBZL01 (sample SAMN12344345, study PRJNA552823) | activated sludge metagenome | biome: Activated sludge suspended growth; feature: Nitrification reactor; material: Wastewater; isolation source: activated sludge from nitrification reactor of wastewater treatment...
CGAGCGCGCCGTTGGCCACGCAGACCGTCACCCTGCGCATGGCCCTCGACGAGCTGCACCACGCCGCCCTCTGCGGCCGTGTGATCGAAGCCCTCGGCGCCGCGCCCGTCGCCACCGCCGAGCCCGCCCTCGCCCCCATGCCCCGCCACGCCGACGTAGGCTCGGCCCGCGAGCGCGCCCTGCGCAACGCCCTCTTCGTCGGCTGCCTCGCCGAGACCGTCGCCGTCGCCCTCGTCTCCCACGAGCAGCTCATGCCCGCGGCTTCACGGGCCGCGGGGCTGGTGGTCATCCCGCTCGCCTGGGCCCTCATCGGCGCGCTCCCGGTGGGGCTCGCCAGCGCCATCACTCGCTTCCGCAAGGCCTGAGGTCGGGCCTCGCGGCCCCCCCGGGGGCCCCTCACCGGTCACCTGCGCTACTCTCGAACCCCGCGGCCGCCCTCATGGAGAACCTCCTCGGCTACACGGCCTTCCTCGTCAGCGCCGGCCTCTTCCTGGTCGGTCTCTTCGCCCTGCCCGCGCTGCGGGCGGTGGCGATGCTGGTCTCGGGGATCAACTCGGCGGCCCGCTCGATCGAGAGCTGGATGAAGCTCCGGTCGCTCGGCGAGGCGCCGGAGCGGCCGCTCGCCCTCGCGGGCCTCAGCCCTCCGCTCGCCGACCTCGCCCGCCAGACCCGCCTCCTCGCGCTCGAGCTCCGCCGCTACAGCGACCGCGCGATCCTCTGGCCCGACGCCCCCGCCGAGGAGCGCCCCAACAACTGGTGGAGCGCCTTCGTCGGCGTCAGCGGCTACGAGCACCCGACCGACGCCGATCGAGAGGTCTGGGAGTGGCTGCGCTCGCTCGATCGCCTCGCCAGCGGCGAGCGCGAGCGACTCGCCGGTGTCGGCGTCGACCCGGCCACGATCCGCGCCGAGCTCGTGCAAGAGCGGGCGCCGGCCGAGCACGTCCGCGCGCTCGCGGGGCTCTTCGCCTCCCTCGACGAGCGCATGCAGGCCCTCGCGCCCTCCGGCTACCGCGGCCAAGGGGCGCACGTCCCGACGGCGACGCCCGGCGCCGCCGCCCCTCGCTTCGCCCTCACTCGCGACGCCGATGACGCGGGATCGGACGCCGACCCCGGCGACGAGGCCACGCTACGCGAGCGCGAGCGCCGATGGGCCGAGGTGCTCGATCGCTACAGCGGCGGCATCTCGCGGATCGCCGCCTCCCACGCCCGTGACCGCGGCGAGCGCGAGGACCTCGAGCAGGACATCGCCCTCGCCCTCTGGCAGGCCCTCCCCGCCTTCCGCGGCGAGTCCTCGATTGGGACCTTCGTCCACCGGATCGCCCGCTACTGCTGCTACCGCGTCCTGCGTCGTCGCGGCAAGTTGCAGCTCGACGACTTCGCCGACGAGATCGGCGACCCCACCGCCTGCATCGAGACCTGGATGACCGACGCCGAGGATCGACGCCGCCTCGAGCGAGCGCTCGCCCGCCTGCCCGAGGGCCTCGAGTCGACCCTCACGCGCCGCCTCGCCGGCCAGAGCTACACCGAGATCGCCGACGCCCTCGGGATCTCCGAGCAGAACGTGTCCGTCCGGCTGGTCCGTGCGCGCGAGCGGATCTCGCAGGAGCTCCGCACCGCCTGAGCCCCGCACCTCCGCCGACCCGAGCGCCCTCGCCGCCTCGTGCATCCGCTCGCTCGCTCGCCCGTGACCACGTCGATCGATCCGCGCGGGCGCCATCGCGCGAGCCCTGGAGCCGCGCAGCCGGACGCCCGCGCCGCCGTTGCAGCGTCGACGACCTCCGCGTAACCATCGACGGATGCGTCGCCTCCCTCGCCTCTCCGCCTCGCCCGCGCTCTACCTCTCGCTGAGCCTCGCCCTCGCCTGCAGCGGCGGCGACGACGGCCCGCCGGGGTCCTCCGCGACGGAGAGCGGCAGCGGCTCGACCCAGGGCTCGAGCGGCGCCGGCCCGACCAGCGGCGCCACCACCACCGCCGCCGAGACCGACACCGCGACCGCCGGCACCGCCACCGCGGCGACCGACACCGCCGCGACCGACACCGCCGCCACCGACACCGACACCGACACCGGCGCCACCCCGCCGGTCTGCGGCAACGGCGTCATCGAGCTCGGCGAGACCTGCGACGACGGCACGGACAACGGCCCGACCAGCGCGTGCAAGGCCGACTGCACCCCCAACGTCTGCGGCGACGGCGACGTCGGCCCCGACGAGGCCTGCGACGACGGCGTCAACAACGGCACCCCCTCCAGCAACTGCACCGCCGCCTGCGAGGCCAACGAGTGCGGCGACGGCGTCCTCGGCCCCGACGAGGCCTGCGACGACGGCGCCAACAACGGCGACAACAACGCCTGCACCTCGATGTGCCTCCCCAACATCTGCGGCGACGGCCTCGTCGGCCCCGGCGAGGCCTGCGACGACGGCAACAGCGACGACAAGGACGAGTGCACCAACGCCTGCGCCCTCGCCACCTGCGGCGACGGGATCGTCTCCGCCAGCGAGGCCTGCGACGACGGCAACATGGTCGACACCGACGAGTGCACCGCCAGCTGCACCGCCGCCTCCTGCGGCGACGGCTTCGTCCAGCTGGTCAACATGGAGCTCTGCGACGACGGCATGATGAACTCCGACCAGGGCGAGTGCACCACCGCCTGCGAGGACGCCGTCTGCGGCGACGGCCTGGTCAAGAGCCTCGGCATGAACCCCGAGGAGTGCGACCTCGGCGCGGGCAACGGCCCCGGCAAGGCCTGCAACGCGATGTGCAAGGCCAACGTCTGCGGCGACGGCGACGTCGGCCCCGGCGAGCAGTGCGACGACGGCAACCTCGTCAACAAGGACGGCTGCAGCGACAAGTGCGTCCTCGAGGTCTGCGGCAACAACGTCGTCGACGGGGCCGAGCAGTGTGACGACGGCAAGAACGGCAACCAGGACGACGGCTGCACCGACCTCTGCCTCCTCCCGGTCTGCGGCGACACCTACGTGCAGATGAGCAAGGGCGAGCAATGCGACCTCGGCCAGAACAACAGCGACGGCGGCGCCTGCACCCTGATGTGCAAGTCGGCCAAGTGCGGCGACGGCCTCATCTGGATCGGCAAGGAGCAGTGCGACGACGGCGTCAACAACGGCAACACCAAGGCCTGCAAGGCCGACTGCACCAAGCAGTACTGCGGCGACGGCTACGTCGGCCCCGGTGAGGCCTGCGACGACGGCAACAAGATCGACAACGACGCCTGCACCAACACCTGCAAGAAGGCCACCTGCGGCGACGGGATCAAGCAGCCCGGCGAGGAGTGTGACCTCGGCGCCAACAACTCCAACACCGGCAACTGCACCCTCGCCTGCCTCCTCCCCAAGTGCGGCGACGGCTTCAAGCAGGTCGGCAACAACGAGGAGTGCGACGACGGCAACGGCGTCAACACCGACGCCTGCCTCACCACCTGCAAGAACGCCAAGTGCGGCGACGGCTACGCCTGGAGCGGCAAGGAGACCTGCGACGACGGCAACCTCCTCAACAACGACTGCTGCAACTCCACCTGCCAGAAGCTGAAGCGCGTCTTCGTCACCAGCACCGCCTACAACGGCAACCTCGGCGGCCTCGCCGGCAGCGACTCCAAGTGCCAGGCCCGCGCCGTCGCGGCCAACCTCGGCGGCACCTGGAAGGCCTGGACCAGCAACAACAGCTCCAACCCCGCCAGCCGCTTCGCCAAGTCCACCACCGGCTACTGCCTCGTCACCGGCCCCGACGTCGCCCAGTCCTGGGCCGACCTCACCGACGGCTCCATCGACATCCCCATCAACGTCAACGAGTTCAAGGCCAACGTCGGCCAGGCCGACGTCTGGACCGGCACCGACTCCAACGGCACCTCCCTCGTCGAGGACTGCAGCGGCTGGACCGCCAGCGGCGGCGTCCTCGTCATCGGCTACGAAGGCCGCAACAACGCCACCAACGGCAACTGGACCAACACCGGCCTCCTCAACGCCTCCAACTGCTCCACCGCCCAGCGGCTCTACTGCTTCGAGCAGTGACCCGTTCAGAAATTCTCTCTTTGGTTTCGCTCGGTTAGAAACGAGCGAGACCACGCCTCCATCAGTTCTCCAGCGCCTTGATGGCGCTCGAGCTCGCGCCGCGGCGGTCGATGTACCGGCTCGCGGTCTGGAGGTCCTTGTGCCGGAGGTGGGTGGCGACCGCCGCTACGCCCCCGCCGTTGTCGGCGATGCGGGTGCCGCAGGTCTTGCGGAGGATGTGCGTGCCGTGCCACGGCACGCCAGCGAGCGTGACAATCTTGCGCATCCACTTCGCCGCGTCCACCTCCGTCAGATGGTTGCCGCGCGAGTTCGTGAGCACGAAGACGCTACCGTCGGAGCGGAAGGCCCTGAGCGTGTCGAGGAGGCGCGAGGTCAGGGCGACCTCGTCCTCGGTGCGGCCCTTCGGGATGTCGAGTTTGCCGCGCACGAGGTTGCGCCGCACGATCATGCGGCTGCGGGCGAGGTCGAGGTCGTCCCACTGGAGCGCGAGGATCTCGCCGCGTCGGAGGCCGGCGTCCATGCCGAGCAGGAGCATGACGACGTAGCAGGGCCCGAGCTGGGTCGCCGCGTCGAGCAGGGCCTGCTGCTCCTGCGCGTTGTAGGCGATCACGGCGCGGTGGCGCCGGCGGGGCATGTCGATCTTGAACGGCAAGTGCCCGATCACCCCCTGCGCGACCGCGACGTTCATCAGGCGGCGCAACGTCTTCATGACCTCGCACATCGTGTTGTGGGCCTTCGTCGACATGGCCGCCTTGATCGCGGTGATGTCGGCCGGCTTGAGCTCGTCGAGCCGCCGCTTGCCGATCACCGGGACCACGTACCGCCGCAGGTTCAGCTCGTAGTGCATCCGCGTGTTCAGCCCCAGTCGCTCGGCCTGGCAGAGATCGAGGAAGCTCTTGGCGAACTCCTCGAACGTCGGGGCGGGCGGCCGCTCCGGCTCGGGCTCCGGTGCGAGTAGCCGCGCGAGCAGCTCGTTCTCGAGGGCCTTCGCCCACCGCTCGGCGTTCGACTTGCCGGTGACGGGCGCCTTGACCCGTTTCCGCAGGGTGCGTCCCTGGGTGCCGTTGACGATGACGTCGACTTCGTACTCATGCTTCGATCCCTTCCACGGGCGCAGTTTGATCATGGCTGACCTCCCGCGCTCGCACTGTTCGCCGAGAGCCATTGTGCGATGACCCGGGGGTCGAAGCGCAAGGTCCGGCCCAGTCGGACACCGCCGGGGATGCCGCCGCGAGCGTGCCGGGCGTACACGGCTCCCTTGCTCGTGCGGAGCAGTACGGCGAGCTCCTCGACGGTCATCAGTGGCGGCGGCAGCCTCACCTCCTCGCGCGAACTCACGTCGGTAAAGGGTCCGGTCGAGGCGATCGTCCCTCGCCTGTCTGTAGGGACAGCTCGTCTCCTGCGAGCTCCTATGTTGTAAGGATCCGATCTCTCCACGACCCCCTCCCACTTCGTCACGAAGCCGTCGCTTGACCTGCATCCACGACCTGCGCTCACGCAGGCGGTTGGCCCTTCGCACGTGAGCGGGCCACGATCCCCTCCACCATCTTCTCGAAGGTCCCGAGCGTGCGCTCGAGCTGCTCGATCTTTCGGTCGCGGGTGTCCGAGGGGTTCGAGTTGCTCGCGCCTTGCTCGGCGGCGACCGGATGCTGGCTCTTGAACCATGGCCCTTGGACCACAGTCGAGATGTCGCCCGACGCGGCGGGCTCTCGTTGACCTTCGGGCCCGCCGTGCTCATGCTCGACAGAGCTCTTCTTGCCTGGCGCTTGAAGCCCGAGGTCCGTCGACATGGCCGGCGCCACGACCGCTGCAAGCTCCTCCGCAGCCCCCTCGTGCTGTTCCTGGCCGTTCGAGCTCAGGGCCTCGGTCAACACCCGCAGCCGCTCCTCGAGCCGTCCGATTCGCTCGTCGACGATCCGGTCCTGCTCTTCACGTATACGCGTCGAGCTCTCGATCGCCGGGCCAGTAGCCGCGGATACACTCGTCGAGGGCGCACCGCTGGATGACCTCGCCGGCGGGGCCGTCCGCACGAGCTCCTCCAAGGACATTGGAATGCGAATCACCTCCGGCTTCGACTGGATCTCGGCCACCGGGACGCCCACCGCGGCGCCGCTCGAAGATGTGGCACTTGGGACAGGTGATGTGGCCGGGCTCTGGGTCCGCCCCGATATGTCGGCCAGGGGCACGACGCCGAATTCGGCCGCACCTCGCACGAAGTCGTCGAACGACAGGCTCGGCACAGCTCGCTCGGGCGCCGTGGGAGCCGCGGGCTGCGTACCTGAAGGGGGAGCACCGGCCGCAGCATCCCATCCCCGACGCACGTCGCCCGCGTGGTTGTTGCCGAGGCCCAGATCGGCGAGTGTCTCGAGGATCTCGCGCTCGGGGGCGTCCTTGGTCTCGTGACGCAGCGCCACGAGACCGCCGCCGACGAACTGCAGCAGCCCGCGTGCTGCTTGCACCCACGGCTGCTGCATGATCTCTTCCCAGGTCGGTTTCTTCTCTTCTTCCACGGTCTACCTCCTTCAGCACCTTCGCCCGCTAGATGATCTTCGTCGCCTTGAGCCCACCGAGCAGGAAGCGCTCGATCCGGTCGCCGATCACGGAGCGGCGTTCTTCGACCACGCGCGGGTGAAGCCCCGCGTTGAGCGCCTTGACGGCCTGGATCACCTCCTGGAACTCGACCACCCGGATCCCCCGAGCCATCAGGTCGACCTCCTTCAGGGCGTTCCGCACGTGCTGGTAGCCCTCGGCGAGGCTCTCCGTCGCCCGGTGCTCGCGCTCGATCCACTGGCGGAAGCTGATGTCGTGGAGCTTCATCGTCGCCGCGATCTGGGCCTGTATGAAGTCCAGCGGCTGTCCAGCGACCGCCGGCGCCGGCGCCTCGCTCGTTCGCGGCGCCGGTGAGGGAGCCGTATGGACTCCGCCGGTCGCGCTACCGTCGAGCTGGACGACGGAGCCGTCGATCCACAGCTTCGCTCCCGGGTACATCTGCTGCATCATCGCCACGCAGGTGTGCAGCTTGTCCTCGGGGACCTGTATCTCAAGACATGCTCGATCATGTGGGTCGAGCAACCTCACCACGTGGGGCATCGTCGATCACTCCTACCGGACGACGATGAGGCGGCGCCAGACAGATCGCAAGACCATGCTTTCGCGCGCCACCGGGTCAACTTCGGACGCGACGGCGACATGGCTCATGAGCAAGTTCAGTGTCACTTGCTGTGCAACCTGTCCCAAGTGACATTGACTGAGTGTGTGTAACCTGTCCCGAGATGCCGGTGGAGATGCTGTGTGACCTGCCCAAAAGTGCTGCGTCGACGGCTGTGCAACCTGACCCGAGAGACTGTGTAAGGTGCTGTGTCCGCCCCGGCGCGCGCAATCGCTCGAAACGCGCGGTGCAGGACGTAGGCGGGCAGCGCCGCGGGCCGGCCGTGCGCGTGGTATCTTGGACGCTGACGATGTCCGAGGGGCACGGCTGGACCGGAGACCTGCTCGACGTGCTCACCCAGTGGGGCGAGTACTGCGACGCCGCGTCGGCGGGCCGTGCGGCGTCCCGTCGACGCAGTGATCCTGGCGAGCACCTCGTCCTCTTCCCGGTGTGGCAACCGGAGTCCAACGCGCTGGCCTTCGTCGACCCGGTCACCGAGCACGTCTCGTTCCTCGGCGAAGGGGCCCTCCCCAAGCTCCTCGAGCTCGAGAAGATGGCCCGCCACGCCTACGGCGCCGGCGTCGGTGAGACGTTGTTCCCGCCGCTCTCGGTCCGCCTCGACGGCAAGGACACGCGGCTCCGGTGGGCGGGCAGCGGGAGCATCCTCGCCTTCGCAGCGCGTGGGCCCGCGCCACCGACCCGGAGCGATCCAGTCGTCGTGCTCGCCTTGCTACGGTCCGGTTACAACCTGATCGCACTGCGGGGCGATCGCGCGCTCTTGATCGTGCAGGGTCGACAGCGAGAGTTGGACGGGCTCGATCTCGACCGACTCCTGATCTGGACGCGCTTGCGCGAGCAGATCAAGCCGCTCGCGCGGATCGAGCCCCAACGCCCCCGTGCCGGTGAGCGACCGCCGGGGCGCGTGATCGACGAGCGCGAGCACTTCGGCGCCCTCTTGCGCGTCGCCCTGCTGGCCCTCGTCGACGACTTCCCGAGCGGTGCACGGGGCCGCCGCGACGCGGTGTCGTTCATGGACGACCTGGCGCGTCTGGCGGCGCTCGGCGTACCGGACATCTGCGGCTCGTCGAAGCACATCGCGGCGACGATGGCCCGAGCGCTCGGTCAAGAACCCCGAGACAGTCGGACGACGAACGCGGTCCTCGCCCTGCTCCACCAACACGGCGAGCAGCACGACGAGGTCATCGTCTCGAAGGAGAGCGGCCAGCGGTGGTACCTCCGCACCGAGAGCCTGTCTCAGCTCGACTCCCGGCTGTTCAAGGCCCTCCTGCGGCGTCGGCCTGTGCTCCGGAGCATCCTCGTACGCGACGACGAGCCGGCCACGCAGGAGGAGATCGTCGCCGCGCGGCTCTCGCCGGGGCGACGCAAGGTCCTGAGCTTTGGTGAACAGGCGCCGTTGCTCCTCGGCTGTGCGCTCTCGTCCGAGTGGGATCTGCGACAGCAGCGTGAGGGCGAGTTGCGAGAGGCTCGCGCGACCCACGCCGCGGAGCTCCGCACGCTGCGCGCCACGATCGATGCGCTGACCGAGAGGCTCGGCGACGCCAACGCCCGCAACGATATCCTCGCGGCGGAACTGGCGAAGTCCGATGAGCGGCTCGATCACCTTCAGCGCCATGCGGACTTGTTGGTCGACCAACTCGCTGCGGCTGTCGCCGAGACGGCGTCGCTCGAGGACGCGAAATCATCGGCTGGGGTCGAGCCCAACAAGGTGATCGCCCAGAGCTTCATCGCCGCCGTCGCCCGGCGCGACCACGCCACCGTCGCAGCGCTCGTCGCCCCCGACTTCACCGGCCACGGCTTCGCCCTGGGCGCGCTCCGGATCCGCAAGCGTGAAGACTTGATGAACGCCCTCTCGCGCGATGCCGAGGGCCTGCCTCCCCGCGGCGCGCGCGTCGAATCTTTGGTCGCCGAGGAGGACAGGGTCGCGGCGCGGATCGTCTGGCGCATCGGCGAGCTGAACCTGGTTCAGATCCACATCTACCGCGTGAAGGAGAACCAGCTCGTGGAGGCGTGGGGCGAGAACGTCGACCGGGACGAGACTCCTGTCGCAGCGGCGACGAACTCGCGGCCAACATGATGCGGCTCAGCGTTCGGCGTGTCCTGTCCCCGTGGTACCCGACGAGGAGCGTCTAGACGATCTGCGCGGTCAACCCGGGCTCCCAGGTCGCCACGACTCACCAGATGTCCGCTCTCGGCCTCGAGATCTTGATTGTCGAAGCGTGTCGCCGCGCCCGGCAGGTCGACGTCGTCGATCCGCGCGAGCGGAAGATCCGGGCCGAGGTCCATCCAAGTCGCCAGGATGGGGAAGACAGGGGAGAGCCATCGCATGGTGGTCAGTGGCGGTGGCGGCGGTGGAGGTCCGAGACGTGCGGGTGTGAATGGGTCAGCGCCGTGTGCCGGTGGACGTGGGCGTGCGGCTCGCCGGGCGGGTCGTCCGCGGCGTGGTCGTGCCGGTGGTGATCGTCGTGGACGTGGATGTGGGCGTGCTCGTGCGCTTCGTGGGTGTGCTCGTGCGCGTGGCGCTCGCGCAGCATGAGGACCACGCCGGCCAGCATCAGCGCCATGGCGGCGAGCTCGACGGCGCCGAGCGACTCGCCGAGCAGCGGGACGGCGGCGAGGGCCCCGACGAACGGGGCCGTGGCGAAGTATGCGGCCTCGCGCGCCGCGCCGTGGAGCCGGAGGGCGTAGGCGTCGAGGACGACACTGACGCCGTAGCTCAGCACGCCGAGGGCGAGGGCGAGGACGACGAACCTGTCCTCGGGGACAGCCTCTCCGAGGGCGAGGGCGAGGGCAGTGTTGAAGGCGCCGGCGGCGAGGGTCTTGATCCGGACGACCTGGAATGGATCCTTGAGCGAGAGGCGCTGGGTGAAGTTGTTGTCGAGGGCCCAGCACAGGCAGGCGCCGGCGATCGCCAGGACGCCGGCGAGGTCCGCGGCGACCTCGCCGGGGACGACGCGCAGGACGACCGCACCGGAGACGATGCAGGCCGACGCGAGGAGGACGCGGCGCCCGAGGTGCTCGCCGAACAGCGCGGCGGCGAGGACGATCGTCAGCGGCGCCTCGAGGTTGAGCAGCAGCGCGCCGGCGGTGCCGCTGACGCGCGTGAGCCCGAACATCAGCAGCAAGGGCCCGCAGACGCCGCCGAGCGCGACGAGGCCGAGCAGCGGCGGCAGGTCGGCGCGGGCGAGCGGGGCCTCGCGGGTGGTCGGGCGGAGGAGCCGGTAGAGGCCGAGCCCGAGGCCGGCGCCGAGGTAGAGGAGGCCGGCGAGCAGCTGCGGCGAGATGTCGGCGAGCAGCAGCTTGGCGAGCGGCGCGCTGACGCCGAAGCTGACCGCCGCGAGGAGGCCGAGGACGGCGCCGCGTCGCTGGGGCGCCACCGGGTCACGCCTCCGCCGGTGGTTCGTGGTGGAAGCGGGCGTAGAGCGCCGGCACGACGAACATGTTGAGCGCGGTCGACGAGGCGAGCCCGCACAGGATGACGATCGCCATCGGCGCCTGGATCTCGCTGCCGGGGACGCCGGCCGAGAGGGCGAGCGGGACCAGGCCGAGGCCGGCGGCGAGCGCGGTCATCAGGATCGGCGCGAGGCGCTCGAGCGCGGCCTGCTCGACGGCGTCGCGCAGCGGCATGCCGGGTGTCTCGTGGAGCAGGTGGCGGATGTGGGCGACGAGCATGATCCCGTTGCGGGTGGCGATGCCGAACAGGGTGATGAAGCCGACCAGCGAGGCGACCGAGAGCACGCCGCCGCCGACGAGCACGCCGGCGACCCCGCCGATCAGCGCGAACGGGAGGTTTAATAGAACGATCGCGGCGTCGCGGACGGTCCTGAAGGCGCTGTAGAGCAGGACGAAGATGCCGGCGACGACCAGCAGGCCGAGCACCAGCAGCGTGCCCTGGGCCGCCTCGGCGTTCTCGAACTGGCCGCCGTACTCGACGCGATAGCCCGCGGGGAGCGGTCCCTGGGCGGCGATCCGCTGCTGGATGTCGCCGACGACGCCGACGACGTCGCGCTCGGCGACGTTGCCCATGACGACGATCTTCCGCTGGACCTGCTCGCGGCTGATCGTGTTCGGGCCGAGGTCGCGCTCGATGTGCGCGAGGGCGGACAGCGGCAGGACGTCACCGTCGGCGGCGCGGACCGGGGTGCGGCGCACGGCGTCGAGGTCGGCGATCGCGGCGGGGTCGAGCTTGACCACGAGGTCGAAGCTGCGCTGGCCCTCGAGCACCGTCGAGACGACCCGGCCGGTGAACGCGGTCTCCATCGTGCGGGCGACGTCCTCGGTGCGCAGGCCGTGGCGGGCCAGCGCGGTGCGGTCGAGGCGGACGGTGGTCTGCGGGATGTCGGTCTGCTGCTCGACCGACAGGTCGACGAGGCCGGGTACGTCCTGGATGATGGCCTCGACGCGGGCGGCGATCCGCCGCAGCTCGTAGAGGTCGTCGCCGAAGATCTTGATGGCGATGTTCGCCCGCGTGCCCGACAGCATGTGGTCGATGCGGTGGGAGATCGGCTGGCCGAGCACGATGAAGGTGCCGGGGACGGCGGCGAGGTCGTCGCGCAGCTCGGCGAGGAAGGCCTCGCGGTCCTCGATGTCGGGGGACAGGTTGACGTCGAGCTCGGCGGCGTTGACCCCCTGCGCGTGCTCGTCGAGCTCGGCGCGGCCGGTGCGGCGGGCCACCGAGACGACCTCGGGGCGTTGGAGGAGGATCCGCTCGATCCAGCCGCCGATCTCGTTCGACTGCTGCAGCGAGGTGCCCGGGAGCGTGACGGCGCTGACGACCAGCGTGCCCTCGTTGAACTCCGGGAGGAACGCGCGGCCGAGGCCGGTCGCGGCCATCACGGCGGCGATCAGGCCGGCGAGCGCGAGCGCCATGACGACCCGCCAGCCGCGGATCGCGGCGCGGAGCAGGGGCCGGTAGGAGCCCTTGAGCGCGCGGACGAGGCGGCTGTCGTGGTGCTCGCCGTCGCCGTGGACGTGGCGCAGCAGCAGCGAGCAGAGCACCGGCGTGACGGTAAGCGCGACCACGAGCGAGGCCGTCAGCGAGACGACGTAGGCGAGCCCGAGCGGCTGCAGCAGGCGGCCCTCGACGCCCGAGAGGAAGAACAGGGGGAGGAAGGCGATCAGGATGACGAGCGTGGCGTAGACGATCGACCCGCGGATCTCGCGGCTGGCGTCGAGCACGACCGCGAGGGCCGGACGGCGCTGCTCCGGCGGCAGCGCGGTGTTCTCGCGCATCCGGCGGACGACGTTCTCGACGTCGATGATCGCGTCGTCGACGAGCTCGCCGACGGCGATGGCGAGGCCGCCGAGGGTCATGGTGTTGATCGTCGCGCCGAACGCGTGCAGGCACAGACAGGCGACCAGCAGCGACAGCGGGATCGCCACGACGGTGATCGCGGTGGCCCGGCCCGACCACAGGAACACGAGGACGATGATCAGCACCAGCACGACGCCGTCGCGCAGGGCAACGGTGACGTTGTCGACGGACCGCTGGATGAAGTCGGCCTGGCGGAAGATGTTGCGCTGGATCGTCATGCCGGCCGGGAGCGTGGCCTGCAGGTCGTCGAGCAGCCCGTCGATGCGGGCGCTCAGCTCGAGCGAGTTGACGCCCGGCTGCTTCTGGACGCCGAGCACGACCGCCGGGGTGCCGTTGTACGAGCCGTCGCCGCGCTTGAGCGCCGGGCCGAGGGCGACGGTGGCGACGTCGCCGACCCGCACGGGCGCGGGGCCGTCGGCGACGAGCACGGTCTCGGCGATGTCCTCGGGGCGGTCGACGCGGCCGACGCCGTGGATGATCGACTCCTGGCCGCCCTCGATCAAGAAGCCGGCGGAGCTGTTCATGTTGGTGGCCGACACCGCGGCGGCGACGTCGTCGAGGCCGAGGTCGTGCGCGACCAGCCGCGCCGGGTCGACGCGGACCTGATACTGGCGGACGTCGCCGCCGAGCACGATCACCTGCGAGACGCCGGGGACGGCGAGCAGGCGCCGGCGCAGCGTCCAGTCGGCCTGGGTGCGCAGGTCCATCGGGTCGGCGCCGTCGCCGGTCAGCGCGAGGAACATGATCTCGCCCATGATCGAGGACATCGGCGCGAGGATCGGCGGCTCGACGTTTGGCGGCAGGGCGTCGCGGACGAGCTGCAGGCGCTCGCTGACGATCTGGCGCGCGCGGTACGGGTCCTGGCCCCACTCGAACTCGATCCAGATCACGGCGATGCCGACCGACGTCGACGAGCGCACGCGCCGGACCCCGGCGGCGCCGTTGAG
>WBZL01003838.1_pt1 | contig 13447 bp, 17 predicted proteins | sample 5204291 | NCBI WGS metagenome assembly WBZL01 (sample SAMN12344345, study PRJNA552823) | activated sludge metagenome | biome: Activated sludge suspended growth; feature: Nitrification reactor; material: Wastewater; isolation source: activated sludge from nitrification reactor of wastewater...
GCTGTCATTTATCTGCTTGCCGAGTTCATGCACCAATGGGATGGGCGGGTAGGTGGTCTCGACGATCGAGAAAAACCGCCGTATGGTTTGATACCACTCAATTGACGCGGTCGCCGCCTCCAGAAACCACACTGCCAACGGCAGCATCGGCCACCACCGTTGCCGCCGTGGCGATAGAGCGTGCAGGTCATCGTGGATGACATGAGCGACGAAGAAATTCAGGTGGCGATGGATGACGTCGCGCGGTGGTCGATGAACCGGCTCATGAACCCGATAATGAACCAGCTCATGAACCGATTAAATGAACCGGATTCCGGGCGGATTCCCAACGGATTCCGGGCGGATTCCCAACGGATTCCCAACGGATTCCGGGCGGATTCCCAACGGATTCCGGGCGGATTCCGGGCGGATTCCAAGGCTTGCCCACACACGGCGGATGGTCATCAAGGGTGGTCCAAAAATGATTACAGGATGGGAGTTGTAGCACAACTCGCAAATGGCCACTCGGCGCCACGCATACTCTGAGCCATCTCCAGTAAGGCGCTTCATCAGGCTATTCCAAGCCAAACCGCCAAGGCGCGATTGACGCGCAGCATCGTTTCTTCCTCCAGTCGTCCGAAGGGTTCTCCAACTTTGTCGCGCCTGATGGAGACGATTTTGTCCACCATGATTTGAGAAACCTTGTGCAATCCGTTGGCGTTGGAGGGTTCGAGGGTAATTCGGAAAATCGGCGTGCCGATGATCTCGCTGGTAATCGGCAACACTGAGAGGGTTGCGTGTTCGGTGTTGAACAAATCGGACTGGACGATTAAGGCGGGGCGCGGTTTACCGAAATCACCTTGCAGCGCGATGGTCACCAAATCCCCTCGCTTCACGGCTCCCACCCCTCAATGTCGCCGGCCGCCGCGTCCAGGAAATCCAAGATGTCGCTCTCGCCGTCCCGCCGCGCGGCCAGTCGCGACTGGCGCTGGCATTCCTCGATGAACTTGGGCGAGCGCGTGTCGGGCACCCAGAGGCTCAGTTGCCGGAAACCTTGCGCCTTCATTCGTTCCCGGTAGCGCCGGACGTTTTCGAGCAGGGTATCGTGCGTGGTTGCCATGGCATCACCTATAATAAGTTATATATGTGATATTATAACTAATAATATAATGTATCAAGGCCAAGCGATTCACGACTTGGCCCGAATCTTGAAAATTTTTAGGGCAATCCAGCCCCTGGCACCTCGCTAAAACCTTCGATTTCCGCCACCCAGCGCGCTATACTGTCCTTATTAAACAGGACAGTAGAAGCCTTGATGAGCATCAGAAACACGCCCGAACAAAATCGCATCGCCGCCGCCAAGCGCCGCGAGAGACTGCGCGAGGCTGGCTACCGGGTCTTACACGCCGCTATCCCAGGCTTGCTTTTCGAGCGGCTACACACCGTCGCTCACACGCGAAAGATGACCATCGCCGCCGCCGTGGCAGAAGCACTGGACGCTTGGACGCGGATGAACGAAGAGCAGCAAGAAAAACAGTGATGAACAATGTTTACTACATCAACCCCACCTCCATGGGGGACGAAGAACCTGCCAGCTCGGCGCCCGCCGACAAAAAACCACAAATGGATTTTGACGACCTCACCAACGCGATCACACTCGAATTTACCAAACAGATCGGTCGCATGGCTCGGAAGTACGGCCACGACTCGACGGAAGTCGGACGCGTCGCCGCCACGGACGCGCTGATCAAGTTGATTTTGCGAGCCCAGCATCCAGAAATGCGCGCGGCGCTGGTCGAGGACGCGATCGAAAAGCTCAAGCTGCTGCTGATCCAACCGCCGCCCAGCGATCCCGGCATCGTCGAAAACCCGAGCACGGCGATCAACTAGGGCCACCAAGCCCGGATCGCGATGCACCCGCATCGATACAGGGATGTGCTACACCTTAATACAGGGAAGCGATGCAGGTGCAGCGATGGCGATTTTATCAATCAGCGAAGCAGCCAGAACCTGGCGCATGGGACGGACTACGATCCAGCGCGCGATCCGGGAAGGCCGGCTTTCGGCCGCAATACAGCCCAACGGTGGCAAGGGCATCGATACATCCGAGTTGGTTCGGGTCTTTGGCGAGCCCTGCATCGATGCAGACAGCGATGCAGGTGGCGATGCACCCACGCCACCGACCACCAACGGCTCGATGCAGGTCGATACAGAGGCTCCAAGTCAACGCGATGCACCGCAGGCTGTAGTGGCGCTACAGGCCCAAGTCAGGCTGCTGGAGACCCAACTAGCCGAAGCCCACGACCGAGAACTGTGGTTTCGGCGGCAGTTGGAAGAGGTTCAACGCTTGCTGCCGGCACCGGTACCACCACCGAAGCCCGCGCCGCCCAGCCATCGCCGGGTGTGGCTGCTGCTGATCCTGCTGCTGGCCGTGGTGGCCTTCGCCGGCTGGCGCTGGCGGGACACGATCCACGCTGCCGTGGCAAAGCTGGTGGGCTGAAGCCGCCGACGCGCGGTCAATCATCGAGCGAATCGTCACCCCCAGCCGCCGCACCGCCGGCCCCGGCCAACCGCCGGGCCACCTGGTCCAGCGCCGCCTGGATTTCAGCATCGCTCAGATCCTCAACCCGCACATGCACGCTCGGCCGCCAGCGCGCCCGCGCCGGCCCGCGCTCCAGCCACCACGCCGCAGCCCGCCAATCCGCCTGCGAGGCGGCGTTCACCCGCGCGACCGCCTGTACCTCGGCCTGGGCGATTGCCCCCTGTAGCACGTTGCAAAAATCGCGAAATTGGCCCGATCGGGCCGCTTCACCCTTAGCCATCCACCGCCAAAGCGTCGATCGATCGACCCCCGCAAGTTGTGACCTCAAGCGAGCGTCCTGGCTTCATGCGTCTGCTTGATCGTCTGGAGCCTGGCGATGTGTTGGTGGTGACGAAATTGGACCGACTCGGGCGCAATGCCATGGATGTGCGAGCCACCGTCGAACGGCTCGAAACCCACCAGGTTCGGGTGCATTGCTTGGCCTTGGGCGGAGTCGACCTCACCAGCGCCGCGGGCAAGATGACCATGCAGGTGATTGCGGCCGTCGCCGAGTTCGAGCGGGATTTACTTATCGAACGCACGCAGTCAGGCCTTCGTCGCGCTCGCGCCCAAGGCAAACGCTTGGGTCGACCGTCCCGGTTGAACGGCGAGCAACGTACTCGAGTATTACAACGCCTAGGTTCTGTTGACATTTTATCGTAACCAAATCAGTACAGCGGCGAATTGGATAAAATTCAGAAAGCGGCGAACGGTTTTATCGAAGCGGGAAAAGATCCGGCGGAACTGCTTGAGTTTGCCGATGCAACACTCCACAAGGTGGCGTTCTTTATAAAGATGGCGGTCATACGCCCGTTGAATGTTGCGATTGGCTTTTGGTGGAATCACCGGGATGATGGTTTGTCGAGCCTAGAGCTCCAACACGGCATCCGCATCGTAGGCTTTATCCATGATGGCATAGGTGGCGGATCGGCCGGTCAACAACGCCGGCGCTTGGGTCACATCCGCGACTTGGCCGGCGGTGGCGACGAACCGCAGGGGATTGCCCAAGGCGTCGACCAAGACATGAATTTTGCTGCCGAACCCGCCCCTGGAACGGCCGAGGGCCTGATCCGGCGGGTCGGTCGGGCGCGGGATGGCGCCCGCCGCGCACGCGTGGGCGCGTACCACCGTGCTGTCGAGCATGATGCTTTCCAGGTCGGCATCCGCGCTGAAAAACGCCAGCATGTCGTCCCACACTCGGTGGCGTCCCCAGCGAGAAAAGCGACGGTAAACGGAGTTCCACCGCCCCTGATCCACCGGCAGCAACCGCCATTGCGCGCCGCCACGGAGCATCCAGAGCACCGCCTCGACGAACCGACGGCACTCCTGCTCTTGGCCAATATAGATACCCTCTTGTTGTCGAAGGAAATTTAAAACCTTATCCCACTGCTCGTCGGACAGCTTGGCGTTCGACATGACGATTAACGCACCATTTTGATGAATGACTCTTTGTGTGTGCAATAAGAGACATTGAAATGTCAACAGAACCTAGCCTCTGGCACGACCGTCGCGCAAGTGGCGAAGGAATTCGCCACCAGCCGTCAAACCATCCTACGGGTACGTGACACGATGGCCGATGGAGCTCCTTGATCGGAAATTCAAAGGGCGGACGGCATCGCGCGTGTCAGGGCTGAGACATATTAGCTATTGCTTATATGTCGTCAAATTGCAGCTTCGCTCCCACTGGGCCAAGTTGCGCCGCCTGCTCTAGATAACAACCCGCCCGCAGCGCCGTGGCGATCAGCCCTTGCACCTCGGGCGTCAGTTTTGACCGCCGGCCGCGCGTCGGCCGATCCGGGTCAGAACTTGTTGAAGTCGTCATTTCGCACTCTCAAAAGCCGCCAGAAGTGCGGCTTTTTGGACTTTGGGGTAACGACTTGGCGAGCAAAAAGCGCTGGTGCTGAGCGAGCTGATCCAACGATCCGAATCGTTCCAGGCGGAACGGCGGAAGGCCGAGCAGGAAGCCAACCGGAAACGGGCGGCGGCGGCCGAACAAGGGATGGTCGGGCGCGCGGCGGCAAAAGCGAAGGTTGAAGCGCTAAGTTTAGTCCCGCCTCAAGTTGAGGCGACTCTAAACGCGCCTACACAAAAGCGCGACCACGCCACTGAATCCCAGCGCGGCGATTCGCGAAATCCGGCGGGAACAAAAGAGCGTTTTTTTGCAATCAGCACCCCATGGTGGGATGTCGTGACGCAATGATGGACGCATCGTTACAACCGAGGATGCTACGCCATGACCACAACGACCGACCGGCTACTGACCACCGACGAGGCCGCTGAATACCTCAGATTGAGCCCGCGCACACTCATCAAATGGCGCCGCACCGGTACCGGGCCGCGTTACGTCGCGTCAGGCAGTAAGCTGGTTTGCTACCGAGAGTCGGACCTGGCGGCTTACGTCGCCAGCCGGATCGTCGAACCGGGCGAGCCCCCCACCATCAATCGAGGCGGGTTCGGACCACGCAGTCGATCAAAGCGGTGGTCAGGCGCGGGCGCGGCAGTGACAGAACAACCGCGATGACCCCCTTCCAGCCGAACGCGCGGCACGAAATGCCGCACCTTCCCGACGGTTGGGGGAGCGGCCGGTCAGTAAAATTTTACCATCCGAGACAACGCCTTCCGTTCGACGGGCGGCAGCGCTATGCTTGTAACGCCTAAACGAAAAAAGCCTCTGGGGGCGAATCCAGAGGCTTTCTTCTGCATCTTGCGAGGCCGGCTCGTTGTAGCGAGCCGCATTAATTGGAGATCAGCAATGACTATTTTACTCATAACTGGCGATTCCGCCAGCCCCTCTGCCGTGCGCGGTAAAATTTTACTTGACCGCCGGCAACCCCCCACCCGCACCACCAGCACGCCGACCCGGCAGGGAGGCCGCTCGTGAGCGCCGCCGCCCGACCGGAAGCATCGATAGTTCACCACGAAGCTGAACGCGCCACCATCGCCGGGCTGATCCGAAACGGCGACGGCGACGCCATCGCGAGGCTCGGCATCACCCCAGACTTATTCGCAATGGAAGCGACCCGCGAAGCGTTCCAAGCCATCGCCAAGGCGTGGCGAGACGGCGCCACGCCGGACGCGGCAACACTTCGAGACGCGCTGAAACCGGCCACCTACATCGAGCTGGAAACCACGCTGGCGGAGAACGTCAGCGGCGCGAACCTTTCCTACCATCTCGGTATTTTGAAAGATTACCGCCAGCGCCGCGCCGATGCCACCGCCCGCGACGAGTTAGCCCAAGCCGTTGCAGCGGGAGCACCGCCGCACAAGCTGATTGCTCTAGCCGAGAATGTCCGCGCAGCGGTCACCACTACAGAAGACCCAACCCAGCCGCCACGCTTCAAGCCGATGACAGAGGACGACCTCAACGCCGCACGGCTACACCCAACGTGCATCGTCGAAAATCACCTGTACGTCGACCTTGGCGTCATCAATGCAGCCGGAGGCACCGGCAAAACCACATTGCAGCTCTACGAGGCGATCCACATCGCCATAGGGCGCGACTTGTGGGGGCATCGCGTCCTGAAGCCAGGGAAAACCCTGTTTATCACAGCGGAAGACGGCGCTGAAATCCTGAAGGCTCGTCTAAAGAGGCTTATGGAGGCGTTAAACCTCGGCGCCTACGAGCAGCGGATCGTCCGCGAAAGCATTTGTATTTGGGACGTCACCGGCACCCTGATTCGCCTCGCCGAGATGGATAAGCACGGTAATCTGCAGTTGACCGACCTCGCGGATCGGATCGTCGATACTTACCGCGACGCGGGACTCGTACAGATCATCATCGATCCGGTTATTAGCTTTAGTCCTGGCGAGCGGATCATCAACGATGGTGAACAGGCCATCGTGACAGCCTGCCGTCGGATCATTCGCGGCCTGCAATGCGCGGTGCGACTGGTGCATCACACTGGGAAAGCGAATGCGCGTGCCGGCGCCATCGATCAGTACGCCGGGCGCGGCGGGACCGCGCTACCCGACGGCGCCCGCATGGTGACCACCATGGTGAATGCCGGCGACGTCAACCAGCGCCGGCCAGACGGGTTCGAGATCGGCCCAGACGATGCCGGCATTCTCATGAGTCGGCCCAAGATCAGCTACGCGTCACCGCAACCAAATATCTGGATTCGACGTCGCGGCTGGACGTTTGAGTGGGCGATTGAGACCCGAGAAACTGCAGAAGCCCGTACCGCCGCCGATGCCACCGCCGTCGCCGCTTTCTTGGCCGATGAGCTAATCCATGGCAGGCGTTACACCGCAAACACGCTTGAGTTATCTGGCAAGACCAAACTGCCACGCGCCCGGTTACGTGCCGCCCTGGCTACACTCGAAACGTCCGGCCGCTTGGAGGAACGCGCTTTGCCGGCAGAGGAACGCCACGGCAAGCGCAAGACCTACCTGCACCATCGCCAACCCGCCACGGCGTTCGGCGGATTAGCGGCGGATAAGGCACCAGATGAACCAGGCGCAACACCTAATCCGCCGCCCGGTATTAATCCGCCGCCCTATAGAGAGAAAGGAAACGGCGGATTAGACGCCGTTCCCTTCTCTTCCACCTCTACCAATCCGCCGGCGGATAACGGCGGATTAGCGGCGGATTGGCGGATTAACCAAGACGAAGCGATCATCTTGCCTACTTTGGCCCCAGAACCAGGCATCGCCGATGACGCCCGCGCCGCGCCAGCCGCCGGCCCAGCGCCAACAAAGCGACCCAGGACAGGCCCACTCGACAAGCGCATCCTAGACGCCATTCGCGCCTGCGCCGGTGGCATGGCCAAGGACGACCTGATCCGGCTGGTGGCCAACGGTAAAGGTGCATCGCCGGCCATGATCGACGCCGCCCTGAGCAAAATGCTGCTGGACGGCCGCATCGGGCGGGTGAACGGCCACCTGGTGGTTGGTCAGTCATGACCGCCCTACCCATCCTCGTCAACGCCGATCACGCCAACGCCAACCGGGCCGTGACCGAGCGCCAACTGCATCTTCGCGATGCGCAGAGAGAGCTGGATCGCGCCACGGCCGAGTACCAAGCCGCGCTGCTTGAGCCGCAGTTGCGTGAGCTGGAAGCCATCTTGCTCGCCGGGATCGGCCGCCTAAACACACTCAAACGCTTGGCCGCCGGCATGGCCGGCAACCAGTGCCTACACGCTCGGCAGGTCTTTAATCCGTCGCCAGCGCTGGGTAGATTCGTGACTCACAACGTAATCCCGGACGACGTCGCGCAATGACCAACCCGTTTGCCGACCTCGACGTCTATATTTCGCTACCGAATGCCGCCCCGAGACCATCAAAAAACCCCGCCGGAGCAGGGTTCTTGTGGGCAAGGGGTCGGCCCGGAGGCGACTGCCCTAGAGCGAGCAGGCGCCCTCATAGTGAATTTCGGCGTGGTTCCGCTCGGCTTCGCACGCATTGCTGTAGGTGACGCCGTCCGTGCCGCACACCGGCTCGTAGACCGCCGAGCAAAACTCGGGAGCGGGCTGATATTCGCGATAGTGCAGCACGATATCCTTGAGGTAGAAGTTGTCCAGATCGTGCCGCCCGCCACCCTGCGCGTTGCGCGAGCAGACCAGCAGATAGTTATCGCCCGGCTGCAAGTGTGTCCCCTCGATCACCTGGTGATAGACCTGCCAGCGGTCGTGGTCGACATAGGGCAGCACGGCGATGCGGGACGACTCGTTCCGGTCCTGATCGATGGCGTCGCAGCCGTCGAATTCGCCCGGAGTGAATTCGGGATTCAGGTAAATGGCATTGTGCTGGGAGAGATTGGTGCTGTTGACGTTCATCTGCAGCACGACCTGGGAGCGGTAGTCAAAATCCTTGGGCAGATAAAAGCGAAGCACGGCCGCCGGCCGGTGCTGGTCCCAATCGCCCAGCCGCACCGTCTCCTTGTGGATCACCTTATAGTTCGAAGCCGCCAGCGCCGGCGCGGTGGCGCCCAGTAGGGAGGCGGCGCCCAAGACGAGTCCGATGAGGCCCTTGGTGAAGGTCGTTGGCTGGGTGGTCATGAGCGTTCTCCCGCGATGGTCGCGATGAATATTAAAAGTTTGTCTTGGGAGAGTTCATGGCACTATCCATGCCAGTTAATTAAAAATGCTAATTATCAAGTAGATAAATAAAATCCATCCCGCCACGAACACGCTACACCGGGCCGAACAATTTCCCTCGCCATCGCTACCGACTGATGTGACCCGGTCAGTCTGACTCGGGGATCCAGGCTCGGATCCCACGCTACAATCAGCCATCGCCCTCAGGGAACGAACATCATGCCCGCCCCGGACCCGATTCAGTCATTCATTCACACCTGGCGCAACAGCACGCTCAAGGAGCGCAGCGGCGCCCAGCAGCACTTCATCGGCCTGTGCCGGCTGCTCGACCTGAAACCGCCCGCCGAGGCTGATCCGCACGGTGACTGGTTCACCTTCGAGAAGGGCGCCAAAAAGACGGGCGGTGGCGATGGCTGGGCCGACGTCTGGCGCCGGCACCGCTTCGCCTGGGAGTACAAGGGCAAGCACAAGGACCTGAAGGCGGCGCTGCGGCAGCTACAGCAATACGCCCTGGCGCTGGAAAACCCCCCGTTGCTGATCGTTTCCGACATGGAAACGATCGAGATGCACACCAACTTTTCCAACACGGTCAACGTCGTCCACCGGCTGACGCTGGATGACCTGAGCGACCCCGACCAGCTTCAAAAGCTGCGGTGGGCATTCACCGACCCGGACCGACTGAAGCCCGGCCAGACCCGGCAAGCGGTCACCGAGGTGGCGGCGAGCCTGCTGGGCGACTTGGCGCAGCGACTGCGCCAACGCGGCCACCCGCCCCAACCGGTGGCACACTTCATGACCCGCCTGCTGTTTTGCCTATTCGCCGAGGATATCGGGTTGTTGCCGGACCGCTTGTTCAGCGACCTGCTGGCGGAAGCCCGCCGTGCCCCGGCTGAATTCCCCGCCCTGGCCAGCGGTCTGTTTCGCGCCATGCAAAGCGGTGGTCGATTCGGGCTGACCCGTATCGCTTGGTTCAACGGCGGGCTGTTCGACGATGACACCTGCCTGCCGCTGGAGCGCGCCGACCTAGACCTGCTGCACTCGGCGGCGGTCCTGGACTGGTCCGCCATCGAGCCGGCGATCTTCGGTACCCTGTTCGAGCGGGGCCTCGACCCGGACAAGCGCAGCCAGTTGGGCGCGCATTACACCGACGCCGGGTCCATCCGCCGGCTGGTCGACCCGACCATCCGTGATCCGCTGCTGGCGGAATGGGCGGCGATCAAGGCGGACATCGCCGGCCGGATGAACAAGACCGGCCCGAAAGCCCGCCAGCAGGGCGCCAATCGGCTGCACGGTTTCCTCGAACGGCTGCGCACTTTCCGCGTGCTCGATCCCGCCTGCGGCTCGGGCAACTTCCTCTATCTGGCACTGCGGACCCTCAAGGACATTGAGCACCAGGTCATGCTGGAGGCGGAGACGCTGGGCTTGCAACGCGGCTTCCCAGCGGTCGGCCCGGAAGCGGTGCTCGGCATCGAACTCAATCCCTACGCCGCCGAGTTGGCGCGGCTGACCGTGTGGATCGGCGAAATCCAGTGGATGCTTGGCCACGGCTACAGCCTCAACGACCAGCCGATCCTCAAACCGCTGGCCACCATCGAATGCCGGGATGCGCTGCTGAACCCGGACGGTACGGAATCGACCTGGCCCACCGCCGACACCATCGTTGGCAATCCGCCATTCCTGGGCGGCAGCCGGCTGCTGCGAGAACTGGGTGAAGACACCACCGAACGACTGCGCCAGACCTATCAAGGACGTGTGCCGGGTGGTGCCGATCTGGTTTGCTACTGGTTCGAGAAGGCGCGGGCGCAAATCGAAACGGGCCAGACCCAGCGCGCCGGCCTGGTCGCGACCAACAGCATCCGGGGCGGTGCTAACCGCAAGGTCCTAGAGCGCATCCGAGAGACCGGCACGATCTTTCATGCCTGGAGCGACGAGCCGTGGATCAATGAAGGCGCGGCAGTGCGGGTGTCGCTGGTGAGCTTTGGACGGGACGCGGTACAGGAAGCCTGGCTTGACGGCGAGCCGGTGGCGGAAATTTACGCCGACCTGACTGGGCGCACGTTGGCGGCCGGTAGCGGGGTAGATTTAACACATGCTCAACCGCTCAAGGAAACTGCCAACGTTTCGTTTCCGGGTATCAAGAAGCATGGTTCGTTCGACATTCCCGGCGATCTAGCCCGACGATGGCTGCAACTGCCAAACCCACACGGACGCCCGAACAGCGATGTGCTCAAACCCAGTTGGAACGGGCTGGACGTGACCCGTCGCACTCGCGATGGCTGGATTATCGATTTCGGCGTGGACATGCCCGAGACTGAGGCAACTTTGTACGAAAAGCCATTTGAACACGTTACTCGGCACGTCAAGCCGGAGCGAGAAAATAATAACCGGGAAGCTTACCGTCGATTTTGGTGGCGACATGGCGAGGCAAGGCCAGGATTACGCCTTGCCACAACTGGTTTATCGCGCTTCATCGCTACCCCTCATGTTGCCAAGCATCGGGTGTTCGTTTGGGTACCAGCCACAGTCTTACCCGATAACATGTTGATCGTCATCGCCCGCGACGATGACACCACCTTCGGCGTCCTGCACTCACGGTTCCACGAACTGTGGGCACTAGGAACTTGTACCTGGCTCGGTAAAGGTAACGATCCTCGCTACACCCCCACCACCTGCTTCGAAACCTTTCCCTTCCCCGCCGGCCTGACCCCCAACATCCCGGCCAGCGACTACGCCGACGACCCACATGCCCAGGCCATCGCCGACGCGGCCCGCACCCTGAACGAGTTGCGCGAGAACTGGCTGAATCCGCCAGAATGGATCGAGCGGGTCCCCGAGGTCGTGCCCGGCTACCCGGATCGCATCATCCCGAAGCCAGAACATGCCGCTGAGTTGAAGAAGCGCACCCTGACCAATCTCTACAACCAGCGCCCGGCGTGGCTGGCGAATGCCCATCGCGCCCTGGATAAAGCGGTGGCCGCCGCCTACGGCTGGCCCGCCGACCTGGACGAGGACGAGGTGCTACGCCGCCTGCTCGCGTTGAACCGAGAGCGAGCGGCGTCATGACAAGGTGGCTCGCTACTGGCTACTGATCGTCAACAAGCACGTCCTTGGTGTACTCGACACCACCCAACAAACTGTCGAGCAGTGACGACAGCGGCTCAGTGTCCTTACTGGCCGCAAGGATTTGTGACAAGTAGTTCCCCGTGTCGAGCACCAGCTCAAGAACGGTGCGGGCCGCAAGAACGCGCTCCGAGAGGTCTGGAGACTCGCTCAGGGCGACGTAGAATGGCGTGTAGACTTTGGGGGTAGAATCACGTGTCGCTCAACTCCAGGCGGCGTTCGATGCGCTCGACGCGACGAGTCAGGCTGTTGACAGTTTCCCGGTCGCTGCCCGACAGCGCGTAGAGACTGCCCACCGTCTGTTCGATGGCACTCAAACGCAGTTCGATCCGGTTTAATCGTTCGTCGTGCTGATCTTGCTTGGCGCGGATCGCCCGCAGGTGTTCCAGCACCAGGTTTTCAGTGTCACTGGTCATTGGGAGGACTCCTGTTCAGTACGTTGATCCGAGCCGAGTTTCGATAACCAACTCTCAATATCGATGCGCCGCCACGCGACCGCGCGCGGCCCGAGTTTCACCCGCTTGGGGAATTGCCCTATTTTTTCGAGTCGGTCCACGGTACTACGAGAGAGCTTCGCTACTCTCGCCAGTTCCGGCCAGCGCAACAACGCGTCGTCGTCCATCAACACTACTCGCTTTAACCCATGATGACGCCATCATAGCTCAAAATCGATGCGTTTTTAAAGCGTTTTATCGCGTCATAAGACATCATGATAATTCATGATAATGGGCATAATCTTGAATTATTGGCGATCGGGATCACAGGCCATGGATAACTAAGCCGTCATGGACGGCTGACATATGTCAGCTATACTGATGTTGACCATTTTGGTTGGTTTTTCCCTTCTCAATAGTAAGGGCTGTCAGTGGGTTGGAGTTGTTCATTGTGGATAGGCGAATGCCTTGTTGCTGATGGTAAGCACAGGCCGTTATCTAGTTCTAAACCAAGGAGAAACAATGATGAGCAAGTCTGTTAAGCCGATCGTGGGAGTCTGGTTGATTATTACTGTTTTTGTTGTGATGCTATCTGGAGCAACAGGTGTTTTAGCACAGCAAAAGAGTGGCACTTTAGCTCAGCAGCTTCAGGGGAGCTGGATGCTCGTCTCTGAATATGTCGAAAAAGATGGTAAGAAAACCGAGGCGTTTGGTCCCAATGCACGAGGATCCATGATTTTGGCTGCTGACGGCCACTTCTCGATCATGCTGATGCGAGCGAGTCTCCCGGAGTTTGCGGCTAAAAGCCGTATGAAAGGTACAGATGATGAAAATCGAGCCATCGTGCAAGGTTCTGTTGCTTACTTCGGTCGCTACACGGTGGAAAGCGAAAATGAGCAAACCGTTAATCTTAATCTGCACGTCGATGGCAGCACCTTTTCACATTGGGATGGCCAAGATCAAAAGCGCGTAATGACTATTGAGGGTGACAAGCTCATGGTTACAACCCATTTTGACGACGGGAGAGTTGCCCACATAGTTTGGAAACGGGGCAGCTAGGGAATTTCCACCACCGAAGCCAGCGAACATCAGTACGGCCATCAGCAGTAACCATATCCGGCGATATCTGTGTACCGCAGGCTTCGGTGGTACCGGTAGCAACATAGTTTCCAACATCTCGATTACGGTAAATTAACGTCAGTTCTGGATAAGGATGGAGAGATGGCCCCCGGTGTGGAACCTGTTAAGGTTCCTGGTGACCACACCGACTACACCGAGGGTCATCCCGATGAGTTTAG
>WBZL01003839.1_pt1 | contig 13444 bp, 11 predicted proteins | sample 5204291 | NCBI WGS metagenome assembly WBZL01 (sample SAMN12344345, study PRJNA552823) | activated sludge metagenome | biome: Activated sludge suspended growth; feature: Nitrification reactor; material: Wastewater; isolation source: activated sludge from nitrification reactor of wastewater...
CGGGCGTGTCGAAGATCAGGGCCGCAGCCAGTCCGTCGCGTTCCAAGCGGTAAGGCACCAAGCTCGCGGTGGTATCCGGCAGCACGTCGGTCGCGGCGACCAATTGCCCGAACAGCGCGTTGATCAAACTCGATTTTCCAGCTCCCGCCCGACCCAAGACCAGGATTCGCAGCGGTTCGTCGGTTCGAGTAGCGGCAACCTCGGCCTGTCGCAAGTCGGCTCGCGAAGCGTTGGTTGGTTCGTCGGTCGGTTCGGTGTCGGTCAAAAGCAGCCGGCCGCTGTAAAGGTCGATGGCGTAATAGCCGACCTTGCGTACGTATTCCTGTAGCAGCCAGCACTGCAACTCGCTCCAGGCCACGCCGTAGCCACGGTTGCGCAACTGCCCCCAGATTTCGCTCAGCAGGGCATCGGCGGGATTGATGACCAGCCGGCCGGCTCGATATACGTTTAGCAGTCGCTCGGCGAACGCCTTCCAGCGCCAAGCACGGATTAAGCCACCGATCTTCAACCACTGGCAGAACGGGATCCGTTCCAGAGCAGCGACGCGCAAGTCGCGGCTGGCTCGTTCGATGATGAGCAGCGTGTGCGGCACGGTCAGTTCCAGCAACGGCCGCTCCACTTCCGGGTGGTAATGGCGAGCGACGGTTTCCAGAGCTCTTTGGCCGAGCAGCCAGAGCCGGCCCCCATCGTTCAGCGGCCACTCTTCCGGTTTCGCCTCCTCCGCCAAACGTTCGACCGCTGTCCAGGCGCCATCAGCCTTAGGCGGCCAATGGAGATCGGGGCCGGTCACTGCATCGGCCAACAACCGGTGATCCCGCTGGCGTAGCCAGTATTGCAAGCCGTATCCGGCAACACTGCACACCACCATCGCCGCCAACCACCACCGTAGCGAATCGGTTTGCCACAACCAATAGGCTCCAAACGGCAACAGGGCGATAACGGGAATCGTCCACAACAAGAGCGCGACCAAATGCAAACGGTCGATCCGGTCGGGCAATATTCTCACGGTAGACGATCCTCGGGGGTCGATCCCAGAAGGCTGGAGCCGGTTATCAGCGCTTCGGCATACACGCGGCGCAACACCTTGGAATCGACCGAACCGCCTTGGCCCTGGACGGTAAAGTAGTAGCTAGCGGCCTTGCCCAGCGCGTAGGTGGTGGCGCCGCTGGCCGTGGCGCCCCACACCGCCCCGACAGTTTGCCCCCAGCCGGGGATCAGTTTGACGACTTCCCGCCCCAAGAGCCGCGCCACATAGCCCGCGCCAACGCCGGCTCCCAATAGGCCGAGAAATTCCGAAACCGAGCGTCCGTCCCAGGTTTGGCCGTACAGCTTGGCGACGGCATGCAGCAGTTTGGCCTGTACCGCTGGGACACCGACCAGATCGACCAGGGGAAGCGCCCCGACTCCAGCGGCAGCCACGGCATGACCGACAATGTGGGGATGCGCGGCGCGGGCGTAGACGTCCCGCACGCCGGCATCTCCCCACAACATCGCCCGCAACCGCAGCGTGGACGCTCCTTCGGCAGCGGCCCAAAATGCCTCTAAGCCATAGTTGACCGACTCCCAGCCATCCTCTGGCAAGGTCAAATCGACCGGTACCCACCTCACGGGCGCCGATCCCGGCAACGATCCCAAGCGTTTGCGCTGCTCGAACAGGGCACGTCCGAGATCGTAGGGCACTTGGGGCGGTAGTGGCTCGCAATCGTAGGGATACGGGAGAACATGCTCTTGGCCGGGCGGATAGAGTTCGTGCAAACCAGTCTGGGCGATCAACACCGGCCATTGGGGGTGGCGGCGACGTACGGCCCGCAGCACCTCGAACACGGCGTCCTGACGCACATCGGCCACTTTCATCACGCCCAGAACAAGATGCGCCTGCGATTCGCAGTAATGGATATCCTCGGTGGGGTCGTAGGCCACCTCACCCAAGCCGCGTGTGTCGAGAAAGCGCACCAGCGGAGCTTCCGCCGGAAAATCGTAAAACCGCGCGCTGCGGGTGCAGGGCTGGAAACCGTTACCGATCTCAGCGGTCTCGCTGCCGGTCAGGGCGCGGATAATCGAGGTTTTGCCAGCCTGCGCCTTGCCCAACAGCCACAGCACCGGTAAAGGCTGCCGTGCCCGCGCCTCGTGCAGCGCCTCGTCCAGTGCGTCGGGATCGACTCGTGGACTCAGCAACGCCTCGCGCAAACGGCGCCAGAAATCGGCTACGTTCCTCATGCGCATGCGCTTGTCTTATCGAGCCGATCTACACAAGAAAATCGCCCGCTTCCCATTTCACGGTGGGATCGGTGCGCGCAGGTTGTAATGGTTGGTTTCCTCGGAACATCGCCCCCTACACTCCAAGAGGACGATGTTCCGTTCAGAGTATGACTACCGACGAATTGTCGCAATTTTACCGCCACTCGTCGCCGTCGTAGCGTTCGCGACGAGGTGGTGGCGGAGCGAACCGATCATTATCCTCGTCCCAGAAGCGGTTGCGGGGTGGTGGCCGACGGCCTCCGTCGCAATCGATCACTCCCTCACGGCACAGTGTGTCACGCCAAACATACTTCAGAAAGTATTGAGAGAACGGCCTTCGCTCGGGGTCGAACTCCACCCGCCGCGAAGGGGACCACTCACTTTCACCGTAGCCGGTGCCAGGCGTCGATTTTCGCGAATAAGGGCTGGCAGGCGGTGCGGCTTCTGCTGGCGGCACGCGCAAACCGCGCTGGTCAGTATAGCCGCTCCCCTCTCGATCCAACGGTCGACTCACCTCCTGGAAGGCTGCCACCGCGATCACGCCCATCGCCGAGTAATCGCCCCAAGCGCCAGAGTACGAATCCCCGGCATCGGTGAAATAGAAGCGATTGACTCGATTCCTGCCAGTGCGCCACCCTTCATAGGTTTCCTGCTGATAGGGTCCGAGCACGTACATCCGTTCATCGGGACGCAGTTCGGAACGGGCGCCGGAAATGATGTTGCGACCGTCCACCGCGATCACCACCCCCACACGCTGATTGGTACGGTTGCGAATCCGGATCGAATAGTTCTGGCCGCGCCTGGCCTCCAGATACGCCTTGTAAATTCCGGGCCGGTCATCTCGCCGGACCGGGTATTCGGGAAGAGTCCGGCCGCGATCACTGATCACCTCGACTTCCACATCGCCAACACCCGACTGCTGCGCCCAGACCGCGATGGGACTTAGCAAAACCAAAAGCGCCATCAACCCTGCTCGCCATCTTTTCATCGAACCTGCTCCCCGTAGGTTACTTACTCGCGGTATCGAAACTTCCGCGACGTTTGCTCGCGTGATTCAGCCTATGGACGACCGGCTGAATCCATACTGAATAGCACCAGCCACCGACCCAGCGAGCGGCTTGAAGCAAACCCCTGAGAAGCGTCCCCTCACCCGCAAATTATAACTTATTGTAATATAAAAACACTTTACGATGTCCGGATGAGGAAGGCAGCACGGACGCAGCGGCTGATCCTGCTATGCGCGAAAGACCTGTCGGCGCGACCGACAGCAGCTCGTCCCACCCCAGAATGATTGAAAGAAACCCACCCGAATTTCAACCTTCCTGCAAAGACCTGCGTTAAAATAAGTTTAATAATTCAGTTGGACAGGGCAGTGACCCACCACACTGGCCGATGTTGAAGAATGAGGAGAAAACCAATGAAACAACCATCCTTCGACCTGAACGATATCACTCATGAGCCTTCCGACGAACAGCTTGACGCCCTGATGGAAGCTGTTGCCACCGAAGTACGCAAGCACGCCCAAATAGCGCGCGAACAACTCATGATCCGCTTGCGCGCCGACATCACGGCGATCAATCCCCCCTTCCAGCCGCAAGCCTGACCCGGCTGGAACAACCACCGGCCGTCGCAAAGTGGCTCGGCGACCCTCCCGAACAACAGCGGCAACCTGAACTGTCGGCGTGCAACGCGCCGACGGGTTTTCCCCACCACTCTCCCCTGCCTGGCCAAGTGGCAAAGAGATCGGTCTGATTCGAGGCTTTTCTCGAACGGAAGCAGCGTGCCAAAACCGAAAATATTAAACGCCAGCGCACCGAAACGGATGGCCGAGCAATCACGCGCCCTTGGGTATCGACCCCAATACCATGTAGAATATTTATTGCTCGCTTTTTCACCTGCTTAGACCTTTTCGCGATATCGGAGGATTTGCTCATGATTCAACACGCTCGATTCAACTTGAACGACACCGCCCACGAGCCCTCCGACGAACAACTCGATGCCTTAATGGAAGCGGTAGCGACCGAGGCACGCAAGCATGCCCAAATAGCCCGCGAGCAACTCATGCTGCGCCTGCGCGCTGAAATTACGGCAGTCGATCCCCTACTGCTTACACGGGCATGACCGACAAGGAAAAACCCCGGCTGATCGTGGTCGCTGGCCCCAATGGCTCTGGCAAGACCTCGATCACCCAGCAGCTCTTGATGCACGAATGGATGGACGGGTGCGTTTACGTCAACCCGGACTTCATCGCCCGCGACGAATTCGGCGACTGGAATGCCCCCGACGCAGTCATCCAAGCGGCGCGACGGGCTGCCGAAATCCGCGAACATTGCCTGACGAAAGGCCATAGCCTCGCTTTTGAAACCGTCTTGTCCGCGCCGGACAAAATGAACTTCATTCGCCGAGCCCAGGACGCCGGTTTTTTTATCCGCCTGTTCTTCGTCGGCACCGACGATCCCTCCATCAACGCCAAGCGTGTCGCGATGCGAGTGATGGAAGGGGGGCATGATGTCCCCATCCCCAAGATCATCGGCCGTTATACCAAATCGCTGGCGTACTGTTCGGTCGTGACCTGGCTGGCCGACCGGACCTACGTGTATGACAATTCCGTGGACGACGCCCGCGCCAAGTTACTGTTTCGCGCCTCAAGAGGCCGGCTGGTTAAAGTCTACGGCGAGATCAATCCGTGGGCGCAGGAAATTATGAAAAGGCTGCTGCCTGTCCAGACCGATGACGCGGCGGCGCTAACTCCGTAAAAGCCCCTCTCAAAAGCTTCCTCGGCAGGACCGCCATTCTTTGAGAACTTGGCGGAGTACAATAATTGCCATTCCCGCAACCTTCCCCGTCCTTTCTCGAATTCCGAGGATTTCTTACATGCGCTACGTCAGCACCCGGGGCGGCATGGCCCCAGCAACCTTTTCGGACATCTTGCTGGGCGGTTTGGCGCCCGACGGTGGCCTGACCATTCCGCAACTCTATCCGACACTAGCGCCTGGCGAACTGGCCAGCTGGCGCAATCTTTCCTACCCTGAGCTGGCCTTTGCCATCCTCAGCAAATTCGCTGATGATCTACCAGCGGCGGCGCTGCGCGCTCTGATCGACAAAACCTATACCGCCGCGATCTTCCGTACCGAAGCCATCACCCCACTCGTACCGCTCAGCGACGGTGTTTGGCTGCTTGGACTATCAAACGGTCCAACCCTGGCGTTCAAGGACATTGCCCTGCAACTGCTCGGTAATCTGTTCGAGTACGCTCTGCTTAAAACCGACGGTCACCTCAATATCCTGGGCGCGACCTCCGGCGATACCGGCTCCAGCGCTGAATACGCCATGCGCGGCAAGCACGGCATTCGCGTGTTCATGCTTTCGCCATACCAGAAGATGAGCCGGTTTCAGACCGCGCAAATGTTCTCCCTGCAAGACCCCAATATCTTCAACATCGCCGTGCGCGGCGTGTTCGACGACTGTCAGGACATGGTCAAGGCGGTCAGCAACGATGCCACTTTCAAGGCCCGATACAGCATCGGCACCGTCAACTCGATCAACTGGGCGCGAGTCGCGGCCCAAGTCGTCTACTACTTCAAAGGCTGGCTGGCAGCCACCACCCGCGACGATCAGGCTGTTTCGTTCGCCGTGCCGTCTGGCAATTTCGGCAACATTTGCGCTGGTTATATCGCCAAGCGCATGGGTCTGCCCATCCATCGACTGATTCTGGCCACCAACGAAAACAACGTGCTAGACGAGTTCTTCCGCACCGGCGTCTATCGGGTGCGCGCTACCACTCAGGTGATGCAGACCAGCAGCCCGTCAATGGATATCTCCAAGGCATCGAATTTCGAGCGGTTCGTCTACGATATCGTCGATCGAGACCCGGCAGTGGTCCGCAATTTGTGGCGGCAATTGGATACCAAGGGGTTTTTCGATCTGTCCGGCAGCGATTACTTTCGTGCAGTCCAGGCATCCGGTTTCGTATCCGGCTCCAGCACCCACCAGGATCGCATGGACACCATTCGCCGGATCTACCGGGAATCCGGCATCATCATCGACACCCATACCGCCGACGGTGTCAAAGTCGGACTGGAATATCGCGAGGACGGCATTCCGCTGATCTGCGCGGAAACCGCCCTGCCGGCCAAGTTCGAAGATTCCATCGTCGAGGCACTGGGCTGCTCGCCCGATCGGCCAGCCGGTTACGAAAACCTCGAATCGCTCCCGCAGCGGTTCGAAGTGATGGACCCGAACGTGAGCCAAATTCAGGATTACATCGTCCACCATGCGGGTTGAACGGTGAAGCACTATAGTTGATCGGGAAAAGGCGAAATTACGGAGCGATTGCGGGCGTCAGCGTCAATCCTGACGCTTTGGATGCGGATTGAAAGCGATCCTCCGTTACCTCAACTCCGCTGGCCTTGATTCCCGATAACCCGTCAAGGAGCATCACCATGCCCGCCAAGACCATCGACCGCACGCCATCCGCTGATTCTTATCCCCTGCTGATCAAAAACCTGCTCCGTAATCCGGTCCGGCAGTTTCCCAAGCAGGAGATTGTCTACGGTGACTTCCGGCGCCAGACCTACCGTGAGCTGGGCGAGCGGGTCGGCCGGCTCGCTAGTGGTTTGGCGGGGCTGGGGATCAAACCCGGCGACACCGTGGCGGTGATGGACTGGGATAGTCACCGCTACCTGGAATGCTTTTTCGCAGTGCCGATGTTGGGCGCGGTGCTGCACACCGTCAACATCCGGCTATCGCCCGAACAGATCCTCTACACTATCAACCACGCCGAAGACGATGTAATTCTGCTCAATGCCGAATTCCTGCCGATTCTGGAAACCATCCGTGACCGAATCGAACCGGTCAAGAAGTTGGTACTGTTGAATGACGCCGACCAAGCACCGACAACTGTCCTAGACATCGCCACTGACTACGAAGCCCTGCTAGCGACCGGCGACCCTGACTACCGCTTCCCGGATTTCTCGGAAGACACCCGCGCCACCACCTTCTACACCACCGGCACCACCGGTCTGCCCAAGGGCGTCTATTTCAGCCACCGGCAACTGGTACTGCACACCTTTGGTGCTCTGGCGACGTTCACCGGTACCGATCAGGGTCGCTTCGGCCGCGATGATGTGTACATGCCGATCACCCCCATGTTCCATGTTCACGCCTGGGGCGTTCCCTACGTCGCGACCGCGCTTGGAGTCAAACAAATTTATCCGGGTCGCTACGTGCCGGATCACCTGTTGACACTGATCGAACGGGAAAAGGTGACCTTCTCCCACTGTGTGCCGACCATTCTGCAAATGCTGCTGGACAATCCCAAAGTGAACGAAACCGACTTGTCCCGCTGGAAGGTGATCATCGGCGGCGCGGCGCTACCGCGAGCGCTGGCCAAGCAAGCGCGTGACCGAGGAATCGACATCTTTACCGGCTACGGTATGTCCGAAACCTGTCCGCTCCTGACCCTGGCCCACCTCAAACCGCATATGCTGGACTGGGACGAGGAGCGGCAACTGGAAATTCGCTGCAAGACAGGTCTACCGATGCCGTTGGTCGAACTGCGCGTGGTGGACGAGGAGATGAACGATTTGCCGCACGATGGCAAAACGCCGGGCGAAGTGGTGGTCCGCGCACCGTGGCTGACCCAGGGTTACCTGAAGGATCCCAAAAACTCCGAAATGCTGTGGCACGGGGGCTATCTGCATACCGGCGACATCGGCACCATCGACGAGGAGGGTTACCTCAAAATCACCGACCGGCTGAAGGACGTGATCAAGACCGGCGGTGAGTGGATCTCCTCACTGGAACTGGAGGACTTGATCTTCAAGCACCCGGCGGTAGCGGAAGCAGCCGTCATCGGCATCCCCGACTCCAGATGGGGCGAACGACCGGTGGCACTGGTCGTACTCAAACGCGACTACGCCGAGCCGATAGATGAAGCTGCTATTCGCAACTGGCTCCAAGATTTCGCCGACAAAGGCATCATCTCCAAGTGGGGCATTCCCGACCGGGTACTACTCGTCGAATCCATCCCGAAAACCAGCGTGGGCAAGCTCAATAAAAAGGCGATGCGTGAACAGTACGCACAGCTGATTCAGGACGATTGACGATTCTGGAATCAAATGAAACTTAAGATGTCCAACTACTTAGAAGATTTAGAATTGTTAGAGCCAATGGCTTCGACACGATGCATGGATACAGCGAGGTATTCTGGAATGGCAACGACACGCATGACAAATTTAACGGTACTGGCGCTAGCGTTGGGCGGCTTGCTGTCTTCGGCTAACGCGCAACAGACTGGTACTCCTCCGCCGGCTGCCGTCTCGCCACAATATCAAGCGGCCTCGCCTGGCGGCAGAATTCAACTATATAGCCTTCCAACCGAATCGGCGGCCTCCCCCGCGACACCAGCGGAAAGGCCAATGGCAGAAGCGCCCCCCTCCACGACACCAGCCGAACCCCCCGAGATGTCGATTCCGTCATCTCGGCCAAACCCCTACGGAGCTCCGGAACCCATCTCACAGGCGCAATATCAAAGCCCGTCTCCATATGCCGATGACGTAGCAAGTTCCGACTGGTCGCCACCGGGCGGATCGATCAAGATTCAGGATTATCGAGGCATCCGTTTCGCTTCGGGCGGGGTTGGCGAAGGCGAGCGCGCCGAATTGAGCGCTCTGTCCAACCAATTTAACCTGCGCCTGCTGTTCGCAATGCAAGGCAGCGGCGATTATGTGGCGGATATTCGAGTCAACATCCTGGATTCACGGGGTGAAGCCGTGTTGAGCGCCGAATCGAACGGGCCGTGGTTCTTCGCCGCATTGCCTGCCGGAACCTATACCGTTGAGGTTAGTCTCCCCGATCAGCTCCAACGGCAAACCGTCCAGATTGGAGGTTCTCGACAATCCCAGTTGAATTTCTACTGGCGGTAAACGATCCTCTATTTATTGAGATATTATGGGCGGCGATCCCGATCATCGCAGCCCGCCGCAATCCCCGCAGGCTCCTCCCTACCGTTCTCTAGGCACGATCATGTTCAAACGGGAACCCACCTGGCTCGACTCCACGATCAGTTGACCGTGCAGGGCCGCGATCCGCCCCATGAGCGATTGCGGTCCTTGTCCTAACTGGATTAATTCGGCGAGATCGTAACGCCCCCGAAAAGCGAAACCCCGGCCGTTGTCCTGGACCTGGATGCGGATGTGGTTAGCTTCCATGGCGATTTCTGTGAGTGCCTGGGTAGCGCTGGCATGGCGGGCACTGTTGGTCAGGGCTTCGCAGACCAGTAGGTAAAGCTCCTCCGCGAGCGGCGTGGAAAGGTTGAATATCGCGCCCTTGATGGAAACCGTCACCGGCAGCCCCCATTCCTGCTCAATCTTGCGCTCCAATTCGATCAGGCGAACATCCCAACGGGCGGCAGCATCGGGAATTTCGCGCGGTTTTTTCAAGCGTTCGATATAGCCGCGCAGCCGGCGCTGCTCGGCGCAGAGCATAGTCTGGACAACTTGCAGCCGTTCGCGCGCCGCGTCGGTTGCCTGATCGACCAACAGGCTCTGCGTGGTTTCCAGTTGCAAGGCCATGCCGGTCAGGGATTGGAGCAGGCCGTCGTGCAGGTCGCGTGCTAGGCGCTGGCGTTCTTCCATCACCGTCGTTTTTTCTAAACACTGCGGCATGTCAAGCCGTTTAGTCACCATCTTTGGCTGCGTTCCTTCAGCGATGAGCATCATGGGCGAGATGCATAGTGGGATTGCAGCAAGCGCGCCACTGCGGAAAATTATAAAAATCCATATTAATAAATAGGTTATCCAATATGATAAACGGCTCAACGTGGGCAGCAACAGGAGCGAGTGACGCAGAGGGTCAGGGTGCCAGCGGATCGGGTCCATGACCTGCATTTTCCGAGTCTAGACCCGGTCAAAATGGACCGATTGTCACTACAAAGTGGGATCCGCTCAATATGATCAGATATATCAAAATATACTTCTAGACATAGAAAAATATATCCATCCATGAATAGTCATTAACATTACAGTGCGTAACACTTTTATAAGTAGATGATATGCAAGTAGGCAATGACAGCGGCAAACTTATTCAGGAGGCCCAACTTTCGGTACACGATTTTCTGAAATCATTATTTATTAATATCAATTATATATATGACGAGAAAACGATGATAAAACCAGGACACCTTGGAATGACGGCGCTGGCGTCCGTGCTGGGGCTAACAGCTATAATTGGCTTCAATGCGCCGGCTTTTGCAGCATCTGGCGGAACGCCGCAGGCCAGCATCACGCTCACGAACAGCGACGCCAAATATTGCTACACCCACGACAATACATGGGCTTTGACCAAAGAAGTCACCGGCAACACTATCGATGCGGCCACCGGCTCGGTGGAGTGGACCGTTACGGCAACCAAGGATACGTCCGCTGCCCCAACTTTTAAGGTATGCGGCGGGCTGACCATCACCAACACCGGCTCGGCACCGGCGACCATCGGCAATATCGTGGTGAATTTGCAAAAGCCGAACAGCCCCAAGAAGGGCAGCAATGCCTCGCACGTTTCCATCGCAGCGGACGTGGCGGATGCGACGAACGGCGATGAAGCAACCTCCGCTAATATCGTTGCGGCTGGCTCCCAAGAGAATACCGCGACCAATACCGCGTGGGGAACTAGCAACTACACGACCTCCGGCGCAAAGGGCACCTTTATAGAAACCGCCGGCTCCGGCCCACTGGAGTTCAAGGACGCCAGCGACAATACGATCTTCTCTCTCGTGCCACAGCCGACCATTCCGGTAGGGGGATCGATCACGCTGCTGTACGACGCGACCTTCCAGACCTCGGTGTTGCCCCCGGCCGGCACGCCGCTCCGCGTCGAAGCCATGGTGACCTTCGGCAATTCCGGCACTCGCGGCGGCAGCGGTGCCACGGCCAGCAACATCGACATCAATGGCAACACTTGGATCGGCACCGACGAAGCGAACGTCCGCACCGTCCCGAGCCGCATTATGCTGGCCGCGCTGCCAGCGGATCCCGAGGAAGCGAACGACAGTGTGACCGTCACCGATCCCGGCGTTACCACCACCGGCACGGTAACAACATCGAACCCGGTCGGCTTTAGCACCTTCCCGGCCACGATCAGTGATACGACCTCTTGGACGGTCAGCGTGGACGTGGCGGCCGGTGCTGAAGGCGGCAAGGTGTGCAACAGCGCGACACTGGAAGGAGCGGCAGTCGGCGGCACGCTGCAAGTGATCGTCGGTTACGATCAAACGAAGCCGATCTACGACTCCATCACCGGCAACATCATCGGCTACGAGCCGATCTACGCCACCTACGAGTGTGCCGCAGCGGCCAAAGCGTCGGCCTCCGCCTGCGTTGATGTCACCCCTCCAGACGATCAAACCATCGAGAACGGCGACTACTGCACCTTCAGCCAGGGCGGTTTCGGTGGCAACGGCACACCGTATGACCGGCTCGCCGCCAATTTCCCGACGCTCTATCCGAGCGGTGTCGAAGCGGGCATTCTGGGCACGACCGGCTACTCGATGAGGTTCAACACAGCGACGGCGGTGCAGGACTATCTGCCGGCTAGTAAAACGGCGAACAAGCTAAACGCCGACTTGGTCAACCCGACATCGACCACCTCCGGGGTATTCGGTGGTCAGGTACTCGCCCTGAAACTGAACATCGCTCTCAGCGATGCGGCCGTGAATCCCGCCAACTTCGGCGATCTCTACTACTGCGACGCCGCCAGTTCCTTGAATGGACAGACGGTACGGCAAATCCTCGCCGCAGCGGAAACCACCTTGGGCGGTGGGGCACTACCCAGCGGATACAACTACTCAACTCTCTCCGAGTTGTGCGCCAACCTCGACCTGTCGTTCGACGACAAATCCACCACGGATCCGAACCTTTCGGCCTGCGGTGTGGCGAGCGCTTGGGCGGTGCAGCATCTGAGCAAGGTACCTTGCCCATAGGAGTCTAAACAGCAAAAAGCCGGGGGTCGGCCACCGAGCCGACCCCCGGCTTTTTGGCTTCGATCAAACCGGCAGATTCAACCGAATCTTGCAACCCTCACTTCTTGCCCGACTTGCTGGCCGTGACCGTGACCTTGCCTGACACCGCCGAAACGTTGCCGGCGACATCGCGGGCGTCGACGGTATAATCGTAAGTCGTTGCCGCCACCGCCGTCGTGTCCGTATAACTGGCACTCACGACCTGCCCGATGGCCGCACCGTTGCGATACACGGTATAGCCCGCGCCCCCCGATAGCGCGTCGCTTGACACCAGCCAGGACAAGCTGATCCGCCCCTGCCGATCCACAGAACCCTTCAAGCCGGTTGGCACGCTCGGCAGCGTACCATCGACGGTCAAAGTCGTGCTGCCCTGGTCGCTGGTGCCGTGGTTAGGAGCCACACCATCGGCATCGGTCGCCGACACCGTCAGGGTATAACGGCCGTCGGCCAAATTGGAATTAACCGCCAGCGCACCCGAACTGCTCTGGCCGGCGGCGAGCGTCAGGCTGGCCGGTGTCACCGTTCCGGCCGCCGCGCCACTGCAGGCCAAGGAAAACGTGGTACCGCCGCAGCTCGCCGCATCCTGGTTGGTGACGGCTACCGAGAAGCTGGCCGCCGCGCCGGGGCGCACGGTCAGCGTCGCCGGCGACAGCGCGACGGTGGGCATCAACGCCGCGCAACCGAAGCTGATCTGTACTGTGGCGTTGCTGCCGCCGTGGCTCACCTGGGACACCGTGATACCGTTCGCGCTGTCGGTAAACGCGACGCCGTCCGCCAACGTCTTGATATAGGAGGTGTACCCATAGCCCGTCCCCTTATAGCGATGGATATTGACACCGCCGGTGTGCAGGCAAATCGAAATAGCACGGCAGCACGAATACCCGGTGCCGATACAGGGAGAGATTGACGCCGGCGGCCTGTGCGGCGGTTTCGGCGGCACTGGCCCAACTGTAATAATCGCAGCTGGAATTGTCGTAGCTGATGGCGAACGGCCTGAACACGTCCGCTTGACCGTTACCGTCGGTATCGGCGGGAAAGCTGACCTGACCGAGCGAAGTCTCGCGATACAAGCCATCGACCGAACGGCTATTGGTGTAAGTAGTTTACCAAAAGAAATGGTGTAATATTTAAGGTGAAAAAAGGTCAGGAGACGAGAGGATGAAGCGAATCCAGCCGTTAAGCGAAGCGGAG
>WBZL01003840.1_pt1 | contig 13443 bp, 9 predicted proteins | sample 5204291 | NCBI WGS metagenome assembly WBZL01 (sample SAMN12344345, study PRJNA552823) | activated sludge metagenome | biome: Activated sludge suspended growth; feature: Nitrification reactor; material: Wastewater; isolation source: activated sludge from nitrification reactor of wastewater treatment...
ACTTGAGTCCCTCGTAGCCGGCCTCGTCGGCGATCGCGAAGACCGATGATTGGAAGACCGGCAGGCTCACCGCGCCCTCGACGCGGCCCTCCCCGGCATGGATCAGGCGCGTTTCGAGCCGTGCGCTCGTGTCGTTCATCGTGGTTCCCTCTCGCGGTTGGTGACCGCCGTTCGTCCCCCGGCCGGCGCCGCGGCGCCGGCGAAGAGATCGAGCACTAGGATGCGCGCCTCGAGAGGACCGTTCCACACCGGCAGCCGCCGCTGGGGCTTCAGGCCGAGCTGCTTGCCGAGGGCGGCGTCGCCGGCAAGCACCACCGCGCGATAGCCGGCGTAGCGCTTCTTGAGCAGGTCACCCAGGCGCCGCCAGCCCTCCGGGTCGCTCGCCAGCCGCTCGCCGTGGGGCGGGTTGACCAGCACCAGCCCGGGGCCCGGTGGTGGCTCGAACTCGAAGGCGTCGCCCAGCCGCAGGGTCGTCCGCTCGCCGAGGCCGGCGCGATCGAGGTTGGCGCGGGCACCGCGGGCCGTCGCGGCGTCGATCTCCACCCCCCACAGCCGCACCGCCGGGGCCAGGGCCGGCACCGGCTCGGCGAGGACGGCGGAAAAGGCTGCGCGCTCGAAGCTGGGCAGGTTCTCGAAGGCCCACTGCCGGCGCAGAAAGCCCGGTGGCCGGCCGAGGGCGATCCAACCCGCCTCGACGAGGAGAGTGCCGCTACCGCACATCAGGTCCACCACCGGCCCGCGGCCATCCCAGCCCGAAGCCAGAACGCAGGCTGCCGCCAGCTGCTCGCGCACGGGGGCGCTGCTGGTCGCCAGCCGGTAGCCGCGGCGGTCGAGCGGCTCACCGGAGGTGTCGAGCAGCAGGGTCGCCCGGTCGCGCTGCAGCAGCAGGCGGAAGGCACGCTCTGGCTGCCGGCGCTCGACGCTGCCGCGGCTTCCCCAACGGCTGCGCTGGCCATCGACCAGGCCGTCCTTGACCTTGAGGGCGGCCCACTGGGCGTCGCGCACCTGCGAGGCCGAGGTGGTGGCGCGGAGGGCGAAGGTCAGGCGCGGCGCAAAGAGGTCGTCAGCGCTCAGCCCCCCCCAGCGATCGCTGCCCTGGCGCACCAGCTCGGCGGCGCCGCGGGCGAGGGCCTCGCCGTCGGCCGCCGGCCAGCTGCCCAGCTCGACGAGCACACGGTTGGCGGTGCGCAGCCGGTAGTTCGCCCGCCACACCGTGCGCCAGTCGCCGGCGAAGCGAAGCGCACCCTTCTCGCTCGTCACGGCCTTGGTCCCCAGGCCAGCGAGCTCGCCGGCGAGGAGCTCTTCGAGGCCCAGCCCGCAGGTGGCGACGAGGGCGAGGCTCGCAGCAGGCTTGTTCATCGGGCCGGCAGTGTACCAGCGGTCATGGGCCGCTCCGCCGCTGCAGCCAGAGGAGGTCGCGGCTGAGCGTCACCGCCATCGCGCCGAGCGCCGCGACGGCCTCGCGCTGGCTCCGGCGGGCGCCGCGGTAGGTGGTGGCGAGAAGATCGCGGAGCTCGTCCGGCGCCAGAGCGAGGCGCTCGCGCAGCTCCGTCTGCTCCAGCAACTCGAAAGCTCCGCCGAGCTCCTCGACGGCGCGCTGCCAGCGGCTGCGCAGCTCACCCTCGCCCTGCACGGCGGCGCGCAGCTCGACGAGGTCGTCCGCCGCGGCCACGGCCACCCAGAGATGGCCGCCAGGAGCGACGACGCGGGCCAGCTCGGCCGCCGGCAGCCGGGCCGTGAAGCTCGTCACCAGGTCGAGGGAGGCATCGGGGAAGGGCAAGAAGCGATCGGCGTTCACCACCACCCAGTCGAGCGCGGGCCAGCGACGCGCGGCGAGTTCGATGGCTGGCGCCGAGAGGTCGACGCCGCAGGCGGCGAAGCCGGCCTCGGCGGCGAGCGTGCCGAGCATCGAGCCCTCGCCGGCCCCGATGTCCACCGCCTGGAGCAGCCTCCCCGCGTTGCCGGCGCCGAGCCGTTCCCGCCAACGCTCGGGGCGGGCAGCCGGCAGCCAGCGCCGCACGCCGGCGAGCAGGAAGTCGGAAAGGCCGGCGGCGAACAGCCGGCGGCGTGCCTGGGCCACCTCCTTGGCATCGCCGGCGGCGAGTGAACGGCGGTCCTGCGGTTGGAGCAGGTTGAGGTAGCCGCTCTTGGCCAGATCGAAGCTGTGCCCGTGCGGGCAGCGGAAGGTCCGCGCGTCCTCGACGAGGAGCTGCCGGCAATGGCGGACGGGACAGAGGAGGGGAAGCATCACGGCAGGGAGGCTCGCGGCGGTTCCGCTATCCTATCCGCGGTCTCGCGACCGCTTCCGATGCGACTGCTCGTCACTGGTGACCTCCACCTCGGCCGGCGCTCTGCCGCTCTCCCCCCGGGCACGGACCCGGCGCGGTTCTCTGCCCTCCTCGCCTGGGAGCGGATCGTCGAAGCGGCGCTCGCCCACGAGGTCACAGCGCTCGTCCTGACCGGCGACGTGGTGGACCGCGAGAACCGCTTCTTCGAGGCCCTGGGCCCGCTCGAAGCCGGCATCCGGCGCCTCTCACGGGCCGGGACCTGGACGCTCGCCGTGGCCGGCAACCACGACTTCGACGTCCTGCCCCGCCTGGTCGAGCCCCTCGCCGGCCAGCGCTTCCACCTGCTCGGCCAGGGCGGGCGCTGGGAGCGCTTTCTGCTCGCGGAAGGCGGCCAGGAAGCGCTGGCGGTCGACGGCTGGTCCTTTCCCCGCGAGCGCTTCGCAAGCGACCCGCTGGCCGCCTACGACCTGCCGACCGAGGCCCCCGCCCCCCTGCTCGGGCTCCTCCATGCCGAGGTGGGGGCCGCCGCCAGCCGCTACGCACCGACCTCGCCGGCGCGCCTGCGGGCATTGCCCCACCGCGCCTGGCTCCTCGGCCATGTGCACGGCCCGGGGCCGCTCGCGGGCAGCGGCCCGGTCCTCCTCTATCCAGGCTCGCCGCAGCCGCTCGACAGCCGCGAGACGGGGGTCCGCGGCCCCTGGCTCCTCGAGATCACGGCCGAGGCACGCCCGCGCCTCAGCCAGCTGCCGCTCGCCAACCTGCGCTACGAAGAAGTGCCCGTCCCGCTCGACGACCTCAGCGAAACGGCCGACCTCACGCCTCGCCTCCTCTCGGCCCTGCGGGCGGCGCTCACCGCAGCCGTCGAGGCGGCGGACGGCCATCTGCAGCTCCTGGTGGCACGGTTGCGCCTCAGTGGCCGCTCGGTGCTGGCGCCCCGCCTCACCGCGGAGCTCGCCGAAGTGGGCTCGCTCGTCCTCCGCCACGAAGGGGCGACGGCCGCCGTCGCCGGCTGGGCGAGCGAGGCCCGGCCGCCCGTCGACCTCGCGGGCCTCGCGCGCGCCGACGACGCTCTCGGGCTCCTCGCCCGCCTCCTCCAAGAGCTCCCCGCGGGCGGTGGAGGCGAGCTGTTGCGCGCCGCGGAAGGACACCTGGGCCGCGTCGCCGGTGCCAACGCCTACGCAGCGCTACCGCCCCTCGAGCTCGGCCCGGCGCAGCTGCGGGCCGCCCTGGAGGCCGCCGGCTGGCAGCTCCTCGAGCAGTTGCTGGCCCAGCGCGGCGCGCGGCCGGCCAACGGCAGCGAGGCGCCGGCACCGTGAGCAAGCCCGCCCTGCGCTTCGCGACCATCGCGGCTCGCCGCTTGCCTGGCTTCCCGCAGGGCGGTCCCCGGCTCGCGGAGCTTTCGCCCGGCATCAACCTCGTTTACGGCCCCAACGGCGCCGGCAAGTCGAGCCTGGTGCGCGCCGCCCGGGCCCTGCTCTGGCCCGAATTCCTGCCGGCAGCGTCCGGCGCCGAGCTGGCGGCGACCTTCGAGGTGGGGGCCGTGAGCTTCCAGCTGGAGCTCGAGGCCGGGCGCACCGCCCGCTACGAACGCGACGGTGCCCCCGGCCCGCCACCGCCGGGGCTGCCGCCGGCGAGCCTCGCCGACCGCTACGACCTCGCCCTCGAAACCCTGCTCGCTGCCCGCGGCGAACCCCTCGCCGGCGAGATCCAACGCGAGGTGGCCGGTGGTTTCGACCTCGCCGCTGCCCGGGACCGCGCCGGCTTCCGTGCCCAACCCAGCCAGCCCCGCCAGCGCGCCGGAGAGCTGGAGCGCGCCGAGCAGCGAGTGGCCGAGATCAGCCGCGAGCAGGAGGCCTTGCTGCTCGCCGAGCGGGGCCTCGCTGCCCTGCACCAGCGCCGGGAGGCCGCTGCCGAGGCCCGCCGCCGCGCCGAGGAGCTGGCGCGCACCCTGGAGCTGGCGCGAGCGCAAGCGCAGCGCGCCGACCTCGCCGCCCGCCTCGAGGCCTTCGCGCCGCTGGTGGCCCGGCTCCAGGGCGACGAGGGCGAACGGCTCGACCGCCTCGAAGCGCGCCGGGCAGCGGCCGCGGTAGCGCTCGCCCAGCTCGACGCCGAGCTCAGCGACGCTGCCGAGGAGCTCGCCGGGTTGGGGCCTGCCGACGGGCCGAGCTTCGACGACGAGGCCCTCGCCACCCTGCGGGCTCGTCTCGAACAGCTGCGCCAGGTCGACGGCGAGCTCGCTCACGGCACGACCAGCGTGGCCGCGGCCGAGGCCCGCCTTGCCCGCAGCCTGGCAGCCTTTGGCGAGGTGGGTGGCGAGCCGCCGAGCCCGCCGCTGGCCAACCTGCCGGCCACCGCACCCCAGCGCCTCGCCTCTTTGCTGCAAGGGGCCGAGGAGACCCGCGCCGAGGCCCGGCTCGCCGAGCGTGCCGCCAGCCTGCAGAGGCTGGCGGCAGCCCAGTTCGCGGCACCGGCGGACCTGCTGCGCGGCCTCGGCCTCCTCAGCCGTGGTCTCGCGCGCGGGGGCGGCCCCTGGCGCCTCCTCGCCCTCGCGGGCCTGGCGCTCGGCGCCGGCTGGGCGAGCGTCACCCTGGCTCGCTTGGGCAGCCTCGCCTGGCTCGCCGGCCTCGCCGCCGGCCTCGTCGCCCTCGGTCTGTTGGGCCGCGAGGCCCTGGCTCTGCGTGATCGCCGGCAGCTCGCGGCGGAGCTGCGCGCCCTCGGCCTCGAAGCGCCGGAGGATTGGCGGCCGGCGAACGTCGAGGCCCGGCAGGGAGAGATCCTCCGTCGCCTGGCCACGGCGAACAGCGCCCTGGCGGCCCGCGAGGTCTGGCAGGGGCTGGGGATCGACGCCGAACGCCTTGCACACAAGGAGGCCGCGCTGGCGGCGCGTTGCGCCGAGCTCAGTCGCGAGCTCGGCCTGCCCGTCGCGCCACCCTTGCTCCACCTGAGCTTCCTTGCCGAGCGCCTGCGGGACGCCACCGAGGCAGGGGATGCTCTCGCCGCCGAGCGCGCCGGCCTGGCACCGCTGCGCGCCGAGCGGGAGGCGCTCGCCGGCGAGCTCACCGCGGCGCTGCAGCCCACCACCGGCAACGACACCGCTGCCCTCGCCGCCGCTCTGGCGGCGCGCGAGCGCCGGCTGCGCCAGGCCGCGACCCTCGCCGAACGGATCGCCGGCCACCGCCGGGCCCTCGACAAGGCGCGGTGGGACCTCGCCGAGGTCGACCGTGAGGAGCAGGCGCTCTGGCAACAGCTGGCGCTCCCCGCGACGGACCGGCCGCAGCTCGCCAGCGCCCTCGCCGAGCTGCCGGCCTACCGCGATCTCGCCAAGGAGCTGCTGCGTGCAGAAGGCACGCTTGTCAGCCTGACAGCCAGCTCTGCTGAGACCACCGCCTTGGCCGCGAGCGACCCGGCGGCCCTGGAGGCCGAGCTGGCTGCCTCCCAGGCCGCGGCCGCCGAAGAGGCGGACCTCCAGCGAGAGATCACCGCCCTCTCCACCCGGCTCGCCGACGCCCGCCAGAAGCACGATCTGGAGGCAGCCCTCGCCAGCCGCGACGCCGCTCGCGAGGCCTTGGAGGCCGACCGCCAGGCCGACCTCGCGCGCCTGGCTGGCTGGCTGCTCGCAGAGCGCCTGCAAGCCGAGCTCGCCGAGCGCTCACAGCCACGAGTGCTGCGCCGGGCAGAGGAGATCTTCGCCGCCATCACCCGCGACCGCTACCAGCTGCGCACGCTGGCCGGCTCACCGCCCACCCTACACGCGATCGAGCGCTCCCGGCGGGTGAGCCTCGAGCTCGCCCAGCTGTCGGGGGGCACCCGTGTGCAGCTGCTGCTGGCCGTCCGCCTCGCCTTCCTCGAACAGCAAGAGCCGGCTGTCGCCCTCCCCCTCTTCCTCGACGAGACCCTCGCCACCAGCGACCTCGAACGGGCGACGGCGGTGATCGAGGCCGTCGCCACCTTCGCCGACGCCGGCCGCCAGGTCTTCGTGCTCACCGCCCAGGAGAGCGAGGTCGTGCTCTGGCTCAACGTCCTCGAACGCCTCGCTCGCGAGGGCCTGGCCGTCCCCCGGCAGAGCCACGACCTCAGCGAGCTCCGGCGCAGCGCGCACCGCGAGCGGTTCCAGCTCGCGCCGCCCACGCCCACGGCGGCGCCACCGGCCATCGCGGCACAGGACCACGCGAGCTACGGCGCGACCCTCGGCGTGCCGCCCTTCGACCCCCGGCATCAGGAAGTGAGTGAGCTACCTCTCTGGTACCTGAGCGAGGACCTCCCCCTCCTCCACCGCCTGGTCGCCGGCGGCTACGAGCGCTGGGGTCCCCTCGCCGGCCTCCTCGATCGCGGGATGGGCGAGGCCATCGCTCCCGCAAGCGGCGCCGCCCTCACCAACCTTGCGGCCACGGCGAAGGCCGTCGAGGCGGCCGTCGCCGCCTACCGGGTGGGTCGCGGCCCACGGGTTGACCGCGCCACCCTGCTCGCCTCCGGCGCCGTCTCCGAGCGCTTCCTGGATGAGGTGGCGGCGCTCGCCGCCGCCGTCGACGGGGCTGCCGGCGAGCTCGTCGCCCGCCTCGAGGCCGGTGCGGTCAAGGGCTTCCGCGGCCGCAAGCTGGAAGAGCTGGCCGACGACCTGGAGCGCTCGGGCCATCTCGACCGCCGCCCCGCCGCCACCGCCGACGACGTCCGCCTCGCCGCCCTCGCGGCCGCCCAACCGGCGCTCGCCGCCGGCGCCCTGCACGCCGCAGACCTCCAGCGCACGCTCTCCCGCATCGGCCTGCTCTGAGGCCGCAGCACCGCCCTCTCGTCGGGGCGGAGGACCGCTCGCCCCGCCTCGCCCTACCCTCGCTCGGATGAGATGCGCAGGCGCCAGGTGATCGCGGCGCCGGCGTCGAGGATGCCTTCGCGTTGCAGCCAGGCGAGGGCGTCCTCGGCGTCGCCCTCGAACCAGGCGCGGGCCGAGCCCAGGCGGAAGGTGTAGCCCCAGGCGTCCATGTCCGCCCAGGCGCGGGCGCGACCGAAGCCGGGAAGACGGTCGGCGAGGAGGATCTGCAGGAAGCAGACGGCGTTCTCCTCCGCATGATCGCCGCCGATGTCGGTGTCGACGTTCGCCCGCCGCTCGGGATCGGCACAGATCAGGTGACAGGCCTCGTGGAGCGCCGAGTGAGCGGGCGTGTCCGGCCGCACGAGGACGTTGGGGCCACGCAGCCCCGCCTCCGGCTCGCCGAAGAACGAGCCGGGGATCGAGCCGCCGGCCGGCAGCTCGACGAGGCCCAGGCCGAAGCGGCCGAGGAGCGCGGCGAGGGCCCCCGGCGGCAGCTCGCCACAGAGGAGCATGGCGGCGGAAGCAGCCCCCGGTGCAGGCTCGGCAGCGGGCAATGTCACGGTCGAATACTATGCGAGCGCAATGTGGAAGATCGGCGACCTACTACAGCACCGCCACAACCGCACGCTGGGAACGGGGATCGTGGTGGAGGCCGATAGCCGTAGTGTCACCGTCGAGTTCCGCGACGCCGGCAGCACGATGCGCCTGGCGGTGGGCTCGGACACCCTGGTCGCCGTGTCGATCCAACCCGGTATCCGCGCCCGCCTGGAGCCCGCCGGTGAGGTCGTGACCGTCGCCGAGCGGGTCGCCGACCGCGCCATCCTCACCGATGGCCGCACGGTCGAGATCGCCACTCTCTGGCCGCTGCCCAAGGAAGAACCGCCGATCGAGCGCCTGGCCCGCGGCCAGCTCGACGCCGCCGAGGACTTCCTCAACCGCCTCGACGCCGTGCGTCTGCAGCGGCTGCGCCAGAGCTCGGGGCTCGGCTCGTTCCTCGGTGGGCGGATCAAGCTCTACCCGCACCAGCTCTACGCCGCCGAGCGCGCCTGCCGGAACTTACCCGTGCGCTGGCTGCTGGCCGACGAGGTCGGCCTCGGAAAGACGGTCGAGGCCTGCCTGATCCTCAACCGGCTGCTGCACACCGGCCACGCCGACCGCACCCTGATCATCGCCCCGGAGACCCTCACCCTGCAGTGGCTGGGCGAGCTCTGGCGCAAGCACCACCAGGTCTTCGTGCTGATCGACGACAAGCGCCTGCTCGACATCGAGAAGGAGCACGGCAAGGGCTTCAACCCGCTCGAGGTCTACCGCCGGGCCATCCTCGGTCTCGAGACCCTGCTCGCCCACCAGGAGCTGGCGAGCCAGGCCGCCGCGGTAGGCATCGACCTGGTGGTGGTGGACGAGGCGCACCGGCTGCGGCGGCCCCCGGGCCACCCCGGCAACCCGGCCTATCGCGCCGTGGCCCCCCTCATCGCCGCGGCCCGCCACGCCCTGCTGCTCACCGCCACCCCGCTCGAGGACGACGCCCACGGCTTCCTGCGTCTGCTGCAGCTGCTGCGTCCCGAGGAGTTCCCGGAGTCGGCGCCGCTCGTCGACCGCCTGGAGCGCCGCGAGCCCCTGCCGCCGATCACCTCGGCCACCCGCCGGGTGGACATCGGCGGCCTGCCGCCGCGGGTCGGCCGCCCGCTGGAGCTTTCTCCGGCCGCCTGGGAGCCGCTGCTGGCCCTCGAAGCGGCGCTCGCCAGCCAGCCGGCTGGCGATGCGCTCGCCGCCCGCCGCAAGGCCGAGCGGATCGCTCTCGCCCTCGCCTCGCCGGCCGCCTTTCTCACCCAGCTGGGTGGCGAGGAAACCGCTCTCCTCGCCCTGGCACGGGCGGCCGCCGAGGCCGATCCGCGCCCTCGCTGGCTCGCCGAGGAGGCCGAGCGCTGGCGCCAGCGGCGCGAGAAAGTGCTCGTCTTCGTCGCCAGCCTCGCGATGCTGCAACCGCTCAAGGCGACGCTCGAAGGCCGCAGCGTCGCTCGGGTGGGGATCTTCCACGAGGAGCTCGCCCCCGAACGGCGGGACATCGAGGTGGCCCAGTTCCGCCTCGCCGACGGCCCGGCGGTGCTGATCTCAACGGAGTGCGGCGGCGAGGGGCGCAACTTCGAGTTCTGCCACCGTCTGGTGCTCTTCGACCTGCCGTGGAGCCCGCTCAAGGTGGAGCAACGGATCGGCCGCCTGGACCGCATCGGCCGCACAATGCCCACCGAGATCGTCTATTTCAAGCCGTCCGGCGGGCTGGGCCGCACGGTGGCCGAGCTCTACGAGCGGATCGGCCTCTTCGCCGAGCCGCTCTCCGGGCTCGAGCACGAGCTGGCGCCGCTCGCCGCCGAGATCGAGAAGGCGGCCGTCGCCGGTGCCGCGGAAGCTGCCCAGTTCGACGCCGTGCTCGCCGCCGCCAACGCCGCCCGCGACCGCATCCACGAGGCAGCCTGGCACGAGCTCCACCGCGAGCCCTACGGCGCGGCGATGGCGGCAGGCATCCTGGCCCGCGTCCCCCCCGACCTCGAGGAGCTCACGCAGGAGGTCGTGTTGCGCGCCCTCGCCCGTTTCGGCTTTGGCGCCGAGGAGCAGAGCGGACGGGCCACCTACCTGGTCGAGCTGGGCGCCGAGGGACTGATCGATCACCTGCCCGGCGTTCCCGGCGGAAGCTCCTTCCTCGGCACGTTCGATCGCGAGGAAGGGGTCGAGAAGGAGAGCATCGACTTCTTCTCGTCCGGCCATCCGTTGATCGAAGGGATCCTCGCCGAGCTGGAAGACGGCCCGCGCGGCCGGGCCGCGGTGCTGCAGCTACGCGGCCCCGAGGACACCTCCGGCCTCCTCGTCCTCTACCGCCACGGGGTCGACACCGAGGCGGTGGTGGTCGACCAACAGGGCCGGATGCGCCCCGACCTCGCCCAGTACCTCACCACCCGGACGCTCAAGAGCGAGCCCTTCGAGGTCAAGAAGTGGACGACCCAGGCGGCCTGGCCGCGCTCGGTGCGGCGGCTCGCCGAGGCCCTGCCCCAGGACGAGGGCCCCTTCGCCGCCGCCGTCTTTCGGATGCGCAGACGTCCGTAGGGACGGGCCAAGCCGGGCGGGTTTCAAACCCGCCGCCGACAGTCGCCCCTACGGCGTGATCCGCCGGCCGGCGACGAAGGTGCCGACGGCGGCGCCAGTGAGCTCCCAGCCGCCGAAGGGGGTGTTGCGGGACTTGCTGCGGAAGGTCTTGGGGTCGACGACGACGCGCTTGCCGAGGTCGATGAGGGTGATGTCGGCCGCCGAGCCGGCGCCGAGGGTGCCGAGGGGCTGGCCGAGGATGCGGGCAGGCCCGAGGCTCAGCAGCTCGACCAGGCGGGAGAGCGTGATGAGCCCCGGCGCCACCAGACGGTCGAGGCAGAGCGAGAGCGTCGTCTCCAGGCCCACGATGCCGAAGGGCGCCAGGTTGTACTCGACGTCCTTCTCATCGGCGTGATGGGGCGCGTGGTCGCTGCCGATGACGTCGATCGAGCCGTCGGCGAGCCCGGCGAGCAGGGCCTGGCGGTCGCGCTCGGCGCGCAGCGGCGGCTTCATCTTGGTGTCGGTCGAGAAGGCGAGGTCGGAGACCGCCTGATCGGTCAGCAGCAGATGATGCGGCGTGGCCTCGCAGGTCACCCGCACGCCACGCTTCTTCGCCTCCTGGACCAGCTCGAGGCTCCGCCCCGAGGAGAGGTGCTGCACGTGGTAGCGCCCACCCGTCTCCTCGGCGATCAGCAGGTCACGGGCCACCATCACGTCCTCGGCGAGGCCGGGGATGCCCGGCAGGCCCAGGCGGGTCGACCACTCGCCCTCGTGCATCACCCCGGGGCCGGTCAGCTGCAGGTCCTCGGCGTGCTGCATCAGCGGCACGTCGAAGTGACGGGCGTAGAGGAAGGCGCGGCGCAGCAGCTCGGGATGAGCGACCGGCAAACCGTCGTCCGAGATCGCCACCGCACCGGCCGCCACGCACTCACCGATCTCCGCCAGCTCCTCGCCCTTCGAACCCTTGGAGACCGCCGCCACCGGGAAGACGCGGGCGTAGCCGGCGCGCTGCGCCTGGGTGAGGATCAGCTCGGTGACCGCCCGGCTGTCGTTGACCGGCCGCGTGTTGGGCATCGAGGCGACGGCCGTGAAGCCGCCCGCCGCGGCCGCCCGCGTCCCCGTCTCGACCGTTTCCTTGTACTCCTGCCCCGGCTCGCGCAGGTGGACATGGAGGTCGATCAGGCCGGGGGTGACGACGAGGCCGCTGGCGTCGACGACCTCGACGCCGTCACCGGCCGCAAGGCCCGGGCCCAGCTCGGCCACCAGGCCGTCGGCGATCAACACGTCGCAGGGGCCGTCGATCCCCTGCCCAGGGTCCACCAAGCGTCCGCCACGAATCAGCGTCTTCACCGCGCGCTCCGATCTTCCAGGGTGGTCAGGGCAAGCATCAGGCCGCCTCGTCGAAAGCACCGGCCAGCAGGTAGAGGACGGCCATGCGAACCGAGACGCCGTGCGAGACCTGCTCGAGGATCACCGAGCAGGGGCCGTCGGCGACGTCACTGGCAATCTCGACACCGCGGTTCATGGGGCCCGGGTGCATCACGATCACGTCGTCCTTGGCAGCGGCGAGGCGAGCCGCGGTGAGGCCGAAGAGGCGGAAGTACTCGCGCACCGAGGGGAAGAGCATCTTCGACTGCCGCTCGAGCTGTACCCGCAGCATCATCACCACGTCGGCGCCGCCGATCGCCTCGTCGAGGCCGTAGCAGCACCGCACGCCGAGGCCCTCGAGGCCCGTCGGCATCATCGTCCGCGGCCCGGCCACCGCCACCTCGGCCCCCAGCTTGGTCAGCAGGTGGATGTTCGAGCGCACCACCCGGCTGTGCTCGATGTCGCCGACGATCGCCACCTTGAGCCCTTCGATGCGGCCCTTGTGGCGGCGGATGGTGAAGGCGTCGAGCAGGGCCTGGGTGGGGTGCTCGTGGGCGCCGTCGCCGGCGTTGATCACCCCCGACTTGAGGCGCCGGGCCAGCATGTGCGGTGCCCCGGGATAGGCGTGCCGGATGACGATCAGGTCCGGCTGCATGGCCTCGAGGTTGAGGGCTGTATCGACCAGGCTCTCGCCCTTGGTGAGCGACGAGGTCGAGGCCGAGAAGTTGAGGGAGTCGGCCGACAGGCGCTTCTCGGCGATCTCGAAGCTCGAGCGGGTGCGGGTGGAGGACTCGAAAAAGAGGTTGACGACCGTCTTGCCGCGCAGTGTCGGCACCTTCTTGATCGGCCGCTCGGCAACCTGGCTGAACGATTCCGCGGTATCCAGGATCAGCTCGATCTCGGGGCGCGACAGCTCGGCGATCCCCAGCAGGTCCTTGCGGTGCCAGGCGACGCGGCTCAAGCGGCGTTCTCCCGGCCGAGGATGCGCACCACCTCGAGGCCGTTGTCGGTCTCCGGGAAGGCGACCTGGATGATCTCGCTGCTCGAGGTCGGTACTTCGAGGCCCACGAAGTCGGCATGGATGGGCAGCTCGCGGCGACCGCGGTCGACCATCACGGCGAGCTGCACGGCGCGCGGCCGGCCGTAGTCGACCAGGGCGTCGAGGGCCGCCCGCACCGTGCGGCCGGTGTAGAGCACATCGTCGCAGAGCACCAGGGTGCGGCCGTCGATCGGCTCCGGGAAATGCGTCTCGCGCACCACCGGCTGCGGCGCCACCAGCGAGAGGTCGTCGCGGTAGAGCGTGATGTCGAGGATACCGATGGGCACCTGGCGACCCTCCATCCGCTCGATGGCCGCCGCCAGGCGCTCGGCGATCGGCACCCCGCGGGTACGGATGCCGACCAGCATCAGGTCGTCGATGCCACGGTTACGCTCGACCAGCTCGCCGGCCATCCGGCGCAGCACACGCTCGATCTGCTCGGGTTCGAGCAGCGTCTTCTTCGGTTCGCCAACGGCTGCCAAGGTGGGGGCCCTCCTGGGGGGAAACCGCCGGCATGCTAGCCAGCCCTCCTGGGGTTGTCAAACCGCTTTCCGCCAGCCCCGACGCGATCGGCAAGCGACGGGTCCGGGTTGTCAAGCGCCGCCCGCCTCTCTAAGATCTAGCCGCCGCCGGCGCGGCGACGATCCGACCTCGAGAGTTCCCGATGGCCCATCCCCAGCCCGCGAGCAGCGGCCCCGCCAGCTTCTGGAAGACCTATCGGCTGGAGATCCGCTTCCTGGTCGTCTTCCTTCTCCTCCTTGGCGCGAGCTTCACGCTGATCTCGCTCAACTGGGTCAACGATCAGCTGATCGAACCGTTCACGGCCGGCGTCGCCAAGACCAGCGGCGGCGTCCTCAAGCTGC
>WBZL01003841.1_pt1 | contig 13443 bp, 14 predicted proteins | sample 5204291 | NCBI WGS metagenome assembly WBZL01 (sample SAMN12344345, study PRJNA552823) | activated sludge metagenome | biome: Activated sludge suspended growth; feature: Nitrification reactor; material: Wastewater; isolation source: activated sludge from nitrification reactor of wastewater...
ATCCGCTACATCCACTCCACCGGCGCCTCCATGTTCTTCGTGGTGGTCTACCTGCACATGTTCCGGGGCCTGATCTACGGTTCCTACCGGCAGCCCCGGGAACTGATCTGGATCTTCGGCGTGATCATCTATCTGGTGCTGATGGGCGAGGCCTTCATGGGCTACCTGCTGCCCTGGGGCCAGATGTCCTACTGGGGCGCCCAGGTGATCATCAACCTGTTCGCGGCCATCCCCTTCGTCGGCGAGGACCTGTCCATCTGGATCCGGGGCGACTACGTCGTCGGCGACGCCACCCTCAACCGCTTCTTCGCCTTCCACGTCATCGCCCTGCCTCTGGTTCTGCTGGGCCTGGTGGTCGCCCACCTGGTGGCCCTGCATGAAGTGGGCTCCAACAACCCGGACGGCGTCGAGATCAAGAAGCTCAAGGGTGAGAACGGCCATCCCGTCGATGGCATCCCCTTCCATCCCTACTACACGGTCAAGGACATCCTGGGCGTCGTGGTCTTCCTGATGGTGTTCTCCGCCATCGTCTTCTTCGCACCGGAGATGGGCGGCTACTTCCTGGAAGCCAACAACTTCATCCCCGCCGACCCCCTGAAGACGCCCGAGCACATCGCACCGGTCTGGTACTTCACGCCCTACTACGCCATCCTGCGCGCGGTTCCCCCGGTCCTGGGCTCCCAGTTCCCCGGCGTGGCGCTGATGGGTGTGGCGGTGCTGATCTTCTTTGCCCTGCCCTGGCTCGACAAGTCCCCGGTGAAGTCCATCCGCTACCGTGGTCCCAAGTTCAAGATCGCCCTGACCTTGTTCGTCATCGCCTTCATCGGCCTGGGCATCCTGGGCATCCTGCCGGCGACCGCGCTGTACACCTGGATCGCCCGCATCCTCTCCGTGGTTTATTTCGCCTTCTTCCTGCTGATGCCCTGGTACACCAAGAATGATTCCGTCAAGCCGGTTCCGGAAAGGGTGACGAACAAATGAAAAAACTGCTTCTCCTGCTCCTCGCCCTGCCCACCGCGGCCGTTGCCTCAACCAGCGTCCACCTGGACAAAGCCCCGGTGAACGCCCACGACCAGGAATCCCTGCAACGGGGTGCCCGGGTGTTCGTGAACTACTGCCTCAACTGCCACGGTGCCGGCTACATGCGCTACAACCGCATGCAGGACTTCGGCCTTACCGAACAGCAGATCAAGGACAACCTGCTGTATGCGGCGGAAAAACCTGGCGAGACCATGAAGGTCGCCATGCAGACCAAGGACGCCAAGGCCTGGTTCGGCGCCCCGCCGCCAGACCTGTCGGTCATCACCCGTTCCCGGGGGCCCGACTGGGTCTTCACCTACCTGCGAGGTTTCTACCGCGACGGCACCCGTCCCACCGGCTGGAACAACACCGTGTTCGACAAGGTGGGCATGCCCCACGTGCTGCATGAACTCCAGGGCCAGATGGCGCCCGTGTACCGGACGGAGAAGACCGCCGAGGGCCAAGACCACCAGGTATTGGAGCGGCTGGAACTCGTCAAGCCTGGCAAGATCACACTGGCGGAATACGACGCCCTGGTGGGCGACTTGGTGAACTATCTTGCCTGGATGGGCGAGCCCGCCAAGAGTTCGCGCATGGGCATCGGCTTGGCAGTGCTGCTGTTCCTGGGCGTGTTTTACGTAGTGGCCTTCTATCTCAAGAAGGAATTCTGGAAGGACGTGCACTGAAGCACGAAGGTTGAACGCTCATGATGATTTTGTATTCGGGGACATCCTGCCCCTTCAGTCAACGCTGCCGCATCGTCCTGCACGAGAAGGGCATGGATTTCGAGGTCAAGGATGTGGACCTCTCGGAAAAGTCAGACGAGATCGCCGCGATGAACCCCTACAACCGGGTACCCATCCTGGTGGAGCGGGATCTGACCCTGTACGAGTCGAACATCATCAACGAGTACATCGACGAGCGCTTCCCCCATCCCCAGCTCATGCCCGCCGACCCGGTCATGCGCGCCCGCGCCCGGCTCTTCCTGCACAATTTCGAGAGCGACCTGTTCTCCCATCTGGGGGATATCGTCCATGGCTCCCCCAAGGCCGCGGAAAAAGCCCGGGCCTTGGTGCGTGACAATCTGACCCAGATCGCTCCCATCTTCGCCAAGCAGAAGTACATGCTGGGCGAGGAGTACTCCATGTTGGACGTGGCCATCGCCCCTCTGCTCTGGCGTCTGGACCATTTCGGCATCCAGTTGCCCAAGCAGGCCACCCCACTGCTGAAATACGCCGAGCGCCTCTTCTCCCGGCCCGCCTTCATCGAGGCACTGACGCCGGTGGAAAAAGCCATGCGCAAGTGAGGACGCGGTGGGCGGGCCTTCCCAGCAACCGTATTTCCTGCGCGCCCTCTACGAATGGTGCGTGGACTGCAACCTCACGCCCTATATCACCGTCCAGGTCGATCACCGTACCCAGGTCCCCCAGGCCTATGTCCGGGACAACCAGATCGTCCTCAACGTCGGCCCCAGCGCGGTGCGCAACATCCACATTGACAACGTTTGGGTAACTTTCTCGGCCCGCTTCGGCGGGATTTCCCACGACATTGAGATCCCCGTGGGCAACGTCCTCGCCATCTACGCCAAGGAAACCGGCGAGGGTATGAGTTTCGAGCATTTGCTGCCCAATCCGGACCATGACAGCGGCGAAACCGAAACCGAGGCGGTGAAAACCCCTGGAGAGCCCGAGCCCCCCTCACCGCCCCGCGGCAAGCCCCAGCTCCGCGTAGTCAAGTAATATCGCAGCACCTCCTGCTGCCGGCATAGCTCAGTTGGTAGAGCAATCGCCTTGTAAGCGATAGGTCGTCTGTTCGAGTCAGACTGTCGGCACCACCTCCACCTGCGGTATCGCCCACAGCAATCGCGCCACATCCCCACTCCTACACCGCGCGCCGAAAAAAAGATTCAAGAATTATCTATTAGCGCTCGTTAATATAGGGACAGACTCTTCGGAAAGTCCCTCATGTCCGCCTCTCGTGCAGTGACCCTGGTAGTTCTGATAGCCGCCTCGTTCGCCGTCATACCGGCCAACGCCGGCTACGACGAAGGCATCCAGGCCTATACCAACGGCGACTTCGAGGGGGCGGCGAGGGAATTCACCGTATTGGCGAAGAAGGGGCACGCGGATTCCCAGTACATGCTCGGGATGCTCTACGAGGAAGGCCAGGGACTCACCCGGGACGACGTGGAGGCGGCCTTCTGGTACGCGCGCGCAGCCGACCAGGGTTTCGTGGACGCCTATTTCGCCCTGGGCCAGCTGTTCGTCCACCGCAAGGGCCCACGCCTGGATCGCATGGGTGCCCATCACTGGTTCAGCCTCGCCAAGGAATATGGCCATCGCCTGGCGGACCAGGAAATGCAGCGCAACCTGAAAGCCATGAGCCCGGAGATGGCGGAGCTGGCCAGGAACCGATTTCGCGACAGACGCTACGCCCAAAGCTTCTGATCACTGACTCCACCACACGCCGGGTGGAAACCTCCGCCCGGCGTTTTTTCGTAAGTCCTCAGCGCAGCACCACCAGCACCACCCGACGATTGCGGGCGCGCCCTTCCCGGGTCTTGTTGTCGGCCACCGGCTTGGATTCGCCGTAGGCGGCGACCGCCAGGCGATGCAGGGGAATTCCGGCGGCCTGGTTGAGATAGTCGCGCACGGCCTGGGCGCGATCCCGGGACAGGCGAAGGTTCGCCTCGTCCGATCCGCGGTTGTCGGTGTGTCCCTGGATTTCGATGAATACCCCCCGGTTCTCGGCCTTCAGGCGTTCAGCGAATTCGTCGAGTTGCTTCTTGGCGGCCGCGCTCAGGAGGGCCTCCTCGAAGCCGAAATTAGCGATCTCGTCGGCCAGGGTGGTTTCGAACACCAGCTTGCCCTCCGCCAACTTGCCGGCCAGGCGGGCCCGGTCCAGGGCCTCCTGGGCGGTGGCGGAAATCTTGCCGGCTTCGATCTCGCCCCGGGAAAGGCGCTCGCTCTGGCCCTTGAGGAGTTCCTGGACCATGGTCAGGCGCAGGCCGGATTCGGCCAGTTCCTTGGCGCCGGCCTCCGCTCGGCCCCGGGCCGCGTCCAAGTGGCCGCCCAGTTCGCCCACCCGGCCCTCGACGCGGGCGATGGCCTGGCTGTTGGCTTCGGCCCTCACCTTCACCTGGTCCAATGCTGTCTGCATTTCGGCCAGGCGCTGGTTCGCGGCCGCAAGCTGAGTCACCTGGTCCTGGCCGCGCCTGGCGGAATCGGCGATGCCGGCCTCCAGGTTGGCCAGTCGCTGGGTGGCGAAGGTCTGGCTTTCGTCCTGACGCGGGACTGCGGGCGGATTCGCGGCGGGCATGGGAGTGGCAATGGGAACGGACACCCCGGGAACCAGCGTGGACGTGGCGGCGGAATCCGCCGACGAAACACCGGGCCTGTTCCCCTCCAGCACCCCGACCCGGCCTTCCAGCAGGGCCAGCCCCGCCACCGTGCCTTCGGCACGGCGGCCGGAGGCGGCCACCCGGGCTTCCAAGCCATCCAGGCGCCGGCCCACGGCGGCGAGGCTGGTTCCGGCGCCATCCACCTGGCCGCGCAGGGCGGTCAGGTCGGCGGCAAGCACGTCCAGGCGCCGGCCCGCGCCGGCCAGTTCCACGCCCATGCCTTCCTGGCGCGCGGCCAGGGCGGCGCTGTTCTTCTCCAGCCCGGCCAGACGGGTCTCCACTTCGAGAATGCGTTTGGCCTGGGTGTCCATGCCGTTGTTGATGGCGCTGAACCAGGACTCCATGGATCGCAGGCGGTCGCCATAGGGCTCCACTTCCTTCTTCACGAAATCCTGGGTGGCGCAGCCCCCCAGCAAGGCCAGGACCAGCAGGTGGGAAAGACGCAGGGGAAAAGTGGGAAACGGGCGGCGGGGGGTGTTCATCGGCTTGTTTCTCTCGGCATGGATGGAGGTTCTGGATAAATATCCGTCGAAGCCCTGGCATTATGCCTTCGACACGTACAGTTCACGATTAAGCACCCTGCCAACCCTTCAAGCCCATGACCCCGATCACCTCCCCGGCCTGTCCCTGTGGCGCCGGCAAGCCCTTTGGGAACTGCTGCGCGCCTTTTCTGAGGGGGGAGCGGCTGGCCCCCGACGCGGAAAGCCTCATGCGGTCGCGCTACTGCGCCTACGTGATGGAGGACGAGGCCTACCTGCTCGCCACCTGGCATCCCCGCACCCGCCCGGCTTTTCTGGACCTAGCCCGGGAACCCCGGCCCAAGTGGCTGGGCCTGGCGGTGAAATCCAAGGCGGTCCTGGACGCCGACCATGCCCGGGTGGAATTCGTGGCCCGCTACAAGATCGGTGGCCGCGCCTTCCGGCTCCATGAAACCAGCCGCTTCGAGCGGGTGGAGGGGCGCTGGCTCTATCTGGACGGTGACGTGGCCTAAGGCGGAGCTTTACGTATTTTCCCCAATTACTACAATGAGTTGAGTGGGCGGATAGACACCGCCCCGATCGCCACACGAGAACGAGGAGACACGCGATGGACACCACAGCCGCCGACAAGGGCGCCCGTCAGCACGAGCGTCGCCGCCATCACCACTTGCGCGCCATCTACGACGAAGCCCGGACCAGGATCGACCACTTCTTCCACTCCGGCACCGAGTGGGCCAACAGCCCCATGGACTACCTGGCCCACCGGGTGGTGCACGAGGCCTATCCCAACCTGACCAGCCAGGACGTGCGGGTGCTGGTGACCGCGATCGAGCGACGATACCAGCCCATGTAGGCCCGCCCCGGCGGCGCCTACCGGGGTAAGATGGCCGCTTTCCGACCACATTGCCGTTCATGGATTACGCCGTTCTGCGCAGCCTGCACATCGCCACCGTCCATGCCACGCTGATCCTGTTTTTGCTGCGCGGCTACTGGATGGTGACGGATTCGCCCCGCCTGCGGGACCGTTGGGTGCGGGTCGTTCCCCATACCAACGACACCCTGTTGCTGTTCGCGGCGGTGGCGATGCTGGTGGTGGGCGGCATCAACCCCCTGGCCCAGCCCTGGCTGATCGCCAAGATCCTGGGCCTGCTGGCCTACATCGGCCTGGGCACGGTGGCGCTCAAGCGGGGCAAGACCAAGATCCTGCGCATCAGGGCCCTGGTCTTGGCGGTGGGCGTGTTCGCCTACATCGTCGCCGTGGCCATCACCAAGCAAGCGGTCCCCGGCCTGGGATGAGCATGGACATCCCGCTTCCCCTGCAGGCCAGCCGCGAGCAGCTTGTGGCCCTGCGCCACGATCTCCACGCCCATCCCGAACTGGCCTTCCAGGAGCACCGTACCGGCGACCGGGTGGCCGCCTTTCTGGAATCCCGGGGCATCGAGACACACCAGGGCCTGGCCGGCACCGGGGTGGTGGGCGCGCTCAGGCGCGGTACGTCGCCTCGCGCCATCGCCTTGCGCGCCGACATGGATGCCCTGCCGGTGGCGGAACAGAACCTGTTTCCCCACCGTTCCCGCCATGAGGGCCGCATGCATGCCTGCGGCCACGACGGCCACACCGCCATGCTGCTGGGGGCGGCGGAATACCTGGCCGCCCACGGCCGCTTCGACGGCACGGTGGTGTTCATCTTCCAGCCCGCCGAGGAGACCGACGGCGGCGCCCGGGTGATGATCGAGGAGGGGCTGTTCGAGCGCTTCCCGGTGGATTCTGTACATGGCATGCACAACTGGCCCGGCCTGCCCGCCGGCCAGTTCGCGGTCCACGACGGCCCGGTGATGGCCTGTGCCGACCAGTTCGACATCCTCGTCAAGGGCCACGGCGCCCATGCCGCCATGCCCCAGCAGGGCCGCGATCCCCTCATCGCCGGCGCCGCCCTGGTCCAGGCAATGCAAAGCGTGGTGAGCCGCACCCTGGACCCCTTGGATGCGGCGGTACTGTCCATCACCCGGTTTTTCGCGGGCGGCGAGGCCTACAACATCATCCCCGCCGAGGCCCGCATTGGTGGCACCGTGCGCGCCTTCCGCCCCGAGGTGGAGGATGTCATCGAAGCCGCCATGGAACGGATCTGCGCCGGGGTCGCGGCGGCCCACGGAGTCCAGGCCACCCTGGACTACCGCCGGGGCTACCCCCCCACGGTGAACACGTCCGCCGAGGCGGCCCTCTGCCGCCAGGTACTCACCGATCTGGTGGGCGCGGACAACACCCGGATCGACCTGCGCCCCTCCATGGGCGCCGAGGATTTCGCCTACATGCTGCGGGAGAAGCCGGGCTGCTATGTGTGGATCGGCAACGGCCTGGCGGAAGGGGGCTGCATGCTGCACAACCCCCGCTACGACTTCAACGACGACATCCTGACCCTGGGCGCCACCTACTGGGTCAGGCTCACCGAGAGGCTGCTTCAGGCCGGCTGATGCTGGCCGCCGTGGCTTTCCGCGTAGTAGCTGATGCGGCTGCGCGGGCTCAGGTACTCGAACACTTCCCGGGGCAGATTGACCGGCCGCAAGGTTGAGACCACCGCGAGGTCGGGCTCGTCCGCCAGGTTCACCAGCAGAGCCTCCTCCTTGGGCACCTCCGGGTCATAGAGCAGGATGGTGGGGTGCAGCAGTTTGGCGGAGTTCACGCTGACCACGATACCGACACCATCGTTGTTGAGCTTCACCACGCTGCCCGGCGGATACACCCCCAGGCAGCGGATGAAGTGCTGCATCAGCCCCGGGTCGTACTTCTCCTTTTCCTTGCGGAACATGTGGGACAGGGCCTCGGAGGGGATCATGGAATCCACCGGATTGACCCGGTTGCAATAGTTGTCGAAGGCATTGGCGATGGCGGCGACGCGGGCGAAGCGGCCCACGCGGGCGCCGGCCAGATGGTTGGGGAAACCGCTGCCGTCCAGGAACTCGTGGTGCATGGCGATGACTTCCAGGGCGCCATGGGGCAGGCCCGGCAGCTTGGCCGCCATTTCCACGCCGTAGACCACGTGCTGCTGGTAGAAATTGCGCTCGGCGGCGGTCCAGGGCGTCCGCTTCATCAGGATCTGGGAAGGCACCTTCTCCTTGCCCAGGTCGTGCAACAGGGTACCCTGGCCCAGGTCGTGCATCTCCCGGGCGGTAAAGCCCGCCTCCTTGGCCAGCATGAGGGCCAGCATGGTGACGTTGAGGGCGTGGTAGTAGGCGCCCTCGTCACCACTCTTGGCGTTCATGAGGTGGATCAGGACATCCTTCTCCGCCAGCAGGGAATCCACCACTTCGGTGACCAGCGTCTGGGCCTGCTCCAGCGACTCATGGGGCTTCGAAAACAGGTTGCGCAGCAACCCCTTCACCGTCGTCATGCCACTCTGGAATTTCTTCTCGCAACGACCGAGCGCTTCCCGCTGCCTGGCCAGCTGTTCCCGGCGCTCCTTCTTGGCCCGCCACATGGCCTCCAATTCCGGATCCACGGCGGGGGGCGGCGGGAGTGGCGCATCCGCATTGGGTGGCGGCAGGGGCTCCGCGTCGCTTTTCCCGGGCAGATAGGTGATTTCCTTCAGGCCCAGGGAACGCAAGGCGTTGATCTGCTTTTCGTTGCGGATCTTGAAGCTGCTGAACAGGAAGGGGTGGTCCATCCAGTCATCCAGGCGGACAAAGAGGCCGATCCGGATCTGTTCGATGGCGATGCGTTGTTCCACGGCGTGAACACTGGGGCGTTGCATGACCAAATTGTATCGGCAACAGGGTCCGAAACCTGAACGGTTCAAAATGTTCATAATCCGGAACAACCGAGGAGAACCCCATGAACGATGCCGTCGCCACCCTCGCCGGTGGCTGCTTCTGGTGCCTGGAGAGCGCCTACAACCGCCTGGAGGGCGTCCACGAAGCCCTTTCCGGCTACATGGGCGGCGAGCTGGAGCGCCCCACCTATCAGCAGGTCTGCGGCGGCGGCACGGGCCACGCCGAGGTGGTGCGGGTGCGCTTCGACCCGGCCCGCGTCACCTATCGGGAACTGCTGGAAATCTTCTTCACCCTCCACGACCCCACCACCCTCAACCGCCAGGGCAACGACGTGGGCACCCAGTACCGCTCCGCCATCTTCTGGCACGACGAGACCCAGAAGGCGGAAGCCGAGTCCCTCGTGGCCCGGCTGACGGCGGAACGGGTCTTCGACCAGCCCATCGTCACCGAACTCGCCCCCGCCGCCACCTTTTGGCCGGCGGAGGATTACCACCAGCGCTATTTCGACCGGAATCCCCACCAGCCCTACTGCCAGTATGTGGTAGCGCCCAAGCTCGCGGAATTCCGCGACAAGTTCGCCCAACGCCTGAAACCCGGCGCCTGAGGCCCGGCGTCTGCCGGCTGGGGCGGATAAAATGCCGCCTCTTCTCCTCCTCACGGCGACCATGCACAGCGACTGCGTCCAACCCTTCCTGTTCGAACACCTGGACATCCGCGGCGCCCTGGTGAGCCTGAACGACACCTGGCGGCGGCTCACCGCCGGCCGCGACTATCCGCCGGAAGTGGGCACCCTGCTGGGGGAGATGAGCGCCGTCACCTGCCTCATCGCCGCCAACCTGAAGCAGCCCGGACGCATGACCTTCCAGTTGCGCGGCGATGGCGCCGTGGACCTGCTGGTGCTGGACTGGGACGAGCGGCTCCGCCTGCGCGGCATGGCCCGGCGCCGGGCGGGCGCGGCCACCGGCGGCCTTACCGCCCGCGACCTGCTGGGTGACGGCCGCCTGCTGCTGACCCTGGACGCGGCGGGCATGCGCCAGCCCTACCAGAGCCTGGTGCCCCTGGAGGGAGACGGCATCGCCGCCATCTTCGAGCACTACCTGAACCTGTCCGAACAACAGCCCACCCGGGTGCTGCTGGCGGCGAATGGGAGTCGGGCCGCCGGCCTGCTCCTGCAAAAACTGCCCGACGCGGACCACAAGGACGCGGACGGCTGGAACAGGATCCAGCACCTCCTGGGCACCCTGGGTGGCGCCGAACTGCTGGCCCACCCGCCCCTGGAACTGCTGTGCCGCCTGTTCCCGGAGGAGATCATCCGGGTATTCGACCCCCGCCCGGTGTGCCACCACTGTCCCGACGACCCGGAAAAGATCCACGCCATGCTGCGCAGCCTGGGCCGGGCCGAATGCGACGCCATCCTGGCCGACAAGGGTGAAATCCACGTGCGCGACGACATCTGCAACCGGGACTACCGTTTCGACGCCGATGCGGTGGAAGCCCTCTTCGCCGCTCCGGCCCACACCTTGCACTGACCGGTAAACCCCATGCGCGCCCTTCTCCCGCTCATCCTGCTTTCTCCCGTCCTCGGCGCCCAGGCCGGCGATCTCAGCCTCAATGTCTACGGCCTGTCCCATCACTGGGAGCGGGCCGAGGCCAAACGCATCGGCACGGATCACGAATTCAATCCCGGCCTGGGCCTGCGCTATACCCTGGACCCCGTCTCCCTGTGCCGGACACCTTTCATGGAAATCGCGGCCTACCGGGATTCCGGCGCCGCCACCGCGGTCTACGCCGCCCTGGGCTGCCTGGGGTTCCGCCTGGGCGATTCCCTCTACCTGGGCGGCGCCCTGGCGGCGTTCCAGAGCGACACCTACAACCGGGGCGACGCCTTCATCGCCCCCGTGCCCCTCCTGACCTGGAAGCTCGATCGGTTCAACCTCAATTTCACCCACTTCCCCAAGATCAGGGGCTTCAACGACATCAACACCACCGGCCTCTACGTCTCGATCCCCCTGCGCTGATGCCAGACCCCGCCCTGCCCCCCGCCCGCCTGGCCTTCGGCCCGGGCGGCGTGCCCCGCTCCGAACCTTACGACGACATCTACCACGCCGCCGACGGCGGCCCCGGCCAGGCCCGCCATGTCTTCCTGGCCGGCAACGGCCTGCCGGAACGCTGGGCCGGGCGGGAACGCTTCGTCATCCTGGAGAACGGCTTCGGCACCGGCCTCAACTTCCTCGCCACCTGGGCCGCCTGGCGCGCCGATCCCGGGCGGCCCCGGCGCCTGCACTACCTGGCGGTGGAAAAGCATCCCCTGGACCGGGACGATCTGGCCCGGGTCCATGCCGCCTGGCCCGAGTTCCAGTTCATCGCCGACGCCCTGCGCCAAGCCTGGCCGGTGCTCACACCCGGCTTCCATCGCCTGGAATTCGCCGCCGGCGGCGTCACCCTCACCCTGATGCTCGGTGAGGCGGCGGAATGCCTGAAACGGCTGCGGGCCAGCGTGGACGCCTTCTACCTGGACGGCTTCGACCCTAAGAAGAATCCGGACATGTGGTCCCCCGCCCTGTTCCGCCGCTGCGCCCAGCTCGCCGCGCCGGACGCCTCCCTGGCCACCTGGTGCGTGGCGGCGGCGGTGCGCAACGCCCTGGCCGAGGCCGGTTTCGATACCGCCAAGCGCCCCGGATTCGCCCGCAAGAAGGACATGCTGGCGGGCCGCCTGGCCGTGCCCAGGGGCGTGGCAGCGGCCACACCGGCTGAACGCCGGGCGGTGGTGCTGGGCGCCGGCCTGGCCGGCTGCGCCATTGCCCGGCGGCTCGCGGCCCGGGACTGGCGGGTGGAAGTGCTGGACAGCCATCCGGCGCCCGCCGGCGAAGCTTCCGGCAACCTGGCCGGCATCGTCCGTCCCCTGCTCTCCCGGGACGACAACCTGGCCTCCCGCCTCAACCGCGCCTGCTTCCTGCACACCGGCCGGACCATCGCGGCCCTGGACCGGGCCGGCCTGCCACCCCGACGCAGACTGGACGGTGTCCTCCAGATCGCCCGGGACACCGCCCATGAAGCCCTGCAACGGCAGCTGGCGGCGCGCTATCCGGCCGACTACGTGCGTTTCCTGGAACGGGAGGAAGCCGGCCGCGCCCTCGGCGCCGCCACCGCCTTGGGCGGCTGGTTCTTCCCCGGCGGCGGCTGGGTGAACCCGCCATCCTTCTGCCGCGCCCTGTTGCAGGCGGGGGGCATGGATCTGGCCTTCCGGGGCGGCGTCCACGCTGACCGCCTGGAACGGGTTGGTGACGGCTGGCAGGTGCTGGACGCGGACGGCGGGCGATTGGCGGAGGCGCCGGTGCTCATCCTTGCCGCCGGCGCCCGGGCCGGCGCCTGGCCCGAGACCACCGGCCTGTCCCTCTCCAGGGTGCGCGGCCAGGTCAGCCACATCCCCGCCGGCCGCCTGCCCGCCCTGAGCCACGCGGCCTGCCGGGAAGGCTATCTGAGCCCGGCGGTGGACGGCTTCCATTGCGTCGGCGCCTCCTACGCCTACGACGAGGAAACGGCGTTGCGCGACGAGGAACACGAAGGCAACCTGCGCCGCCTGGCCCACATCCTGCCGGACGCCGACGCGGGGATTGATCCGGCCGGGCTGGGCGGGCGGGTGGGCTTTCGCGCCGCCACCCCGGACCGGCTGCCCCTGGTGGGCGCCCTGGCCGACCCGGGCCGGCCCGTCGACCGGGAGATGCGGCTCGCCGGCGTGTCCCGCCAAACCGGCCTCTTCGGCCTGCTGGGATTGGGCTCCCGGGGCTTGGTCTGGGCCGCCCTGGCGGCGGAAGCCCTGGCCAGCCAACTGGAAGGCGACCCCATGCCCCTGGAGGGCGACCTGCTGGACGCGGTGGATCCGGGCCGCTTCCTGTTGCGCGCCAGCCGAATTTCGCTTTGATTCTTTAAGTCAGACAGGCTCCTAGGCGGTCTCCACCGCCGCCAGTCCGACGCTGGGCGCCACCCGGGCCCAGTCCGCCAATTCCTCTTCCAGCACCACCCGGGTCAGGGGATTGGCCTTCAGCCAGTCGGCGGGCAGACGCAGCCGGCACGCGCCGCCCTCGCAGACCAGGCCGAGGCCGGGCGGAGCGGTATCGCCGCGGCTGGCGTGGAACAGCACCGCCAGGCGCAGGCACAGGATCAGGGGCCAGTTGGGGTCGTCCCGGCCCAGGAGCAATTTGTCCAACCCGCCCCGGCTGGCCCGGACCAGGCCGGCCAGAAGGGCTTGGTCGCGGCGGGAGAAGCCGGGCATGTCGGCGTTTTCCAGGATGTAGGCACCGTGCTTGTGCTGGCCGGAATGGGCGATGCTGATGCCGACTTCGTGCAGGCGGGCGGCCCACACCAGGCGATGCATGGCCTCGGCCTCGTCCCCCCGGTAGCGTTCCGCCAGGGTGGCGAACAGCTCCACCGCCAGCCGCTCCACCCGTCGGGCCTGACGGGTATCCACGTGGTAGCGCCGCTGAAACTGGTTGACGGTGACGTCGCGCATGTCGTGGTCGTGGACCCGGCCCAGCAGATCCCAGAGGATGCCTTCGCGCATGGCGCCCTGGGCGGCGGTCATGGTGTCGATGCCCAGCTCCTGGAACAGGGCCAGCATGATGGCGAGCCCCCCCGCCACCACGGGCCGGCGGTCCGCCTTGAGGCCGGCCACGTCCAGGCGGTTCGCGTCCCCCGCCTTGACGAGCCGCTCCCGCAGCCATTTCAGGCCCTCCAGGGTGATGGCGCCGTCGGAAAAGCCGTTGGCCCGGCAGATGTC
>WBZL01003842.1_pt1 | contig 13439 bp, 14 predicted proteins | sample 5204291 | NCBI WGS metagenome assembly WBZL01 (sample SAMN12344345, study PRJNA552823) | activated sludge metagenome | biome: Activated sludge suspended growth; feature: Nitrification reactor; material: Wastewater; isolation source: activated sludge from nitrification reactor of wastewater...
CTGATTCCGTCGGCGGCGAATGGCCTATTCGGGGATCTTTCCGGCTCAGAAGCTTTCACTCGATTTTGAATTTTCTTGGCCATTCTCTGGGAGAAGAGGCTGAATATCATGTCGAGAAAGATTCGCGCACGCCGCCCATTATTCGCGATGAGAATCCCGTCATGACATTGGATCTTGTGGTATCGGAAACGCCGCTGAAAAACAACGGCCTATCCATTCGTTCACACGGCAAGTACTATGCCGTCAATGCCGAAGGTCCTCTGGCACACTGGAATCTGAATGCATTCCAATTATTGAACATTCTGTTCCGCATGACGGTGACCGATGCGCCGCTTTTTAGTCCGCCGGGTATTACGATTGCCAAATAACAGCTGAAATATGAGCGAAGATCAGATACTGCTTTGGATTATCGGGTTCAGTTTGCTGGGCAGTATCGGGGCGTTGGCTGGTGCTGGTCTGTTGCTGTTTTTTCCGGAAAGCAGCCGCAGAAATCTGGTGCCTCACCTCATCAGTTATGCGACGGGAACCTTATTGGGCGCTGCGTTTCTAGGCATGATACCGGCCGGGCTGGCGCAAGTGCCGGCTGACGCGGTGATGATAACGCTGTTGGCAGGCATCGTCATTTTCTTCGCAATGGAAAAATGTGTGTTATGGCGGCATTGCCATGATCGCGAATGCAAAGTGCATGGCAGTGCCGGGCCGCTGATTCTGGTCGGAGATGCCCTGCATAATTTTGTCGATGGCGCAGTCATCGCCGCGGCTTTTCTGACTTCCATTCCATTGGGAATAACAACAGCATTTGCAGTGATTGCCCATGAGGTCCCACAGGAAGTCGGCGACTTTGCGATACTGCTGGATAACGGCTATGAACGCAAACAAGCCATCCTATTGAACAGTCTTTCTGCGGCCGCCACATTACCTGGTGCTTTGCTGGCTTATTGGTGGCTGGACGAAATGCGCGAAGCGATACCTTATATCCTTGCGTTTTCGGCAGCCAGTTTCATCTATATTGCGATTGCCGATCTGATTCCAGGATTGCATCGGCGGGTGACGTTCTCATCCGCTTTGTGTCAGCTTGTGCTATTGCTGGCGGGGATCGGCACTATCGCGTTTTTTCATGCGTAGGGGTGGGGGCTGCGTTCTCGGGCCGATGACGCTAATCCATGCCTCGACGATGCCGCAGACCGCAGTGCTTCTGCCCGCCGGCGTGTTCGATGCAGCGCTGGAAAGCCGGCAGATGGCGCATTCTTGATGCTTCCTGGAGATTGCGCAGTACGGCGATGACATCAGCATTCCGCGCAGTGCCGAGCAGGCGGTCATACAGTGTTACATTAGCGATTTCGGCTGCGGCAGCCGCTTCACAGGCGGCCTGAAGATTCGCGTATCGTTCAACCCTGCCCGACCATGGGTTTTCAGGGACGGGCAAGGCATATTGAACGAACAGGGATTGCAATGCTTCAATATGGCGCGCCTCGGCTTCCCGGATATTGCTGAATGGCTGCACGTCACCCAAATCACGAATGACTTGATCATAAGTCGACCAGGCGTGATATTCGTCGTCAAGCGCTTCTTGCAGAACTTGGATATCGTTTTCAACAAGGCTGTTCATCGTTCAGTTCCCCGAATGAAAAAGACCATCAGGTATTCTGACTCAGCGGCAACACGAGTTGGTTGCCGCTTGCTGTCAGGTTGGCTGATCTAATGATCGCCATGCCCACCATGGCCATGGCCGCCACCGCCGTGTCCGCCACCACCGTGACCACCGTGATCGTCATCATGGTCATGATCATGATCCATTTTCATGGTTGCCAGCTGATTTTTCTGTGCTTCGGTCAAAACGGCATGTAGGGCCTGGCGTTCCTTGATATGGTGTTCGGCCATTTTGTTAAAGGCAGTTGTTACAGCCTTGCTCAGATCCCGCAACTGATCATCGCTTGCAGCCGGGTTGAGACTTTCTTTTTTGAATGCTTTCATGCTGTCCTGCAGTGCATGTTTGACTGTTTCATGCGCTTCGTCATGCTTGAGATGCAGTCGCACGATTTTGCCCAGTTGCTCGTCGGTCAGTTTCAATTCATCTGTGTGCGAAATAATCATGTGCGCGTAATCAGGCTTGCCCTTTTCCTTGTCGGCGCCATGATCGCCGCCTTTCTTGCCGTGGCCGCCACCCCCTGCGCCATCATGTTCGCCATGTCCATGTCCACCATGCGCGTTGTCTTTTTGGCCATGTCTGTGCTTGCCGCCTTCGCCGTGGCTTTCGCCATCATGCATGCCACCGCCTTGCCGGTTTCCTTTTTCCTGACCATGTTGGTGTTGCGCTTCTGCAAGTATTAAACCTTGACTTCCGATTGAATTGACTACGGAACCTGCTGCCGAAACCATCGAGACAGTGCCTGACGCCACGAAAAGCATCGAAGCGGCGATGCCGGAAATCATGAGGTTATGATTGGTCATGGTATTCTCCTTTAGGTTTTGATAAAAATGGCCCTGTAAAAATTTTTATACCCGGATTGAATGCCTCGAGTATCTAATCCTGTATGGGCATCTCTGGATATTCAGAGATGCCCTTAAGACAACGATCAACATCATATGTTGCAGTAAGTTTTGGCAATCGGCTCCGGCGGGTTATTTTCGTAGCACATTACCGGCCTTTGACACCGCATTGCTGCGCGCTATTCAACCATTTCAACCGCTGCGCCTCGGACAGGTTTTCTATTGAGCCGATCAGGCTGGTTCTGACCGGACTGATGCCGCAAAATGCAAGGATATTGCGCTCGAGGACTTTAACGCCATGCGCGCAATAGAACCACCGGTAGATCCATGCCGGCATGCCCATGGTGACGATGATGCGTGCTGATTTTTCCGTCAGGTGTTTGCGGGTGACCTGCCCGGCTTCGCCGTATTCAAAGGCAAAATCGGGGCGGAAAGTCTGTTCAAAAAATGCCTTGAGCAGCGCGGGCATGCCGCCGAGCCACAAAGGAAAAAAAACAGTCAGATGATCCGCCCAGCGGATCGCATCCTGGGCCTGGAGGATCGATGGGGCAGGCACGCCGCTTTCAAAATCGGCTTTTGACCGCAGCAGGGTAAAATCCATCGCCGCCACGTCGATCAGGCGGATTTCAAATCCGCTGCTTTGCGCGCCTTTGAGATACGCTTCCGCCAGGGCGTGACAAAAATGCCTGGCGGTTGTGTCAGGGTGTCCCTGAATAATCGCTATTCGTCTGGTCATGGACTCACCTTGCTGTCGATGGGTTTATTGGTAGACTGGTTGACTGGCCATGTTTATCCTACCACTCCTGGCGGGCGGTGGGGCGTTTTCACTTCAATATCCTGTTAACCCGACGCTGCATAGGCAAAGGGGTTGTTTTTATGCGAATAATCGTCAAATCGATTGACATATGTTAACCTGCTGTTTCATCAATCTGAAACAGAGGAGGATAAGATGATGAAAACCAAAGCGATTATTTCAGCGCTCTCAGTGGGTCTGGCCTGTTTTCTGCCGACCGGTTTATCCGCTGAGGTTATTCCGGGCACCAATCTCAGCGTTCATTTCGAATCCGGCAATGTCGTGGGCAGTGGCCGCAATACCAATATGCACCGTGTGCCTGTCGTGGATGTCAATACCGGGCAAACGACATTGTTCGATGTTGCGTTCCGCTTCACGTTTAACCCCACCGACGGGTTTGTTTTCGAACAGATTTCTTCCGTCACGCTATCGCCGCCGGTTCCGGTGACGAACATTACGCCGGGTCTGTATAAGAGCCAGGGCGGTATATGCTATCTGCTGGAAGGGCCTTCGATGATCGATGCCAATCGCAGCTTGTACACGATCAGGGGCGTGAATAGGGATTTTTCAGCGAATTGTGGGGTATTGGATAGATTTGCGGCGTCCATCGCTTCAGGTCCCGCTGCAGGGCATCCGGATATTGGTAACCGGGAAATTGTACCCAGCCTAGTGGATAATTTTGTCTATGGTGCTATTTCAGAAAGGAGCAATTTTAGTGGAATTATCAATCCAGATTGGGAACAAAACGAACTGATCGGTCTCCGTCAAAGTGGCGATCAACTGATCATTGGATTGTTCAGCGATAACGGCGCGGACTTTAAAGATCCCGTGGAAACCGCCATTTTGACCAAGGTCATTGAATAGCCCTATCAACTGCATCCACAGGAATTATGCAAAGTGCATGGTGCGCGAGGCATGATTCCTGAGTAGCCGGAATCTTCCGGTTTTGTAACTATTCAGCGCACTTTGTCATTCCGAGCAACGCGAGGAATCCTGAGTTTTGGGCGCATTAATAAACGTTCAAGATTTCTCGCTGCCGCTCGAAATGACAGAATAATCAAACGCCTTGTCAAATAAGGCTGAATAGTTACCTGGTTTTTATATTATGCTTAACTCACGCAGAAGGATTCCCAGCCATGATAACCCGGCGAATCACCCTCTTTACACTTGCATTTATCCTTTCAATGCTCGCAGTGACAACAGCTTGGGCTGAAGACTGCGAAACGATCCGGTTCCAGCGCGGACACAGCAGTGCGGTGGTCGAAGGCGTCGTACCGCCGGATAGCGGGCTATGCTATCAAATCACGACCGCTGCCGGACAAACCGCCGATATCGCGATTTCGGGCGTCAATATGATGTTTTCCATCGAAGGCGTCACCGATGCACAGGACAAGTACCGGTTTACCACCGAAAAGAAAACTTACCGGATTACTGTCAGCCAGTTGATGCGGTCTGTGACGAACGAGCCGTTTACGCTCACTGTTGCCATAGAGTAAAACCGTTGCGACGCGCGCATCAAAGCGTCAAATTATCCTGCCAGCCGCTTGTTCAATAATCAGTAATACCAGCCATTATTGCGCCACTGGTATTGATATGGATAGCTGGAGTGCCAGGAACGCTGAAAGACCGGACGCCAGCGGTTGCTCCACTGGTAAAACTGCCGTTCAGTGTGCTTGAGTCGCGAAGCTTCGGCCAAGAGTTTTTCGGATTCCGCATCGCCCGCTGTGGCAGCCATTGACAGCCACTTTTCCGCTTCGCGGAAATCCGGCCCCATTTCTTCCAGTCCTGTCAGGTAAAGCCGGCCCAGTGCTTTCTGCGCTTCCAGATGGCCGCGGTCAGCGGCGCTGCGCATCCATTGGATGGACTGATAACTGTTACGTTTGATTCCATCGCCGCGGAAATAACGTAACGCGAGATCATAAGCCGCCACCGGATCATTTTCGGCCATTGCGATCAAAGCCGCGGCCTGATGCTGTTCGGGTGTCATCACCGGATCGGATGCACTGCGGTACTGCGCTACATTCCTTGGGCGGTCATAACAGCCGGAGGAATCACAAACCCGGTCAAAACCGGTGTGCGGTGGTGGCGTGGCGCATGCTGTCAAGCCAATTACAGTTACAATAATAAATGCCTTAAATGTATGGTGTTGTTGCATTTTTCAGCTTTCTGTTCAGTGTTTTATTTAACCGTATAATAATTATCATACTATAATCAAGGTATAAGAATATATATAATGTTACGCTTGAGACCTTTGCACGGCTACTACGCGGCACGATAATTGCGTTAAAAATTTGCGAAAAATGCTCATTTACCCCGTGTAAACTCCGCTTTTTCGCAAATTTTTGCCTTGTTCCTGCGCCGCTCATGACGCCGTGCAAAGGTCTCGCTCAATCAAAACCAGATGTTAAATCAAGCGCTGGCAAGCGCGTTTCTGTTCACTTTATAAAGGGGATAACATGTCGATGACAGACAAGATTAAAACCAGCGCCACGTCAAGCCGGGGACTGATTATTTCAGGGTGTATCCTGGCGCTGGCCGGTTGTGCTAATGTCACGCCGGGTACCTACCAGACTGCCAGTACGGGGGCTGCCGCCGGTGGCGCCAGCGTAGGCGCTAACCCAACGCTGGAACGCTGCGAAAAAACGCTCGGTACGCTGGCCGTGGACGATGGGCGCGCGGCTGACTGGTATGGCCAGTTTGGCAGCGCTACCCATATTACCACCATTGAGCCGCTGATCCGTCTGGCTGTGCAGCAATCCAACTGTTTCGTGATTACTTCCATCGGCAATTTGAGAACGGACAGCCGGCTGTCACGTATCACCGACATTCAGCGCAATTCCGGTGAATACCGCGCCGGCTCGAATCAGCATGCCGGTCAGCGCGTTGCCGCGGACTACTACATGGAACCCAGCATCGTTATCGATAATGCATCCACGGGTCAGCTTGGCGGCGCGGTGGCGGGCGTGCTGGGCGCTTTTGTCCATCCGTCGATCGGTCATATGGGCGGCATGATGGAATCCAGGGTTTCCGTCGTGACACTGTCGCTGTTTGACATTCGTTCGGCCATTCAGATATCCGCGTCCGAAGGCAGTGCGACCGCGAGTAACTTCAGCGCGGCGCTTGGCGTATTTGGCAGCAGGGGTGGCGCGGCATTGAGCGGATTTTCACAGACGCCATCCGGAAAAGCCACCGTTGCCGCTTTTATCGACGCATACAATGGCATGGTTCGCGCGCTGAAACATTATGAAGCGCAGAATGTGGAAGGCGGTCTGGGTACCGGCGGTACTTTGCAAGTCAACTAATCTTTTTTCTGTTTGCAGACTGGAAACGTGTCATTTTCATTTGCTTCGCGTTTCCAGCAGATTAACTGAAATGTAAATATTCAGCGCACTTTGTCATTCCGAGCAACGCGAGGAATCCTGAGTTTTGGGCGCATTAATAAACGTTCAAGATTTCTCGCTGCCGCTCGAAATGACAGAATAATCAAACGCTTTGTCAAATAAGGTTGAATAGTTGCACTGAAATGCGATATGAGTGATTATGTTTCATTGGATGAGTATTTTCTTCAGCGTGTAGAAACCCGCGCGATTCATCGGAAATATGAGGCGGGTGATTGTTTTTCCAAGCCGGAACTACAGGGATATTCAGCGGAATCGCTTTATCTGAATCAGCATTTTCATGAGCGGCTTGCCGAAGTGCGGGCGGACAAGCGCAGTAAATCCACCATTTTGTGTGTACCGATACCGGACAATGGCAGCATTCCCGAGATTCTGAATAAGGTTTTTAATATCAGCGCGGTATCCCGCATGGTTGGTATGGCGCTGGGTACGGCCGAGCGGCCTGTGCCGCAAATCAATGTACCCATTGATCACACACATGCGTTTTTTGAAGCCGAGATGCTGGAAGGCGATGAATCCGGGGAAGACAATCGCCAGGAAATACGGGCAACCGGCGTGTTGAAATTTTTTGACTTGATTCCGGACTGGCTGGCCGATAACCTGGATGCGTCGATCGTACCATTTGAAGACCGCTGGCTGGCGACGCTGGATATCAACCTGAAAAGCACCGGACATATTATGGTTAGCCCGATTCCACTGGGCATGCAGGTCGACCCGCAGACCAATCGCAGAATTGTCGTGACATCATTCATGAGTGGTATAGTTAATACCAACGAGGATGTGCCTTACCCGCTGGAAGTCGAACTGGATTACGATCCGGCGCTCAGCTTTCTTGATGACGATACTGACATACCGGGCGCAGGACAGAAAACGCTTATGGCGATTCACGAAATTTATGATTCGGGCAACACGCTGGATGAACAGATCGCAACCATGCACCATGCGGAGCGCGAACAGAGCAGTTTTGTCAATAACGTGATTGCGCAGGTTATTCCGGATAATCGAAATGAACAGGAAGTCGCTGCCCATAGCAAAATGATCAGGGATGATGCACTCATGGAAGTTGAGTTGTCTTTTTCCGGTCATCGCAAGGATGTCATTGATATGACGCTGGAGCAGCAGGTTGTCGTCTATGTCGAGCCTCGATACCTGGAATTTACTAAAACGCAATTGGGAGGAGATCCGGTTTTTCTGACGGCTGAATTGTCGCTGTCAGCCGGGTTGTATAACCCTGGCGCGCCGCCCGATGGTCATGACAACACCGAAATGAACGATTATCTGCAATTTTATCTCAGCATCAGGGAAGCCAACGGCGCTTCACTGCAGGATGCGATTGTTCTGCATGGCGGGCCGTTGCTGAAGCTGGCAAAGTTGCGGTTGCCCGGCCATTTGCCAGGGAAGAAACCGCAACCACCGGACGCCGCGCTGACGAATGACGCGCGGCAGCGTGCTGTTTTGTTTGACGAGTCTTCTTAGTTATTCCGGTAGTGCTGCATCAATTACTGCTGACTCAGTCGCGGCGCCGCATAGCCACTGGGCATCAATACCCACATTTTTCCCTGTTGCTTCATTTTGCCGGCCTGATTGGCCGCCTCGGGACCATGGCCCCAGAAGAAATCGGCGCGTATGCCGCCTTTTATCGCACCGCCGGTATCCTGCGCCACCATTAGCCGACTGAGCGTCTTATTCGAGTTGGGCCAGGTCGTCGCCAGAAAAACCGGTGCGCCCTGTGGAATGGAACGCGGATCAATGGCAATACTGCGCCCGGCTGTCAGCGGCACACCCAGTGCGCCGATCGGACCGCTCAGGTCGCTGGGTAATTCACGGAAAAACACGAAGCGCGCGTTTTGTTGCAACAATGCTTTGAGTTTTCCCGGGTTTTGTTGCCCCCATTGCTTGATACCCTGCATGGAAGCTTTCTCCAGCGGCAGTTCGCCTTGCTGCACCAGAATCCGGCCGATCGAGTTATAGGGGTAGCCATTTTGTTCGGCAAAACCGATTTTGACAATTTCGCCGGTATCGAGCTGTATGCGTCCGGAGCCCTGTATCTGCAGAAAGAATAACTCAACTTCATCATCCACCCAGAGTAATTCATTGCCCTTCAGTACGGCCGGATTATTCATGATATCCGCGCGACTGTAATAGGGTACGACCCGGCGGCCTTCCAGGCGCCCGCGCAACCGCAAGTCTTTCAGTTCAGGATACAGGTCACCGAGATCGATAACCAGCAACTCCTCCGGCGCGGTATACAACGGGTAACGATATCGCGCGGTCGGTTTGCGGCTGCCGTGCAGTAAAGGCTCATAATAACCGGTCACCAGACCTTCGCCGCTGCCGTCGTGGCTGATAATCCGATGCGGCACAAAATGTTGTTCAAAAAAATGCCGCACAGCGGCATGATTGTCCGCTTGCAAAAAAGTAGCCGCGGTGCAGCTTTCCTGCCATAAAGGTTGTTTTCTCAATACATTGCAGCTTTGCAGAAAAGCCTGCCAGGCGGGCCGTAAATCGTCGTCAGTCCATCCCGTCAGATCGGACCACTCAACCGGCACATGCTTGGATAATGTAATAGGCTCCTGCGGCCTGGATGACGAAGGCGAGGGAGACGGAGGGGGCGCAGGTTTTGCGGATTGCTCGGCCATCTCGGGCGGAACCGTCGTCTGGGTGGAGCATGCGACAAGCATGAACAATAACAGAAGCGGGAGAAAACAAGTTTGGAATTTCATTGAATATTCGTTACAGTATGTTGTTTTCTAAAGTGTGTCCTGAAGAATCTCTCGTTTGTTTTCGATGATTTCCGGGCGCATCCTGAGGCTTTAACAGCCTGTTAAATATACAACAAGCCTGGAATTTTTCATATGGATAATTGGTGGATACTGTTAATTGAAGCGGCTGTGGCGCTGGGTTTATTCCTGTTTATCATTTGGTGGACCATGTTTTCCGGTAAGAAAAAGGATAACACGGCATCCCGGACTGAAAGCAAAGATACGAACAAAACCGAAGAATAAGCGGGAATAAAGGGCGAAGCGCGCGTAATCGGGTTGTTACGTTACACCGGATTGTCGATGTCGATGAATTGATGCTGAATGCCGAATCGATCCGCCAGATGTTCGCCCAGTGCCTGCACGCCGTAACGCTCCGTGGCATGATGACCTGCTGCGATGAACGCTACGCCGGATTCGCGCGCGGCATGTACCGTCTGTTCGGAAATTTCTCCCGTAAGATACGCGTCAACATTTTGCGCGATGGCGGCTTCAAAATAATCTTGCGCGGCCCCGGTGCACCATGCCAGCTGCCTGACAGCGTGATCGGGATTGCCGATGATCTGCGGTTCCCGTCCCAAAGCCTGGGTTATTTTAGCGCCCAGTGCGCGTAGCGGCATTGTTTCTTTTAATTCACCGCGAACAACGATATTTTGTTCGCCAAACCGGTCATTTTCAATGAAGCCGAGGCGTTTTGCCAGTTGCACGTTATTACCCAGTTCCGGATGAATATCCAGCGGCAGATGATAGGCGAACAGATTGATCCTGTGTTGCATCAGTAATGCGATACGGCGATGTTTGATGCCGGTAATGCAGGGGTTTTCACCGCGCCAGAAGTAGCCATGATGCACAATGACCGCATCCGCCTCATGTGTTATGGCCGCTTTCAGGAGTTCCAGCGAGGCGGTGACGCCAGTGATAATTTTTTCAATGCGGTCGCGTCCTTCCACTTGCAGTCCGTTTGGGCAATAATCCTGAAAGCGGGCTGTGTCCAGCAACTGATTGAGGTAATTTTCAAGTTCATTTCGTGACATGGGTTCTTTTCCGGCTGGGTTACACATACAATAGGATTTTAATTTGAACAATTACACCTGTTTCTGGAGTTAAAGACGTTTATGTACAGGCTTTGGTTAATTTTTGCACAAGCCGTGACTGTTCTGTTGGCTATTTTTTTTGTGGTCTCCACGCTAAGGCCCGAGTTATTGCCCTGGAAACCCCGCGCGGAACTGATACCGATCAAGGAAGCCGTACCTGATATCAGTGAGCTCAGGCACGACAGTTATTTTGAGGCGGCCAGCCGTGCAATGCCCTCGGTCGTGAATATTTTTACCACTAAAGCAGTCAATGAACGATCGCATCCATTGTTGAATGATCCGGTTTTTCAGCGCTTCTTTGGCGACCAGTTTGAATCCAGAACGCGGCGCAGATCAAATCTGGGCTCAGGTGTGATTGTCAGTTCCAACGGCTATATATTGACTAATCATCATGTGATTGAAGCGGCTGATGAAGTAGAGATCGCCTTGAGCGATGGACGTAAAATCAAAGCGGCGGTTGCCGGTTCGGATCCGGAAACGGATCTGGCGGTATTGAAAGTTGATCTGACAAATCTGCCCGCCATTACGTTTGGCCATTCCAAGGAAGCCAAAGTTGGTGATGTCGTTCTGGCGGTCGGCAATCCATTCGGTGTCGGACAGACGGTCACGATGGGTATTATCGGCGCGCTGGGCCGTACAAAGGTGGGTATCAATACATTCGAGGAATTTATCCAGACTGACGCTGCGATCAACCCCGGTAATTCGGGGGGTGCTTTGACCGATACCGCCGGAAATCTGATCGGCATCAATACCGCGATTTATTCACGCTCCGGTGGTTCTCTGGGCATCGGTTTCGCCATTCCGGTGCATATTGCCAAAGAAATCATGGAGCAAATTATCCGTTCCGGCGGCGTGACGCGCGGGTGGCTGGGTGTGAGTATGCAGGATATGACCGAAGAGCTTGCCGACTCATTCAAGCTGAGCAACGCTACTGGCGCACTGATTGCCGGTGTGCTCAAGGATGGCCCGGCAGACCGCGCGGGCATCAGAGCGGGTGATATCATGATTGCCATTGAAGGGGAGCCGATTTTTAATTCATCCGAGCTGCTGAACAGGGTTGCGGCGCTTGCGCCCGGTGCTACAGCAATCGTTACTATCATTCGCGACAAGAAGGAAATGGATATTCAGATCAAGGTTGGTGTTCGCCCCAAGCAAGTATGATTCATCCGGTCATGTGCGTCGAAATTTAATCACAATAAAAAATGCTATGAAACATTCAGTCATTAGTGGTTTTGTCTCTATCGTCATTCAATGGTTCAGCGCCAATATCCTTTCCCTCGGACGCGAGATGCGCCTGTCTTATATGCCGCCGTTGATGGTTTACGTTGCCGCGGGTATCTCGGGATTAACGGGTATCGTTGGAACTTTCTATGTCAAGGAGAAACTGGGGCTTTCAGCCGAATTTCTGGCCATGCTCGGCTTCTGGATGATGCTGCCGTGGGCGCTGAAAATGCCGCTGGGTCACCTCGTTGATCTGATGTGGCGCTGGAAAGGGCTGCTGGTCTATCTCGGTGCAGGCCTGATCATGCTCAGCCTGCTGATTATGATCGGCCTGCTGGGTCATACCGAAACGATGACTGAAATCGCCTCGGTAGAGGTCTGGTTTGTGACTTCCGCCCTGCTGGCGCCGATTGGTTATGTTTTGCAGGATGTCGTTGCGGACGCCATGACTGTGGAAGCTGTGCCGCAAGTTGACGAGAACGGACAGAAAATGGATGCGGGGAAACGCAAACTCATGCATGTCACCATGCAGACGCTGGGGCGCGTGGCTATCGTTGGTGGCGGCATACTGGTATCCGTGGTCAATGTTTTTCTGTTGCGCGATGCCGCGGCACTGCCCGAGGCCGAAAAGGAAGCACTTTATTTGCTGGTTTACGAACTCGCGCTGATTATCCCGCTGGTTTCAATATGTGGCGTGATGCTGGCTTCATGGCTGCACCGCAGAGAAATTAACCGGTTTGTCCGGCAAGGCTACAGTAAACGCGATGCGATCGGTCTGCTTGCCGTTCATGCGGAGCCGCCGCCGGTCAACTGGTGGATTCTTGGCGGCGGACTGGTTTTTACAATTGTATCGCTTACGGTGGGCTTGAGTCGCATTCCCGGGGGGGAAGAAATTATTTTCCTGATTTCAATGACCATTGTATTGTTTCTGATGCGGCAATTGGTCGGCGAACTCGAACCGGAAGCGCGTAATGTGCTGGTCGGTACCGCATTTCTGGTATTTATTTTTCGCGCCATTCCCGGCCCGGGGGCCGGTTCCACCTGGTGGATGATCGATGAGCTGGGTTTTGATCAGCAATTCCTTGCGGTATTGTCGCTGGTCGGTGCGAGTCTTACGTTACTGGGTATGTTTATCTTCCGGCGTTTCATGGCCGAGCGTTCAATTGCATACATCATTGGTTTTCTGACGATTGTCGGCACTATTTTGTCATTGCCGATTATCGGCATGTTCTATGATTTTCATGTGTGGACGGCTTCAATAACCGGCGGCGTGGTGGATGCCCGTTTTATCGCCTTGATCGATACCGCGCTGGAATCCCCGCTGGGGCAAATTGCGATGATTCCGATGCTGGCATGGATTGCCAACTCCGCACCGGACAAACTCAAGGCGACATTTTTTGCGGTCATGGCTTCGTTTACCAATCTGGCGCTTTCCGCTTCGCAACTGGGCACTAAGTACCTGAATCAGTTTTACGTGGTTACGCGCGAAGTAAAAGATAGCGTAACCGGAGAAATCAGCATACCAGCCGATTACAGCGAATTGGGGCACCTGTTGATCACGGTCACGGTGATTGGACTGGTGTTGCCGATTGTATCCATCATCCTGATTAAGCATTCGCGCTTTAGAAATGCGTGATTCTGTTTGAGCGATTTTCATTATGCGCGCCGCCCGACTGCCTGACAC